>Ga0256868_10001653_pt1 | contig 11955 bp, 11 predicted proteins | sample RVTome_13_FD_187341 | JGI IMG/M metagenome (GOLD analysis project Ga0256868, IMG submission 187341) | Soil microbial communities from uranium-contaminated site in the Upper Colorado River Basin, Wyoming, United States - RVT92D227 HiSeq ... | reverse complement strand
TTCGTAAAGCTCAACTTGCATCCGGGCATTTTTGAACAGCCAGCAAAAAATCGTTTTTTCAATAACCTCTTAAACATTACCCTTCACCCCTTCCCTCAATGCCTCCCGCAACCGCTCCCAGGGAAACAGGGGGCCGGGATCCACCTTCCTCCCCGGCGCGATATCGCTGTGCCCCACGATCCTCTCCAGGGTGATCAGGGGAAAGCGTTTCATCAATAAGAGGCAGAGCTCCTGTAAGGAACGATATTGCCTTTCGGTGATGCGGTGATCAGGCGTACTCTCCAGCTCGATGCCTATGGAGAAGCTGTTGCACCCCTCCCTTCCCTCAAAGAAGCTTACGCCGGCATGCCAGGCCATCTGGTCGGGGTCCACCAGCTCGATGACCTTTCCTGTACGGTCGATAAAGTAGTGGGAGGATACCTTGAGCCCCTCCAATTCTTTGAAGGAAGGGTGGGCTGAGAAGTCTAACCTGTTCAGAAAGAGGTCCACGACATAGCCCGTCCCGAACTCGCCGGAAGGGAGGCTGGCGGTGTGGATGACGATCATGTCCACCTGCTCGCCATTTCTGCTGGAAAAGTTGGGGCTGGGCAGCTTGCGGATCTTCACGCCGTCCTCTTGACATCCCACCTATTGCGCAGGCCGTCGCCGATAAAGTTGAATCCCAGGACCGTCAGCATGATGGCTATCCCCGGAAAGGTGGCCACATGGGGGGCGAACAAGAGGTATTGTGCCCCCTCGTTCAGGAGCCTTCCCCAGGTGGGTACATCTTGGGGGCCCAACCCTAAGAAGCTGAGGCTCGACTCGGCCAGGATCACCCCTGCCAGGCCGAACGTAGCCTCCACGATCACCGGGGCAAAGCAATTGGGCAGGATGTGCCGGACGATGATCCTGGAATGGCTCGCCCCGATGGCCCTGGCAGCCAGGACGTATTCCCTGTTTTTCTCTGCGAGTACCTGGCCCCGTACGAGCCTGGCATAGCCCACCCAGCCCAGCACACAGAGGGCAAGGATGATGTTCCTGAGGTTCGGGCCGAGGATCCCGGCCAGGGCGATGGCGAGCAGGATGCCCGGGAAGGCGAGGAGGATGTCCACGATCCGCATCAAGACGCTATCGAAGACGCCGCCGAAGTAGCCGGCTGCCGCCCCCAAGGATACTCCGATAAGCAGGGAGATTCCCACCACCACCAACCCCACTACCAAGGAGACGCGGGACCCGTAGATGACCTGGCTGAGGATGTCCCTGCCCAGCTTGTCCTGCCCCAGGGGATGGCCTGCCCCCGGCCCCTCCAGCTCACCCCTGAGGTCGATAGCCAGGGGGTCATACGGGGCCACAAACGGGGCTACGAGGGCCGTTACAAGCAAGAGGCCGATGATAACCAATCCGATCCAGGCCAGTCTGTTACCCATGGCTGTAAACCCGCATGTGATTCTGCCCTAGCCGCTCAAAGGAGATGGTCAATCGTTTCAGGAAGAACATGATTGCATTATGAATGATTACTTCCAGGGGTGTCAACCGTTTCCGCTTTTCCTTTTGATGATCTGGAGGGGTGAGAGATTCTCTTTCTCACTATTCTTGTGGACCAATTAAAAAGGGGCTGAATTGATAGATCATAATCCTGCTTGACAGAGATGCAGCCCTTAACTAGACTCTTATCTATTCAAGCTTAGGGCCTTAACCTTGTGTAAGGCTTACACCATAACCGTAACAAGGGAGGAGAAACCATGCAAATCCAGCGATATCTACTCTATATCATAGTATCGGGGCTCGCCATCGCATTGATGGGCGCAGGTGTTATTGCCGAGGACATGCCTGCCTCAACATCCGGCGCTGCTGCCGGTACGGGAACCACGCCGGCGCCGTTTATAAGCTTCAAGAACTATCCCGATAATGTCTTTAACGTCAGAGAGTATATCAAGGGGATGCAGAAAGGTGGACACAACCTCCTTATCTGGAGGGATCCGTCGGTAAACCTATCTCAATATAGTTCGGTAAAGGTAACGGAATTCGGCGGCCGATTGCTGCCACAACAGAATATCAGTTGTGGCACGTTTATCTCACAATTTAATTCTAGTTTTCGAAGCTCCCTCAAACTTCCTCAGACAGATGCTCCTAATGCCTTGCTTATTGACGGTGCGGTGGTCGAATGTAACCCCGGTAGCGCCGGAGCCCGCGTTTGGGTGGGAATGGGAGCTGGCAGGGCAGGCTGTGCAGTAGTTTGTGAAGTCTATGTGCCCCGTAGCTCCCAACCTTGTATGCGGATCTATACCAGGGATACCGCTTCTGCTGGGATCGATTCAGTCGGTATACTTAATTATATCTTTAGTCAGCTCGGCCTTCGTTTGGCCACAACCTTAAACGCTCAATTGGCCACTAAATAAACGGCTATTCAACGCTTTGATCATGTTGGAGGGGGGATATCATAGTATCCCCCTTTTTTATAGCGAAGCGGGAGGAATTCCATGAAAAGAATAATGTTACTGGGGTTAATGGTCTTTTTAACGGTGATATTAATAGGTTGTGCAACAACCACATCCGTTACCTTTAAGGGCTCAGACGCGTCGACTCTTAAAGGCACATTGATCAAACCGGAAGGAAATGGGCCTTTCCCCGCTGTTGTGCTTCTGCATGGCTGCGAAGGAATGGGAGAAGCTGGCTCCGATTCATATAACAGGTGGGCATCAAGACTTAAAAGCTGGGGTTATTTAACCCTGCAAGTAGATAGTTTTGGTCCGCGTGGTGATTCTTTTATTTGTAGCAATGACGACCTCATGAAAAAATACGTGCCCAAGCGCGCCATGGATGCACATGACGCTCAATCCTATCTTGCCGGACTGAGATTTGTAGATCCCAAACGGATCGCGGTGATGGGGTGGTCGCATGGGGCATTATCGACGATTGCATCGGTCAGTGAAACGCCCGGAAAGAACGTAGTTCCTTTTCAGGCGTCTATCGCTTTTTATCCCTATTGCTATAAAACACTGGATGACTTGAATGCTCCGCTATTGATCCTGATCGGAGGGGCAGACGACTGGTGTCCCGCAGAATTGTGCTCTTCTAACATGCCAAAACAGGGGAAGACGAAGCACGAGGTAGTCTTGAAGGTCTATCCAGGCGCCTACCATAATTTCGATTGGCCGGATATGAACGTTATTTATATGGGACACGTTCTTCAATACAATGGTCAGGCTGCGTCCGACTCAATACTCCAGGTAAAGGGGTTTCTTGAGAAGCACTTGAAATAAAAAATCATCAGTGCATACGAAGAACATAATGAGGGCGGGATTTGATTCAGGGGGTTCCTATGACTTATGGCTAGACCTCGGGGCATCAAGAGGTCTTTTAAAACATGTCTCATGAGAATCCATTGTTTTTATAAATAAACGTCAGATGTGTCGGCCTTAGGGACTCCCTCCGGTTTATTCCGCAGACCGAGAATCGATAAAGATTCCGATGGCATCTTTCATCGGTTCAGGGAGATCGAAAAACTCACAGCCGAATAAAATATATTCTAATGATGGATTTTCCAGAATCCACTTAATCTCCGCGTCCACATTGACAAGAGACTCTAGGCCTTGTATGCCCGTGACATGCGTAAGGATTACCTGATCTCTTTTAGCTATCTTGTCTTTCTTATCCGTACTCACGGCTAAACCCAGACCGCCTTCGCCTATATTAATGATATGGGCCACGAGGAGACCTCTCTGATAATCGGAAAAAGCGATAATCCCTTTGATGCCATCTTCGATGGAAAAAAAGATGCGTTGGAACCTTCTCTTCTCTTTTTCCTCGTCAACCATGAGCCACCATCTCTTTACTCGTTGCCTCTATTGCTTGGTAGCACGACGGGAGCAACACGCTTTGGCGCATCTTCCTTGTTCTGCACAAGGCCCTCCAACGCCTCTGCAAAGGCGAATACCGTATGGCCGGATCTTTGGTAGTTCTTACCCCATGACACCCGCTTTACTCTTCTCGCGAATCGAAGTCGTCATCGGGAGCGTGCTCTCCTCGGCGCAGCCAGTGAATGTTTGCCTCAAGAAATTCAAGGCCGGTGAGGATGCCCACGGTGATGACTGCAAGGACGATGGCCGGCGCAAAGAGTCCGAATCCAACCATGGCACCGATGCCTGCGAGCGTCCAGATAACGGCGGCAGAGGTCACCCCCTTCACGCGCCCTCCGCGGGCAATGATGACACCGGCCCCAAGAAATCCAATGCCCGTCACGACCTGGCCGAGCACGCGGGTCATGTCCGCGTTTTGTCCGCTATAGAGGGTACTGAGCTTAACGAAGATGGCAGTTCCGAGACAGATCAAAATATTGGTGCGAATCCCTGCCGGCTTGCCGCGCATCTGACGCTCAAAACCGACAACACCGCCGCATAGCACGGCGACACCGATTGCGATCCAGAACTGCGATGTCAAAGGGTCCATGAGATATCCCTCCTCCTCGCCTTGATGAGCCTGCGCACGTTCTTCAACTCATGCATAGTGGGCTTGTATATAAAAGTCCTCTCGCGAACTGTATCGACTTGGAACTACTCTCCCAATCAAGAAATAGAATATTTCCCCCTATTACGTGCGCCGCTTTCTGCGAGGCTTCTTCACAGGCACGAGTTTAGCCTCGCTGGCCTCTTCCGACCCCAGCAGAATGGCAATCCAACGGGTATCCTCCGAGCTCTCCAGTGCGATCTTTACCGTCATGGTCAAGGGGACCGACAGCAACATGCCCACCGGCCCCAATATCCACCCCCAGAATATCAAGGAGAGAAAGACCACCAACGTCGAAAGTCCTAATCCCCGGCCCATAAGGCGCGGTTCGACGATGTTACCCAAGACCGTACCAATCACGAGATAGCCGATGGCAACCCCCACAGCCTGCCCCAGCCCCAGTTGTATGATCGTCAAGAGGACAGGCGGCACTGCCGCCATAATGGAGCCGATATTGGGGATGTAGTTAAAGGCAAAGGCCAGCAACCCCCATAAGAGGGCATAATCGACGCCCATGATGGTAAGAAAAATAGCCACACACACACCGGTAGAGAGACCGATTACTGTCTTAAGAGCCATGTACCGATTGACCGTGCTGATAAAATATTTTATGCGATTGAGCGAAGCTTCCGGCTTGCGAAAGATGGCCTGAAGTTTTGTAGGAATACTCGAGGCCTCGAGAAGCATGAAGATGACCGTGAGCAAGATCAGCAGCCCGTTGGTCAGCATCCCCACCAACTGGTTGAGTAACATGGCCACAAACTGCATGACTGCTGCAGCATTGAATATCTTGTCCAACTCAAGGCGGTCGACATCCACATGAATCCCTACCAGCCAGTTTAAAACGGCATCGGTCTGCTCTTCGAGCCTGGCCTCATACAAGGGCAATTTGGTCGAGAAATCATTTATCGAGGAGGCAACTAGAGCGCCTATGAGCAAGAGGAAAAAAAGAATCACAAATATGACGATGAGCAAGGCAATCCATGTCGGCACCTTTCTTTCTTTCAGCCAAAAGAGGGGAGGCGAGCTGATAACCGAGATAAAGGCCGCCAACAGGAAGGGAACGATAATAGCCTGGGCTGCATGCATCCCCGCCACCACGACAACAAAGGCGGCAATTATGAGCAATACGCGTGCTGCATTTGGTGGTTGATCAGTTTTGCCCATTGATAAGTCCTCCTGTTTTAAGGTGGTGTCCGGCTTTTATAGAAGATACGGTACGGTTTACCTCATTATACTCTAATAAAAAGTCCGTTTTGTTCAGCAACCCCTCCTTGATCCCCTGAAACAACTCTAGCAAAGAATCACCGATATTTCAAGATCAGCCCCAAAATCATGATTCTCAGTGAAGCGTTTTAACTGTAAAAGGCCCGATGGCAATGATCAACCATCGGGCCTTTGCATGCCAACGGGATTACTGTTATCTTCTCAGATACTTAAAGCTTGGCCCCGGTCTGCCCACAAAACAGGAATGGGTAAAACCGTATTTCTTGATGATGGCGAGCGCCTGGTCCGCCTCGGTCTTGTTGGCGCCGAAGTCGAACATCCAGTGGCTGCCATCCACTATCTTCCAGCTCCCCTGGATCTGCTGCACCGCCGTCGTTGCCGGGTTGAAGGAAACGCAGTCCTCACCCCCAAGGGCGCCTACCGGCGCATTCCCTGATACCAGCATGTACTGAAAGGATGGATTCGGCCGCCCCACAAAGCATGACTGGTTCATCCGGTATTTCTGGATGATGGCGAGTGCCCTTCTTGCCTCGCTTTCATTGTTGCCGAAGTCGAACATCCAGTGGCTGCCATCCACTATCTTCCAGCTCCCCTGGATCTGCTGGACCGCCGTCGTTGCCGGGTTGAAGGAAATGCAATCCTCTTTCCCCACGCTGGGCTGGGCTACCATACCCGGCTTAACAACAGCACCGGGCTGGGTTACGACACCGGGTTGGGATACGGCACCTGGTTTGGCTACCATGCCGGGCCTGGTTACGACGCCGGGCTGCACGGCAACACCTGGCTGGCAGGTGAGCTTTCTTCTCATCTGGTTATTTCTTTCGTTTTCCTCCTTGACCTTTCGCGTGCTGTCGATGGTGGCGTTGATCATCGCAGTACCACTTACCTTCAGGTTGCTGGTCATGATGGCCGTTCCCCCCGGATTCTGGAGGTTTTTGTCAGGATCGAAATGCCAGATCGTCTCCCCACCCCACTTTTTTCCGTTGATGTGGAGGTAGATTGCGCTGCTGTCAGGTGTGTGAACGGTCCAGACCTCATCAGGTACCCTTCCGGGGCCGTTGTTTTTTGCCGTTACGACAACGAAACATTGCTCGTTGAGCGTTATATCTTCAATGGTAAGGTCGGGAAGCTGGCCCTGCTGCCCTGGACCACCTTCTTGTCCGGGCTGCCCAAGACCTGCGCAGCGGACCCTGAAAGCCGCCCTGTTCGACTGCACGCTGACAGGTGAGATGATCTGGATCGCCTCCCACCCGCTGTAGGTAGGAAGTCCCGGACCACCGAGCTGCCAAGTCGTCGTCACCTCCTGCCGGCTTTTGCTTGAAAAGTACAGTGTCTGTACTGGCGCCTGGGCATTGTCGCTGCGGATGAACCTGTACTGCACCGTCATTGGCTGGTTGACAGCGATATAACCTCCGAAGGTGATGAGCGCCGGACAGTTGCCCGTGTACGAAGCTGGTTTCGCACTCAACACTGCCTTAACATCGGGTGGTATTTGCTGCTGGGAAAACCCCGTTGCCGCAATACCCATGACGATCAGGAATGTTACGATTGTGACCGCGAAAATTAAACCTCTTTTGTTTACCATGGCATCCCCCTTTCTTTATTTTTGAGAATTAGTTGTGATGTGGATAGGAGACATTATAAAAACCGCTCCCCTAATTGTCAAGCTAAATTTACATCATTTGTATAAGTTATTATTACAAATAGATAGCAAGGCCCTCTCACTTATTCGGCTTTGTTCCATGCATCACTCGATGACAACAAAATAGAGCTGCCTGTTTTCACGACGCGATTGTTTGAAGCCTTCATGTGCGAGCGGCGATGGCCTCGCGGATCGCGTTCACCCCCAAAAACCTGCCTTGTTTCTCGACTCGGTGCACCATCTCCACCACCATTGCATTGAGCGGCGTCGGCACCCCTGTCTCGGCGCCGAGACGGACGATCTCACCATTCAGATAGTCGATCTCCGTGGAGCGGTGCCTGCGTAGGCTTTGCAGGGTCGAGCCGAGCACCGGAAGGGTGGAGACGGTGCGGCGGACCTTCGCCGCTGTGAGGCGGGCAGCGAGCTTGACCGGCAGTCTTCCCAGCAACCGGATCAAGGCTACCGAGACATCAGGGAGAGACTCAAGTTTAATGCCGGCCCGCTGGACAACTGCCAAACCCTCGCGGAGCAGGCGGATCATCAATTGGCTGAGATAGGGGTCCGCATATACCTCTTGGACCGTGCGATTCGTGATGGCCGGCAGGGCATTGTTCACATTGACCAGGAGCTTGAGCCAATGTGCGCCTCGGATATTGGCCGAGATCTGGGTGGGGATGGCGTGGTTGAGGATCTCGGCAACCATCGGCAGGAGCGGTTCCGTTGCAGCAAAGGGATGGCCGATTACCAATGAACCGGGCGATATAATAGTGACGGTACCCGGCGTGAGATAGGTGGCGATGATGGAGACCACCGCGCTCACGATCTGATGGTGCGGCAAGACGCCGGCGACAAGATCGTCGCTCCTCAAACCGTTCTGGAGGGTGACGAGCGGGGTATCGGTCAGGAGGGGGAGACTGACCTGCACAGCCGTCACTACATCCTGGGTCTTGACAGCAAGCAGCACCAGGTCCGGACGGAAATCAAGCTGCTCGGCAACAGGAATCTGAACAGTGAACTTTCCGAGGGCTCCATCAATGTGCAGCCCGCCCGAACAGATGGCAGCTACTTGTTTTGGTCTGCCGATCAGGGTTACATCCTGACCTGCGCGGCTGAGCAAGGCGCCGATTGTGCACCCAATAGCGCCGGCACCTATGACAGCAATACGTGTCATGTCTCCTCCTCTGCCATCTATAACAAGATGGAAAATTGCCCTCTATCTTTCACCTTATAAATTATATACGCGGCAAGCGGGCAGGCCAACAGTAATTAATTCAGTATTCAGCGGTAGAAATACCGCTCGGCCTTGCGCACTGCCGGCCAGTGGCCTATGTTCATCGGGCCGAAGATGATGAGGCTGCGGCGCATGAAAAAGGGTTGGAAGATCCGCCTTGCCATAGAGCGCAGGGAGTAAAACTCCTTGTTCACCCACCAGAAACCCTCCTGGAGCTGTTCAACCGTCATTGCCTTGGGCTTAAAGACCACGGTTGCCATGTCGTACTTGCTCCAGTCCTCGGTGAGGATCCTTCCTTCTTGCCTCAGACGCTGGTGGATCCTGGTGCCGGGGAAGGGGGTCAGAAGGGGGAGGAAGGCGCCGTCGATGCGGTTCCTATTCGCAAAGGTTATGAAGTTCTCGAAGACCGAGGGGTCATCGTAGTCATAGCCGAAGACAAAAGAAGCGTGGACGCCGATGCCGTGATCGTGCAGCCGTTTGATCCCCGCCTCGTAGCGCTCCACCTTGTTGGTCCGCTTCCCCATGAGACGCAGGTTGTTGGGGCTCAAGCTCTCGAAGCCGATGAACATCCCATGGCATCCCGCCTTGGCCATGAGGCGAACCAGCTTCTCATTCTGGGCGACGCTGATGGGACATTGGCTGACCCACCGCAGGCGGTATTGAGAGAGCATGGAGAAGAGCTCTCGGGCATGGCGCATATCCCCCACGATGTTGTCGTCGACAAAGAAGATATAGGCCGGCGCCCGGCGCAGGGCCTTGATCTCCCGCTCCACCTCCGCAAGAGGGCGGGTGCGATAGGTTCCGCCATAGATCGCCGTCACCGAGCAGAATTCACAGTCAAAGGGGCAGCCACGGGTAGTCTGGATGGTGTTTTCGAAGAAATATCCTTTCGTGGGTAGGAGCTCCCTCCGCGGCAGGGGAAGCAGCGAGAGGTCGGTTCGCTCTCGCTGTTGGTAGAACCGCTTCAATCGCCCGTGCAAGGCATCCCGCACGACCTCGGCCCAAATCTCATCTGCCTCGCCGATGACCACTGCATCGCAGTGGTCGATGGCCTCCTGCGGCAGCCAGGTGGGGTGTATGCCCCCCATGACCACGGTAACCCCCTTATGCCGATACTGCTCAGCGATCTCGTAACCACGGGGCGCCAGGGGGGTCATACACGTGATGGCAACAAGATCGCACTCCTCGTTAAAATCCAGCGGTGCGATGCCCTCATCGTGGATACTGACCTCGTGTCCCTCCGGTGTGAGGGCAGCGAGCAGCGTGGTACTTAGAGCGGGGAACTTAAAGGTGAGGACGTCCCAAAAGCTGTCCTTAGGCCAAGAAGGAATGATGATCTTGATCTTCACTATTTCTCCTCACGCTCGCTACCAGGGAGCAGCCCCTTCAACTCAGACAGGGGATGCAGCTCCCATCCCGCCGTGGCGGGATTGAAGGCACCCTCGGGCAGGGCGATATCCACCTGGGGGTCCTTGAGCCGCACATTGAATCTGATTGTCATCCCCTCTCCCTCGCCGTAGATGCGGGTAGGGAAGTGCCTGCCCCCCATCTCCACATAATCGTTATAGACCAGAATGAGAAAGAGGGAATCCCCTCCCTTGCCTTCCCCCTCCTCTATCCTCCCCTGATAGATCCGCCCCTTGCTCGGCAGGAGGATAGAGATCAGGCCTTCGTTGTAGATCACCTCCCCTACGGTCCCGCCAAGGCTCGAGCTTAGCTGCAAACGCACGCGAGCAGGCCTCTCATACAGGAGAACCCCTCTGAGTACATAGTATTCATCCCGCAGCTCGAGTTGGATGAAAAGCGGCGTCTGCAAAGTGTTTATCCCCTCATAGTGCCTGAGGGTCTGCTGAAGGACCTGGGAAAGGGGTATCCGCTCCCCCTTTTCCAACGGCAGTCTCTGAGGCGCGCAACCTGCGGTCATGGCGAGCACAATGAGAACAATAGTGCTGTACTGGATGAACCTCATCACGCCTCCTTAAAGCGCTCGCCTATCAGGTTGGCGGTGATCTGACCAGAGGCCATGGCCGCTGCCACCCCTCCCCCCGGGGCGGTCCAATGGCCGGCTAAATAGAGCCCGTCAATCGGAGAAACTCTGTTCAGTCGATAGATCCCTGCCTGTCGCGGAATCTGCGCCCATCCATACGCCGCCCCCCAGCGGTTGCCCGTCATCCGTTCGATGGTGAGGGGTGTGGAACTTACCTGTAGGACGATCCTCCGGCGCAGGTCGGGTATCATCTTCTCGGCCTGCGTGATGAGTTGCTCGGCAAGCTCCTCCCGTGCCCCTTCATCCCACCCCCCCTGTAAACGATAGGGGGCTTTGTAACTCAGACAGAGGGTGCTGTGCCCGTCCGGCGCATGGGAGGGGTTTGCCAACGAAGGGGCAAGGAGGTAGTAAGGGGGGAGCGGAGGAATCCTCCCCTGTTCCAGGAAACGGTACTCCTCCTCCAAATCATACCGGGGAAGAATCTCATTGTTGGAGCACGAGAGACCCAGTTCACCTTTGACGCCGAGATAGATGATGAAATAGGAAAAGGAGGGCCGCATCCCCTTCAACCTCTTGGACCAACCTGGCGGCAGGGCATCCTCGCCGATCATCTTGAGGAAGGTGGTGCTGGCATCGGCGTTGGAGATCACCGCACGGGAGGATATCTGTTCCCCCCCCTTGAGCTGCACCCCCACGGCCTTCCCCCGTTTTACAATGATCCCCTTGACCTCCTGCCGCGTGTGCAACTGCCCGCCCTGTTTCAGAAGTCCTTCGGCCAGGAGCAGGGGCAATGCCTCCATCCTCCCCTTCAAGACCGCTACCCCACCCTGCAGGTAGCTCATCTCCAGAGAGGCCATGGCGACCACGGAGAGCTTGCTGGGAGGGAGCAGGGCATAAGAGCTCCGCACCCCGAGGATAGCCTTGAGTCCGTGGTCCTTGATGAGCGCATCCAGCAATTTCTCGAGGGTATCCTCCCGAAAGCGAAAGGTAAAAGGGAATTCCCGCTCAAAGCTCGCGGGGTCAAACCAGGTGAGGGTGTGAGGGAAGCGATCTATCTCCTCAGAAAGAGAGCGGTAGATCTGGTATACCTTGTTGATACCATCCCGCTCTCGGGGAAAGAAGGATGAGAGATATTCAATATGGGAGCTGAGATCGGCGTACTGAATGACCTTCCGGTCGGGGAAATGGTACTCGCGGGCAGGATCCAGGGGGAGCAGCTCCATACGGTCCCTTAAGCCAAGATCATCCAAGAGCCTCCAGACCCTCCCCCCTTCCCGGCATCCCCCGATGGACTGGACTGAGAGGTCGAAGGTGAAGCCTTTACGCTGGAACGAGGTGCAGCACCCCCCGACCTTGGCCTTCTTTTCAAAGATGACCACCCTG
>Ga0256868_10001651_pt1 | contig 11971 bp, 10 predicted proteins | sample RVTome_13_FD_187341 | JGI IMG/M metagenome (GOLD analysis project Ga0256868, IMG submission 187341) | Soil microbial communities from uranium-contaminated site in the Upper Colorado River Basin, Wyoming, United States - RVT92D227 HiSeq ... | reverse complement strand
GCGAACGATATTCGAGTCCTGGTTAAATTAGGGGAAGAAGCGCCCTATGAAACAACCAGAGAAGGCAAAGAAATATTTATCGATATCAAAGAAAAACCCAAAAAGATCGAAGCAAAAGCAGAAGCTCCTGCGCCAGAGGTGAAGAAAGAAGTGACGGCTGAGGTTAAAAAGGAAGAGGTGAAGAAAGAGGAAGTCAAAAAAGAAGAGGAAGTGAAAAAAGAGGAGGAAATCAAGAAAGAAGAGCAGGTTAAAAAGGAAGAAAAACCCATTCCGAAACCTGTTCCTCCAACCCCGGTGGCAAAGAAGATAGAAGAGGAGAAAATAATTTCCCAAGAAGAAGGTCTACAAAAAGTTTATAAAGGAAGAAGATTATCTCTCGATTTCAAAGATGCGGATATCAAAAATATTCTCCGGTTGATTGCTGAAGTAAGTGATTTAAATATCATCGTGGCAGATGGAGTCACGGGGAAAATTACCATGAGATTGGTGGATGTGCCTTGGGACCAAGCCCTTGATCTTATTCTACAATCCAAAAGCCTTGGTATGGTTCGAGCGGGCAATGTTGTGCGGGTCGCCCCCCTTGAAGCCTTAAAGAAAGAAGTCCAGACTGAATTGGAGGCCAGAAGGGCCAAAGAAAGGTTAGAGGATTTGGTGTTGGAACTCATTCCAATCAACTATGCTTCAGGCAAAGAAATCATGCCCCAAGTGAAGGGTGTCTTGAGCGATCGAGGGGAAGTCAAAATCGATGAGAGGACAAACACATTGGTTGTCAAAGATATCGCTAAGAAAATTACAGACGTTAGAAATTTAATAAAATCTCTGGATACAAAGACACCTCAAGTTTTGATTGAGGCAAGGATTGTCGAGGCAAGTTTGGCTTTCCAAAGGGACTTAGGGATATCCTGGGGATTCTTGGCGAGCACTACTAAGTGGGATGTAGGAGGGGGGACCGGTTCCTCGACCTCCTTGCCAGGGCCAGGCACAGCAACGAACACCAATAAATTTGTTAATTTACCCGCTATTATTCCTTCGGGTGGTGCCGGGGCAGTAAGCATCCTTGAATTTCTATTCACTTCGGGAGATAAATATGGACTGAAACAATTGGATATCGCTATCTCAGCCTACGAGAACAAAGGAGATGCCCACATTATTTCCAGTCCTAAGATTGCGACACTCGATAACAAAGAGGCGTCGATTGAACAGGGGTTAAGAATTCCTTATCCGAAATACACTACCGAAGGAACCGTTTCCACTGACTTTATTGATGCCAATATCAAATTGACAGTGACTCCTCATGTCACGAATGATGGAAACATCAAGATGGTCATTAAGGTAAAGAAGGATGCTCCGGATTGGACTAAGACAGTTCTTAATGTCCCAAGCATTGACAAGAAGGAGGCGATTACCGAGGTATTGATCAAGAACAATGGCGTCATAGCCATTGCAGGGATCTATACCATTGACAAAGACGAAGGGACAACAGGCGTTCCCTTGTTCAATAAGATCCCTTTATTGGGATGGTTATTCAAAAAGGAGACAAAATCAGACTCAAGAAAAGACCTGTTGATATTTATCTCACCTAAGATCATGAAAGATGAAGTTTGACGGGATACCATTTTCAAGCGATCTCATAAAGAGAAGCCCTCTGATTCTTCATCCTAAAGATGGATCAGGGGGCATTTTTTATCCAAAAGTGCCAATTAATTTCTGAATACAGCCTATTTTATTTCGGATGAGGTATTTCCTTATCCCATGAATAACTTTTATACCTGTTTTCGGATCAATTAAATTGGCTGTTCCGATTTGAATTGCTGAAGCGCCCACCAGAATGAATTCGATCGCGTCCTCTGCATTCATAATGCCCCCCATCCCAATAATGGGAATGTGAACTGCCTGACTGACCTCCCAAACCATTCTTAACGCAATGGGTTTAATGGCTGGGCCTGAGAGGCCCCCAATCACATTTCCCAATTCTGGCTTTTGGGTATATATATTAACGGCCATAGCCCTGAAGGTATTCACAAGGGAGACAGCATCTGCTCCTCCATCCTCAGCGCTCTTCGCCATTAAAGCAATGTCCGTCACATTAGGTGATAATTTTACGATCAAAGTGAGTGTGGTTGCTTTTCTGACTGCCTGGACAAGGCGGTAGGCCATGTGTGGATTGGTGCCAAAAACAATTCCACCCCTTTTGATATTGGGGCAGGAGATATTCATCTCAAGGCCCGAAATGCCGGGAATCCTATCAAACCGCCTTGCCAATTCAATATATTCTTTTTGAGTATTTCCAAAAAAGTTGATGATCAGATGGGTCTTTAAATCTTTATAATAGGGTAACTTATTTTTGATAAACTCTTGGAAACCAGGGTTCTGGAGTCCAATAGAATTGATGATTCCTCCTTCTGTCTCAAAAATTCGAGGCGGAGGATTCCCCTTCATAGGCTTTAATGAAATTCCCTTAGAGATGATGGCGCCCAGGTGATTCAGGTCAAAGAAATCTTCAAATTCCTCACCGAACCCGAATGTCCCAGAGGAAACGATCACGGGGTTCCTAAGCTTAATTTTCCCTATGGTTACGGATAGGTCTGGATTCCGAATCGAAGGCATCGTTATTCCCATAGGATATCTTTCAAAGTGAAAACGGGCCCCTCTTTGCAGACGCGTTGATAGGATGTCTTGGGATGGTTTGTTTTGACCACACATCCCCAACAAGCTCCAAAACCGCATCCCATTCTTGCTTCTAAGGATGCCTGGCATACAAAATTATTGAGTTTTACGATTCCTGCCAAGGCTTTTAACATCTCCACTGGACCGCAAGCATAGAGATAGCACTCTTCATCTCTTTTAAATTTTTTTCTTTGGGATAAAAAAAGATCGACCACTGTTCCTTGCGTGCCAAGACTTCCATCTTCTGTGGCGACAAAAATATTTGAATTGAATATTTTAAAATCCTCCACACATAATATATCATGTTGTGTCTTTCCACCGATAAAAACAAATAATTTCCTGCCTTTCAACGCCTCGGCCAAAGGAGAAAGTGAAACGATCCCTACTCCTCCTCCAATTAAAATAATATTTGTAGAAGAGGGGAGGGGGGGTAATATGAAACCGTTTCCTAATGGGCCGATCAGATCTACCTTTTCTCCTCTTTTCAAGGTCGTCATCATTCGAGTTCCTTTTCCCACTTGCTTATACAAGATGAATAAACAACCTCTTTTTCTCTTTTCTGGATAGCTGACGGGGTAGCTTTTATAAACACTAAAGGGGCGCCTTAAAAGTGGAGACCGATCATCAGAAACCTTGACCATAACAAATTGCCCAGGCTTGCTTTGATCGGCAATCGGAGTGCAGTTTATCCCCAAGAGATAATAGACCGATTTGATTCTCTTATTGGATACAACCATTCCGTCAGTTTGAATGGGCATAAATTTTAAGCTTCAAGACCTTGAGCTAAAGCGTGACTAAACAGTTTTCATCATAAGGAGAGCGTCGAATTTACCTTGGTAGAATTTTTTTCTTATCCCCGATGGTTGGTAAGAGAACAATTGGTAAAGATGGATCGCTGAGTGATTTGAAGAATGGACCTCGAGATAAAATATTTTGCTTCCCCTTCGGAGGCTAAAATCAATATAAAATTCCATCAGTTTTTTACCAACACCCAATTGCCTATAAACAGGGTGCACACAAATATTGAGAAGCTCGGATTCATCTGTCACATTCCTAAAACAGATAAAACCGATCACAGGCTGTTTGGGTCCCTCCTCCATCTTCATCACAAAACAATAGGCAGAAGGATTTTGCATCTCCTCCACGAACATATTCTTCGACCAAGGGGTGAGGGAGTCGGAAATCTCTATGGACAAGACCTCGTCTAAGTCATTGATATCCATCTTTTGAATGGAAACCTTTTCCCATTCCACGGAAATTCTATGAGTTTTCAGGTTAGGGTTACGGTTAGGAAGCCTGTATCGTTATAAATGCTACGTTTGTAGATGACGAAGCTTGTATCGAAATTCGAAGTTCAAAAAAAGAAGTTCGATTGTCCAGCATCCATAACAAGCCTCGATACGAGCTTCAGTAACGACAAACGTTAATTCCCTTAAGAGTATTTTATATATAAGATGTAACCCGCTAATGAAACTCCCTTCGCCGCTCTGACCGTTGCACTCATTTTTAGCTTCTCAACGGGATTCTATCCGATTCAATAATTCCCTTGCTGCATTCTTCATCTCGTCATCTTTTGATCGGTCGAGGATGAACAGGTAGGATTTTTTCGCCTCCTCATATTTTCCGTCCCTCCTTTTTAGATTCCCAATCTCCAAATGGGTGAGAAAAAACCACGAAGAGGTCTCTTTTAAATATCGCATCGCTGTTTCAAAATTGTGGAGGGCTTTTTCATATCTCCCCTGCTGATAAAATATTTCACCCAAACTGAAGTGGGCTTCACCGAATAACTCTAAGATATTTCCTTTCAGAACGATGGAGTAATAATGGACGGCTTCAAGAATATCTTTCTTTCTAAAATTTAGGTTCCCCAATTTTAATGCAGCATGATAGAACAAAGGATGATTGGGAAAATCATCTATCACTTTCTTAAAGGCATTTTCGGCTTTGTCCTGTTTATTTTGAAATGAATAGATGACGCCTATCTCGGTGAGAGCAAAAAGGCGCCATAAATTATTCTTGTTTTGACGAAGGATGAGACTGTAAGTCTCCAATGCCTGATCCAAATTTCCCAATTTAGCAAGGCATTCTCCTTTTATAAATAACCCCTCTTCAAGATATTTGGAATTTGGAAACTCAAGGAGCAAAATCTCTAAATTGGTAATGGATTCCCTAAATTTATTTTCGAAAAAATATCCTTTTCCTATCTGGAAGAGAGCTTGTTCTCTAAATCGTGTATTGAGGATGTTGAAATAATAGGGGAGGGATTCCAATATTTCCCCTACAGCATAAAACATTTGAGCGTTTAACCATTGAATAAATATTTTCTCATCTTCGAAACGGTTCAATTTTTGTAATCGTTGGAAAATCCGATTGGCTCCATCTAATTCGCTCAAATGAATGTAATTCCAATAGAGCGTAAGGAGAGAAGCCCCTCCCCAGCTATTTTCCTGTGAGGAATTAAGAATTAAATTTAACTCTTTTATCGAAGCGAGGTGATCCCCTTTCATCAGGAACATTTTCCCTAACAAATAGTGGGTGGATAAAAAGAGAGGCGAATCCTTAAACTGATTTTTAAATAATTGGAAAGTTTCTATGGAATTATTGATATTACCCAATTGATATTCGCAAAAACCAATCCTCCAGTAGGCCTCCGGGGCGAGGGAATCATTTTTAAATCGGTCATAGAATATCTGGTAATGACGTTTGGCTTCATCAATTTTGCCTAACCTTGACTGTGATTCGGCAAGCCAGAATAAGGAATATTTTATGTACTCTGGGGGAGCAGATTTAGGGTTTTCACATAGGGCTTGAAAATAAGCAGCCGCCTTTTCATATTGTCTCTGCCTAAAAGATAAGATGCCCAGCCAAAAATGCGAGGAAAGAATTAATTCGTTATTTTTCGAGGATTGAGAAACCTTTGTAAAAGTTGAGTCTACCGGACTCAATTGATTCGATCCAAGTTCGAGCAGTCCTAAAAGATAATAAGAATAGTCAATCTGTTCGAATTTTGGGAATTTATTAATAATGGCGAGAAGAAGTTTCACAGCTTCTTGCCGATTGCCTAACCTTATTTCCAGCTCGGCCATTCCCAAAAGGGTATCATCCAGATTTGCAAAATGACTGCCTTCATTGATAATTTTTGAAAATACCTTTTTGGCTTCTCCTAATTTCCCCTTTATGGCTAACGACCTTCCCAAAAGATAACAAATGTCAAAAACCTTGTCGTGTTTCGGATAATATTTTAAGAAAGACGTAAATTGTTTTTCAGCAATATCATAAAAACCGTCTTTAAAGGCTCCAATTCCTACTTGGATCAGCTGTTCGTCTTCTTTAACACTTTTCGAATAGGAGTCTTGAATAAAAAAGAAGGCTGAGATCATAAATGTAAAAACGAAATAAAATATTATTGTTTTCTTCATATTAGATGGGATTCCTTATTTCTTCCAAGACGAGATAATTCTTCAGGGGTATTCACGTTAATAAATGACTCTCTGAGTGGATCTAAAGAAAGGAAACCATTTTCTTCAACGATTTTTACCTTGACCAGATCGTAAATATCGATAATCTTGAATTTTCCTTCGTCTATAGTGCTCTTTATTGGATCTAAACACTTTTTAGAATAGATAGCATGTAAAGGCTGCAAACCATCATTTGTTCGAGGGATAATCACATCCTCATCTACTATATTATTAATCAAATATTGAACTAAAGATTTTTTTATGAAGGGCATATCGCAGGCAACACAGAAAGAATAATGGAAAGAGGAGAAGAATATTCCAGTATATAAACCTCCTAATGCGCCTTTATTGGGAATTAAATCCGAATAAATTTTCGAATCAAAATCCTTAAAAATACATTTATGATTAGTGACGATAATAACTTCTTGAAACAATTCTTTAAATAAATCATGAATTCTGTTGATAATAGGGACCCCGTCAACTTTGATGAAGGCTTTGTTTTCTCCCATCCGAATGCTTTTACCACCGGAAAGAATAATCCCTGAAATAAAACTTTTAGATTCCAATACAGTGTCTGATAAGATATATTATGTTAACTATTAATTCTCTGCCTTCAAGAAACTTTTCCAGCCACCCTCTCCTTTTCCTTGCTTCCCACTCAATGCTTCAAATTCTCTCAATATCTCTTCTTGCTTTTTTGTTAAATTATTAGGTGTTTTTACAATAACTTGAACAATTTGATCCCCCCGTCCGTAGCCTCTTATTTTCGGGAATCCTTCTCCTTTTATTCTTAAAATTTCTCCACTTTCAATTCCTTTTGGTATGTTCAAATTTTTTTTGCCATTTAAAGTAGGAACTTCTATTTCCGTTCCCAGGGCAGCTTGAGGGAAGCTGATAGGTATTTGACAGATAATATCATCTCCTTCTCTTGAGAAAAAATCGTCAGGTTCTACATATATAAAAAGGAAAAGGTCTCCAGGAGGCCCCCCCTTCTCTCCTTCTTCTCCTTCGCCGCGAATTCTTAATTTGGAGCCGGTATCAACGCCTGGAGGCATTTTTACTTGGATTCTTTTCGTCTTTCTTACCTTTCCATGTCCTCGGCACTCTTTACAGGGATGAGAGATGATATTTCCTTCCCCACGACAATCGCTGCAAGTTGTACTGATCGTGAAAAACCCTTGTGAGCGCGTTACCTGTCCTGTTCCTCTGCAACTCGGACATTGGGTGTGATGAGTTCCCGGTTTAGCCCCAGTTCCATTGCAGATGTCACACATCACCATTTTAGGTATTTCAATCTCGGTTTCTTTGCCAAAGGCAGCATCACGGAACGAGATCTTTAGATCATATCTCAAATCCGCGCCTGGACGGGCTCTGCTCCTGCGTCTGCCAGTTGTGCCAAACCCAAAAAAGTCTTCAAATATGTCTCCAAATGCGGAGAAGATGTCCTCAAAGCCCCTGAAACCTGTAAACCCAGTGCCTTTTAAGCCTTCTATCCCGTAGCGGTTATAAATTTCCCTTTTCTCCGGGTCTCTAAGAACTTCGTAGGCTTCCGAAGCTAGCTTAAATTTTTCTTCTGCCTCTTTATTAGCAGGGTTTCTGTCAGGATGGTATTGCATTGCAATTTTCCGGTAACTCTTTTTTATTTGATCCTCGGTAGCATCCCTTGAAACCCCAAGAATTTTATAATAGTCTTTGTCTTCCATGGCTTGCATAGAAAATAGCTTTCTTAAATCCCTCCCCACCGTCCGGCGCCAAAGTCCCAATGCCTCGCTCGAGTGAGATAGTGAGGCTCTGGACGGCGGCGCCTCCCTTTACGAAAGGGAGGAGTAACCTCCCCCTTTGAAAAAGGGGGATTGAGGGGGATTTTCATTGTTTGAGGGTGCCGCACCCGTCATGTAAGATTGCTTAGAAAATAGAAACGAGTATACCGAATGATAGCGAACTAATCAAATTTTTGATAGAATTGCATATTATTCGTAAAATTCGATATCATTCGCTTCATTCTTTATTTGTATAATCTTCAAGAATCTTTCCTGTCCTGCCCCTTTCAACAATTTCATCCATTTTAGACCCCAAATCTACACCCATTTCTTTCATCCTTTTTTTGGCCCAAAGCCCCACATTCCTTGAATCTTTATAAAATTCATCTCCTCGGGGCTTTGATGTGTCAAAGTTATGTAACCGAGATTCTTCAGTTTGATGGACACGAAAGGAAGAAATTAATTTGGTCAAGTCTCGGCTCCGGCAGTATTTGCAGATAACCTTACTGATATCCTTTGGGTTGAGGAATAATTCGCTAAATTCCCTATTGCATTGATTACAGCGATACTCATAAATTGGCATGACTACTTTCCTTTAACCTTCTTCCTTGCCCCCCTCTTCTTAGAAGGTATTTCACTCTCTTTTCTTGATTCGATTTCCCCTGAATCGATCGAGATTTCTTCGGGATTAAATAGTTTTTCACTTGAATCTGTTAATTTTGACAGGAAGATTTCATAATCTTTTCGAGTAATTACCCCGTTCCTGATATTCATTGCAATATTTCTTTTATCAAATATTTTATCTTCATCGATGTGCATACTTTTCTCCTCAAAATTAATCGGTTAACTAAAATTAGCATAATTTCTTAATCCATTCAAGATGTTTTGTAATCTCTTATGATTAATCGAAAATTTCATCTTTTATCAATGAATGGACAAAGAGTACAATAGGCAAGAAAGTAATTGAAGTTAAACGACCAACCCCTCAATACATCCGTGATGTAAAATGCATTGCATTATTACAAAATTGATCTAAGATTGATTCATCGGCCAGCAAGAAACATTCATCCCCGACTTCTTTGCTGTCTATACAGGTACGCATGCATATCATTTCGACGGCAATTATGTCTTGCCGGTTTACTAATTCCTCCAAAACCAGTATCTGGGAAAAATTTTCTAAGAGTAAGGAATATTTTGAAAAGGTCGACAAACGCTCGCCATTTAAAAAGGGGTAGGCCAGAAAATAGTTTGTAAGGACTGGTTATTCAAAGCGAATTTGAGAATTGTCCCCATAACATTTCAGCAAACTCTTGATCCCGATTCATTAGCTCCAGCCTTTTGTCTACTAGTCTTTACCCAGAACAAGATCCGCGTAGGTCTTCGCCTGATGGGTAAACTTCCTCCTGTATGGTGTTGCCGTCGGATCATCAAGAGATTCTAACAAAGGCCGGAATTTAATACCCGATAACTCACCGGTATGCAGTTCCTGAATGATTGGAATGTTGGTGACCTTCCGGATGTAAGTGACACTCTTTCCATTAAACGTTCCTTTTGACAGCTCAATCAAGGACAACAGAGAAAGGGTCATGAATGGCGTTTCAAAGGGATTGCTGAGGTTCCCGAGAGAATAATAGATTGGTGCGATCCTGTCCGGGTCTCGCTTTGGCGTGTAGTATTCAATGGGTTGAATAACATGAGGATGGTGGCCTAGAATGAGGTCCGCACCAAGTTCAATAATCCGGTGAGCCAGCGTAATCTGCTGCGAGGTGGGAAAAAACTCGTACTCAAGGCCCCAGTGCAGGGAGGCCACAATGAAATCGCAGTGCAGGCGGCGACACCAGGCAATTTGGGTCTCAAGCAGACCGAGATCTGCCGCTCCTGAAACCTGATTAAGCGCAATCCGGTTGACCAGAAACTGTTTGTTCTCCGGTAGAGGTTTGCCGTTGAGGCCGAAGGTGGCTGCGATGAATCCGATGCGTACACCCTTTGTCTCGATAATTTCTCCTCGCCCCCCTCCCTCTACGTCTTCATTGGTCCCTACGGGGCGGATCCCCGCTTTTGTAAGAGAGGATCTCGTGGTCAAAACGCCTTCTTCGCCGAAATCCAGAGAGTGGTTGCATGCAGTGGCCATTATCGTGAAATGACGAGACCCGTATCCTTTGAGCCTTTCGAACTGGGAACGAGACATGCACAACGCCGGCGATTCGTCTTCTCGAACGGATAGGTTCCTTAAATCTTGACCAGTCAGAGGCGATTCCAGATTCGCAAAAGATACGTCAGCGGAAAAAACCATATCGGCAATGGTTTGATAGGGTGAATAGTGTTGCCCCGCGAGCGCATCGTGCTGCATGAGGTCGCCGACAGCACTCAGAGTGATGCTCTGTTGGGGGATAAAACCTGACGGAAGCAAGATTTTCCTGCGCCGATTTTGGGCAAAAAATTCCTCCAGGTTTCTACCCCGCTCTCCCCTGCAAACCGGATATTGGCTTTTATAAAACCAATACAGTTTATCCACGAAGGTCATGTTTGGAAAGTCGCCGTCGGTCACACGAGGATAGTCCCAGCGACCGGACAAGCGAATACCATGCATCATCGCGTTCACCATGAACCGTTTGAGGGGGGGAAGGCGAACAACGTCCTTGGGTGTAAGAGGTTTGAAACGTTCCTGGTTGATATCAGGCTCTAATCTCCACCGATTTAGAACGAGTACCACCAATAAGAAAACGACCAAAAGAATGAGAACAATAAACTTCTTTGTCATTTATTGGCCTCAAATATCTTCGAACGTCATGACGAGATACACAAGCGCGCACCTTGGATGTGAGTACAATTTAACACAAATTTAATCGTTTATCAATTTTCCGTCCCCTTTTACAAAAGCTTTTTGAAACCGTAATAACGATTGGAGGGAAGGAAGAAGAGCTGACCGATACTAAGGAAAGAGATTTATAACTTTGTTCACTTTTTAGCTTCAAAAGAGCTGCCCTATAATTTTGTACAAAATTGTTGACAAATTACAAAAATGTCTATAATAATACCATTGTCATTTACACATCATTTCTTTTGGCAAAGATGGAAAGATTGCTTAACGGTAGAAGGGTCGTTATAACCGGAATGGGAGTGGTTGCTCCCAACGGTATTGGAATAGAGAATTTTTGGGATTCCTTAATTCATGGCCGATCTGGAGTGAGAACAATAACACATTTTGATGCCTCCTCCTACCCTTCTCAAATTGCCGCTGAAGTCCCAGATTTTGACTCTACTGATTATATGGATCCTAAGACTGTAAAGAGATTAGGTAGATTCGCTCAGTTTGCGTTAGCAGCTTCTGAGATGGCGGTCGAAGATTCGAGTATTGACTTCACTAAAGAAGACCCTTACAGGTGTGGAGTTTATATCGGAACAGCTTTGGGAGGAGAAGACGCTAATGAAATCCAACACAGTATTTTTTTGGAAAAGGGTTTAAAGAGGATTAGCCCATTCACAGTTTTTTCTTGTGCAATCAATTCGGCAAGTGGGATTATTAGCTGCCGCTTCAATTTAAGAGGGCCTAATACAACGACTGCTACTGGATGTACCTCTGGCCTTGATGCGGCATTCCAAGCATTCAATGCCATTCGTCTTAATGATGCAGATATTATGGTAGTGGGGGCTGGCGAAGCCCCCATTACGTCCTATATTTTTGGGACCTTTTGTGTTTCAGGTTTCTTATCGCGGGGGAATAATGAGCCCAAGAAAGCGTTGAAACCTTTTGATGCAAATGCTGATGGGACAGTCCTAGGAGAAGGTGGAGCCGTTCTCATCATGGAAGAACTCCAGCATGCTTTAAGGAGGGGAGCAAATATCTATGGGGAGTTCTTGAGTTATTCTTCGTTCAATGAAGCTTATGACTTTGTACAGGCTGACTCTGATAACGGGACAATGGCTTTGAATTTTAGACATGCATTGGAAAACGCCGGCCCAAATGCTCGGGATGTTGACTATATCAATGCACATGGAAATGGTGTAGTCTCTTTTGACATTGGCGAAACTCAGGCAATCAAAAAAGTATTTGGCGAATTAGCATATGAAATTCCAGTCACCTCG
>Ga0256868_10001650_pt1 | contig 11978 bp, 8 predicted proteins | sample RVTome_13_FD_187341 | JGI IMG/M metagenome (GOLD analysis project Ga0256868, IMG submission 187341) | Soil microbial communities from uranium-contaminated site in the Upper Colorado River Basin, Wyoming, United States - RVT92D227 HiSeq ... | reverse complement strand
CACGGCATGGGAAGGGACGGCACAGATCAGGATGTCTTTCCCGGTACAAGCTTCTTCCAGAGAATGAGTTATCCGGATGTTGTCCGCGAGAGAAATTCCGGGGAGGAAGAATTCATTCTCCCTTTTTCTTTGCATGGCCCGGAAGAGTTCTTCTTCAAAAATCCAGAGATCGATCGGTAGGTCTTTCTCGGCCAAGAGGTTGGCCAGCGTCGTACCCCAGCTTCCGGCGCCGATAACGCCGATCCGTCCTTTTTCTGCGAGGAACTCGGCCATGCGTTATGAATTTTCCTCTCCCCCGATTTCTTCCGGGGTTTTCTCTGGGCTCTCTTCTATTCCTTGTTCTCCCTCCGGCTCTTCCTCGCGCTCGGCCAAGCGGGTAACGGCCATCACCCGTTCTCCAGGCTCCAGTTCAATGAGCTTCACCCCCTGGGTGTTCCGCCCAATGACCGAGATTTCTTCACCCCGCAAGCGAATAATTTTCCCTTTTTCCGTGATGAGCATGACATCATCCTGCTCGGTAATCTGTTGCACGCCCACTAAATTCCCGTTCCGCGGGGAAGTTTTAATCGTTATAACGCCTTTCCCCCCACGGCTTTGAAGGGGATAATCCTCAATGGGAGTACGCTTACCAAAACCTTTTTCCGTGACCGATAGAATGGCTGCCCCCAGAGTTCCCGGGGTGATGATATCCATGGAGACCAGGTAATCCTTTTTGCCCAGCGTAATCCCTTTTACCCCTCTGGCCGTGCGCCCAATGGCGCGCGTCTCTTCCTCGGAGAAGCGAATGGCCTTGCCTTCCCGGGAGCTGAGCAGGATCTCCTTCGTTCCATCCGTCAGGCAGGCCGAGATTAACTCGTCTTCCGGATCAAGGGTCAGAGCAATGATTCCGCCCGTGCGTGGATGGCCGTAAGACATCAGGTCGGTCTTCTTGACCACACCGTTCTTCGTGGTCATGATGACGTATTTCCCCTCTTCAAAGGTCCTCACGGGGAGGATGGCGGTAATCTTCTCTTCTCCCGAAAGGTTCAACAAATTGATGATGGCTTTTCCCCGCGACATACGGCCCGCCTGGGGTATTTCGTGGACTTTCAACCAGAATACCTTTCCGGCGTCGGTGAAGAAGAGGATATAACTATGCGTGGAGGCTACGAAGAGGTGCTCGACAAAATCTTCTTCTTTGGTGGTCATGCCCATCTTCCCCCGCCCGCCCCGCCTTTGGCTGCGGTAAAGACTGATGGCATTGCGCTTGATATAGCCGGAGTGACTGATCGTCACGACCATATCTTCTTCCACGATCAAGTCTTCGAGGTTAATCTCTTGCGCTTCCTCAATGATCAGAGTCCGCCGTTCGTCCCCGTAGCGTTCCTTAATCTCCCGAAGCTCTTCGCCGATCAGGTTAAATAAAAGTCGCTCGTTGCTCAGGATCTCCCGCAGGCGGGCGATGAGTTGGATGACTTCTTTATATTCCTCGTTGATCTTTTCCCGTTCCAGGTTCGTCAGGCGCTGTAAACGCATCTCCAAAATAGCTTGGGCTTGGGCTTCGGAGAGCGAGAATTTAGCCATCAGCCCTTCTTTGGCATCTTTGGGGGTTTTAGAAGAGCGAATCAAGGAAATGACCCGGTCGAGGTTATCCAGGGCGATCTTTAAGCCTTCCAGGATGTGGGCATTGGCCTCGGCTTTTCCCAACTCAAACTGGCTGCGGCGGGTTACCACCTCTTTGCGGTGGTTGATGAACTGCTGGATCAGCTCCTTGAGGTTAAGCGTTTGCGGCTGGCCATGGACGATGGCCAAGAGGATGATGCCGAAGGTGACCTGCATCTGGGTATGCTTGAAGAGTTGGTTGAGGACCACCTGGGCGACGGCCTCTCTTTTCAGTTCGATAACGATCCGCATCCCTTCCCGGTCAGATTCATCCCTGAGGTCGGAGATCCCTTCAATCCTTTTCTCTTGGACGAGCTCGGCAATCTTTTCCAAGAGTCTGGCCTTATTCACCTGATAGGGGAGTTCCGTGATTACTACCGACTCCCGCTCTGTCCTCTTCTGGCGTTCGATCAGGGCGCGGGCTCTTAGCTGGATGGTACCCTTTCCCGTAAGGTAGGCCTCCCGAATCCCGGATTGCCCAAGGATGAATCCTGCCGTGGGGAAATCCGGACCGGGGATGATGACCATCAAATCCTCGATGGTGATTTCTGGATTCTGGATGACGGCGATTGCAGCTGCGATCACTTCCTGCAGGTTGTGAGGGGGTATGTTGGTGGCCATGCCTACGGCTATACCCGAGGAACCGTTGACCAAAAGGTTGGGGAAGCGCGCCGGCAGGATGGCGGGTTCCGTCAGCGATCCGTCATAGTTGGGGGCAAATTCCACCGTTTTCTTTTCGATATCGGATAGGAGCTCACTCGCCAAACGGGCCATGCGTACCTCGGTGTAACGCATGGCTGCTGGCGGGTCTCCGTCTATGGATCCAAAATTTCCTTGCCCGTTAATTAAAGGATACCGAAGAGAAAAATCCTGAGCCATACGCACCAAGGCATCATAAACGGCCATGTCCCCATGGGGATGGTATTTTCCGATGACGTCTCCTACGATTCTGGCCGATTTCTTGAACGGCTTGTTCCAGTCGTTGGAAAGATCGTACATGGCATAGAGCACCCGGCGGTGGACGGGTTTCAGCCCATCCCGAACATCTGGCAAGGCCCGGCCAATAATTACCGACATGGCATAATCCATGTAGGATTTCTGCATTTCCTCCTCCAGCTTGACGGGGAGGCGGTTCTGAATATTCTGGGTTTGCATAGAACTCTCGCTTTAAAATTTTTCTTGACCAAGCTCAATCAGCCCAAACAAGTCTTGGTCTCTGTCCTCGGCCATAGGGATTTTGGGGATGAAATTAGATGTCCAGGTTGGTCACCGTCAAGGCATTCCGCTGGATGAATTCTCGCCGGGGCTCCACCTGATCGCCCATGAGGACTGTGAAGATCTCGTCGGCCTTGATGGTATCTTCAACGCGAACTTGCAACAAGGTGCGGGTCTCCGGGTTCATGGTTGTATCCCAGAGTTGTTCCGGGTTCATCTCTCCCAGCCCTTTATATCGTTGGATTTCCAATCCTTTTTTGCCATAAGCCAAAATTTCCTGAACCAGCTGAGAGAAACCCCCTACTTCCTTGGCGTCTTCCCCGGCCTTTAACACGTAGGGAGGTTGGCTCAGGGGGCTGAGCTGTTTGGATATTTTGCGCAGCTCTTCGAATTGAGCTGAACTCACTAAATCCAGGTCCAGGACGGTTTCCAGGCGGGATCCATTATGGCTCGAAAGGAATCGTAGGTTATAACTACCATGTTCCGGGTCTTTCTCCATCTGAAACTCCAGCCATTCTTTCGGCTTTTGCCCTTTCTTCAGCGCACGTTTGATTTCCTCGACAACCCGGTTCATCTCCTCTTCCGACTTGAGCGAGTTCTTGGTGAAAGATTCGTGCTGCGCAAAGGCTAAAAGAATGTTCGGGTCCATTTGCCGCTTAGCCAGGCGATATAATATTTTTTCCAGGCGGATGGCCCGCTTAACCGTCTCCAGAAGGTTTTTGCCGCTGAACTGGGCCTTGTTTCCGGGAATAATCAGCCGGAGATCTTCGATCCCTTTTTCCAGCAGATAATCTTCCACCTCCTCCTCGCTGCGCAGGTATTTGGGTTCTTCTTTCCCTTTTTTCACTCGATATAGAGGAGGCTGGGCGATATAAAGGTATCCCTTTTCAATCACCGGAAACATCTGCCGGTAGAAAAGGGTTAGAAGTAGGGTTCGGATGTGGGATCCGTCTACGTCGGCATCGGTCATGATGATTACCTGGTGATATCGTAACTTTTCCAGGTTAAATTCTTCCACTCCTACTCCCGTCCCTAAAGCCGTAATCAGGGTTTTGATCTCCTGGTTGGAAAGCATCTGGTCAAAGCGGGCTTTTTCCACGTTGAGGATTTTACCCCGCAGGGGTAAGATCGCCTGCGTTCGCCGGTCCCTCCCTTGCTTGGCGGATCCTCCTGCGGAATCTCCTTCGACGATGAAAATTTCGCTCTCCCTCGGGTCGCGTTCCTGGCAATCGGCTAACTTTCCCGGGAGAGAATTCGATTCCAGCAACCCCTTTCTACGGGTAAGCTCTTTGGCTTTCCGGGCCGCCTCCCGCGCGCGGGCAGAATCGACTACCTTTTCCAGGATGCGCTTGGCCACGGATGGGTTTTCTTCAAAATGCATGCCTAATTTCTCGTTGACCAGGGCCTCTACCCAACCTTTGACCTCGCTGTTGCCCAGTTTGGCCTTGGTCTGCCCCTCAAACTGGGGATTGGAAAGCTTTACGCTGATGATTCCGGTAAGCCCTTCGCGGGTATCTTCTCCGGTCAGGCTCACCTTCATATTTTTAAGAAGATTGTTGCTGGCGGCATAATTATTTAGCGTGCGGGTGAGCGCGGATTTGAAACCCACCAGGTGGGTTCCACCGTCGTGGGTATTAATGTTGTTGGCAAAACAAAAAAGGTTCTCGGTATATCCATCGTTATACTGCAACGCAATGTCTATGTAGATTCCCTCTTTTTCTCCCTCGAGGTGGATTGGTTTGGGATGGATAATGCCTTTGTTTTTATTGAGGTACTCGACAAAAGAAACGATACCTCCTTTATACTGAAAATCTTGCTTTTTCTCCGAGCGTTCATCCGCCACCGTGATTCTCAAGCCACTGTTCAAGAAAGAAAGTTCCCGGAAGCGCTGAGAGAGAAGATCGAAACTAAAGTCCATGGTTTCAAAGATCTCTGCATCGGGGCGGAATTTGATCTTGGTGCCCCGCCGCTTGGTGCTTCCTGTTACTTCGAAAGGTGTTACCGGTTCTCCCCTTTCATATCTTTGAAAATAAACCTTTCCATCTCTCCAGATTTCCAACTCTAAAAATTCAGAAAGGGCATTTACCACCGAGACACCCACGCCATGGAGGCCACCAGAAAATTGGTAGCTTTCACTGTCAAACTTTCCACCGGAATGTAGGGTGGTCATGACCACTTCAGCGGCTGGACGTCCTTCCTCCTTATGCATATCCACGGGGATGCCCCTGCCGTTGTCTTCTACGGTGACGCTGTTATCTTCATGGATAAGGACCTCGATCTTGGTGCAAAACCCGCCTAAAGCCTCATCGATGGAATTGTCCACGACTTCGTAGACCAGATGGTGTAAACCTGAACTGCCGGTGCTCCCGATATACATGGCCGGACGTTTACGCACAGCCTCAAGGCCTTGAAGAACTTTGATGTTTTCGGCTGTATATTCCTGCGCCCTACCATTTTTTTCCATTAATTTTTCATTCTTTTTGGCCAACGCCTTCACCTTTCTTTATAATTATAGCCTCATGGGCATGACGACACAGGTATGCCTTTCATCGTTAGAAGGTCGAATAATCGCTGGGCTGATTCCATCTTCCAGCTCCAGGACTACTTCTTCGCCATTCATTATATTTAAAACTTCTAAAACGAACCGCGAATTAAAACCAACCGTTACCTCCTCTCCTTTATAATCTACAGGGACCTCCTCTTTTGCTTCCCCCAGTTCTGGATTATAGGCAGAAAGCACTAAAAGATCCTGAGAAAAATGAAACTTAACTCCCCTTGTTTTTTCACTGGAAAGAAGAGAAACTCTTCGCAAGGATTCTATAATTTGATTTCTCTTCATCCGAATATGTTTTTTTGTGTTAAGGGGAATGACCTGCCTATAATCCGGAAATTCGGCATCCAATAGGCGCATAAGTAGAATTACGTTTCCTTTTTTCACTATAAAATTGTTGTTTTTTAATTTAATCCACCCGGCTTCCCCTCCCTCATCTAACAATTTAATTAACTCCACAAGTCCTTTTTTAGGGAGTAAAATGCCCTTTTCCAATCCTTTTACTTCCATTCTTATAGAACGCTCAATCAGCGAGAGGCGATAGCCATCCGTGGCTACCATTTTCAAATCTTTCTCTTCTCCTTCATTTTTTTGAGTAAAAAATACTCCTGCCAAATTATATCTACTTTCATCGGAGGATACCGCGAATATCGTTTTTTCTATCATCTCCTTCAAAATTTCCACGTCTGCCGAGACAAAATCTTCTTCTTCGAAAACAGGTAAAGAAGGAAATGAATCTGCTGAAAGGCCCATGATTTTAAAAAGGGATTTGCCGCTAGAAATTTCCACCCATTGATTTTCCTTCAACTTTAAGAAAACTTCCTTTTCTGGGAGTTCTTTAATTACTTCATAAAGTTTTTTGGCCGATAGAGTTGCTCTTCCTTCCTTTATAATTTCGGCAGGATAAAAACCTTTTAAACCGATCTCTAAATCCGTTGCCGTTATCGCAATTCCTTTTTCATGAGTTTCAAGTAAAACGTTTAAAAGAATAGGCATGGTCCCTTTCTTTTCGACGATACTTTGAACGCGGTAAAGGCCTTTGGCGAATTCTTCTTTCTCAATTTTAAATTCCATTGTATCTCTCCCTATTACTATTATACTTATAATAAATACTTTTTAGTAGTAATAGTAATGCTTGTTTATGAAAAAAGTATAAACAAAAAAATTTTAAATTTCAACAAGTTTAATTTATTTTTGACAGTGAAAAAGAGACAAGAAAACTGTGGATAAAAGTATTCACAGCAGACAGATATAGAGAGTAAACAAACAATCAACATTCCATCCACAGCAAAACGAATCATTTTTGCAATTCATTTTTTATTGTCTCAATAATATTTTTTATCTCCCGGTCTTCGTTTATTTTCTTTTCAATCTGGCGAACAGCATGAATCACGGTAGAATGATCCTTCCCACCAAACTTGGCCCCAATTTCGGGAAAAGAGGCTTTGGTCATCGTGCGACAAAGATACATGGAAACTTGTCGCGGCAGAGCGTAAATTCTGAACTTTTTAGAAGATTTAAGGTCAGTTACTTTTATATTGTAAAGAGTGGCTACGGCTTTTTGAATATTTTCGATACTGATCATCTTCTGTCGATCACGTAGGAGATCTTTGAGAGTTTCTTTCACCATGGAAAGATTGATTTCATTTCCCGTCAGTGAGGCATAAGCCCGGAGACGCGTCAGCGCCCCCTCCAACTCCCGGATATTGGAGCCTAATTGCGAAGCCAAAAACAGGCCTAATTCATTGGAAAGAGATATATTATAAACCTCTGCCTTCTTACCGAGAATAGCAACTTTCGTTTCAATATCCGGAGGTTGAATGTCAGCGATAAGGCCCCAACCAATCCTGGATCTCAAACGTTCTTCTAAACCAGGAATTTCTTTCGGGAGTTTATCGCTCGAGAGGATGATCTGCTTGTGAGAATCATAAAGAGAATTAAAAGTATGAAAAAATTCTTCCTGAGTCCTCTCCTTCCCACCCAGAAACTGAATATCGTCAACGAGAAGAACATCTTTATTGCGGTATTTGTTGCGGAAGTCGGTCATTTTTTCATAACGCAGACAGTTGATCAATTCGTTAGTAAATTTTTCTGAAGAGAGATAGCATACCTTGGCTGGAGGATCATTTTGGACGATTTGGTTTCCTATGGCGTTAAGAAGATGTGTTTTTCCTAAACCGACACCGCCGTAAATAAATAACGGATTGTAGTTTTTGGCCGGAAGCTTAGCCACAGCCAACGCGGCCGCATGGGCAAACTGGTTGCAAGAACCTACAACGAAGGCTTCAAAAGTATAGCCGGGGTTAAGGCCATCTTCCTTGGTGACTTTGTTCACGGCCTTAAGGGCTGGGTTTTTGTCTGCAGCTTTTGGCTTGACTTCCTTTTCCTCCGGTCCTTCTTTTGGGCGGAAAAGAATAGAGTATGGATTTTTGGTGATTTGGAAAAGAATTTCTTTGATAAGAGATTGATAATTTTCAGAAAGCCAGTCTTTAAAAAACTTATTGGGAACCTCTAATTCAATGGTGTTTTGATTTAAGGTTAGAATTTTTAAGGGTTTAAACCAGATGTCAAAAGAATTCCGGCTGATTTTTTCGCTTACCGCGGTAAGAACTTTATTCCAAATTTCTTTCATGGGAATTACCCCCTACCCGGCATCCAGCGGAGGAGTGATTTATCCACAAAGTTATAAACAGCTGTGAACAGAAAATAACTTAACAATTATCGATAATTGGCACGTTTAACGATCTTCTTGGATGGGAGAGAGGTTTTCAAAACAGGTATATTTATCTAAGAAAGCAAGTTCAAATTTGTCGGTTGGTCCATTCCTTTGTTTGCCAACGATGATTTCCGCTTTTCCTTTATGGGGATTATCCTCGGATCTGTTATATACTTCATCGCGGTAAAGAAAAATAATTACGTCCGCATCCTGCTCAATAGCCCCAGATTCGCGAAGGTCGGCGAGTTGGGGGCGTCTGTCACCGCGATCTTCCACCTTGCGATTCAATTGTGATAAGGCGATAACCGGAAGACGCAGCTCCTTGGCCAGAGCCTTTAAAGAGCGAGAGATATCCGAAATTTCTTGCTCCCTTGTTTCGGAATTTGCCCGGCCGCGCATCAACTGTAAATAGTCCACGACGACTAAGCCCAAGTTGTGCTCGGCCTTTAAACGACGAGACTTGGCCCGCATTTCCAGAACGGTAAGCCCCGGAGTATCATCAATGAAGATGGGGGCCTCCGAAAGGCTGCCCGCCGCCCGGGTGAGCTTGGGCCAGTCTGTTTCGCTGAGAAAACCGCCACGAAGACGGTGGGCATCTACTTTTGCTTCCGAACAGAGCAGGCGCAAGGCCAGTTGTTCTTTAGACATTTCCAGGGAAAAGATTGCCGAGGGGATGCCACCTTCTATCGCGGCATGCTGGGTGATATTTAAGGCCAAAGCGGTTTTTCCCATGGAGGGACGGCCGGCGACGATGATCAGGTCAGAAGGCTGTAGTCCTGAAGTTAAGTCATCTAATTTAGTAAAGCCAGTAGGAACGCCGGTGATGAGCTGCTTTTTCTCATAAAGGTTTTCAATGGTTTTGAAACTGGCTTTGATGATGTCTTTTATGGGGAAAAAGGAGGGACGGACGCGGTCTTCAGAGATTTCGAAAATCAAGCGCTCGGCCCGGTCCAAAGATTCATCCACGTCGCCCGCGTCTCCAAAACCCAGGTTAATGATTTCCGTCGCCCGGTTGATGAGTTTGCGCAGGATGGATTTTTCTTTGATGATTTTGGCGTAATAGGCAATGTTGGCCGCCGTTGGGACGCTGTTTACCAGAAAATTGAGGTATTCAATCCCCCCCACTTCCTCCAAAGCATCCCGCTTTTTCAAGACTTCAGAAAGGGTAATGAGATCTGCAGGCTCATTGCGTTCATAGAGGTGCAGAAGGGCTGAAAAGATCTGGCGGTGAGCTTCGCGATAAAAATCGCCTTCGTTGACGACTTCTAAAACTCGACTCAGAGCTTCATTTTCCAGCAGGACGCCGCCCAATACGGAGACCTCGGCCTCGAGGCTTTGAGGTGGAAGGCGTTGGGCCAGAAGATCCATCGGTTCGTTCCTTTAAAAGCGAAGGGCGAATTAAGACTTCGCCTGATCCGCAGCCGCTGGCACGACATTGACCTTCATCTGGGCCGTGACTTCCGGATGCAATTTTACGGGAATGGTGAAGCTCCCCAAAGTCTTGATGGGGTTTGGCATCTGAATTTTCCGCCGGTCGACGGCAAATCCCTGTTCACCCAATAATTTTTGTAGGTCCATGGAGGTGACCGCCCCGAAAAGCTTCTCGTTCTCCCCTGCGGGACGGGCCAAGGTGAAAGGAAGAGTTACTATCTTATCAGCTAAATCTTGGGCCTTTCTTTTCTCTTTGCTGGCTTTGTCCAGGAACGATTCCCGCTGGCGCTCCAGAAGTTGAAGGTTGGCGGGAGTGGCCTCGAGAGCCAATTTTTTAGGGATGAGAAAATTGCGTCCGTATCCGACGGCGACCTGAACAATATCGCCTGCCTTCCCCAGGGAAAGGACGGTTTCAATTAAAATGACTTTCATACGATCCTCCAGAGAATCAGCTGCTCCTCAAAAAGCAACTGTTTTCTTTCCCAACAGGATGTCCCGAAGGCTTTCGGGAAAAGGTTTTAAAGGCCCAGCACGGACAGGCTAAGGCGAGCAGGAGAACTCCACAGGAGGCGGAGCTATCATGAGCCGAAGAGCGAAAAGGGCATGAGCGCAATGTTCCGGGCCTTTTTAATTGCGGACGTAAGATCCCTCTGGTGCTTAGCGCAGTTCCCGGAAATCCTTCGCGGAAGGATCTTTCCCCGCTCGGAGATGAAGTGGTTCAGAGTTTTTACGTCCTTATAATTAATCCTCATCCCGCTATCCGCACAGAATACGCAAACTTTCCGTCGCTGGAAAGGTCTTTTTCTCTTAACTGACGCTTTCATTTTTCTTCTCCTCCCCGAAAGCCTTTGGTTCCGCTTCTTCCCTCTTTGGCTCGGGAGAGGGCGAAGAGCGTTCAATGACGTTAATGGCCTTTTTATCTGGCCCAGCCTCTGGCAAGGCTTGCGCGGCTTCTGGAGAGACTTGGTTGCTGATCTTTACCGTCTGGAATTTAAGGACCCGATCGTTCAACCGAAGATTGCGTTCCAGTTCCCGGACCAGGTCGGTAGCTGCCAGATAATCGAGCAAGAAATAATGCCCGCGGGTATTCTTGCGAATCTCATAGCTCAGCTTCTTCGGGCCCCAATCTTCCAGCTTGATCAATTCTCCCTTCATGCTGCTCATAATGGAGCGTAATTTTTCATGCAAGACAGAAAGGTCTTCTTCGGTCAGTTCTGGGTGGGTAATAAAGATGGTCTCGTAACGTCTCAAGTGTTTTCCCTCCTTATGGGTTCGATAGCCCTTCCGCCTTGCGCGCAAGAGCAAGGAGTAAGCAACTCTTTTTATACCTTAAAACGCCCCATAGAGCAACTGTTTTTTTACCCCGCTTCGGCAAAGGAGAGGTAAGAAGGCATAGGCGTGTGGAAAAACGTCGGGTCAAGAAGAATCACGGACACGACCTCACCGGCGTGAACTCCCTTCACATCCCTGGGGATGACAATTAACCCTTGGGCTTTGACCATGGAAGAAAGAATACCCGACCCTTGCTCGCCAGTGGTGGAAGCGCAAATTTTTCCCCCCTCACGGAACAGACGACAGCGGACGAAATGAACAAGACCAATTTTTTTCTCGATATCTTCGAGCAGTTCTGCTTTCAGCGTGGGCCGGAAAAGGTTTTGATGCCCGGACATTTTCAGGATGGAGGGCCGGACAAATTGCTCAAAAGAAACCATAGAGGAAACAGGATTTCCAGGGAGGCCAAAGAGAGGTTTCCCGGAAATGATCCCAAAAGCCAACGGTTGACCAGGCCTCATGGCGACTTTCCAGAAATTTATTTTCCCCAGTTTCTTAAGCATTTCCTTGACGAGGTCGTAATCCCCCATGGAAACGCCCCCAGACGTTAACAAAATATCGGCAATCAACCCCTGCTGAATCTTGGATAAGAGGTCTTCCATCTGGTCTTTGGCAATGCCCAACTGGATGGGAAGCCCGCCGCAGGCGACGACTTGAGCCGCCAAAGAGTAACTGTTGCTGTTAACAATCTTGCCCCCGGCCCAAGATTCGTCTATTTCTAAAAGCTCATCGCCAGTGGCCAGGATGGCGACTCGAGGTTGCTGGTAAACAGAAACGAAAGAGCGCTGGAAGGAAGCCAGCATGCCGATGTGGGCAGGGTGTAAAATGGTTCCTTTGACCATAACGCGTTCTCCTGCCTTAACATCTTCCCCCGCCCTCCGGATATTTTTTCCTTTTCCAGGGCCGGTAAAAATTCTTACCGCCTCCCCTGCTTTCTCCGTGTCCTCAACCTGGACCACAGTATCCGCGCCCCGGGGGAGGGGAGCCCCGGTCATGATTCGCAAGGCTTCGCCAGGCCCCACGCGCCCTTTATAGATCCTCCCGGCAGGCAAGTCGGACAATACCTTGAGAACAACGGGTTTTTTTAGGGAA
>Ga0256868_10001649_pt1 | contig 11981 bp, 7 predicted proteins | sample RVTome_13_FD_187341 | JGI IMG/M metagenome (GOLD analysis project Ga0256868, IMG submission 187341) | Soil microbial communities from uranium-contaminated site in the Upper Colorado River Basin, Wyoming, United States - RVT92D227 HiSeq ... | reverse complement strand
TCGACACCTCATCAGTGGTTCGCTTGCGCTCGTCTCCCTGAACCTCACCTGACATAGTCTTTGCCATGCCTTTTCCTTAACGCTCACCACCCTGGCATTTGACCAGAGCAGCTTAAGGTGGTTTGGAACCTACTCCTGCAAGTCGGTTCCGAGAGGCCTGCCCTCATCTCCTGTGCAGCCTCGTGGCGCAATTTCACCTACTTATCTTCAATGGTAGATTAAGTTAGACGTTGACGATTACTGCATAAGAAAGGCGGGGCCATTTCTGACCCTGCCTCTGCTGTTTGACGATTAAATGAGGTGTACTGGCTCGAAAGTGACCGTGTTTGTTTTGGAAGCGGTGAACTGCATGTTTCTGGCAGTCTAGTGAAGCAATTTTAACCCAGCCTGCCCGCGCTCTGCAATTTGTCTGCCACGCCCTTCATTCCCAATTGTTCAAGCTTGGGCCTGGTCGGTCTGCCGTTAGCGGGATTCCAACCGCGAACTGCGTAGAACCTGTTCTTCAATGCCTCCCATTTGGCTCTATCCAGAGGCGCCGCCAGAGACTGAACCCCACCAGCCAGCCTTTCGAACCAGACAGGACTCAGGTCATCTTGGGCACGCGTTCGGTCTTCCCGCATTACCGCTACGGCACGCCGCAACGTATAGATTCTGTCGCCGGTTTCCCATAACTTGTCAACGGAATAATCAATGCCGGTAACGGCGGAAAGCACGCGGGATTCAAAAATGCGGATGTCCATAGCCGGGGGATGGAAGAAGTTGAACGGCATGCTTGCATATTCGCAGATCGGCATAGAGTTCTTAATGCTCTGGTGATTCTGCACCCAGGCGGTCTGGTATTCCGTTCGGTCATAGACCATCTTTTTGCCGCCGGCCATATCGCCGCCGGGCAAGCCGAAGTAAGAAGCAGTTTTTGGATAGGGTCCAAAGGCTGATGAGTAGTCATGGCATGAAGAATAAGGGTCGCGGGTATCCATGGCCCAGTGCAATGCCGACCCAACGTTTTCGATGTGGTGTGTCGTGTAACCCCTCGCCGGGAAAATTCCGTTAAACGCCTTCCGGGCAGCGGGACCCAGACTCTCTGCAGCCCTGGCTGTACCGTTGGAGAGTATGCTTTTGCCGCTGGCTATACCGTTGAGCAGTTCTGTCAGGAAATCGTGATGGACTTTTTGCCCGCCCAATTGGGGTTTGCCGGCATGATGGATGACAGGGATGGAAGTCAATCCCAGCTTCTTTCTGTCCACGATGCCATATTGCGCGGCACGCAGCCAGGCCATAATCCCACTCAGCTCATAGTTATTAATCCCTAGTTTCTGCGACAGGATATTTCCTTCCCAGTACCCTTCGGAACTGCCGCCGCTCCACCAGCCGTACCAGGCTTCCATGCACATCTGGGCGCCTTTGCCGATGCCCGGAATATCATAAAAGCCCATACACTGATAGGTGCAACCGTGGCATCCCGCCATACGCTTGAGACGGTTTGCCCGCATGTCTTGAGCTATGGCCCCTCCGCATAAGGGATACCTGCCCCAAGACTGAGCCCCGCCTTTCAGCCATTCGTTGGCGTCCATCCGTTCTTTCTGAAGCTTCATCAACACATCCGGCCGGGCGACTTTCAAAGTACCGGTGCCTTTGACAACAATGGCTTTGAGATTCTTAGAGCCCATGACTGCACCGTATCCACCCTGTCCGGCGGCACTGGCGGTCTCGTTAAGGATAATCGCGAAGCGACACAGATTCTCTCCGGCCGGTCCAATCGTGAGAACGGCAGCATTAGAATACTTCGCCATCAAGGTTTTTTGCGTTTCGAAGGTATCTGAACCCCACAGGGATTTAGCCTCTCCAAGCTTCACGTCATCATCAACTATAGAGAGATAGACCGGTCGGTCGGCCTTGCCGACAATCACCAGTCCGTCATACCCGGCGTACTTGATTTCGGAGGCGATTTTGCCCCCGATCCCGGAATAGGCGAAAGTCTCCTGCGGATAAGACTGGGGAGCTATGCCGCAAACTTCCGCCCGGTTGAACGGTCCCGCCGCCCCGCTCATCGGTCCCACAGAAATAAGGAGGGGGCTATCGGGGTGAAACGCGTCGACCCTGGGGCATCCCATTTCCCAGAATATTTTCGTGTTCAGGCCGACCCCGCCCAGATACTTTTCCGGTTCGTAATCAGAGGTGGGGACGGCGTTGATCTTCTTTGTGGTCAGGTCAACCCAGAGTATTTTACCGGCCCAGCCGTATCGGTCCATGTCTACCCCTTCTCCTTTCCGGATACCTTCCGCAGGGCGTGCATCGTGCAGTACTCCACACAGATGGGTCCGTCTTTCCGGCGGCGGCACAGGTCGCATTTAAAGGAGACCTTCTTCACCGGCTGCACCCTGGCCCGGGGCGGAGTGAACGGACAGGCGCTGGAGCAACTCCCGCACCCCAGGCATTCAGCGGTATTCACATATTTCACCCCGGTCTCTTTATCCACACACAAGGCCACATCTTTCTTTGGGCAGGCGAAATAGCAATTAGGCGAAGTGCACTGCTGGCAGACATGGAAGGTATAGGCAGCATTAAATGGGTCGCGCACCAGTCCATTACGTGCCAGCGAATGGCCGTATTCTTTTTCGTGGTAGAAGGCACACATCAGTCCGCAGACCCCGCAACCGGCGCATAGATTAGGGTCGTGGACGATCCGTGTGGATATGGGGACACCCTCCAGAGGCGATTGGGTTGGCGTTTTTGTGGCCACGGGTGCGCAGGCGGTCAGGTTCGATACTGCGCCAAGGGCGAGAACGGTGCCCGCGTCGGCAATAAATTCACGTCTGGTGATTTTAATCACTTCGGATTTCTTATTAGCCATCGGTATTCTCTTCCTCTAATCGGTGAACTACTGCTTGCAAGCAGATATGGCATACTTGGCTATCTTTCGCATTTTGCTTTCTGTCTGGCTGTCTTCCGGAAGATTGGCGGTAGTCACCACCACCATGTCCTGCTTTTCCATGACGTAGATTCTCTGTCCCCTTATCCCGGCGGCGTAATAATAACCATCCAGCGGAATCGTCCACCAGCTTTCATAACCGTAGCCGGAATTAGCATTGAAGGTTGTCTGCGTCTTGACCGTTTCAGCAACGTAGTCAGCGGGAATGATCTGTTTCCCTTCCCAAACACCCTTGTTCAGTATTAGGTACCCGTATTTGGCCATGTCCCGTGGGGTCAACAACAAACCACCACCCGCATCATAGATACCCTGCCGGTCTCTGCGCCAAGTAAATTCTGTAATCCCCAACGGATTGAACAGGTACTTCTTGGCGAATTCCAAGGTATTCATACCCGTCTTATCCGTGACAATGGCAGAGAAAATCTGAGAATACCCGCCGTTATATGCCCAGACTGTGCCGGGTTGGGTGGCCATCGGCTTATCCAGCACGAATTGAATGGTTTCATCGCTGCGGAGCGCTTGAATCCAGGGGTTACGAGGGTCGGAATAGGGATATTTCAGCTCCGCCCAGTCAAAGCCCCCCTTCATGGTCATCAGGTTGAGCAGGGTAATGCTTCTCTTCCTCTCGTCCAGATTCTGGATGGTGCGGTTCGGGAAATAGTCCACCATCTTATCATCAAGGCTTTTTATTTTCCCCTGTTGTACCGCAATCCCTACCAGTGAACCCATCACACTCTTGGTGCAGGAATAGATATTGTGGACTTTGCCCTTGTCCCAGGGCGGACGGAAGTATTTCTCATAGACGATATAACCGCGCCGTACCACAATGACAGAGTCCACATCAAGTTTGGAATCCTGGACATAACTGGTGATCCGGTTGAGGGCGCTCACGTCCATATCCTGTTTTTCAGGATCGGTCACCTGCCATTCCTTGGTCGGCCAGTAGGGGCGTTTGTCCGGGGATATAGTAGTAGTCTGGAGTCTATCCTGGGTGGCAGCGGTAAACGTCTTGGGGGTGCACCCAGCGAAAACGGATATGATTGCTAGCACCGTGAGAAAGGCAAACAGCTTTTTCATAAAGTCACACCTCTTGCGATTTTTATAGAAAATGGTGGCGGATCTTAGGACACCCTGTAAGATAAGAACAATCAACTATCCCAGTTTGGGAAAGGGCCGACAAGATATGAAAAGAGTGCTACCAAAGAGAACAAACCCAAGCATTTGTGATCTCGCATCGTTAACCTCTTTTTTGAAATCTACTTGATTATTATAAAAAAGGGCAATTTAAGGATAGTAGGTAGGAATAGCCCAAAAGGGATATCAAAGCCCCCTCTGGAACCTTTCGTATGGGCACCTTCTGAAAGTCCCATTTCATATGGCACTCCACAAAGTTTGGGGCAATAGCGTTGGGTTCGTTTAGCTACATGGGAAACAGCCTTTAAAAAATAGTCTTAACTCCATAGATAGTCAAATGGAAACTTGCCTTTGGAAATAGCCTCGGCTTTCAAACCCAAATTGATGACTTGCATTTGAAATGGGGAATTCTCGGAGAAAACTCTAAAAACAATACTTCAGGAAGTAGTTTCTATCTGCGACGAACAGCCTTTTTAGGCCTCTTCCCAGAAACTTGACTCCCAGTCCTGCCGCCTCTTTTCGCAGCCCGCCTCGCAGAGGCAAAGATATCTCCCCTAAGACGTCTGTCGATAATTCTCCTAATCAGGAAGCTTACCACGCTCCTGAAATCTCCAGGATCTATCTTTCCCCAAAATTTTGCTACACTCAAAGCCTTTCTCGTCATCCCTGCAAGCTCAGCAATGTCCTTTACCGTATACCGATATTCTCTTCTTGGTTTGTATGGGGGCTTGGATCCTTTTCTAGGCATTTTCACCTCCTCCGGCTCTCCCTCCATCGGTAGGGTGTTGTCCGAGTGACATAGACTATTTAGCATATTGATGACGATTTGCAAGAGGAATCTTTACCCTTGTGCCAAGATTGTCAACCTGCATATTTCGGGATGAAAGTCTTGAAATACTCTCTCTTTCTCAAGGACCCATCCGATTTCCATCCCCAGCTTGCCGCCAGACAGGCGGAAGATTTCAACCAAGAATCCTCGTATTCTCCCGACCGGTCCGTTGCCTATTTGCCTACTTGCCTTGAAATCACAGCAAGCATTTCTTCCAGTATTCTGTGGAAAAATGCATCTTCTCACAAGGTAAAATCATGGAGGAAAGGATGTGCTAAGAAGCAAGGTCATGCTCGCCTTGTCGTTTGCAGGATCTTGGAGAGTTCCGAAAGAATCTTTTTGAAAACAAAATGTTAGTTTGATTGAGTTTATTACCGATCAAGGCCAGCCATAGACAAGATGATGGGCGACTAGGACCCATCCTTGGTTACCAGCTTCACCTACGAATCTTCCTTCTGGGGTAGATCTGGAAACTTACGATTACTGGTAGAAATATGCAAAAAAAAGGCAGAGTCATTTCTGACCCTGCCTCGCTTTTTGAAAACTGAATATCTCTATTTTCTAAACTTCCTCCTGAATCCAATAAGCCCCACAAGCCCGCCCCCGAGCAGCAGCAGCGAGGCCGGCTCCGGTACCTTCCCGTTGATGGGCGTCTCGGTGATCACGCCGTAGAGGCCCGCAAAGTTCTGCTGACCCTCCTCGGTGACGAATTGCGTCTTAATCGTGATGCCACTGGCTTGCGAGAAGCCCAGGAGGCTGAAATAGTAGTCTGTGCCTCCCAAGTTGAACGGCGTATTCAGGAACGGCGACGAGACGGTGACGACATCCGGGCAGACCGTTCCGCCTGAAGGGTCGCACAGCTCCACGTTGGGTGTCTCGTTGTGGATAAAGTGAAACGCCCCGGTGAGTGGAGAGAGCCCGTCGATGGCCATGCTGAAATCCAGGTCGATGCTCTCAAGGGATGGTGGAAAGATCGGGAAGTTAAGGTGGGCAAACGTGCCGAGGCTGAACACCGTGCCGTCCGATTGCACGTCGAACGGGGTTAAGCGCGGCATCCAGTCATACCCGCTCTGGCCGGTGTCTGCGGAATCTCCCCACCGGGCCGTTCGGGGATTTACGCCATTGTTGATGGTGACGTTGGGTGGCACCGCGTTCGACCAGGTCCCGTCCACTGCGGTGATCGGAATCGAGGCCGCCCTGACAACTGGCGCCAAGCCGACGGTTAGGCCCAAAACGAGCACTCAAACAACAAAACACTTCGTACCAGCTTTCCAACTCCAATTATGTCTCATATATGCTTCACCTCCTTGATAAGAATCCTCTTCCTATCTTATCAATGCCTATCAATTTCAATACCAAGTTTCCCCTATCAGCATATATAAGCATAAGTTTCCGTAGTTATATTGTTTTTATAAAAACCGATATTTCTGAAAAAGCCCCCAATTGTATAGTTTTTAGACAGGACTTTTAGGCTGATGTCTTAACATTATGGTTTAATTAAAGAATATGCCCATTCTTAAAGCTGTAAACTTTTCCGACAATTTCCTTGCTTTTTATTGATTTTGGATTGAAATCTTCTATCTTGAAGAGGATAAAAAAAACAACATTTCAGGAAGTAGTCGTTGCGGAAAAAGTCCACCCTTTTTACAAGAAATGGGGTTTTGTTTTCTCCGGACCATGCGCCACCTTCTGATTTAAACTCCTTTGAGGGTAATAGAAACTTTCCTTTTTTATCTGTCCAGCTTTTTCCCAGCAAAAGAGAATGGTGAACCTCACCACCAACAGTTTTACTATAAACTTCCAATTTGGCGGTTACCCATGCCCCCTCTACAGGCTGTTTGGTCTCCGCATCTAAAACCACCCCTCGGATTTCAGGAGTTTTAAGATTACAGCCTGTAAGGCTAATCATTAATATCCCCACTATAAAAATCATGATATTTCTAAACATCTTTTTTCTCCCTTTACTAAAATATTTCACAATTCTTCCCTCTCTCCACCTGACTCCTTAGCTCCCTCTCCCCCGCTTTTCGGGGGGAGGGTGGGGGTGAGGGGGCGAATGTCAAAAAATTAAATGCGCTATTTTTTAGATATGCAATTTCTCGGTGCCCTCTGTGTCCTCCCGGGCAAAAAAAATCCAAAAAATTCTCAGATATCGGAGAGAGCTATGAAATGCTATTCGTTTTTAGAAAGGAAATTTCGGTATTGCCCGTACCCCTTCCGGATACCAGGACACCCCGGAAGGACTACAGTTGGTAAGGCTGAAACATGGACAATTTATCAAAAAACTATTTTGAAAACAACAAAATTTTTTATTCTATATTTGGGACACAGATATCCGCGGATAAACGCAGATAATACTTTTTTTCAATAATGTCCATTTCAAAAACAATAAACGGAAGAAAATTCAATTACTTATAGATTTTTCCTCAAACGCAGCAATTAAGAAACAATGTTGCAATTGAATAATCCTGAAAATCGGCGTTTACCCTGTTAGATGTTTCCTATCTAACAGGGTGAATCTGCGTCCAATTATAATTAGTCCTCAGTCCTTTTTTTATCTCTTACTTGATCTTTTATCCTTTTCACATGTCCTCTTCCCAACCCTTTTACCTCGCATCCAAGCTCGAAATACCGGCGAATCCGGTCATCGTCCAGGATGCCGAAGCAGTCGATCACCGCGATCGGACCGCCGACGTTTTTTACAACTTCGTCCGGGTCAAGGTTCAGATAGTGCTTATGTCTAACGGCGAAAATGACTGCATCAGTTCCCTCCAGGGCCTTTTTTAATTCCTGCTCGACGCGAAGGTCTTTCAGCTTTTCCTGCCCCCTGAAGAATCTTTTTAAACTTTGTGAAGAGGCTGGATACTCATCCTGCTTTTCAAACTCCCACCAGTGCGAAACATAAGGATCGTGGACTTTCAGTTCCGCCCCCATCTCGGTCAGTCGCCGTACAATTAGCTCGGAACCGCTGTACCGGGTGTCTCCCACGTCCTCCCGGTAGGAGGCTCCCAGAACCAGGATCTCTGCTAAAGCCAGGGGCCGCCCCATATTCCGCATGGCATCACGGGTAAGCTGAGCAACATGCAGTGACCGGGTGTCGTTGATGTCAATAGACATAGGTGTGATTTTAAAAATATCATCCTCCCACCCATGAATGTGGCGGTAGGCCCAGAGGCCAAGACCACCGTCTTTTGGGAGACAATAGCCCCCGATACCAGGGCCAGGAAATATAATGTTGCTATGTGTCGGCCTGACCTTAATCGCTTGGATCACCTTAGTTAGGTCGACACCGTTCCTCTCTGCAAATAGACTCCACTCATCAAGAAATGCCAGAATCGTAGCCCGGAAGCTGTTCTCCACGATCTTTGCCGTCTCGGACTCAATAGGCTTATCCAGTACTGTGAGGGGGTATTTTTTTGTATTAATCACCTCTTTTAAAAACTTGACCACCCTACGCGTGGCTTCTTCGTTTACCCCGCTGCACACCCGCCAGAAATCACGGATGCTGGAAACATAATTTTTCCCGGGCATTACCCGTTCAAAGCTATGGGCTAACAGAGGATCGCTCTGGATCCCCCGCTTGCGGAACATTTTTTTCATGATAGGGTAAGCAACCTGCTCGGTGGTTCCCGGAGCAACTGTAGTCTCAATTAAAACTAATGTCTCCGGGTTGATATGGGTGGCGATGATCTCCAGGGATTCTTCCAGGGCCTCCATGTCTGCCCGTCCTTCCCGCACATTTCCAAGCGACTCCTTCAAATAGTCACACTGGACATCCACCACCACGACGTCGGCAAGTTTCAAGGCATCGTATGTATATGTAGCAATAAGCGATTTTTTCTCGTTTACACAACGATGAATCATCGGGGCAACTTCAGGGTCTTCGGAACTTACTGGCGGCAGCCCGCGATTCAGGAGTGGAGTCTTCCAGTAACTGCGGGTACTGGGCCGTTGCATGCCGATGACGAACTTGGTGGGGGTCCTTTTTTTATCTTCAGCATCTGCCACTACCGCGGCCATCACCGCACCCACAAAACCCAGTCCCATGACAACAACAATCTCACGACCCATGGCGCGTTGGTTCTTAACCAATTTCTTCAATCGCTCAAATTCCTTTATATAATCATTTTTTGCCGGTAATAAAAATTTTTCACCCGTTGGACTAAAAGAATATTTAGCCATTCATTCCTCCTTTTAATTACGCAGGGTTTATAAGCGCTAAGCGCATAGCGTCCAATAAGTTTATTGAGTTCTCTGGGTTTCTCGCGTTTCCCGCTTTTCTCGCCCGTCTCGCTTGTCTCGCCTTATTCATTTTTCATTTTGCATTTTGCAATTTGCATTGTTTTTATTCGCTTTACACCTTATACCTTTCACCTTACACCCTTTTTTTAATCGTTGAACTGTCCTGTATCAATCCACTCCTTTTTCAGCACAGACCAGAAATCCTCGGCCAATCCCTTCAGAATGTAATCATACGGCAGCCATCCGTAACCCTCTTCGCCCCACCCTTTTCCCCATGAATTCCTGATGAGCAGAGCGCCGGTCCTTTCCACTTTCCCATAACGATTCTTAATCTTCATTCTGTCATCATAACCAACGGCCACGATGGCGTGGCCGCCTTCTATCTTTTCTTTGCCGGACGGAAAGGGAATTTTCCCCGTCTTTTCCGCCTGCTCAATCGAATTATAAACCGTAAACCCGAACATTGCCGGATGGCCTTTGGAAGTGTATGTTTTCACTTTGCTTAGGACTTCCTGGGGTTTTGTCCCGGGGAGATCATGGCGGAAGTATTTGACCGTCTGGTAGTTTTGGGCAAAGGCGTAACAGAAGGCTGGAGGTTCCCGGTCAAACCCTTTTTCGTCATCGGTGTAGGGCCAGTATGCCTCCGGCGGCGCCCCCAAGAGGACCATCGCACCCATCGTGGTCCTCAGGAATGCGCCAGTATCGCCGGTCATCTTCATCATGTTGCGGGTGACTTTATACAAGAAGAGGCGAGAGGCGTCGGTGTGGCGGCCAAAGGATTTCCTTTCATAATATTCGATGACACCGGCTCCGGCGTGGGCCGTGCAGGATCCGAGCCTTCCTTGGTCTTCTACGGGAGAACACCACTCTCTAAGATCAACTTTTGCGAGCAGCTTTCCAGCTCTTAAGACCCCTGTTGGCTCAAGGACCTGTTTCACCCCCTCGGTCTTTTCCGTGTAATCTCGGAAATCAGGGTAATCGGGGATCCACCCCATGCCGTATTTTCCTCTCGCAATCTCCATAATCCCTCCTCCTTTTTCGGTTTTCCTCACCCCCCTCTCCCCCCAACCCTTTCTTTCTCCCTCAGAGGGGGGAGGATTGAAGGGGGTGGTCATTTGCTATAATTCTTTGAGCTAAATTACGCTTTTCTAACACATCTACAGGGTAAATACTATGTTTCATTTTTGATTCAAAGCACTCAATACTGTTTTTTTCTCCTTGCAAACATTTTTTATTTGGACTATCCTTTTGGCATAAGTTGAATTAACCTATTGATTTTAAAGAGAACAATATGGACTTAAGAGTCGAGCAAGTCTTGGAACGGTTGAAAAACTACAAGCCCGAAAAAATCATCCTTTTCGGTTCTCGGGCTAAAAAGACTTTTGACCCTTAAGCGACATCGATTTGATTATCATCAAGAAAACCAAAAAACGTTTTCTCGACCGAGTCAAAGATGTTATAAAGATTATTAATCCCGATTTTGCCATTGATATATTTGTTTACACCCCTGAAGAATTCAATAAAATTATAATCTTATGTCCCTCCATTTCCATTGACATATCAAAGTAGTTTGGATATACTTAATTTAAAATATTAATCAAATTTAAAAAGGATTATCAAAATGCCAATCGTTAAAACTCACGCCAAAGGGTAGATTATAATGCCAAAGGATATCCGGGATAAGCTCGGTATCAAACCTGGTACTGCTGTATCGATAAATGTGGTAGATGATCACGTCGAAATACGGCCCCTCCCCGATGATCCCATTGAATTTCTAACGGGAATTTTTAAAGATCACCCCCGTTCCATGGCTGAACAACTTCTTGAAGAAAGAAAAAGAGATGACAAAATTGACGAAAAAAATTCTCTTTGATGCTCATGCTATTCTAAAATGGATCCAAAAAGAAAAGGGACACCAAAAGGTCAAGTCCCTTTTGGTTGAGTGTCGCAATCAATCCGTGCTGGGTTATATGAACCAGGTCAATCTGGGTGAAGTTTATTATAAAACGATTCGGGAAGTCGGCTGAGATGAGGCCAAGAAATTCCTAGAAAATTTTTTAATACTTCCTATCTCCATCATTCTCCCTGATAGCGAACTTATCTGGAAAGCCTCAGAAATCAAGGCGCAATATTCTATTTCCTACGCTGACTGCTTTGCTGCCGCAACTGCTCTGCAATATGAAGCCACGATCCTAACAGGGGACCCCGAGTTCAAAAAAATCGATCCCCTGGTCCAAGTTGAATGGCTCTAGATTTTAACCTATCGCCTCTAACCTCGTCTAAATCGTTAGCTCCGTTGAATTCGTCTGTCGGGTCAATTTAGTCTGAACTCAATAGACCCAATAAACCCAATCAACTCAACAAACCTAATGTTACTCGCAACCCGCTACCCGCAGCTTCTTTTGTTTCCCTTATTCCCTTGATCCTTTCTCCTTTCTCCCGCCTCCTATCTTTTTCATTCCGCAATCCGAATTCCGCATTCTGCATTCTGCATTCTGTGAGCTCGCAACCCGAAACATCTTTTTTTTCGTTCCCCGTTCCTCGTCGATTATTCTTGCTTCTATATCTTTAAGACATATGCAAAGTGAAGGTGGGCAAGGCGGAATTCCCACTTGACATCATTCCCACATTTGGTTATGATGGTATATAGAAATGGAGGTTACGCCCATGGATGTGATCAGCTTGACCGTCGACTCCAAGAAACGCATCTCTCTAACCAAACTTCTCCCTCCCGGAAACATCCGTTCCGTTCGAGCCTACACGGATGGTCTTCGAATTGTACTCGAACCTATGATGGAGGTTCCGGTCGAGGAGGCATGGCTTTTCGAAAATAGGGATTCCTTAACA
>Ga0256868_10001646_pt1 | contig 11992 bp, 10 predicted proteins | sample RVTome_13_FD_187341 | JGI IMG/M metagenome (GOLD analysis project Ga0256868, IMG submission 187341) | Soil microbial communities from uranium-contaminated site in the Upper Colorado River Basin, Wyoming, United States - RVT92D227 HiSeq ... | reverse complement strand
ACCCCAGGCAGGAACGCCGCCAGCGCCGCACCCGCGAGCGCCAGCCGCCGACCGGCCACGCCCTCCCACAGCCCCACAAGCGCCCAGAGGCCGACCACCGAAAGGAGCGCGCTCGCCACCTGGAGCGCCTGCAGGGGGTCCGCCACCGCGAGCTTGCGAACGACCTTCCCGATGAAGACCCAGAGTGGGAACCCCGGCGGCAGCGGCATGTGGCGCGCGGGATCGAACTCGACCACCCCACACGCCAGCAGCGCCTCGTCCTGCTCCCAAGCACCGTCGGGGAGTAGCAGCAGGCGGGACAGCAGCACGAGGAGTATCACCGCCGCACTCGCCGCCCCTGACGCCCAGCGCCCTCTTAAAGACAGCAGCGGCCATGGGAAAACCTGCGCCGCGAGGGGGGAGAACCGTTGCCAGATGCGTTTCACGGCCGAAGTCTAGCAAGGAAGGGAAAAAGGAAAAGGGGAAAACGGAAATAGGGAAATCACGAGGCAACGCCCGTGTCTTTCGTCATCCCCTTTCCCTTTTCCCTTTAACCCACCAACCAACCTGAGAAAGGGCACAAAACGCGTGGCAAGAAAGATGATACGCTCTGCCCCCATGTCGGCGGTTTCGGTCGAGTTCAAGGGCGTGAGCAAGCGCTTCGGCAACCGGAGCGTGCTGGCCGCCGTGAGCGGCACCCTGCAGCGCGGCCGGGTGCTGGTGGTGGCAGGCCCCAACGGTGCCGGCAAGTCCACGCTCCTCAATATCCTGGCCGGCCTGCTGCGCCCCTCGCGCGGCGAGGTGGTGTACCGCGATGGTGATGCGCCTCTTGCCCGGACGCACTGGTTCGAGCATCTGGGCATGGCGGCTCCCGACATGGCGGTCTACGAGGAGCTCTCCGCGCTGGAAAACCTCCGCTTCTTCGCGCGCCTGCGCGGCCTTCACCTTGAGGATCCGACGCTGCAGGAGCTGCTGGATGGGTTGGGCCTGCCGCCCCGGGAGCACACCCGCACGGTCGGGACGTACTCCTCGGGGATGAGGCAGCGGGTGAAGCTGGCGCAGGCCATCTTGCACGAGCCGCCCGTCCTGCTACTCGACGAGCCGTCCTCCAACCTCGACGAGGCCGGCCACGGGGTGGTGGCCGACCTGGTGGCTCGCTTCCGCGAGCTTGCTGCGGTCGCCGTCGCCACCAACGACCCGCGGGAGATGACCTGGGCAGATGCGCGCATCGACCTTGCTCTCTGAGAGCCTGGCTGTCCTGGGCAAAGAACTCACCGCGGAGCTGCGCAGTCGCGTGGCCCTCAACGCGGTGGGGCTGTTCGGTCTGACCACCCTGATCGCGGTGGCCTACCAGATCGGACCGTACCGCATCCAGGAGCAAGACCGCCCACACCTGCTCGCGGCGCTGCTCTGGGTGATTCTGTTCTTCGCAGCGACGTCGGGTCTCTCCCGCGTCTTCGTCAAGGAGGAGGACGCCCACACCGCAAAGACCCTGCGCCTGGCGGCTCGGCCCCTCGCGGTGTTCGCCGGCAAGTTTCTGTTCAACCTGATTCTCCTCGCGGCGCTGTACGCCTTCATCGTGCCGCTCTACTGCGCCCTGATGGGGTACGCGGTGCAGGGTGTGGCGAGCCTCGCGCTGCTGCTCGCGTGCGGGGCCGTCGCGCTGTCGGCGACCTCAACGATGGTGGCCGCCATCATCTCGCGCGCTTCCGGCTCGACGACGCTCTTTGCTATCCTCAGCGTGCCTCTGGTCCTGCCGCTGCTGGTGATGCTCATCCAGGGGACGCGCGCAGCGGCCGGGAGCACGACGATAGCAGCCGTTCTGCCCGCGCTCCAGGGGGTCGTTTCGCTCGGGGGTGCGACATTGGTCATATCCGTGTACCTTTTCCCGGTGGTGTGGCATGACTAAGACCCGACTGAGAGCAGTCCTCCAATGGGCCCTGGGCGTGTGGTTCGTGCTCGTGATCCTAGCGGCCTTTTTCTACGCGCCGTCCGCCTCCGGCTTCAAGGGCGAGTCGGCCCGCATCGTGTTCTTCCACGTGCCGCAGGCGTGGGTCGCGGTGCTGGCCTTCTGCGTGAACCTGGTGGCCTCCCTGCGCTACCTGCGCACCCGGAACCCAATCGACGACGCCCGTGCGGCTGCGGCGGCCCGCCTCGGTCTCGTTTTCTCGCTGCTGGCCACGGTCACCGGCTCGCTGTTCGCCAACGTCATGTGGAACTCGTTTTGGAACTGGGACCCCCGCGAGGTCTCGATCGTGATACTCCTTCTCATTTACGCCGCCTACTTCGCGTTGCGCGAGGCGATCCCGGACGAGGAGCGACGGGGTAGCCTGTCGGCCGCCTACGCGGTACTCGCGTTTGTCACAATGCCGTTCCTGGTCTTCGTGGTGCCGCGTATCTACTGGTCGCTGCACCCGGATACGATCATCGGGGCCACCGGCCAGCTCAAACTGCAGATGGAGTCCCGGATGCTCCAGGTCCTCCTGGGCTCGTTAGTGGGATTTACTGGCCTGTTCTCCTGGTTGTACACTCTCGAAGTCCGGCTGGCACGGGCCCGGTTGGCCCGTCGGGGGCGTGAGGAGGTATAGGCGATGCCAGGTGCCGAGAGCATGATCTGGGTTGCGTCGGTGACCGTTGTTATCTGGCTCGGGCTCTTCGTGTACTGCCTCAGCCTCGATCGCCGAGTACGCCGGCTCGAGGAGGAGCAATGAGCCGCAGGATGGTTTGGACCATTGTCGGTGTGGTGGCCATTATCGGCTTCGTCGCCTTCGGCGCCGGGGCCTTCAAGTCGAACCTTACGCCGTACGTCAGCTTCCAACAGGCGCGCGCGACCAAGGATGCCGTACAGGTCGCGGGCAAGCTCGTCCCCGGCTCGGACAGCTTCGAGGAAGCCTCCTCCCGGCTGATGTTCGCCATTCAGGACCCTCACGGTGACGTCCTGAAGGTCGCGTACAAGGGATTGAAGCCTGGCAACTTCCACGAGGCCACACAGGTTGTTGCCATCGGCCGATTCCACGGCGGGATGCTCGAGGCAGAGAAGCTATTGGTGAAATGTCCGTCGAAGTATCAAGGGGTCGAGGAGAAGGCGTACCGCTCCAGCTCCTCGTGAGACTTGCGGCGACGTCACGCCGCGCCTAACCAGGGGGAAACATGTTTCTACCGGGTGCAATCGCGCTGTGGGTGGCCTTCTTCGCCCTCGTCGCGTCGACGTACTTTTACGTCCGGAGCCTTCGGGGCCACACCGAAGCGCGGGCTTGGGCCAGGCAGGCATACGGGCTCGCAACGACAGGCGTTCTGATTGCCGCGGGCGTCCTGCTCTACCTCATCGTGACCCACGACTTCCGAATCCACTACGTGTTCTCGTACTCCGACCTCTCCCTGCCGACCCGCTACCTGATCTCGACCATGTGGGCCGGGCAGGAGGGCAGCTTCCTGCTTTGGCTGATGTGGGGAATGGTCGTCGGCCTGCCGCTCATCCGCTACGCGCAGCACTACGAGGACCGCACGCTCATCGTCTACAACGTCGCCCAGATCTCGCTGCTCCTCATCCTACTGCGCCAGTCGCCATTCCGGCTCCTCGCCGACCTGCCTCCCGGCCAGATGCCCTCGGACGGCCAAGGGCTCAACCCGCTGCTGCAGAACCCGTGGATGACGATTCACCCGCCCATCATGTTCCTCGGTTACGCAGCCACCGCGGTGCCGTTCGCCTTCGCGGTGGCGGCCCTGTGGGGGCGGCGTTACGACGAGTGGACCAAAGCCTCCATGCCGTGGGCGCTCGTCACCGTGGTGACGCTGGGGTGTGCGATCCTTCTGGGCGGCTACTGGGCATACGTCACGCTCGGCTGGGGCGGGTACTGGGGTTGGGACCCGGTGGAGAACTCCTCGCTCGTGCCGTGGATCGCGTCGGCCGCCCTCGTGCACGGGATGATCCTGCAGCGGGCGCGGGGCCGCTTCCGGAAGCTCAACTTCTCGCTCGCCATCCTGGCCTACGTGCTGGTGGTGTACGCGACGTTCCTGACGCGCTCCGGCGTGCTGGCCGACTTCTCGGTGCACTCGTTCGTGGACCTCGGGATCACCGGCTGGCTCGTGGCAAACCTGGCGGGCGCCCTCCTCATCGGCTTTGGGGCGCTGGCCTGGCGCTGGCGGGAGATTCCGACCCAGCCCGGCGACGAGCCGCTCCTTTCAAGGACCGTCTTCTTCGTGCTCGCGATCTCCGCGCTGCTGGGCACCGCCGCGATGGTCCTCCTGGGCACGTCCGCGCCGCTCATCACGCGCCTCTTCGCCAAGCCGTCACAGGTGGGACCCGCGTTCTACAACCGGGTCACCTTGCCGATCGGCATCCTGCTGGCCACGCTGCTGGGGGTGGTCCCCTACCTGCACTGGAAGGGCACATCGAAGGATTTCGCGAAGCGACTGGGACTCGCCGCGGCGCTGGCGGTGGTGGCAACGGGTGCCGGCGTGCTTTTCGGGGCCCGGGGCGTGCTGTACGTGGCGTTCCTGCTGGTCTCGCTGTTCGCCTTCTTCTCCAACGCCACCAAGACGTGGCACGAGGCGAGGGCGAAGAGGTTCCGGGTGGCCGGCGGGTACCTCGCCCACGTCGGGCTCGGGCTCATGCTCGCCGGAATCATCACTTCCTCGGCGTACGACCGGTCGCAAAAGGTCGTGCTGACGCTCAACGAAAGCAGGCAGGTCCTCGGGTACACCCTCACATTTAAGGGTGTGGACAAGCCGACCCCGACCGCTCGTGAGGCGATGCTCGTCGAGGTGCGGGAGGAGGACGGCAGGAGCTACGTCGCTCGCCCCCGCATGTTCCGGAACGAAAAGTCGAACCAGCTCGTGTCCAACCCCGACGTGCGCGTTCGCCTCACCCACGACGTCTATGTCTCGCCGATCGAGTTCGACCCCGGCCGACGCGCCGAGGTGGGCCAGGCGGTGGAGCTGGCCAAGGGCGAGACGGGCAAGGCGGGGCCGTTCGCAATCACCTTTGATGGCTTCGACATGTCCGGCGGCCACAGTGAGGCGCAGCGGGTCTCGATCGGCGCCCGACTCACCGTCCGCACCGATGCCGGCTCTCAACAGGTGACGCCGTACATCGCCTCCGCAGGCAACGGCTTCGCCAGCACGCCCGTCCCGCTTCAGGGCGTCAATGGCGCGGCCATCTCGATCTCCGGCGTCAACGCAGGTGCTGGCCGCGTCCGCCTCCAGGTGAGCGGGGTCGGCGGCGGTGTGGCGAAGCGTGCCGTGCTTCACAAGGGTGAGACGCTGACCTACCGGGGCGTTGCGCTCAAGTTCGACGACTTCGACCTCTCCGACTTCGACCCGCAGGCAGGGAAGATCAACATCGGCGTCGTGTTCAAGGTGACCAACCCATCCGGCAAGGTCCTCGAGGCCGAGCCCCGGTTCCGCGGCGGCGAGGAGGGCGAGATCCACGAGGACGCCGCCGTCCCCGGCCTCCCCGGCGTGATGCTGAGGGTCGGGCGCATGGACCCCAACGAGAAGACCGTCGAGGCCGAGGTGCTCGACCCGAGCGCCCCGGGCGATCCCGGTGAGCCGATGAAGTTCTCGGTGGACGTCACCATCAAGCCGATGATCGGCCTGCTCTGGACCGGGCTCGTGGTGCTGCTTTCCGGGGGTATCCTCGCCGTCATCCGGCGGGGGGAGGAGTTCTCGACCGCCGTTGCGGCCCAGCCGACGCCCGGCACGTAGCGGCCTCGGTTCCGTCCAGGTACCGACTGCCTTTCCCGGGACACGCCGGCTCGTGCGGCGATACCAGGGTGTTGAGGGTTTCGCGCGCGGGTTGTAGTATGCGGTCAATGCGAGGCGTCTTCACGCTTCCCCTCTACCCCCTCGAGGGGGCGGTGCTGCTCCCGGGCGAGCGCGTGGCCGTGCCCTGGGCGCGGCTGGCGACGCGCAGCATCTTGGAGCGTGCACGGGGCTTCGGCGGTGCGGTCGTGGCTTCGCTGGTGGACGGCGAGTCCGTTCACGAGGTGGGGGTCACCGCGATGGTCGCGGACGAGAGCGAGGGCGAGACGGCCCTGCACGGCGTCAGCCGTTGCCGCCTGCTCTCGCTGGTGAGCGAGGAGGTAACGCTGGTGCGTGCCGAAAGGTACCCGGAGCAGGCACCGACAGGCAGGCAGGAGGAGCCGACCGCCCGCCTGCTGCGGGCCCGCTACGAGCGGCTGTGCCAGCGGATCGGCAAGGACCTTGCGGCCCCGGTGCGACAGCACGACCTGAGCACGCTCACGTGGCGGATCACGGCGGAGCTCGGCCTTACGGCGGAACAACAGCAGAACTTCCTCAACGTCCCAGACCCCCTGACGCGTGGCAAGCTGCTCTTACTGGCGGTGCGAGAGCTCGAGCACCGCGAGCGCTTCCTGCGTCGCTGGGCTCACCTGCGCAACACGATGTCGTGGAACTGACGGACGGCCATGACCAAACTCGACACCAACCTCGACGCGTGCCAGATGTCCAGCGAAATTCTGCTGCGCCTCCGCAAGATCATGCGAGAGTCGCTGCGCACCATCCACGGCAATGAGTGGGAGGCGACCGGAATCCCCACCGAGATCCGGGAGTATCTGACGCAGCGGCAGGCAAGAGAGGCCAGCATCAACTGGAATCTCAGCGATGCCGTGGACATCCTCGACTTCGCGGGCTTCGTGGACCTCTACGAGGTCATGGCGGCAAACCCGCAGCTCCTGCAGCGCTTCCTCCCGCTGGCCCCCGACCCCAGCGTGCTACGAATCCGCTTCCTCGAGCTCGATACCATCCTCAGTCGCATCGCGTACGCGAGACCGATTTCGGAGAGCGAGCTGGGCTTCCTCGTCACCTTCGAGGACCGCCTCAAGAAGTCGGCTAGCGCCCCGCTTCCCGCCATCGAGGAGGTACCAGCCGCTCCGCCCCCAAGACCCGGGAGGACTGCGGCTGCGCCGACGCCACCTCCAAAGGTCGTGCCTCCGTCCCCCTCGCCGGCGGCGCCGGCGCCCAGGGGTGGCTCCCCGGACCCCCAACCGAAGGCCGCCCCTCAGAAGCCGGCGTCCCCTTCGAAGCCGGAGCCCGAGCCGGCGGCAGTGCCCGTCGCCGCAGAGCCGGTCGGCCCGCAGGAGCTGGAAAGCGCCCTCAAGCGCAACGACAACAAGGTGATCCTGACGGCCCTCTACCAGGAGGTCACGGCGCTGGCCGACGGCCTGTGGAACGGCTCGGTGGCGTCGTTGCAGGCCAGGACGTGGGAGCAGGTTCGCGAGTCGCAGTGGTACCACGACCTGTTCGGCAAGCTGGGGCTCAAGCCGATCTCCGATTTCTTTGGGCTGTTCGACGCGGCCAAGGGGAGGATGGGGGCCGGATCCTCCCGCAACGACCTGCAGGAGTTCCTCAAGGACCACAGCTTCGTCCAGGTGCTCCTGGGGCTCAAGGACCTTTTCCGCACCCACATGAAACCATGAATCCGGGGGGTCCCGCGCCGCTCTATTCGTTGCGGGGGGCTCTGCGGCATCCCGCCCGCGCCACCGCCGCAGAAGTGCCCCCCGATCCCCCAGCGCTCGGGCGGAGTGAATCCACCCTCGCTTCACCACACGACCGGCGCTCTCGACCCCCCGAGCCCCCACCGCTCGCCGGGAGTAAATCCCGGCTCGCTTGAGGGGTTTCCCACCCCCTGAACCCGGGTCGTTTTCGAGACGACCGTTTCGAGGTTTCTTTTTGCCCCGCGGTTGTGCGGTTTCTCGGCGCTTGCTCGCCCCCGCTCACCGCGCGCCAAGACTCCTCCGGCTGCGACCGAGCAGGGACGTCCTGCGTCAAGGACCCTCGCTGTCCGCATGAAGCCGCGTCAGCGTCTCCCTGCCGCAGTCCGCCCGCTCGGTGACCCGCAGCCTCCGGAGAGATGACCGCTGGCACCCGCGAGGCGGATGGAATGCCCACCCAACGCACATTGACATCGGCGCACGCCTGGAACCAGCCTTGCAGCTACGGCGATCTTGTGCTTAGTGGAATCTCAGCCTCAGGCCTTGGCTTGCCTCACGGCCTCGAGATGAGCCGCCCGGCGAGCCGAGGAGTATATCGCGCTGAAACCAACACCCGGCTGACCGGGTCGGCGCCATCGAGTTGTTAGGCGCTGCCGAACTCGGACGCTTGGGCGGGTGCTGGTGCTGCGGGGGCGGGCCCTTCAGGGTGAGCGGATTTGTTGTCTCGCAGGCGCCTATACAGCTCCAGCAAATGACGAATGGCGGACCGCACGTTGACGATGTAGTCGAGAACTTCCTGGTCGTCGAGCCGAAGATCTTCGGGTTGGTGAATCAATTTGTTGCGGCGTTCGGCTCCTTCGGCAAGCACTTTCAGGTAAGGCGAGCGCTCGCCAGCGTATGCTTCAAGGATGGGACCGTAAAGCTTGGGGAGCGGTGGGGACGGGAGTTCCTCCAGCAAAGGCCGGATTGTGGGGGTGATCCTGATCAGCACCTCCTTGATTGCCAGCTCGGCGGCCGTTGTGGCCTCGATCCACTTGAAGCGAAGCCCGTCGCTCGTTTCGGCTTGGTATACGTGTTCGTACGCGAGCAAGGGTCGTTCGTCGTTGTCGAGCAAGGTCTGGATGCCCCGAAGAAGGCGGCTGTTCAGAGTCCCCAAGGCGTGGACCGACACGGCGACGCTACCGCCATGGAGAGGGAGCTGGTTCCAGCGGCTGCCGTCAGAGGACCATTCAAATCCATCGGCAATACCCTGGAGTTCGTTGTGAGGTAATAGAGAGTAATCCTCTGTCTCCTGTTGCATGAGCCGAAGGACTTGGTGAGACGCAGCTGATAGGGGGCCAATGGCAGCGAGGACCTCCGATTCTAGGCCCAGAACGAGGCTTCCCTCGCTTGGTGTGACTTGGAGCGCTTGGAAGAGAGCATCGCTTGCATCAATGAGTGCCGCCGCGGTCACGCGGTCTCCGGCGGCCGAAACCTCCACCCGTCTGTGCCGAGCCTGCTGCAAGTCCTTGAGGTTTAGGATGAAGGGTGCGTTCGAAGGCTCGGTGCGGAGGCCCCCGGCAATGGCGTTCGTGACTCGGATCCAGATTGGAGACATTCTGCACGTCCTCAGCGACGTCTGTGGCAGCGCCTAACGCTGATTCGGCTGCCCAAAGGAAACCGGCAAACACCGCGGAAGGCGCAGCGTTTGTCGGCGGACCTTTCAAGGGCAGCGACGTGCAGCTCCTTGCGGCGTCCAGTGTTTACAGACGTAATCGGTCGCATCCTGGCCCTCACTTCGGCGCAACGGGCGGGTTTGGCGGAGCGGATGGCGGAGCGTCGGGGGTGAAGATCTCGCGCGAGACCTTCCACGATCCGTCGGCCTGCTTGCGATAGATGACAAGGTACTTACTGCGCCACTCGGTAGGGGCACCGCTGGAGGGCGTCAAGATCATAAAATTGCTGCCGCGCTCGTAGGCAAGGTTTCCCTGCCCGTCGATCTCCAGTGACTCGAGTTGGTAGTCGGAAAGCGGCGGGAAGCTCGCGAGGAAAACCTCGATCGCCGCCCTACCCCGAACGTCGGGGTGGTTGGGCGGCATCATGATCGCGTCCTCCTCGTAGAAGGCCGCCGATGCCTTGTCGTTCCTTGGCTGCGCCTTTGCGTTGTTTACGAATTCCTGGACGGCCTGACGAATCGCGGTGCGATCGGCCTTTGACAATCCGGCAGGTTGCGGCTTGCACTGGCATCCGAGGCCGGACCCCAAGCAGAACACGGCGACCAGAAGCGAAGGCAATTTCCTCATGACCGGTGCCTCCTTTCAAAAAGCGTATCCGGTTACTCACCCGCCCCTATGCCGTCGGGTGCCACGCTCAAGTGGCCGCGCTACCGGACCGGGCCGGAGTTGTCGCGCCGGGCGTCACGTGGTCCCCCGAGGACCACGACCTCCGCAATCTTGTTGGAACAGAGTATAGGCCCGTGCAGCCGGCGCGAGCGGGAGCCTCGCCGGGAATGCATGCGTGGAGAAGCCACAACTGCCTTTTCCAGCCTATCGCATGTCCCGCCGGATACGGGGAAACCAGGGACTTTTGCGTGACACACAGCCTCTTCATCGCGCATTGATTCCCGCCATTCGCAAGTACGCTGAGATCTGGCCACGATGGTGGATCTCGTGGTCGATGTTGCCGCGAACAAGGATCCACCAGACGGTGACTTCTCCCGCGAACCGTTGGTCTTCGATTCGCTCACGCAACTGCTCATCGGAAAATCCTGCGATCAACTGTGCCCGCTTAGCTCCCAATTCTTCAAGGTCTCGCAGGAGCTGCATGTACTGTCCGCGAGTCGTGATGGTCGCCGCTCCGGCGTGCCCAACGATAGGTTCGAGCGCTCGCGCTTCGAGCTTCCTGAATAACCATTCGTCAGCTTCGACGATGTGATGAGCGAGATCGCCGAAGCTCATGGCATCGGCGACGGGCCGCCAGTTCTCGCTCCCAGCCGGAACCGCTCGGAGCCGTTTGAGCGACGACTCCCGGACAGCGCGAGACCATTCCGCCAGTTCGAGAGCTCGCTCGTTCATCGTGTATGGCGCCAGCGATTCGGGCCGCACGCCCCACGCCGGGCATCACTCGATCCAGTGAGTACCACGAGCCCCACGATCGTCCTCGGCGCGAGTATAGGCCCGTGTAGGCGGCGCAGCCCTCCGAGGATGTCCTCAGGCGCAATGGGATCCTTCGTCGTGGCGCCCGCGCGCCACGCCTCAGGATGACACATGGCCTTGTGGCCTCTCACTGGAATGAGGGCGGGGGAATTCGATCCGCCCCGCGGGTGCCAGCGGCCATGGTTCCGGAGGCTGCGGGGACCCGGCGCACGGATCGGCGGCGGGAGACGCGGGCGGCCGAAGGCCGAACCGCGAGGGTCAAGGCGGCGAGACGCGCTGCCGGGTCGCTGCTGGAGGAATCTCGGCGCGTAGCGAGCGGGGGCGAGCAAGCGCCGAGCGGCCGCGCACCCGCGGGGCAAAACAAAAGCTTTCACGCAGTGAAAAACAAGACGCTAGGGTTTGCGGGCGAGCACCAGGAAGTCGCGGGGAGCGGAGAGCCAGGCGTCGAGTCGCCCGGCAAGCTCGCGCACGGGTTCGGGCTGAGAGGGGCTGGCCAGGGCCTGGTCCGGCGGGAACGGGTGCAGCAGGCGCGTCTCCACCACCTCGAGCCCGAGCGACCGCATCACGAACGCCAGCGCCTGTGGGTGCACCGGCAACCGGTGGGTGGGATCCACCCAGAAAAGCCCCGCGCCGACCCTCAGCGATTCCGGGTTGGGGCACTCGACCAGCAACACCCCGCCGGACCGCAGCGCCGCGGAAGCTGCTTCCACGACCGACATCCAGGCGGCCGCCGTCAGGTGCTCGAAGACGTGGATGGCGGTCACGCCGCCCAGGCTTCCCGCTTTCCGCGCGCGCAGCACGTCCTGAGCGTCGCCCACATCGGCGGCGAGGCCGAGCCTGCGGCACGCCGCGACCATGGCCGGGTCGGTGTCCACGCCGCGAGCTTCCAAGCCAGCATCGCGGAGCACCTCGAGGAGCTCCCCGCGGCCGCACCCGAGGTCCAGCACCGGCGCTGCGCCCGCCAGCAACGGGAGGTACTCGGCCACACGCCCGAGGATTTCGGCTCGCTGCCCGCGGAAACTCTCCGCGAAGCGCGTCGACGCGGCGGCGATCGCGGCCGGGACTTCGGCCTCCACGTCACGCTCGACGGCCACCCGCAGAGGCTCACCCTGGGCGAGCCGTTCCACCAGGCCGCCGAGCGCCGAGAGCTCCTCGTGGAGACGCTCGACCAGCGCGTCGGCTCGCGCCGAGAGCGCCGGCATCCTCTGGTCGCGAAGCTCCCCGCTCAGGGCCTGCACCGCCTCGACTGCTCGCTGCATCTTCAGGAGGTCGCCCTCGACGTGTGGGACCCGCCCGTCGCGCAGAGATTCGACCTCGTTCTGAAGCGCCTCGGACGTCTTTCGGAGCACGGTCAACGTCTGCTCGATGTACGCGAGGCGCCCGTCGTGCGGGGGCTCGACCCCCGGCTGCGCGGCCGCGCCGGAC
>Ga0256868_10001645_pt1 | contig 12001 bp, 10 predicted proteins | sample RVTome_13_FD_187341 | JGI IMG/M metagenome (GOLD analysis project Ga0256868, IMG submission 187341) | Soil microbial communities from uranium-contaminated site in the Upper Colorado River Basin, Wyoming, United States - RVT92D227 HiSeq ... | reverse complement strand
CGGCCGTGGGGATGTTCATCTGGGCCTGGACCTTGGTGACGTCGGTCATGAAGGAACCGAAGAGCGACACCGCGGCGATGACCGCCGACCCGATGGCCACCCCCTTGGTTATGGCCTTGGTCGTGTTCCCGACGGCATCAAGGTCGGCCATGATTCGGCGGGCGTCCTTCTCCAGACCGGCCATCTCGCCGATGCCGTTGGCATTATCGGAGATGGGGCCGAAGGAATCCATGGCCACGTTGTTGCCGGTCAGAGTCAGCATGCCGATACCGGTCATGGCGACGCCGTAGAGGACATAGGCTACCGGCTGGCCCCAATAGATGAGCAGCGCCGAGAGGATCGTCGCGGCGATGACCAGGATGGCCCAGACGGTGGACTCCATCCCTACCGAGAGCCCCGACAGGATCACGGTGGCCGGGCCGGTACGGGAGGACCGGGCGATCTCCTTGACGGGAGTGTGATGGGTATCGGTGAAATACTTGGTCAGCTCGTCGATGGCGATGGCCAGGATGATGCCCACGCCGACCGAAAGGAAAGCCCGCCACTCGTCCATGTAGAAATGGGCCAGGAAGGCGAATGATATAAAGCAGAGGGCGGCCGAGGTGTAGAAGCCGCGGTTGATGCCGGCCATGGCATTGCCCCTTTTCTCGCCTTTCTTGCCGCGCACCTGGTAGGTTCCAATGATCGAAGACAAGACGCCGATGCCGCGAACCAGGAGGGGAAAGATGATCCACTTGATCTGGCCGGTAATCGAGACCAGAGCCAGCCCTAGGATCAGCCCGGAGACGATGGTCACCTCGTAGCTCTCGAAGATATCGGCGGCCATCCCGGCGCAGTCGCCGACATTGTCGCCGACGAGGTCGGCCACGACGGCGGCGTTGCGCGGGTCGTCTTCTGGGATGCAGGCCTCGACCTTGCCCACTAGGTCGGCGCCCACGTCGGCCGCCTTGGTGAAGATACCCCCCCCGACCCTCATGAACAAGGCGAGGAGTGTCCCGCCAAACCCGAACCCGAGGAGGGCGTCCGGCGCCGCTTTCTGGAAGATCATGAAGATGACCGTGCCCCCAAGGAGTCCGAGGCCGTCGGTCAGCATACCCGTGATCGTGCCGGCCCGGTAGGCGATCTTGAGGGCTTTGTCGAAGCTCGTCCGGGACGCGGCGGCCACCCGGACGTTTCCCTGGACGGCCATGCGCATGCCGAATTGGCCGACCATCAGGGAGAAAAGGGCGCCCAGGACAAACGCGACCGCCCGGCCAAATCCGATGATGAGCTTGACGCGGTCCGGAGTCAGGTTTGGAAACCGCTCCAGTGCTTCCGCCGACGGCGGGACGATGTAGACGCTGAAGAACAGCGCGATGGTCAAAACGACTATCAGCGGCAGGATGGTCTTGAGCTGCCGGCCGAGGTAGGCGTCGGCGCCCTGCCTGATCGCTTCCCAGACTTCGATCATCTTGGGATTGCCCTTGTCCTCGGCCATGATTTGGCGCCGGAGGAAAAGGGCGTAAGCCAGTCCGAGCAAAGCGATGCCCAGGACCGCCCACAGGGCAATGGTCTCAAACGGGGTCGCTCCTAACATCTCCACATCTCCTTAGATGGCACGTTGTGCGCCGCGGATTTCCCCTTTGGGGGGGTTTTGGGACAGCTTGTATAGCACAAATCCCCCAAAAAATCAAAAACACCGTGCGGGGAATCAGATGGTTTTTTCGCCGAGGAGGCTGAAGGGGCCGAAGCCGGTGATCCGGACCTCGACGAACCGGCCGGTCGAGTCCTCGTCTGAGCGGAAGTTGACCACCTGGTTGCCCGCGTTCCGGCCGGAAAAGAGATGCGGGGTTTTTTGGCCGTGCCCCAAGCAGAGGACTCTCATTGTCTGCCCGACGAGGCGTCTGTGGTCCTCGAGCTGGATATCCTTCTGGACTCTCTGGATTTCCTCAAGCCGGCGCTGCTTCGTCACTTTGGGGACCGAGTCCTCCAACCTCGAGGCCGCCGTCATAGGCCGCGGCGAATAGCGGAAGGAAAAGATGTTGATGAAGCGGACCTGCCGGAGAACCTCGACAGTCTCCTCGAAGTCCTGATCGGTCTCGCCGGGAAGGCCGACGATGATGTCCGTGCTCAGGCCGATCCCCGGCATCAGGCTGCGCAGACGGGAAATGATGTTCAAGTATTCTTCTCTGGTGTAGCCTCTTTTCATTCTTTTCAGGACGGCGTTCGAGCCCGACTGAAGGGGGAGGTGGAGCTGGCGGCAGACCTTCCTGATTCCGGCCATGGCCTCAGCGATCTCCGGCCGGAAATTCTTGGGATGCGAGGTCAGGAACCGGATCCACTCGATGCCCTCCACGGTTGCCACCGCTCTCAACAGTTCGGTGAATGGTTTTCCGGAATCGGGGTCCTGGTAGGAGTTGACATTCTGACCAAGGAGCTGGGCTTCCAGGTAGCCTTTCCGAGCCAGGTCGTGGACCTCTCCGAGGATCGACCGCAGCGGCCGGTACTTCTCCCGTCCGCGCGTGTAAGGGACGACGCAGTAGGCGCAAAAGTTATCGCATCCCTCCATCACCGTCACATAGGCGCTGACCGGGCTGTCCCGTTGGATGAGGCCGGGCGAGGTCTCATGCCACTCCTTTGTCCAGGAGGTCGAAACGTGCTTTTCGGCGGCTTCCTCTTGAACCAGAGAAATCAGTTCGGCGGTGTTGTCCGGGCCGAGGACGAAATCGACGGCCGCTTTTTTTTCCAGGAGTTCCCAGCCCCGCAGCTGGGCGACGCAGCCCACGACGGCGATCCGGAGGTTTTTCTCCTTCTTGAGCTGCGCCAGCCGGCCTAGATAGGAGAAGAGCTTTGCCTCCGACTTCTCCCGGACGGCGCAGGTATTGACGATGACCAAGTCGGCATCCTCGGGGCGCTCCGCCTTGACGGCTCCCGTCTGACCGAGCATCCCGGAGATCCGCTCGGAATCGCTCTCGTTCATCTGGCAGCCGAACGTGCGGATAAAATAGCGGCTTTTTTTTTCAGACATACCGAAGAGGATTATACAATGACGTCCGGAGACTACAAAATCTGTTCAAGGATCTCGACGGCGTCGGCGACGAACCTCGGGCAGAGGTTCTCGAAGACACCGCGCTCCGCTCCCAGCTTGTGCCCTTCGGGCGAGCTCAGGTCGACGCCGATGAGCTCGCGGCAGACGATGGAGCCGTGACGGTCCTGGAATCTCCGGAGAAAATCGTGGACGAGGCGGTAGGTCTTTTCCTTGGCCTCCTCGTCCTCCGGCCGAGTCCTTCCGTGCTTGAGTCCGATGGCCAGCATGGCCCCCGTGACGGCCCCGCAGGTTAAGCCCATCCTGGCCATCCCGCCCCCGAAAGCCTGCGAGATCTTGAAGGCCCTCTCTCTGTCCAGCCCGAGCGGTTCGCTGATTGCGGCCAGCACGGCCTGCGAACAACTGAACCCTTGCCTGAAGCTCTGAACGGCATCCTGGGCTCGGCTCATGCGTTTCTCCTTTTTGTCTTTTCCTGCTCTAGGTTGAGATGGAGCATTTCTCTGGCGTTCTGCAAAGATGTTGCCGTCATCCGGCTCCCGGAGAGGAGACGGGAGATTTCTGAAACTCTCTCCTCGAAACCCAGTTTCTGGACGGTGGTGAAGGTGCGCTCCCGGGCGACCGTCTTTTCGATCCGGTAATGGTGCGGAGCGAAGGACGCGATTTGGGGCAGATGGGTGATGCAGATGACCTGGTGGCGCCGGGCCAGGTCGCGGAGTTTCGAGGCGATGCACTCGGCCGTTTTTCCCCCTATTCCTGAGTCGATCTCGTCAAAAATGAGCGTCTTGAGAAGGTCTTTCTCCTTGCCGATGGTTTTCAGGGCCAGCATGATGCGGGACAGTTCTCCGCCCGAGGCAACTTTCCGGAGGGGCCGCAGGTCCTCTCCCGGGTTGGGGCTGATCAGGAATTCAACCTCATCGAGCCCCAGTTCCCGGGCCGTTTCCGGGGCGAGCGCGTCGAGTGGAGCCGTCTCCAGCTTCACCTGGAACCTGGCTTTCCGCATTCCCAGGAGAGCGATCTCTTTTTCCACCTGGTCTTGGAGCCTGGGCGAGCCATCGTGCCGCAAACGGGAGAGCCTCTCTGCCTTAGCCTTATAACCTCTGAGAGACTGGCTGATCTCCGCCTCGAGGCCGGCCAGCGTCTCCTCGCTCCGGGCGAGGTCATCAGATTCCTGCTTCGCTTTGGCGCAATGGCGGAGGATGTCCTCGATCGTCTCGCCGTACTTGCGCCGGAGCTTCTCGATCGTGCTCAGCCTGGCCTCCAGTTCCTCGAGCCGCTCAGGCCCGAGGCTCTGCCGGTCTTTGAACCTGATCAGGGCATCGGCCAGCTCTCGAACGGCGATGGCCGACTGGCCGAGCGAATCATCATAGGCTTCAAAACCCTGGTCGAACCGGGCGAGCTCGCGCACGACTTCCTGGAGTTTGGAAAGACCGGCGGAGACAGAACCCTCGTCGCTGTAGGCGCAGCCCAGGCCGGCTTCGACGAGCAGGGCGACCTTTTCAGAGTTCTTGAGGATGTTCCGCTCAGCCAGCAGCTCCTCCCATTCTCCGGGATGAAGCCCGGCGGCTTCTATCTCTTTGATCTGGAATCCCAAGAAGTCCAGGCGTTGCTCCCGCTCTCGTTTCCTCGCCTCGAGTTCTCCCTGCTGCCGGCTCAGCCGGCGCAAGTCCTGGGCGAGGCGGGCCACCTCTTCCCTTAGCCCTCCCAAGCCGAGGAAATCGTCGAGATAGCGGAGATGGTTCTCGATCTGGAGAAGGAAGATGTGGTCGTTCTGGCCGTAGATGTCCACCAGGAAAGGGCTGACCTCCTTGAGTTTCTTCGCGGGGACGAGGACCCCGTTGAGATAGGCTTTTCCGGTCCCGTCCTGGGTGATGTGCCTCTGGATGAAAACCTCCCCTTCCTCGCTGAGCGAGGGGTCGGCGGCGACGCCCTTTGGCGGGGGCAAACGGAAAACGGCCTCGATCGTTGCCTCGGCCCTTCCCGTACGGATCAGGTCGGGGGACGCCTTATCTCCCAGGACCAGCTTGATCCCGTCGATGATGATCGATTTCCCGGCGCCGGTCTCTCCGGTGAGGATGGAGAAGCCTTCCTGAAAATGGATTTCCAGGTCCTCGATGGTGGCCAGGTTCTTGATGTGGAGAGAGCCGAGCATCCCTGGTTACTTCGAGAGCTTGATCGGGACGAGTGCCTTCTCCATGTTGATCCGTCCGTAGCCGATATAGTCGTCCCTCCCGGAGTGCTCTCCGGAATTCACGTCGTCGGAGGAATAGCGGATGACGTTCATGATCTCGTCGACCGTGAGCCATGGTTTGAGGCCCTTGATCACTGCGGCCAGGCCCGCGACATGCGGCGCCGAGGATGACGTGCCGGAGCCGAACGCATAGGGGAGAGAGTCCGGCCCCCAGTACCAGGTCGGCACGATGCTCAGGACCCATTCTCCGGGAGCGGCCACGTCCACCTCAGGGCCGAAGCAGGACCAGGATGCCCGGGCGTCATCATAGTCGGTTGCCGCTACGGCAAGACAATAGGCATCGTAGGCCGCGGGATAGAAAACGGCGGTGTCCTCGTTTCCGGCCGAGGCCGCGATCACCACGCCCTTATCATGGGCGTACCTCAGGGCATCGCGCAGGGAATCGTCGGGCGCGTCGCCTCCCAGGCTGAGGTTGATGACGTGGGCGCCGTTGTCCGCCGCCCAGAGGATTCCGTCAATGACATCGTCGTACCAGGCAGTGCCCTCATTATCGGTGACCTTGACCGGGAGAATCCTGCAGTTCCAGGCGACTCCGGCCATGCCTTCATCGTTATTGGTGTCCGCAGCAGCGATCCCGGCCACATATGTCCCGTGGCCGTTGTCGTCGGTGGCGTCCCAGTCATCGTTGGCAAAATCACGGCCGCGCGATATGAACTTGTTTTTAATATCCGGATGCTCGAAATCAACCCCGGAATCAATTATGGCGATGACCGTCTCTGCAGTTCCCTTGGTCTCCCCCCAGCCGGCCGTGGCCTTGATATCGGCCTTAGGCTTGCCGCTGGGGCTCCCCGGCGCGCCGATCTCCTGGCCGGTGTTATTGAGGGCATACTGGTAGCGGAAAAGCGTGTCGTTGGGAGTGACCATGATCCGGGCGCTATAGTTGGGTCCGGCGTACACGACATCGGGATTCTGGCTCAGGGCATAAGACATCACTTCCACCGACGCCCAGTCGGGAATCCTGACCTGGTAGAGGTTGAGACGGGAGATCCTCTTGATCTTCTTGATGTCGTACCTGGCTAAGGTGGCATCGATAAGCTGGGTCCTGATCTCCGGTTTGAACCTGACTAGGACCTGTCCAGGGGCGTAGCGCGGCCCCTCCGCTCGGAGGGGGAGGCCGCCGTTGAGCGAACGGATGCTCCTGCGGATGGTCGGAGCCGCCCCCTCCCTGGCCCTCTCGGCCCGGACTCTTTGGAAGCTGTAGCCAGAGGCCAACAGTACGAGCAGAAGGGACGGGATCACCAAGCTTTTTCTCTTCAATACGGTCATGGTTTACTCCGAATCAGTCAGAACGCCAAAAGCGTTTGGACCATGAATGAATAGTCTGTGCCGCCCCGGAGGGGATAAAGGCTGGCTTCGCCGCGGAAACGAAGGGACGAGGAGAGCTCGAAGTCGGCTCCCAATCCGAGGCCGAACTGGCTCTTGCCCTTGAGGTCTTTCTTCTCGTTCCCTTTTAGATCTTGGACGGTTTGCTCGAGCTCGAAGGTTCCCCAGAGGTAATCGAGGCGAGGATAAAGGAATGGCGTGATGCCTTCCCAGCCCCGGTAGGTCAGGACAGGTCCTACTGAAGCCTTCATCCAAACCGGCTTCCCCTTGGCCGATCCCTCAACGGCCAAGCCGGATACCTTCCATTCCTTATTGAGTCCCAGAGAGGCAAAGAACTGTCCGAGTATATCCACTCCGAAGGTGCCTCCGCCGACCACGGACTTCTCGACCTCTGCTCCGAGCAGAATCCCGCCCATGCTTCCGGAATCGGAATCGATTTCGAGGGAGTAGGGGAGCCGGCGGAAGGCCAGGCCGTCGAAAGTGGATGAACTGTATCCGACATGGGCGGCCAGGGAGAATCCCGGCTGAAACTGGTACTCGAGGACGAGGCTGGCCAGAAGAGCCGTCATCTTGGGAATGACATCCTGGACCTCCTCGTTCAAGTCGAGGGTTCGGGAGAAATACTCCAAACGCAGGCCTGCTCTGAAGCCCGGACTCCCCGAATCGGGTCCGGCCTGCCCAAAGGCCTGGGGAGTGAGGGCAACTAGGACGACGGAGATGAGGGCGCAGCATAGAATCGGACGATATTTCATTGGACCTTCCTTATCGGGCCTGCTTGGCGCCGGCCTTGCGGATCTCGGCCAGTCGTTCTTGGGCCTTCTTGGCGAATTTGCTCTCCGGAAAATCGGTGACAAGCTTGGTGAAGTAGGGGATGCTCTCCTCGGTCTTTTTCCATTTATAGTAGGAATCCGCCAGATAGTAATAGACCTCGTCCATTTTAGAGTAGCTTGGGTAGCTCGTCAGGATTTCAGACAGCCTCTCCGTCGACGCTTTGTAGGCGTAGACCCGGTAGTAGTGCTCGCCGATGATAAAGGTATGCGCGGCCAGACGTTCCTCGCACTCGGTGAGCTGCTTCTGAGCAAGCTTGGCCTCTTCGCTCAGAGGGAAATTGGTAATAACCTTCTTGAATTCGAGCAGGGCCTGGGTGGTTTTGGTCTGATCGCGGCCCGCCTTGAGGGTCTTCTTGAAGAAGGTCAAGGCGATCCGGTACTGCGCATAGGAGGCCGACGGGCTGTAGGGGTAGAGTTGAATGAACTCCCGGTATTCGGCGGAGGCCAGAATCATGCTGCTCTCATCGCCCTTGTCGAAATAGGAATCGGCGATCGCCAACTTGGCCCGCTGGGCATAGAAGCTCTTGGGAAAGGAATCGATCACCTGACGAAAATATAGACGCGCCTTCTCGGCGTCTTTTTTCATGATCTCCTGGCCGGCTTTATACAGGGCTTCGTCCGAAGCCGCGATCTCCGGGGCAATCTCGACCGGCTTCTCTTTGCAGCTCCAGGCCCCCAACCCGGAGAGAAGGGCGACGATGAGAATCAGGCTGGTTTTGTTCATGGCCTTCACTTCTGTCTTCTGTTCATCCTAAGCTCGATACAGCGTTTTGATCCATTCCCACTCCTCCCGCAACCCATCTTTAAGGATTGTCCGGGGGGAGTAGCCGAGGTCGAGGGCCGCCTTCCCGATGTCGGCGAAGGTATGGGCGACATCGCCTTTTTGCCGCTCTTCCCGTATCACCTCGAGCTTTTTTCCGCAGGTCTCCTCGAGGATCGGGAGGAGGTCGTTCAGCCGTTCCCGATGTCCTCCGCCGACGTTGTAGACTTCACCCGGACGGCCCCGCCGGCTGGCCGAGAAGCTGGCCTCCACGATGTCATCGATATGGGTGAAATCACGGGTTTGTTCTCCGTCTCCGAATACGGAGATCGGCCGGCCCTCGGCGATCGCCCGGAAAAACTTGTGGAAGGCCATGTCCGGCCGCTGGCCCGGCCCGTAGACCGTAAAAAAGCGCAGCGCGACGGTCGGCACCGCATAGCTTTGGAAATAAAGGAGACAGAGCTGCTCGGCGGCCAGCTTGGTGACGCCGTAAGGCGATAGAGGATAGAGAAGGCTCGTCTCCGACATCGGCAGGGTCGGCGTCAATCCGTAAACTGAAGAAGAGGAGGCGTAGATCAGCCTGTGAAGAGGCTTTCCCTTGGCTGCCTCCAGAAGCCGCTGAGTGCTCAGGATGTTGTTCTGGATGTAAACGGAGAAATTCTCCCCCCAACTCGATCGCACGCCCGCCTGGGCGGCCAGATGGTACACGACGTCGACCCGAGCAAGGATTTCCTCGAGGTTAAGGTCGAGGAGGTCTTGAGAGAAAAACTCGAAATTCGGGTCGCCGGCGAACGGAGAGAGATTACGCTCCTTGATCCAGCGGGGGTAGAAATCTGTGAAAGAATCGACCGCGATGACGTGAGCGCCTTCCCGGAGCAGCCGGCGGCTGAGGTGAGACCCGATGAACCCCGCCGCTCCGGTCACCAGCACGTTCATGGGCGGTTTTCCTTGGCCATGATCTCCTTCAGCCGGGAGATGACCCGGACCGGGTCTTCGGCGGCGAAGATGGAGGCGCCCACGACCAGGATCTCGGCGCCGTCCCGGATCAGGTTTTCCGCGTTAGCCGGGTTGATTCCCCCGTCCACCTCGATGGGGATGGAAAGGTTCTGTCCGCTGATCCAGCTCCGCAGTTGCCGGATCCTCTGGTGCGTGGAGTCGATGAATTTCTGTCCTCCGAACCCTGGGTTCACCGACATTATAAGGATGTAGCCGAGGTCCTTCAGGATGTCGTTGAGAAGATGGATCGGAGTCGCCGGGTTCAGGGCGATGCCGGCCTTGCGGCCGAGCTCTTTGATCAGAGAGATATCACGATGAAGGTGGGTGGAGGCTTCGACGTGAATGGATATCCAGTCGGCGCCGGCTTCGTGGAAGAGGGGGATGAAAAAGCCGGGCTTTTCGACCATCAAGTGGACATCGATCGGCAGTTGGGTGGTCTTCTTGATGGAAGCGACGGCCTGAGGTCCGAGGGTCAGGTTGGGGACGAAGTGGCCGTCCATGATGTCGAGGTGGATCATGTCCGCCCCGGCGTCCTCGGCCATCCGGACGGCGTCTCCGATCCGGGAAAAATCCGCAGACAAGATCGAGGGTGCGAGTCGGATCATCGGCTGACCTCCAGGGCGATAAGGCTTCTCTTGGCGATCCCGAAGCCAGGAGAAGGAAACTGTTTGATGATGACGCCCGGGTCAAGCCCCGGGTAGTAGGAGTAGCGGACGTCGGCCACCTTAAAGCCCAAGTCTTTGAGCCGGGATATGCAGGAGCCGGCCTTCCGGCCGATGAGGTCGGGCATCAGGTATCTGGGCTCGATCTCTCCCTGGCTCACCAGGAAATTGAGGGGAGTGGTGCGTTTGATGCTCTGTCCCCCCGGCGCGGGCACTTGCGCGATGATGCGGCCGGCCGAGTAACGGGAGGTATGAATCTGGGAGATCAGCCCTCTCTGCAGTCCGCTTTCGCCGAGGACCTTGCTGGCCGCCTCCAGGCTCCGGCCGATGAGCGCAGGGACCTCGACGAGCTCGCTCCCGCTGCTGATGATGACCCGGACCGGTCGGTGGATCCGGATTTTCGAGCCTGCGGCCGGCTCCTGAGATATGATCTTCCCCCGTTCGTAGCGGTCGCTGAATTCGGTCCCCTTTTCCTGGAGGGACAGTCTTTTCCTGGCGAGATCCCTCTCCGCCTCGGCCTGGGTTTTCCCCGAGATATCGGGTACCGAGACGATTTCCCCTTTCTGGATGACACGGGATGAAAAGACCGCGCTGGAGAGAAAGACGATCAGGAGCCAGAGCAGAAATTGGCCGTAAGCCAGGGTCTTTTGGGCCGGCATAGTGTGAGCACCGCGCTGTTCGAGCACTCGAACTTTGTAAATTCCTGATTAAGATACCATATTATCAGAACGAAGTAAACACGACGGGCGTTTCGGTCAACTTCCCTTTTTCGTTGTGGGCCGCCGGGTATTGAATTATAATTGGCCGGTATCCAGAAGACCCGGCAGGAGCAAACGACGATGAGTGAGATATCTGATTTCCGGAGCGATACGGTCACCCGGCCGACGCCGGGCATGAGGCGGGCCATGGCTGAAGCTGCCGTCGGGGACGACGTGCTCGGCGATGACCCCACGGTCCAGGAGCTCGAGACGCTGGCCGCCGGCATCGTGGGCAAGGAGGCTGCCCTGTTCGTCCCCTCGGGAACGATGGGGAACTCGGTGGCGGTCAAGGCTTGGACGCGCGAGCTCGAAGAAGTGATCGTGGAAGCTCGTTCGCACATCTTCAACATGGAATCCACCCATCTGACCTTCATCTCCCGCGTGACCCCGCGGCCTCTTGGTTCCCGGCGGGGCGCCATGGACCCGGACGAAGTCGAGGCCAACATCAGGAAGCCTTCGGTCCACACCCCGGAGACATCGCTCGTCTGTGTCGAAAACACCCATAACAACTGGAGCGGCGCTGTCCTCCCTCTCGCCAACCTCAAAGCCTTGCGTTCGGTTGCCGACAAGCACCGGATCAGGATCCACATGGACGGGGCTCGGATTTTTAATGCCAGCACGGCCTCCGGCATCCCGGTGAAAGATTACGCGGCGCTGTCCGATTCGGTGATGTTCTGTCTCTCCAAGGGGCTTTCGGCGCCGGTCGGATCGATGCTTGCCGGTCCGCGTGACTTCATCGACTATGCCCGGAGGATTCGGAAAGCGCTCGGAGGGGGGATGAGGCAGGCGGGAGTATTGGCCGCGCCGGGCCTCATCGCCCTGACCGAGATGGTCGGCCGGCTCGGCCAAGACCATGCCCGCGCCAAGAAGCTGGCGTCGGCCATCGCCGGTTTGCCCGGGGTTAAGCTCGATCCCGCGGACGTCGAGACGAACATCATCATCTTCGGACTGTCCCATCCTCGCGTCTCGATCGCCGAGTTCATAGCCGGGCTAAGGAAAAAGCGTATCCTGGCCCTGGCGCTGAGCGGCGGCGTCCGCTTCGTCACCCACAAAGACATCGATGACGAGGATGTCGAGAGGGCCATCTCTGCCTTCAAAGAAATCCTCGCCTGAGGCTAGGGTTCTCTTATTCCGGGGACACTAACCATATTTCCGGGAGGGCTTCTAAGCCAAAAATTATAGTAAGTGTCCCCCAAACTTACCCACATTCGCCTCGAAATCCCGACCGTATTTTTGAAAATACTTCCGGTAGTGCTCATTGTAATCATCGTTTGCTAATGGATGGTTCGTGTGATATAGCACTTGGACTCCAGGAGGTGGAACATACTCAGCCACTTTTGTGGAGGACGTTTCAAAATCGTGCACGCCCTCGGGACCTCCAATAATATAAATCGAACCT
>Ga0256868_10001640_pt1 | contig 12015 bp, 8 predicted proteins | sample RVTome_13_FD_187341 | JGI IMG/M metagenome (GOLD analysis project Ga0256868, IMG submission 187341) | Soil microbial communities from uranium-contaminated site in the Upper Colorado River Basin, Wyoming, United States - RVT92D227 HiSeq ... | reverse complement strand
ATGAAGATCAGGGCCTTGGTGACCGTCGGGATGGTGTTGCCCACGTTCATCGTCCCGGGGATGATCCGGTCGTCCACCAGCTTGAAGAACTTGAAGATGGCCGTCTGCTGGGCGAAACTCCCGATGCCCAGCGTGTCGAGCAGGTTCGTGAGGAAGCCGGTCCCCAGGAGACCGGCCCAGGGGGCGTCGGAGAACGTGCGGCGGTTCTTTAAGACGTCGGAGAGATAATAAACTCCGAACAGCGTCGTCATGAGGCCGAGAACGGATTTCAGGATGATGACCATATCGGACCTGCGCTTTCGAGATTCAATGGTCGTTCATCGTATATGAAGTCGCGAATGAGCGTCAAGCAATACTTGGCGGTGGAATCGATGGATTCTCAAGCCCGTTGACAAGCCGACGATCTCAAGCCGGACAATTCGCGGAGCTGTCGATCTTTTCCCTGACGAAAAGAAGCAGGGACCCGGCGACGACGGTCAGGCCGAGGGAAAAATAGAATGGGGCGAACGGCCCGAGCCCTTCCCATAGGAGTCCCGCGATCAGCGAGGCGGGCAGGGCGCACAGGCCGATGATCATTTGGAAACCTCCAAGGCAGCTGGCCCGGAAGGCGGAGGGGGAGAGTTCGCAGACGAGGGTCCTCTGGACCGGATCGAGGGCGGCCTTATGGACGCCGTAGGCGACAAAGACGAGGGCTATAAGAGTGTAGCTCCGGCTGAGGATGATCCCCAAACAGACGGTCGCCCAGAAAGCGTAGGCCAGGAACAGGACCGGCTTGCGGCCGATCCTGTCCGCGAGCTTCCCGAAGGGCAGCGAAAGAAGGGAGGCCGTGAAGCTGTAGACGAGGTAAAGAACGGGCACGAAAGCGACCTTGAATCCGAACTTCCTGGCGTAGACGAGAAGAAAGGAATAGGTGAACGCGCCCAGGGCGAAGACCGCGTTCAGAACGATATAAAGAGTGAAGTTCCTGTCCACGTCCTTCAGGGCCAAGCCCTTGTAGATCCTGACGCTTTCGGCCTTTTTCTCCTTGATCTTCATCAGGACGAGCAGGGAAGCGGCGAGTCCGGGAACGGCGGCCAGGGCGAAGAGAAGCCTGTAGCCCAGGAGGTTGACGAAGGCGATGCAGATGAGAATGCCGACGACGGCCCCGCCGTTGTCCATAGCCCGCATGAGGCCGAAGTGCCGGCCCCGGTTGGCGTCCGTCGAGATGTCGGCGATCGTCGCGTCACGGGGCGCGGAACGGATCTTCCCCGCCCGGTCCAGGATCCGGAAGGGGATGAGGTGTTGCCAGACGGATGAAGCTGCATATCCAAGTCGCGAGAAGCCGCCGCAGAGGTATCCGATCCAGATGAAGACCTTCCGTTTGCGGACCTTGTCCGACCAGGCGCCGGACAGGGCTTGGGAAATGGAGACGAGGGCCTCTCCCAAGCCGTCCAGAAAGCCGAGGGCGGCCATGTTAGCCTTGAGAACCTGGGTCACGAACAGCGGCCAAATGGGATAGATAATGTCCGAACCCATGTCATTCAAGAAAGAAGCGAGGGCGAACGTCCGCACCGTCCTCTTCGATTCGAGGGGCTGGTCCGTTTGAATCGTTCGGGAATCCATGGCCACGTTCTCCTCAGCGGCACGTCCGCGGGGAAAGGAATATTAGGCTTTTCGGGGAAATTGTCAAGGAACGGAGCCGGAACCGTGATCCGGCCGGGCCGCTTTTCATGGCAACGGCAAAAGAGTAAAATGACGAACATGAAGAAACCTGTCTGAAATTCAATCCGGCCGCGGTCCGAGGGGATCGGAAATGATCCTAAGTATACGGACGGATGCCTGCGAGGAATAGATTGGAGGCCAGATGCCGATAAAAAAGAGGTTAGGTCGAACGACTATCGGGCTGAGCCTGGTGATTCTTTTAACCGGGTTCGCCCGGCCGCAGATCTTGAAGACTCCTGTGGAGGAGGCCGGTTATACGGCTAACAGCCAGAACGAGGGCATCGCGAAGTTCCTCAGCCTTGTGGATAATGCGTCCAAAGAGATGGCGGTCCGGACCGTAGGAAGAACGAAGGACGTCGAGGACTACCCGGCCCATGATATCTTCCTGTGCATCCTGACCGAGGAGGGGGCGGACTCCCCGACGACCCTCAACCGGGAGAAGCCGACCCTGCTTTTGACCGCATCCCAGCACGGCAATGAGCAGTCCGCCAAGGAGGCCGCGCTCAGGCTCATCCGGGACATCGCCTTCGGCGATCTGAAGCCGCTCCTCAAGAAGATCAACGTCCTCGTCATCCCCCAATCCAACCCCTACGGCAGCTTCCATGACGTCCGCGAGAACGAGATCGGGCTCGACCTCAACCGTGACCATGTCAAGATGGAAGCCGAAAGCGTCAAGGCCATCCACCGCGTCTTTCGGGCCTGGATGCCCGAAATGACCATCGACGTCCACGAGAAAGGGGACGATTATTACCGGGTGTCCATCGGATGTGTCTCCAACGTTAACATCGCCCCAGGCCTCCAGGAGTTCTCAAGAAAGACGCTCCTCGGCGATGTCGAAACGGCCCTGCAGAAGCAGAAGCTGACCTTCCACGAATACCTTGTCACTGAGGACCTCGGGGTGGACACCTCGAGCGGAGCCAAGATGCCCGAGAGCGCGGCCAGGGGAAACGTCGAGGAGATGAAGCGATACAGCACGACCGACCTCAACGACGGCCGGAACAGCCTGGGGATCTACGAGACCTTGTCCTTCATCCAGGAAGGGGCGTCCCGGCACGACATCGAGACCCTGGAAGCCCGTTCCCGCTGGCAGTATTTCGGGATCCGGTCCTTGGCCGAGTCCGCGGCCGCGCACGCCGGCGAAATCTTAAAGATGGTCCGCGAGGACAGGGCAAGACTGCTTGAGAGGGCGGCCGCCCGCGCGGCCGATGACCTCGTTCACTTACGGATGGAATACGTCCGTGACCCCGAGGTCCCCGAATTGGTCTTGAAGCGATTCGAGCGGTCCGAATCGCCCGTCCGCGGCATCCTCTTGGTTGATAAAAAGGCCGGAGAGGCGTTGACCTCCCTGGACATCGCCCCCAATCCTGCGCCGGCGGGCCTCAAGATCGTGACCGAGGTCGTTAAAAACTGGTTCCCCAATGTCGAACCGCGGCTGAGCGTCAGCCGGCCGGTCGGGTATGTCATCCCGGCCGGAAGAGAGGCCGTCATCCAGACACTCCTCGATCATGGGATCGAGGTGGAGCTGTTCACCAAGGACGGGCCTCTTGAGGTCGAGGCTTACACGATCACGGACCTTATTCCCGCGGCAGAGGATTACCTGGCGCCCAAAAGGATCGACGTCGAGAAAAAGACGCTCCCGACGATCGTCCGGAAGGGCGACTATTTTGTTTCCTGCCTCCAGCCCGGCGCCAACCTCATCCCGGCCCTGCTCGAGCCGCAGTCGGATTACGGGCTCATCCGGTATTGGAAGTTCAAACTGGTCCCGGAGAAGGGGGAGATCTTCGCTTTCTACAGGATGGCCAAGACACCGGGTGTTTCGATGATCCCTTATAAACGTTGGGAATTAGGCTACTGACCGATCGCCTTCAAGATCTCGATGATCTCCTTGGATGGTTTGGCCGTGCTGAGGACCTCTCTGGCTTTAGTTTTCTCTCCGGCGCGCTGAAGGCTGAGGCCGCCGAGATAGGCGTTCGGGCCGGCGGCCGGCCAGGTTCTAAGCGTATAATCGAGAACGGCTTTGCGGGAGGCCTCCGCTTTTTCTTTTTCGCCCATTTTTTCATAACAGAACGCCTCGGCGTAGTCCTGGAGCCTGAAGTCCGGGTCGAACGGCGCCCCTGTGCCCAGCTTTTCAGGGAATTGCTTGGAGTGCTCGAAACGTTCAACGGCCCGGGACCAGTTCCCGGCTCTGAGGCTTTCCAGCGCGAGCCGTACATTGGTCGTGACATACAAGGCATGGATCTCGCCGGCCCCTTCATAAGGAAGGGCCTCGATGCCCTCCAGGACGCCGGCAGCTTCCTCGTACCCGCCCGCGGCCATCAGCGACTTCACCAGGTCGACCCGGATGGGGACCTCGGAGGGGAAAAGGGTCGCGGCCTTCCTCGATGTCTCCAGGGCTTGCGCGGCATGGCCGAGCTCGAGGTCGAATTCGATGAGGGCGTGCCGGCTGCGCCAGCTCTTCTCGTCGAGACCGATCGCGCGGTCGTAGTCGGCCCGGGCCTTGACCGGGTCCGTGTCGCGGGTGAGGGCCCCCCTCGTCAGATAGAACGGCGCGAAGTCCGCCCCCTCGCACATGGCGAAGAGGTCCCGGGCTTCCTCGACGCGCCCCTTGCCCCAATAGATCAGACCCAGGTAATACTTCGGCTTCCAGTCCCCGGGGAGGGAGGCGATGGCATGTTCGAAGACCGGGATGGATTCTTCCCGGAACGGAAAGACCAGCCAGGGTGATAGTCCGAAGGCTTTTTCCAGATACGCCCGGCTTTCGTCGGGAGACCTTTCCCGTAGCAGCCAGGCCAGCCAGGCGAGGGCCTCGGACTGTTCCGGCGCGTTCCTGAGGAGCGTGACCGCGTCCTCGACGGCGCCCAATCTGACATAGTAAAGGGCCGTCTCGAGGTAGGTCTCGTGGGGCAGCTCACAGCGGATCATGGACTTGAATTCTTCGAGCCTCGCCGTTCCGGGCTCGAGCAGATAGCGTTCGAAACGGGCCAGGTGGTCCAGGGGATCGATGGCCAGGATCCGTTCGAGCTCCTCGTCGGCCTGGGGGCGTTTCTTCATCGCGCGATAGGTCGTGACCAGGACCTCCCGGGCGTTCAGGTTGAAGGCATTGAAGTCAACGGCCCGTTTCCCATACTCCAAGGCCCGGTCGAAGTCCTTCTCCAGGAAAGAGATCTCGGCAAGCTGGGCGTAAGCCGATGAACGGTATTCCATGGACCGGGCGGCCCAGCCCAGCGTCTCCTTGGCGTCCACCAGTTCGCCTTGCTTGCGGCAAATGACGCCGTAAACATAATTGGCCTCGGCGTCGTACATCGAGGTCTCCAAGGCTGTCTCGGCGAAGCCCAGGGCTTTCACGTATTCCCCGCGCCTAGCGTAAATCTCGGCCGTCCGGGTCAGGGCACGGACATGGAGAGGTTCTATCTCGAGGCAGGCCAGATATTTCCGCAGGGCCGTCTGAAAATCACGGGCCTTCTCGGAACAGCTGCCGCCCAGGAAGAGGCCTTCGGCCGTGGATTCATCGATGGGTCTGAAACGGAGAGGCCTCTTGATGTCGAAGGACTTTGGGTCGGTCGCGTAAATCAGCTTCCCGCCCAAGCTGACTTCGATAATCGAAGTCCCGCCTATGATCGGGAGGCTCTTCTTGAAGGCCCGGCCCGGACCGAGCCTTAAATGTTTCCGGAAGAGCTCCTTGCCGTCCTTTTCCGTCACGGTCAGGTCTTTGTCGACGGCCTGGAGCGGGAAGAAGCCGATGTCCAGGCTGTTTTCCGAGGGCGTGACGTTCAGGACGCCCTCGGGCGAGGCCTTGACCATGGGTCCGATGTCCCTATACGGGAACCAGATTTCCCGCCAGCGGTCCGCCGTGTAGGGCTTGAAGGATTCGTGGTCGGACTGGTTGTAGAGTCGCCCGGCCTGGGGCTCGGAGTATTGTCCATCCTTGTCCGTCAGCAGGTCGACCCAGATCTCGCCGGCCCGCGAGAGGTCCCAGATCCAGATTTTGCGGCCCGGGACGTCGTCGTAGAGGGCCCAATGGCCGAAGCCGGCATCCGAGTTCTTGTACCAGGCGCCGTAAAAATCCTGGTATTTGCCGACCGTGAAGTAGCTCTTGGCGCCGCCGAAGTCGTTCCTCTTGTACCAGGAAAGGTCCCGTCCCTTGCGGTCCACCGGCCAGGGCTCGAGGGGGACCGAGTAGTCGTGCCCGATCTGGGCGCTGCCGGGGAAGATGTACTTGAGGTCGTCGGCGGCCTTGATGGCCGCGCACGACCAGGAGTAATAGGATTGGCTATAGGGAGAGGCATTGAACCAGAGGGCGGTCGTCTCGAAATAGGACTTGTCCTTGGGCAGGGTGATTGTGACGCTCCATCGGGTGCGCGACGGGAGGTCGAGGGCGCCGACGACACAGGACACGCTCCCGTCCGGATTCTTGCGAAGGAGATAGTCCACGGGTGTCGCCGTCGAAGGCGCGTGGCCGATGACGCCGAAATTGAACTCGATGCCGCCCGAGGTCCACGGCCCGCGCAGGGCGATCTCCCGGAACTTGAGAACGTGGTTTGTATACAGGAAGTCACGGCCCGTCGCCTTTTCCGACGCTCCCCAGACCTTGCCGCCGACCTGGGGGAGGACGGAGACCTGGATATATGGGTTCTCAAGGCGGACAACCGTCCAGTCTTTGTCCATCCCCTGGTCGCTGAACTTATTGAAGAAGAAATAGGGATAGAGCCTGGCCCCCTGCCCCCACATCGAGGAGCGGGCGAAGACGGGCACCGGATCCGGGTCGGAGAAGGGGTAGGTCTTGATGGATTCCTTTTTCTCGCTGATCGAGGCCCCCCGGCCGGCTGAGACATTCCGGCAGGATGCCAGGAACAGAGCCGCGTTCAGAAGAAGAAGAATGAGAAGGCAGCGGGCTCCCGTTTTCATTTGTTCACGGAATTCATAGCAAGCGTCTGAAAAAAACCTAGGACTCCAAAGCTCTCTTGAGCGTCGAGCCGATGTCGGCCGGGCTTATGGCCACATGGACGCCCGCTTTCTCCAAGGCTTCCATCTTTTCGGCGGCTGTCCCCTTGCCTCCGGCGATGATGGCGCCGGCGTGGCCCATGCGGCGCCCCGGGGGCGCGGTCTGGCCGGCGATGAAGCCGACCACGGGTTTTCCGAACTCCTTCCGGATATACTCGGCGGCTTCCTCTTCCGCCGTCCCTCCGATCTCACCGATGAGGATGACCGCTTCGGTCTCATCGTCTTCCTTGAAAAGTCTGAGGAAGTCGATGAACTTCAGGCCGATGATGGGGTCTCCCCCCTGGCCCACGGCTGTGGACTGTCCGTAGCCGAGTTTCGTCGCCTGCTGGATGGCCTCATAGGTCAGCGTACCTGAGCGGGAGATGATGCCGATCGTGCCGCGCTTGCAGATGTGCCCCGGCATGATGCCGATCTTGCACTTCCCGGGAGAGATGATGCCGGGGGTGTTCGGGCCGATGAGGGCCGAGCCGCGGCCGTTGAGGTAGGTTTTGACCCTGATCATGTCGAAGGTCGGGATGCCTTCTGTGATACAGACGATGACGCCGACCCCGGAGTCCGCGGCTTCCATGACGGCCTCCGCGGCGAAGAAGGGGGGGACGAAGATCGCGGAGGCGTCGGCGCCGGTCTGGGCGACGGCCTCCTCGACCGTGTTGAATACGGGAACGCCGAGGTGCGTCGTTCCGCCCTTGCCGGGCGTTACGCCGGCAACGATCTTGGTGCCGTATTCCTTCATGCGCTGGACGTGGAACGTCCCTTCTGTTCCCGTGATCCCCTGGACAACGACCCGGGTGTTCTCATGGACCAGGATGCTCATGGCTCAATTCCCTCCTTTGACCAGCGCGACGACCCTTTCAGCGGCCGTCTTCATGTCCGGGGCGGAGACGAACGCCAACCCGGACTCCTCCAGGATCCTCTTGCCGAGGTCGACGTTCGTGCCCTCAAGCCGAACGACCATGGGGATCTTGAGGCCGATCTCGCGGGCTGCTTTGACGATGCCGCCCGCGACCAGGTCGCAGCGGACGATGCCTCCAAAGATATTGATCAGCGCGGCCTTGACGTCCCTATCCGAGACCAGGATCTTGAAGGCGTTGGTCACCGCCGTTTCGGAGACCCCGCCGCCGACGTCCAGAAAGTTGGCCGGCGCCCCGCCCGAATACTTGATGATGTCCATGGTCGCCATGGCCAGCCCGGCGCCGTTGACCATGCAGCCGACGTCGCCGTCGAGCTTGATGTAGTTCAGGTTCGATTTCGAGGCCTCGACCTCCAGCGGCGATTCTTCGCCTAAGTCACGCATGGCGTTGATATCGAGGTGGCGGGGGAGGGCGTTGTCGTCGAAGTTCATCTTGGCGTCCAGGGCGAGGACCGAGCCCTGGACGGTCACGACGAGAGGGTTGATCTCGGCCAGGGAGGCGTCCGAAGCCTCGAAGGCCCGGAAAAGGGCGCCGATGAACTTGACGGCCTGCTTGTGGGTATCACCTTCAAGCCCGAGCTTGAACGCCAACCGCCTCGCTTGGAAGCCGAGGAGTCCGGTCGTCGGGTCGACGTATTCCTTGAAGATGAGGTCCGGCTTCTCGGCCGCGACCTTCTCGATCTCGACCCCCCCCTCGGTGGAGGCCATGATCACGGCCGCTTCCCGGGCCCTGTCGATCACGATCCCGACATAAAGCTCGCGGCGGATGTCCAGAGCCTCCTCGATGAGGAGCCGCCGGACCTCTTTTCCCTCCGGGCCCGTCTGGGGGGTGATGAGGGTCATCCCGATCATCCGGCGGGCGAGATCTTCCGCTTCCTCGGGGTTCGCGGCCACCCGGATGCCCCCGCCTTTGCCCCGGCCGCCGGCGTGGACCTGGGCCTTGAGGACGACCTTCGGGCCGATCCGCAGAGCGATCTCGCGCGCTTTCGACGGGGCGTCCGCGACCTCCCCCCGGGGGACCTGGACCCCAAACCGGGAGAGGATGCTTTTCGCCTGGAATTCGTGGATCTTCATCGTGTAACCTCGACTTTGTGGATATCGTTGATGACGAAGCAGGGAAAATCCCTGACACGCATACCATAAAAAGCCTCAGGGCCCAGCTCAGGATAGGCCGCGCCCTCGGCGCTTTCGATCCGCATGGAGAGAAGGGCGCCCGTCAGATATTGCACTCCTGGACGGTTTTGGTCACGGCCGCGATGGTCTTCTGGAGCATGGCGTTTTCTTCGGCAGTGAGCTTGATCTCATAGATCTTTGCGACGCCCTTGGCGTTGATCATGCACGGCACGCCCAGGAAGAGGCCCTTGATGCCGAATTCACCCTCGCAGAGCGTCGCGCAGGGGAGGATGCGCCGTTTGTCCTTGAGATAAGACTCGGCCATGGTGATGGCGCTCCAGGCGGGGCTGAAGAACGCGGATCCCTTTCCGAAAAGCTTGACGATCTCGGTTCCGGCCTCTCGGGTCCGGGTGACGAGCCTATCGATCTGCTCTTTCGTCGCGATCTCTTCCAACGGAATGCCGCCGACCGTGGTCAGGCGGGGCAGGGGGACCATGTCCGGGCCGTGGCCGCCCAAGACCGTCCCGGCGACGTCGGCCACCGATACGCCCAGTTCCATGGCGACGAAGGCGCGCCAGCGGGCTGTGTCCAGCGCCCCGGCCATTCCCACGACCTGGTTCTTCGGGAACCCGGTCACCTTATGGAAAACGTAAACCATCGCGTCCAAAGGATTGGTGACGATGATGCAGAAGGCCTTGGGGGCGTGCTGCTTGACGCCATTGGCAACCTCGGTGATGATCTTGATGTTGACGCTGAGCAGGTCCTCCCGGGTCATGCCCGCCTCGCGGGGTTTGCCTGCGGTGACGATGACCACGTCGGCCCCTTCGATGTCCTTGTAGTTCGAGGTGCCGCTGATGTTGGCATCGTAGTTGCCGTGGGGGGCCATTTCCATCAGGTCGAGGGCTTTGCCCTTGCAGACGTTCTCGTAGGGCGGGACATCCAGAACGACGATGTCTCCAAGCTCCTTTTGAGCGGCGAGCATGGCCAGGATCTGGCCGATCTGGCCGCCGCCGATGAGGGCGATCTTCTTTCTCATGTGTGTGTCTCCTTTTTTTGGGATTCTCTCGCGACTCAGGGCTTGACGTAGCCTTCCCAGGTCGACTCGAGCTTTGGATTGTTGATCCAATCCATGATGTAGTCGGTGAAGTCCTTCCCGGTGGCCCCGGTCGGGCGCCCGGTGATAGCGAGCTTCTTTTCGTATTGGCCGGTGATGTCGAGCGCCATTTCCAGCTTCTTGGCCTGCCCGGGATGTCCGATGTGGGCGATGAGCATCGCGGCCGCCCGGATCATGCTGCAGGGATCGGCGAACGGAGCGCGTCCCTCGGTGACCATCCGCGGCGCCGAACCGTGGATAGCCTCGAACATAGCGTACTGCTTGCCGATGTTGGCGCTGCCGGCCGTCCCGACGCCGCCCTGGAACTCGGCGGCCTCGTCGGTCAGGATGTCGCCGTAAAGGTTGGGAAGGACCATGACCTGGAAGTCGCGGCGGCGCTTCTCGTCGACCAGTTTGGCCGTCATGATGTCGATGTACCAGTCGTCGGTCTGAATCCCGGGGTATTCCTTGGCGATGCGATAGAAGTTCTCCAGAAACCGTCCGTCGGTCGTCTTGACGACGTTAGCCTTGGTGACGCAAGTGACCTTGGTCCGGCCGTTCTTCTTGGCGTGCTCGAAGGCGAGGCGGCAGATCCGGTCCGAACCGGGGGCGGTGATCAGCCTAAAGTCGATGGCGATGTCGGCGTCGACCTCGATGCCGTAGGGGCCAAGGGCGTAAAGGTCTTCCGTGTTCTCCCTGAAGAAGATCCAGTTGATACCCTGCTTGGGAACCCGGACGGGCCGGACGTTGGCGAAGAGGTCCAGCTCTTTCCTCAGGGCCACGTTGCAGCTCTCGATGTTCGGCCAGAGATCGCCCTTCCTCGGCGTCGTTGTCGGTCCCTTGAGGGTGACATGATACTTCTTGATCTCGGCCAGGACGTCGTCCGGGATGGCTTTGTTGTGGGCGGCCCGGTTCTCGATGGTCAGACCCTCGATGTTCCCGATCTCGACCTTGCCGGTCTTGACCTCGTCCTTAAGCAGGAATTCGAGCACCCGTTTGGACTCGGTGGCGATGAAAGGCCCGATGCCGTCGCCGGCGAGAATGCCGATCTTGACCGGCTTGACCGTCTTATAGTCGATCCAGTCGGGCATGGCCTTGACCCGCTCCATGCGTTTCATCTGGACTTCGAGAAGCTTGCCAAAGTGTTCTTTGGCCCTACCGATGGCGGCACTGTCCATTACATCTTCCTCCGTTCGTTGGTATTTTTATATTTAAGAAAAGATTTTACACTAATATCGGCCTCGAAATCAACCTTTTTCGGCTCTATAATGAATCCAGGGGTTCATCTGGAAGAACTTGGGAACATCCCTCCATCCTGTATGAGGGCTCCTGGTCCCATGGCCTTTCAACCATACAAATTGTTATAGAAACGGTGAAGGAACCGGTCCGGCCGAAATTCGGCAAAAATAGGTTTTGACAAAACCGGCCGGATTCTCTATACAGTTATTGCGTTGGATGAGCTCGTCGGAATCTTTGCAGGAGATCAAAGGGAGGAGTGAGATGCTTGAGGCCTATTTTGCCCGGGAGAAAGAACGGGCGAAGCTGGGAATTCCACCGCTTCCGCTCAGCCCGGCCGAGACCGGGGATGTCTGCCGGTTCCTGGAAGCCCCCGAAGGCGGAAAGGCCGATCTCATCCTGGCGCTCTTGAGGGACCGGGTCTCGCCCGGCGTCGACCCGGCGGCCAGGGTCAAAGCGGAGTGGCTGACAAGGGTCGGCCGGGGAGAATCGGTATCTCCCCTCGTTTCCCGCAAGGACAGTGTGTTCCTTCTGGGAACGATGCTGGGGGGCTACAACATCGGGCCGCTCGTCGCGTTCCTGGAGGACCCGGAGCTGGCCGCAGCGGCGGCCGATGCCCTGAAGAAGATCATCCTCATTTATGGGATGTTCGACGTTGTCCTGGGGATGTCTTTGAAAAATCCTTTCGCCCGGTCCGTCCTCGAATCCTGGGCGGCGGGCGAGTGGTTCCTTTCGAAGCCCGCGTTCCCGGAATCGCTGACGCTCAAGGTTTTCAAGGTGGACGGAGAGATCAACACCGACGATTTCTCTCCGGCCAAACACGCTTCGACCCGGCCCGACATCCCTCTCCATGCGCTCGCCATGGGAGAGACCCGTTTCCCGGAGGGTAACGGGACGATCCGCTCCTTTCGAGAGGAAGCCCGGAGGGTGGCCTTCGCCGGCGACGTGGTCGGCACCGGAT
>Ga0256868_10001639_pt1 | contig 12016 bp, 9 predicted proteins | sample RVTome_13_FD_187341 | JGI IMG/M metagenome (GOLD analysis project Ga0256868, IMG submission 187341) | Soil microbial communities from uranium-contaminated site in the Upper Colorado River Basin, Wyoming, United States - RVT92D227 HiSeq ... | reverse complement strand
CCCCGACCCCTAGCTTCCCCTCGTGTTCACGCGGGACGAGCGGCGCGCGCTCCTCTATCTCGCCCTGGTGGCAGCCGCGGGAGGTGTGCTGCGCGTCGTTCGCGGCACCGGCGAGGCCCCGGGCGCGCCGCTGGTCGCACCCGAAATCCGGGGTGAGGACGTGCAGCGCCAGCTGGAGGCGGTGCGGCGGGCGACGCTGCTGGCCCGCCCGCTCCGTCCCGGCGAGCGGATCGACGTGGACCGCGCCTCCACCGAAGAGCTGGAGCGGCTGCCGCGGGTGGGAGCGGAGCTGGCGCGGCGCATCGCGGCCGAGCGCGAGGTGCACGGCCCGTTCGGCTCGCTCGAGGGCCTGGACCGCGTGGCCGGCATCGGCGCCGGGATGCTGCGGGACCTGGAGCCGGTCGTGACCTTCTCCGGTGTGGCGCGGCCCCCGGGCACGGTGCCCGGCGCGGCCTGGTCTCCGGCGAGGGGGGCGAGCGGCGCCGCCGCGGAGCGGCCGCGGAGCGCATCGCCCACGGGCCGCTGCGCCGCCGGCCATCCGGTGCCGGTCAACCGCGCGAGCGCCGCCGAGTTGGAGTGCCTGCCGGGGATCGGCGCGGCGCTCGCGGAGCGGATCGTGGCCGATCGTACGCGGCGCGGCCCGTTCCGCGAACTCAAGGATCTGGAACGGGTTCCGGGCATCGGCCCGCGCCTCGCGGAGCGGCTCGCCGGAGGCGTCGCCCTGCCTTGACACACGGTTGGGCCCCGGTAGGTTTCCAAATCAGAACCCAGCTCCAGCCTCCACAGAGGACATGTCGGCACCCCAGGCAGCCCCCGGCGACCGTCTCGGCGACCTTCTGATCAAGGAAGGGCTGATCACCAAGGAGCAGCTCGACAAGGCGCTCCAGGAGCAGCGCGCCAACGGTACGCGGATCGGCTACAACCTGGTCAAGCTGGGGTTCGTCCAGGAGACCGAGATCACGAAGATGCTGGCGCGCCAGTACCGCATGCCCGCGGTGGACCTGGCGCGCTTCGAGGTCGATCCGAAGATCGTCAAGATGATCCCGGCCGACCTCGCCCTGAAGCACCTCGTGCTACCGCTGAAGCGGGAGGGCCGCACGCTCACCGTGGCGATGGCGGACCCGACCAACCTGAACGTCATCGACGACCTCAAGTTCATCACCCGCTACGACATCTTCCCCGTCATCGCCGGTGAGTACACGCTCCGCCAGGCGCTCGACAAGAACTACGAGCAGGTGGACGCGCAGCTCGACACCATCCTCAAGGACATGGATGCGGAGGCCGAAGAGGAGCTGGAGGTCCTCCAGGACCAGGAGGAGGAGCAGGCGCCGGCGGCCGTGGCGGACGACGCGCCGGTGGTCAAGCTGATCAACGCGATCCTCACCGACGCGGTCAAGCGCGGCGCCTCGGACATCCACATCGAGCCGTTCGAGCACGAGATCCGGGTGCGCTACCGGATCGACGGCGAGCTGTCGGAGGTGATGAAGCCGCCGCTCAAGCTGAAGGCGGCGCTGACCAGCCGCATCAAGATCATGTCGTCGCTCAACATCGCCGAGCGCCGGGTGCCGCAGGACGGCCGCATCAAGCTGAAGATGGGCAAGCGGGTGATCGACTATCGCGTGTCGGTGCTGCCGGTGCTGTTCGGCGAGAAGATCGTGATGCGGATCCTCGACAAGGGGAACCTCACGCTCGACCTCTCGAAGTTCGGCTTCGAGCCCAAGGCCGAGCAGGACCTGATGAAGGCGATCCTCAACCCCTACGGCATGGTGCTCGTCACCGGCCCGACGGGCTCGGGGAAGACGACCACGCTGTACTCCGCGCTGTCCCGGGTCAACGTGATCGGAGTGAACATCATGACGGCCGAGGACCCGGTCGAGTACAACCTGATGGGCATCAACCAGGTGCTGGTGCGCAACGAGATCGGGATGACGTTCGCGGCGGCGTTGAAGGCGTTCCTGCGGCAGGACCCGAACATCATCATGGTGGGCGAGATCCGCGACATCGAGACGGGCGGCATCGCGATCAAGGCGGCGCTCACCGGCCACCTCGTGCTCTCGACGCTGCACACCAACGACGCGCCGTCGACGATCACGCGCATGATCGACATGGGGATCGAGCCGTTCAACGTGTCGAGCGCGGTGAACCTCATCGTGGCGCAGCGGCTGGTGCGGCGGATCTGCAAGGACTGCAAGACGGAGGTCAAGTACGACGCGGTCGAGCTCAAGGCGCTGGGGACGACCGAGAAGGAGTGGGAGGGCGTCACGTTCTACAAGGGCAAGGGGTGCGACACGTGCGGCGGCTCCGGCTACAAGGGGCGCGCGGGGCTGTACGAGGTGATGGCGTTTTCGCCCGAGCTGCGGCGCATGATCCTGAAGGGCGCCTCGACGGCGGAGCTGCAGGAGCAGGCGGTCGCGGACGGGATGCTGACGCTGCGCATGGACGGCATCGTGAAGATCAAGAGGGGCGTCACCACGCTCGAGGAAGTGGTCAAGGAAACGGCAGGGGGATGATGACGTGACGGCACCCCAGGCGGCACCGCAGGCCAGCCCGATCAACCTCCGCGCCCTGTTGGAGGAGATGATCGAGCGCGAGGCGTCCGACCTCCACATCACGGCGGGCGAGCGTCCGAAGCTGCGCATCGACGGCGACATCCAGCACAGCCGGATCGAGTACGTCCTGAACCCGAAGGACACGCTGCAGCTGGCGTATTCGATCCTCACGGAGCAGCAGAAGAAGCGGTTCGAGACCGAGGACGAGCTCGACTTCTCGTTCGGCATCCAGAATCTGGCGCGGTTCCGGGGCAACGCCTTCAAGCAGCGCGGCTGCGTGTCGCTGGTGGTCCGGCAGATCCCGTTCCAGGTGAAGACCTTCGACCAGCTCCAGCTGCCGCCGATTGTTGCCAAGCTGTCCGAGAAGCCGCGCGGGCTGGTGCTGGTGACCGGGCCGACGGGCTCGGGCAAGAGCACCACGCTCGCGGCGATGATCGACAAGATCAACCGCGAGTGGAAGGGCCACATCATCACGGTGGAGGACCCGATCGAGTTCATCCACCGGCACCAGGGCTGCATCGTCAACCAGCGCGAGGTCGGCACCGACACGAAGTCGTTCGCCGCGGCGCTGAAGTACGCCCTGCGGCAGGATCCCGACGTCGTGCTCATCGGCGAGATGCGCGACCTGGAGACGATCCAGGCGGGCCTGACGATCGCCGAGACGGGCCACCTCGCCTTTGCGACGCTGCACACCAACTCGTGCGCGGAAACGATCAACCGCATCATTGACGTGTTCCCGTCGCACCAGCAGTCCCAGGTGCGCGCCCAGCTCGCCTTCGTGCTGGAGGGCGTGATCACCCAGACGCTGCTGCCGAAGGCCAAGGGGCGGGGCCGGGTGATGGCCTGCGAGATCATGGTGTGCACGCCGGCGATCCGCGCGCTGATCCGCGACGACAAGGTGCACCAGATCACGTCCTCGATGCAGGCCGGAAAGAAGTACGGCATGCAGACGATGAACGACTCGCTCTACCAGCTGTACATGGCGCGCGAGGTGGCGCTCGAGGAGTGCCTGCGCTCGACCAGCGAGCCCAACGAGTTCCTGCGGATGGTGGGCGAGCCGGTGCCGGGCGAGGAAGAGAAGCCGTCGCCGGCCAGCCGGCCGCTGACGGGCGGGCTCAAGCGCTGAACGCGCGCACAGGAGGTTGACGGATGGCGGTCTTCAACTACACGGCGCGCACCCTGACGGGGGAGCTGCAGTCGGGATCCATCGACCTGCCGACCCACGAGGACGTCGTCGCGCATCTCCGGAAGAACCGGATGATCGTGGTGAAGGTCCAGCAGGCTCCGAAGGACATCAAGCTCGACATCTTCGCCAAGGGGATCAGCACCCGCGACATCGTGATCTTCACGCGGCAGTTCGCGACGATGATCAACTCGGGGCTGCCGCTGGTGCAGGCGCTCGACATCCTGGCCGAGCAGAGCGAGAACAAGTCGCTGAAGGACGTCACCCGCGCCGTGGTGTACGACGTGGAGAGCGGCCACACGTTGGCCGACGCGCTGCGCAAGCACCCCAAGGCCTTCACCGAGCTGTACGTCAACATGGTGGCGGCGGGCGAGGCGGGCGGCATCCTCGACACGATCCTGCTGCGCCTGGCGACGTTCATGGAAAAGAACGACGCCCTGGTGCGGAAGGTGAAGGGCGCGATGATCTACCCGGCGGTCATCTTCTCCGTCGCCGGCATGGCGATCGTGATCCTGCTCGTCTTCGTGATCCCGGTGTTCCAGGACATGTTCGCCGGCATCGGCCAGCAGCTGCCGCTGCCGACCCGGGTCGTGATCGGGGCGTCGGCGTTCTTGAAGGGCTTCTGGTGGGCCATCATTCTGGCCGGCGTCGGCAGCTTCTTCGGGACCCGGCGCTACTACGCCACGCCGGGGGGGAAGCTCAACATCGACAAGCTGTTGCTGAACGTCCCGGTGCTCGGCGACCTGATCCGCAAGTCGGCGGTGTCGCGCTTCACCCGCACCCTCGGCACGCTGATCGCCTCGGGCGTCAGCATCCTCGACGGGCTGGAGATCACGGCGAAGACGGCGGGCAACCGCGTCATCCACGACGCGGTGATGGAGTCGCGCGCGTCGATCGCGGGCGGCGAGACGATCGCCGCGCCGCTCCAGAAGTCGAAGGTCTTCCCGCCGATGGTGATCTCGATGATCGCGGTGGGCGAGCAGACCGGTGGCCTGGACGAGATGCTCTCCAAGATCGCCGACTTCTACGACGAGGAGGTGGACGCGGCGGTCGAGGCGCTGCTCTCCCTCATGGAGCCGGTGATGATCGTGGTCCTCGGCGTGGTCGTCGGCGGCATGATCATCGCGATGTACCTGCCGATCTTCAACATGATCAACACGGTGCAGTAGCGGCGGTTCGTCGGGATGACGCGAGCGGGCCGGACAGTCTGTCCGGCCCGCTCGCGTTTTCCCGTTGGACGTGGTGTCTGTGGTGTCTATGGAAAGATCAGGCGAGCGGCCCCCGCCAGGCGATAACGGATCTGCGGCCGTCCAGGTCCTCGGGGGGGGTCGGGCTCGGCTTCGAGGTAGCCCCTGGCAACCAGCTCGCCCGCGATCTCCGAGACAGTGGCCTGGGATACGCTCCAGATGCCCATCAGGGTTTTTTGGGTGACGGTGGCCTCGAGCGATCCCGCGAGCTTCCGCAAGTAACCCGCCTGCGTGTCGGTGAGTTGGTCCGCCATCTCTCTCTCATAACGCTCACGCAACACGGGGAGCATGTCCTCCCAGGTCATCGGAGACGCGGCTTCCGCTCCGTAGCCGACGAGCGCGTGCGCCGCTTCATCCAGCGCTCGCAGGGTGCCCCTCAGGTCGCCGGCGAAGAGCCCATAAAGGCGAGCCAGCGCCGCGCTGTCCACTGGGTCACGGGGCCTCTCGTCAGAATCCAGGACCAGATGCTCGTAGCGGCGAGCCAGCAGCACGCGCAGCTGCTCATACGCCAGTGGCCCGATGGGGACCGGAAGCCCGAAGACGTCCCTCACCTGCTTGTGAGAGGTCACGACCGTCTGTATCGCGTCGGCCGTGCCGACGATCACGAAGTGGTAGTGCTGGTTCATGAGGACCTGATCACGCAGGTCGCGCATGATCCCGGCAGAGCGTGTCTGATCCGCCTCGGAGAGGTTCTCCAGGTTGTTGACGTGAACGAGAATGCCCTTGGCCTCGAGCCGGTCCACGATCACGCGGGCGAGCTCCCGCAACAGCCTCGGCGCCTCGACGGCGGTCACGCCCTCCGGCGTCACTACATCGGTCTCGCGGGACACGCCCACCCCGATTCCACCGGGTACGGTAAGCGAGAGGCCACCCGAACGCAGGCGGAACGCCCGGATCAGCTGGCGCGCCGACTGCACCGGCTCGACGTCCTCCACGCTCGCGTGGAGGGGGTGGCTGACGATCGTTTCGTACACGTAGCTGAGGAGCCGCAGCAGGAACGTGTCGGTCGTGTCGGTGTGCGACACCGCCACCGGCTCCGGCCGGCTGAGAATCGCGTCCCTGAGCACCTCCGACTTGAGGTACTGAACCAGCGTCGTCTTGCCGACGCCCGGCGGCCCCTTGATGGCGAGCCGCGTGGACGGCTTGCCGCCGATCTCCTTCAGCATCCGTCGCGCCTCGGCCGTCCGCCCGACGAACAGGGCGATCGGATAGCGCGCATCGGTGCTCGCCTCGAGTGTGTCCTGGAAGAAGGGGCTCTCGCGCAGGTTGAACAGGTGCCAGATGTTCGCCAGGTAGGCGTCGGTTGGCGGAGTGGGTTTCATCGGGCGCTTCGGCATCGGAGCCAATATAATGTTTTATCGGTCCTTGTTGCAATGAAACCGAGCAGGCGGTTCTATCGGCACACCTAGCCTTGTAACCGATAAAACCCGACCCCGCCACATCGCGAGGCTTCGTGATTCCGGCACCGCCCCGGATGGGTGTTTTGCATTGTGCAAGACCGCCGTGCGGCCTATTCTTCGCGTCAATGACCGCGACCGCAGCCCCGGAACGGCGCGCCTCACCGTGGCGCCGAGTCCCCGCGCCGGGGGCCGTACCGCCGCTGCGCACCCTGCTGCGCTGGGTGTACATCGGCCGGGTCTCGATCGCCCTCGGCGTCTTCCTGGGCGCGATCTTCAACTGGTTCTCGGCGGACCTTACCCAGCTCTTCGTGGCCTCGATCTCCGTCACGCTCGCGTTGATCGTGACGGCGCTGTCGCTCTGGTACACGCATTTCCGCATCGGCGCGGTGGGGACGACGTTCCTGTACGGCCAGGCGGTCTTCGACCTCGCGCTGGTGACGGCGTTCGTGCACATCAGCGGGCCGTACAACGTGTTCTCGGCACTCTACATCCTCGTGATCGCGTTCAACACGGCGCTCATGCCGTTGGCCAACGGGCTGCTGGTCGCGCTGCTGGCCGGCATCGTGTACGCGGCGGACGTGGTGTTCGGGCACCCGGTGGAGATCGACGCCGCGCTGCTGATGCAGGTGGCGGTGTTCTGGGTGGTCGCGGGCGCGACGGCGTATCTGGTGAGCCGGGTGCGGGTGGTGGGGGCGGTGCAGGAGAACCTCGTGGCCGAGCTCAGGCGGGTGCGGCTCGAGGCGACCGACATCCTGCGCAACATCAAGACGGGCATCCTCACCGTCGGGGGCGACGGGCGGCTGGTGTACGCGAACCCGACGGCCGCGGACCTGCTTGGCCTCGATTCCGGGCGGCGCGACTATCCGGTGCTCGATCTGCTCGAGGGCATCGCGCCGGTGTTGGGAGACGCGATCCGGCGCACCGTCGCCGAAGGGCGGCGCGTGGTGCGCCGCGAGGGCGACGCGCAGGTGGATGGGCGGGTTTTCCCAATCGGCGTCTCGACGACGGCGGTGCAGGTCGAGGAAGGCCAGCCGCCCTCGGTCACCGTGATCTTCAAGGACATTTCGGACGAGAAGCGGCTTGAGGCGCTGCACCTCAGGACGGAGCGGCTCGAAGCGGTGGCGGAGATCGCCGCGTCGCTGGCGCACGAGATCAAGAACCCGCTCGCCTCGATTCGCAGCGCGGTCGAGCAGCTCGCGCGCGCGGCACCGCCCGGCGCGGACGAGAAGGTGCTGTCGGGGCTCGTGATGCGCGAGAGCGACCGGCTGTCGCGGCTGCTCACCGAGTTCATGGACTTCACGCGGGTGCGGGTCACGAAGTCGGAGGCGATCGATCTCGTGGCGGTGGCCGAGGCGGGGATCCGGCTGGCGCGGCAGCACCCCGACTGTCCGGCGAGCGCTCAGATCGTGCTCGCTGCGACGCACCGGCCGGTCGGCGTCGAGGGGGACGAGGACCTGCTGCACCGGGTCGTCTTCAACCTGGTGCTCAACGCGGTGCAAGCCTCGCCCGCGAACGCGCGGGTGAGGGTCGAGGTGATGGTGTCCGACCCGGCGTCGCTCCCGGCGGGGATGACGGTCGAGGCGCCGCGCCTCGTGCGGGTGCACGACGCCGGCCCGGGCGTCGCGGAAGACATCCTCCCGCGGCTCTTCGAGCCGTTCGTGACCGGGCGGTCGGGCGGCACCGGCCTCGGCTTGGCGATCGTGCAGCGCGCGGTGCAGGCGCACCGCGGCGCGATCTTCTGCGACTCGCGGCGGGGCGGCACGACCTTCACCATCTACATCCCCGCGCGCTTCAGCGCCGAGGAGGCCGGGTGAGCGTCCGTCCCTCGATCCTCGTCGTGGACGACGAGTCCGCGATTCTGGACACCGTGCGGATCCTGCTCAAGAACAGCGGGTTCGAGGTCACCGTCGCGCAGGGCGGCCGCGCCGGGCTGGACGCGCTCGACAAGGCGCAGCCCCACATCGTCTTGTCGGACATCCGGATGCCCGGGGTGACCGGGATCGACATCCTCAAGGCCGCGCGCGAGAAGGATCCGGACGTGCCCGTGATCCTCATGACCGCCCAAGCGGAGCTGCGCACGGCGATCGAGGCGCTGAACCAGGGGGCGTTCCACTACATCCAGAAGCCGTTCGGGAACGACGACCTGCTGGCCATCTGCCGGCGCGCCGCCGAACACCGCCAGCTCAAGGCCGAAAACAAGACGCTGAAGCAGGAGATCCGGCGCCGCGACCGGTCGCAGTCGGTCAGGCCGCTCGGCAAGAGCAAGGCGTTCTCGGAGGTGATGCGGCTCGCCGAGACGGTGGCGCCGACCGACAGTACGGTGCTGATCCAGGGCGAGAGCGGCACGGGCAAGGAGGTCATCGCGCGCTACATCCACGAGCTATCGGCCCGCGCCGACGCCGGGTTTTTCTCGATCAACTGCGGCGCCCTGCCGGAGAGCCTGCTCGAGTCCGAGCTGTTCGGCCACATGAAGGGCTCCTTCACCGGCGCCGTGCGCGACCATGAGGGGCTGTTCGCCGCGGCGAGCGGCGGCTCGTTCTTCCTCGACGAGATCGGCGAGACGACCCCGGCCACGCAGATCAAGCTGCTGCGCGTGCTCCAGGAGCGCGAGATGATCCCGGTCGGCGGCACCGAGCCGGTGCCGGTGGACGTGCGGCTCATCGCTGCGACGAACCGCGAGCTCGAGGACGACATGAAGACCGGGCGCTTCCGCTCGGACCTCTACTACCGGCTCAACGTCATCGCGATACACCTCCCGCCGCTGCGCTCGCGCAAGGACGACATCCCGGTCATCGCCGACGCCGTGCTGCGGCGGCTCGCGGCCGAGCGACGGGGCGAGCCCAAGCGGCTGGCGCCGGAGGCCGTGGACGCGATCATGGCCTACGACTGGCCCGGCAACGTGCGCGAGCTGGAGAACGCGCTGGAGCGCGCCGTGACGCTGACGCGCGGCGACGAGATCGCCGCCGCAAGCCTCCCGGCCCGCGTGACGGAGCGCAAGGCGTCGCCGCTGGTCTCCGAGCGGCCGCACGCCAACCCGACGCTCGACGCGGTCGAGCGCGCCTACATCATGTTCGTCCTGCAGGGCGAGGCCGGGAACAAGACGCGCGCCGCCGAGGTGCTCGGCATCGACCCGTCCACGCTGTACCGCAAGCTCGGCCGCTACGAGGGGGAGACGTGAGCCCGCGGGCCGCGCCGTGGAAAACGCTCAACGAAGTCACGCTGTCGGTGCTCGTCCCCGCCTATAACGAGGGGCCGACGGTCGCCGAGGTCATGGACCGGCTCGCGGACGTGCCGCTGAAGCTGGAGATCGTCGCCGTGAACGACGGCTCGAGCGACGACACCGGCGTACACCTGGACCGGCTCCAGCGGGAGGGGAAGATCCACAAGGTCGTCCACCACCCGCGGAATCGCGGCAAGGGTGCGGCGATCCGCACCGCCGTCGCTGCGGCGACCGGCGACGTCATGGTGGTGCAGGACGCCGACCTCGAGTACGACCCGGCCGAGCTGGTGGACCTCATCCAGCCGATCCTCGAGGACCGCGCCGACGCCGTGTACGGCTCGCGCTTCCTCGGCGGGCCGCACCGGGTGCTGTATTTCTGGCACAGGGTGGGCAACTGGGCGCTGACGATGTTCTCGAACATGCTGACGGACCTGAACCTCACGGACATGGAGACCTGCTACAAGATGGTCCGGTCCGACCTCATGAAGCGGCTCCCGCTCACGGCGAACCGGTTCGGGTTCGAGCCGGAGCTGACGGCACGGCTGGCGCAGGCGCAGGCGCGCATCTACGAGATGCAGATCACGTACTCGGGCCGCACGTACGCCGAAGGGAAGAAGATCAGCTGGAAGGACGGCGTGGCCGCGATCTGGCATATCCTGCGCTTCAACCTCGTCCGGCCGACGCTCTGAGGGCGCGCTGGCTCTGGGCGGCGGCTGCGGGGCTTGCCGTCGCCGCCGTGACGGTCGCCCAGATACCGCGCGGCGCGCTGGTCGGGGTGTTCTACGATGACGGGATCTACCTCGCGCTCGCCCGGAGCCTCGCCGAGGGCGGCGGCTACCGGCTCGCCTACCTTCCCGGCGCGCCGCCCGGCGTACACTACCCGGTCCTGTATCCGGCCTTCCTCGCGGCGCTGTGGAAGCTCGGGCCGGCATTCCCCGCCAACGTCGCGCTGATGCGGATCGGGAACGCGGTGCTGATGGGCGCCTTCGCCCTGCTGGCGGCGCGGTACCTGGGCGCGCGCACCGGCGCGCGCGCGTGGCTCGTGGCGCTCGTGGTCGCGGTCGCCGCGACGGCGATCCCCGTCCTCGCGGTGGCGACAGTGCTGTTCTCCGAGCCGCTCTTCCTGGTGCTGGTGGTGGCGGCGTGCTGGGCGGCGGACGCGGCGCGTGATGCCGAGGGGCGGCGTGGACTGGAGCTCGCCGCGCTGGCCGGCCTCGCGGCGGGCGCGGCGATGCTGGCGCGCTCGATCGGTGTGGCGGTTCTGGCCGGCGTGCTGGTCGCGCTGCTCGCGGCGCGGCGCTGGCGGGCGTCGGCGGTCGCGGCCGCGCTGGCCCTCGCCGCCGTTGCGCCGTGGAGCCTCTGGGTTCGCGAGCACCGCGGCGCGATCGACCCCGCCATCGCCGCGAACTACGGCACCTACGGCGACCTCTTCGCGCAGCGGGGCGCGTCGTGGCTCTCGCCCGCCGGTCTCGCCGAGGTCGGCCGGCCCCTCGGCGCGATCGCGCTCCCGCCCGTGGGGCAGCCGCTGCGCATGGTGCTCGCGCTGCTCGCCATCGGCCTGCTGCTGGTCGGGCTCGTCGAGCTGGTGCGCCGGGCCCCCGCGGCGGGGTGGATGGTGGTGGCGTACCTCGCCATCGTCGCGCTCTGGCCGTACGCGCCGGACCGGTTCCTGTGGGCGGCGCTGCCGTGGCTGGGCATCGCGTTTGCGCTGGGCACGGCAAGCGCGCTGGAGCGTGCGGCGAGGCTGGATGGACACCGGCGGATGGCCGTCCGCGCTCTCGCGCTTGCGGGCGCGGCGATCGTGGCGCTGTCGTTCGGCGCGTACCAGGCGCGCGGGCTCGCGCGTGGCGCCGCGACCGCCACGCAGCGCGGCATCTCCGAGACGTTCGCGACGGTGCTGCCGTGGGTGCGCGAGCACACGCCGGCCGACGCGGTGATCGCGACGGAGGACGAGGCGCTGGTGTGGCTCTACACGGGGCGCATGGCGGTGCCCTCGTACCTCTGGCGGGTGCGCGGCCGCGAGTCGGAAAGCCTCGGCCCCGACTCGCTGCGCGCCTGGCTGGATCGCAGCGGCGCGACGCACCTCGTGCTCACCGGCACGGGCTCGGACGCCGCGCCAACGATCAACGCGCTGCTCGGCAGCCGGCCAGGCTACCTGCGGGTCGCCCGGGTATGGCCGGGCGGGATCTTCGCGTTCGCCATCGCCCGGGCGGACACCGCGGCGCCGGAGCGCGGGGGAGCGCGGCCGTGAAGCAGCGGCCGCTCCACCTGGTCGACGAAGTCTGCCCCGCGCGCGAAGAGCCGCCCGCGTGACGGTGCGGCCGCGCGTCCTCGCCGCCGTGCTGGTCGCCTTCGCCGGATTCGGCATCGTCTCGACGTACCACGTGTTCAGTCAGGCGTTCGACGAGCCCGCCCAC
>Ga0256868_10001636_pt1 | contig 12033 bp, 11 predicted proteins | sample RVTome_13_FD_187341 | JGI IMG/M metagenome (GOLD analysis project Ga0256868, IMG submission 187341) | Soil microbial communities from uranium-contaminated site in the Upper Colorado River Basin, Wyoming, United States - RVT92D227 HiSeq ... | reverse complement strand
CCGGGAGACATCGCGGATGCCGCCTCGCTTCGCGAGGGGATGCAGGGATGCCGCTATGTCTTCCATCTCGCTGCGTATACAAAGAACTGGGCGCCGGACCGCCGGATCTTCTTCACGCAGAATGTCGACGGGATGCGGAACGTCTTCCGTGCCGCAAAAGATACCGGCGTCGAGCGCGTCGTGTTCACCTCGACGATTGTGACATTCGGACCGACGGCCCCCGGGGTCGTCGGCGACGAGACCATGCTACGGATCAAGCCGAAGTACTACACCGAGTATGAGGAAAGCAAGACTCTTGCTGAGCAGGAAGCGCTCCGATGGGCGGCGGGGGGATTCCCCGTTGTCCTCGTCAATCCGACCCGCGTCTACGGTCCGGGCAAGCTCACGGAAGGAAACTCGGTCAGCCGCATGATCGATCTGTACGACCGGGGCAAGCTTCCGGTGCTCCTCAATGGAGGACGCAACGTCGCTAATTACGTGCTCGTCGACGACCTTGTGGATGGACTCATCCGCGCGCTTGCGAACGGACGTATTGGGGAACGGTACATACTCGGCGGGGAGAACATCTCCCTCAAGGGATTCCACCGGCTTGTCGACGATATCAGCGGGAAACGCCATCTCCAGTTCGAATTGTCCCCGGCGCTCGCGATGGTCTTAGCGCGCGCGGAACGAACGAAAGCCACGTGGTTCGGCCGCCATCCCATGATTACCTCGGGATGGGTGGAAACCTTTCTCCAGGACTGGGCGTACTCGTGCGCAAAGGCGGAGCGGGAACTCGGCTACCGCATCACGCCGCTCCGTGAGGGAATCAGACGCACCTACGAGTGGATCATCGGGGAACGTGAACGGCGAAAGGCGCGTGGATGAAGAGGTTTGAACGTTCCTTGTCCCTCTCAGGCCTGTTCAGCGGCGATAACCTCCGTCCCACGCTTATCCTGCTCTGGGCTCCGCTCGTCCTCACAACGTGGAAGTACTACGGCTCGAAGAGCTTCTATCTTCAGCATCTCGCCTCGCATGTCACGATCGCGGGCAACGCGGCCCTGACGGCCGAACTCTATGCGTACGCTTCGGCATTTTTCCTCCTCGGAGTCCTCTCGCTTGTTGCGATCAAGTACGTTTTTAAGCAGTCATTCCGGGACTACGGTCTCGCGCTCGGAGACTGGCGCTTCAGTCTGCTTGCGCTGCTCGTCCTTGTTCCCGTGATGGTAGCGGTGACCTATCCTTCGGCGAAAGATCCCCAGTTCCTCGCGGAATACCCACTCTACAAGGGGGCAGGTGCTTCGGCGGCGGCATTCGCGTGGCATGCGGCGGCATGCCTCTTTTTCTACATCGGCTGGGAGATCTTTTTCCGCGGGTTTATGCAGTTCGGCCTTCGGGTGAAGTTCGGCGACTGGTACGCCGTCCTCGTGCAGACGGCGCTCTCCTGCATCGTCCACATCGGCAAGCCGGACGGCGAGATCTACAGCTCGATCCTTGGCGCGCTCGTCTGGGGGCTCGTGGCATTCCGGTCTCGGTCCCTCCTCGTGCCGGTCCTCACCCATTGGGTGCTCGGCGTTTCGCTTGACTGGTACATCAGTTTTCTCTGATTACCTATCCACAAGGCCTGTCACGTGACGAACAAGCATCTCACGATCCTGGGCATCCAAATCCGTGCGACCGATGCGCTCATTCTCTCCCTGCTCGCGGTCCTGTCGCTTCTCGCGCTGGCTTTCTTCCAGCGTGTTCCCGGCTGGTGGCTGCTCATCCTGAAGAACTCCGCGGTCGGTGCGGGCTATCTGTTCATTCTCCGCTACAGAGAACGTGCGAAGGGAACGTTCCTCCGGTTCTCCCTCAGGCTCGTTCCCGTCGTGCTGTCGTACGCCTATCTCTTCGGAGCCGTCGACGCGCTCCAGCACATCATCCACAAGGGGTGGCTCGATACGGAGGTGATCGACATGGAACAGGCGATCTTCGGCGTCCAGCCGACCCTCTGGCTCCAGTCCTACATCACGCCTGCGCTCACGGAATGGCTGATGTTCACGTACGTCATCTACATTCCGTTGTATCCGGCGCTCTGCGGCATCATCTACTGCACGAAGGGCGAGCTCGCGATGGAGGACTACTTCTTCACGCTCGGGCTCACGAACATTTTCTGCGACATCGGGTTCATTCTCTTTCCTGTTGCGGGACCGTTACCGATGATCGGCCATCTCTATACGACAAAACTCGATGGCTACATCTGGACCTGGCTCGGGGAAGCGATCCGGTCGAATCTCCACTACGTAGGGGGCTCGATTCCGAGCCCGCATAGCGCTGCAGCGACCATCATGTGGGTCATGGCGTACCGCTATCATCGCACATCGTTCTGGATCCTTGCGCCGATCGTTCTCTCGCTCTACGTCTCGACTGTTTACTGCCGGTATCACTACGTCACGGACGCCGTCGTCGGAGTTGCGACGGCGTTCGTTGCACTCGCCGTCGCGCCGGTCATGATGCGGGGATGGGACCGGTTCGTCGAACGGACCCGCACGACGGGGAATTGACGCGTTGTGCGTTCCCGGATTGCGGCGTGTCGCCGTCCCTCGCTGGGTAGGGAATGAGGTCGGACCTGGGTAACTATTTGAGATAAAAGGGAAAAGTGTTTAATTAAGGGGCTTATGAGGGTCTTAGAAGGGTATTTTTTGGGATAAAAAAAGGGGTTTAAGCCGAAGAGTAAGGAAATGTAGAAGGCTCAGCGTTGTCTACCCCCCGAGGTGGTTCGGTCGGCGCGCAGCGGCTCCCGAGACAGACGATCGACCAGATCCCTTATGGCAGGTCATACGCTGCCCATTGGGCTATAAAAAATCTTGACAAAGACGATTTATTGTCTTACCAGGTAATACATGAAGACATCCACCTTGACTATTCGATTGGATAAAGACCTCGACGAACTCCTCACCAAAGCCAGTCGTCATTCCGGAAAAAGTAGGAGCGAAATTGCCCGCGAAGCGCTCAAGCGGCAGCTTCGTATCAGCCAGTTCGAGGCCCTTCGGAAGCGAGTCATGCCTTTTGCCGAGGCACGCGGTTTTCTGACGGATGAAGATGTGTAGGTGGGGCTGGGATCGGAGATAGAAAAAGGGGACAGGCTACTTTTTTAAATAAAAAGTAGCCTGTCCCCTTTTTGATTTAGATTATTTTTTGATGCGGTCGGGATAGAACTGGGCGAGGATGGGGGTCGGGTCGGCCAATCCTCCGATGAAAGGGATGGGATATTTGAAGCCTATTTTTGCCAGTTTCTTCATCCCCGAGATGGCACGCGAGAGCTCCCCCGGCGGCAGGGCTATTACCATTTCGTCGTCCGCCACCTGCCCCATCGTCCTCTCGCCATAACAGGGGATCGCTACAGCGGGCTTGCCGCTGACATAGCACTGGGCCAGCGAGTCGGCGCAGGCACCCTCGCCGATAAAAAAGAACTGAAAACGCTCATATCGCTCTTTCTGCATGCCGCAGAGGATCAGCATGATCTGGGCGGGGTTGCCGTAGATCAATACCACCTCGGGTTCGAACTTCTCCTTGACCAGGGGGGCGGCCACGATGGCCTCTCCCACGGGGATACGCGGCGTCTCGCGCTGCTGTTGCAGGGCTTCTTCCGGGGAGGCGAACCAGGTGGCAGAGAACATTGCGGCTTCAGCCTGCATGCTTTTTTCGGTTGCCGGCCTGAGCCCGTGCAGCCTGGTGCAGCGGACGCCGATCTGATCCTCCTTGGTAATGCCCACGGTCTGCCCCAATACCCTCACCAGGAAAGGAACCTGGCAAAAGGTAAAGCCCCGTTGCACCCGGACTACATGCGCGATCTTGTCCAGGTCGTCAGCCTTCTCCAGCCGTCGGAAGGCAACCGGCTCGGTCCTGAGGTGCAATAACCTCTTGAAGTCTTCACTCATCTCCGCCCAGATAGCCATCTTTTTTTCTCCCTTTAGAATTTTGTCGGCCAGTTGGCCAGACGGTGCTGGCCAACTCCGCCAGTGCGGCGATCGCGGCAGATCTGCAGGGTCCGGATGATGTAATCCCTCGTATCGGTGGGCTCGATCACGTCATGGATATAGTGCATCCCGGCTGCCGGATAGGGCGCGCTGTCCTTGATCATCTCCTGTATAAGTTTTTCCTTCTGGGCAAGGAGCTCCGGCGCATCTTCCAACTTCCCGGCAAATACCACATTGGCGGCGATCTCCGGGGCCACGAAGCTCATCTCGGCGGTGGGCCAGGCCACCAGGAAATCCGTGCCGCATCCCGAGCCGGCCATGTTCCAGAAGGCCATGCCGTAGCTTTTACGCACGATAACGGCGATCTTGGGGACGGTGATCTGCCCCAGGGCATTCATAAAATTCATCACCCGCGCCCCGACCCGGTTGCGCTCCGCCTCCTTGCCCACGAGGAACCCCGGGGTGTCATGAAAGAAGAGGAGGGGGGTATTGAAAGAATCGCAGAGCACGAGGAAGCTGATCACCTTGTCGATGCCGTTCGTGTCCATGGCCCCTGCGTTGAAATAGGGCTGGCTCGCCACGATGCCGACCACCTCGCCGCCGATGCGCGCGAGCGCGGTGATGACGCCCTTGCCGAAGGAGGGCTTGAGAGGAAAGAGCGTTCCCGCGTCCATGATCGTTTCCAGGATCTTATTCATGTCGTAAACCCGGTTGCGCTTTTCCGGGAGCAGCTCCAGGATACGGTCCATGCCGCTTCCCGAGCCTTTGGGCACCGGTTTGACAGGCGGCAGCTCATCGCAATGGGAGGGCATGTAGGAGAGGTATTGGCGGATGATGGCGAAACATTCATCCTCGTTTTCCGCCACCCGGTCTGCGTTGCCGGTGATCTCCGCATGCACCCGCCAACCGCCGAGCTCCTCGTCCGTGATATGCTCGCTGATGGCCAGCTCCAGCACCCGGGGGCCTGATACACCCATGGCGCTTCCCTTCACCTGGACGACGAAATCCGCCAGGCAGGCCATCCAGGTGGGCATGCCGTAACATTCGCCCATGATGGCTGCTACCATGGGCGATTTGCGCACCCGGCTCATCATCTTTAAAAAGGTGTCGTAACCTCCACCGCCGATGGAGGCCAGACCCTTGGAGCCCATGATGTCGGGCATGCGCGCACCGCCGGCCTCTCCCAGATACACGAGTGGGAACCCCCGGCTCACTGCCTGCAGCTTAATATCCCCTTCTTTGCGCCCGGCCACCCTGCTGGAAGTCCCTGCCAGCACGGTGAAGTCATTGGCCACGACTGCCACGGTGCGGCCGTCGATGGTGCCGTAGCCGCCGATCTTGCTGTCAGCCGGGGTCTTCTCCTCCATGCCGGGGACGTCCGAACAATTGAACATGCCCACTTCCAGGAAGGTATCCGGGTCGAGGAGGCGGGCAATCCGTTCCCGGGCCGTGAGCCGGCCCTGGTCGTGCTGGCGCTTCACCTTTTCCGGCCCGCCCATTTGCAGGGCCTTTTCTCTCCGGCGCTTTAATTCTTCCAACTCTTTTTCAAAGGGCATCCCGTCTCCTAGCAATCATCTCTTGATAAAGGAAGAGACCCACACAGGATTTAAAGCCGACTGTTAGTGTCCCACGGCGCTATATCGTCACCCCGCCGTCGACGGCAATCACCTGCCCGGTCACATAGCTCGATGCATCCGAGGCCAGATAGATGATGGTCCCCACCATCTCCTCGGGTTCGGCCGGCCTAGCCATCGGGGTCCTGCTCATCGCAATTTTTAGAATATCAGCGTTTTTCCAAAGGGCCTCGCTGAAGCGGGTCTTGGTCAAGCCCGGGGCGACGGCGTTGACGCGGATATTGTATTGAGCCCATTGCTGCGCCATCACCTTGGTGGCCATAATCACGCCGGCCTTGCTGATGGAGTAGACGGGCAATATGTCGGGGGTAATACCGGCGATGGAGGCGACATTGATGATGTTACCTCCGCCTTTTTCCTTCATGACCCTGGCGACTGCCTGGCTCAGGAAGAAGAGTCCCTTGAGATTCAGGTTCATGATGGAATCCCAGGCACGCTCGTCTATGTCCATAGCCGAGGCCATGGTGGGATTGGTCGCGGCATTGTTCACCAGGATGTCGATCCGCCCGAACTCATCTACGACACTCTTCACAAGCGAGTTGATCTCTTCAATCTTGCCGACATGGGCCGCCACAGGCTTGCATTTCCCTCCTGTCTTCTTCATCTCTTCAGCTGCTTTTTCCAGATCGGGGAGCTTGCGGCTGGCAATGACAAGCGTGGCGCCGGCCTGGGCCAATCCCATTGCCGCTGCCTGGCCGATGCCCCGGCTCGCTCCGGTGATGAGGGCAACCTTATTCTTCAAAGAAATTTCCATGGTGCTTTACCTCCTGTGATGGATAAGATTTTTGCTCGCTTTTAATGGCGACGATTTTTTATGCTGCGCGCTCGCTTCGATCGCTTTGAATATAAGAAAAATGGGGTTTTCTGTCAATCTCCATCCTCAGACATAGGTGATCTTGGGGGGCTTGCGCTCGGGGAGCCGGTAGTATTTTACCTTGGGGTATCCGAGCATCATGGGATAGTGGTGCGGGTGCCTGGCAGGCACGCCTAAGGCCTCTTTGACTGGTGGAGAAAAACGCAGCGCGCGCTGAAGCATCCCTGCCCAGCACGTGCCCAGACCGAATACCGGAGCCATGAGATCCAGATAAGAGAGGGCCAAGGTCACATCTATCATGCCGTTGAATGCCTCCTGCGGGGCCGAGGCCACTACCAAAGCAGGGGCATTCCTTAAAACCGCATCATAGCCCGCTTCCCAGGCGGCAATGGCGCGCGGCAAGGAGGCGTATGCCGCCGCCTGAGGCTCTTCTTGGAGAAGATGCCGGAAATAGTCGATGGTGAGCCCGGCGAGACTTTTGATCCTGGATTTGTCATCGACAACGAGCCATTCCACCAATTGGGAATTACTGCCCGTGGGCGCGTACCGGGCGATCTCGATAAGCCTCTGGATCTTTTCCCGTTCCACGGGCTTGTCCTGATAGCGGCGGACAGAGCGGCGTGTCCGCAGAAACTGTACTGCCCGCTTTTCAGTAAGCACGAGCTTGGGGTCGATGGGCGGGCATTCTTCGCGCGTGCAGTGCTGATGACTGAGCGCCCCCTCGGGGCAGACGGCGACGCAATGACCGCATGTAAGACACATCTCTTCACCCCCGGCAACCATCTCGGGAAAGCCGTCCTCTGGCAGCCGGATGAGGACTGCCGGACACTCCGCAGCGCACAACCCATCCTTTTTACATCGCTGCTCATCAATGGTTATCACCTTCATGGTTCTCTTCCTCCTTACTCAAAGATCAACCTCCTGTCCCCCTCCACTTTAATAAAAAATATTTAAGGTGGGGATGCCGCAGAGCGGCAGGGTAAGGTATTGGCGGTACTAAAGGTCAACCTCTGCTGGATCTCTCTCCTCCGCGGTTATCTTCCATTCCTGCTCCGTGAAATTAAAGTCCGCTATCTCCTCCAGGGGGAATTTTAGATACTTGCCGGATCCCGCTGCCGCTACGCTGCCATCGGGCAATAATAATTCCCCTGTGCCCTTGAAAAAACGCCTTCTCTCCAGCGTGATGCGTGCAATAACCCGCAACTCCTTGTCCAGGGGGATCGGCTTTTTATAGCGGGTGGTAAACTCTGCGGTTACGCCCCATATATCACCGTCGTATTTGGTCAAAATGGCGCGTCCGATGGTCTCGTCCAAGAGGGCTGCGACGATACCTCCATGGAGGCGGCCCGGGTAGCTCTGGTGCTCTTCCAAGGGCCCACACACCGCCAAGAGCTCGTTATTTTCCAGCTCATAGAAGGATGCCTTCAGGCCCATGGCATTTTTTAAGCCGCAGACCAGACACATCTTGCTGTTTGGTTGCTTGCCAATAACGTGATAGCGCATCACAGAGCTCCTCTGACCAAAGGGTCACTGGCCAAGCCGAAGGCGACCCTTTGGTCAGGGCCACCTTCGGCTTCGGGTTGCTGGTGAACTTATATATTTATCACAATCATCATAGACAATGCTATACCGTTCTTTACCTTGACTTGCTCGAAACATAAGCCTTCACTATATTCCTCTCCCTCCTCCATTTTGAGACTGTGTCGTAATTCAAATATTTACCTCTCCCCACGTCCCCGCCGAGGATGGCGGGATCTTCGACAATGGGGAGAGGGAGGGGGTGAGGGGTCCAGCTAAAAAAATGTAACTTATTGTTTTTATTGTAACCCCTCATCCTCACCTTCTCCCCTTACTAAGTCCCCCTCCACTTTAATAAAAAATATGGAGGTGGGGATGCCGAATAGTGGCAGGAGAAGGGATATTAGGTGCCAACATGTAATTGCGACACAGTCTCTTCGGGAGAGGGAAAGAGAAAAGACGTTTCCTGTCAAGGGGGGATTAGCGGATGATGTATCCGTCAGGAGATTATCCAGCGACGACGTGACAGTTTCGATTCAAGGAGTACGTTATGCTCGGCTTTCCCCGTGCCAAAGGCTGGTAGTGTCCTCATATGGAAATTAGCACAAGATGGCGCAGTATATTTCTTGGTAGATGCAACGTTCCGGTTCAGCGGCGGCGGTACGCCGTGATCTTCCCCCGAAAAAATGGACAGTAGTCAAGCCGCCTTTCTTTCATACTCCACAGGAGTATGGTAGTCAATGCCGGAATGCAAACGATAACCATTGTAAAAGCGTATATATGCCCGTAATGACGATTCCAGATTCTCAAAGCTCTGAAACGATTTGCCGCGTATCCACTCGGCCTTCATCGAATGGAAAAAGGATTCCATATGGGCGTTGTCTTGACTGTGATACGCCCGATTCATACTGGCACGAAATCCATGACGTTTCAATTCAGCACTATAATCAGAGCTGCCGTATTCCACACCGCGGTCCGAGTGAAATATACACCCAGGCGCTGGTTGGTGTCGCTGTAAGGCATGCTTGAGCGCACGGCGGGTCAACTGTGCAGTACGATCACGCCCCAGCGCCCATCCAACCACCTTGCGCGAATACACATCCATAACCACCGCCATAAAACAGGCCTGCCCATTGACTTTCAGGTACGTGATATCCCCAACCCACTGTTCGTTCACCGCACGGGGCAGCGGCTGATTCAAGCGGAGATTGGCATTCTTCTCATAAAATCGATGCACACCAGGCGCACGGCGCGTTACCTTCACCACGCGACCTTGCAACCCTGCCCAGCGCATCACCCGCGCCACCCGGTTCTCCCCACAGATAACCCCTTGCCTGCGCAAAACCGCCCACACCCGAGGACTACCATACGTCTCATGACTCTGCCGATGTATGCGCACAATGCAAGAGAGTAAATCCTGGTTCGCCCTCGCTCGCGCACTCATCGGACGTTGCCTCCAGGCATAATAGCCGCTTCGAGATACCCCATAGTGGCAACACAAGAATTCAAGACCATACTCATCTTTGTGCCGATCTATGAAAGTGAAGATCTCCGACTTTTTTCCAAATTGAACTGGATAGCTTTTTTTAAAAGGTCGTTTTCAATGCGTGCCCTTTTCAAGGCCGCTTCCAACGCCACAATACACTTGTGCTCAGCCACCGCCTCCTCCATGGTAGTAATCTCTTTTAAATCGGGATGCCCCGCACCCCTTAATTTCCCCTCCCTGTATTCCTTCTTCCACCGCGACAGCATGAAGGGATGTATATGCAGTGCCGCAGCAACATCCTGCGTCTGTATGTCCGGATGGCTTGCCATCTTCACCGCTGTGATCTTAAATTCATTACTGTAGCGATGCTTTTTCATCCTTCCCGTTCTCATCGGACACCACCTCCAGAGTTAGTCTATAGTGTCCACTTTCCTGGGGGAAGTACTCTCTCGGCTGATTTGCGGCGTTAGATCTATTAAAAAATAATTATGTGCTTAAATAATCATTGTACCTGTTTTAATAATGAGGTAAACTGTTTACAGGAGTATTTAAAGAAAAGAAAGGAGAATTACAATGGGTATTATTTCGATCGTCCTGGGTTTACTGGCATACATTCTTTACGTAGTGTTTTTATTAGCCGGCGGACAGCCAATATGGCCATTTATTTTAGCTGTGGTATCAAGTGTGCTATCAATAGTGCTTGGTGCAGTTGACAGAAGAAACAAATTCGGAAAGGTTGGATTAATTTTGGGTGCAATCGGGCTTTTAATTGGAATAGCATTTATACTTTATTTGACGTTTTCAATTTCTGCAAAAATACAAGGATAATAGAATTAAATACCTAAAGGTAAATTTTAATTGAGAAAATAGGTCTAACCCGCACCTCGAGCGGACGGTGCTCTAGTGAGTAAATGCTTCTATGAGGATGTGCAATCCGTGAGCTGCCGTCGTCTGCCAGCTCAGGTGCATCGTTCTGCGGAGCCTTCGGGCCATGAGATAAAGAAAGATCATAAATCTAGTTTTGATTGTGTATATTAAATGGAGAAGAATGCAAAGTGAAATATCCAATTGTATTAGTACATGGTATAGCAGCCATTGATAGAACTACCTTATTCGACTTCTGGGGAAGAATACCAGACGAACTTCGAAAGCAAGGTATTGAAGTTTTTTTTGGTAATACTGATGCATGGGGAGATTATAAATCTAATGCAGCATTGTTAAAAGAAAGAATTGAGAAAATACTTCGAGAAACAAAAAAGGATAAAGTCAATATTATAGCTCATTCGAAAGGTGGAATTGATTCACGTTATCTCATATGGAAATATAAATTTGGAGATAAAGTAGCAAGCCTTATTACTATAAGTACTCCTCATCAAGGCGCGGAGCTAGCAGACTTTGTATTGAAGCAAAAACCAATTCATTCTATATTAGCCAAGAAAACCATGAAAATGTTTGGGAAGCTTTTTTTAGATCAGAATCCAAATCCATACAAGACCCTACAACAAATTTCAACAGAAAACATGAAATCATTCAATGAGACTGTACTAGAAGATAAAAATGTGTATTATAAATCGTTATATACAATAATGAATAATTCTTTTGATGATTTCATGTTTTTCTTCACGCACTGGTATCTAAAAAAAGTAGTAGGAAGGAATGATGGCGTAGTAAGTGAAAAATCTGCAGCGTGGGGAAATAACAGTAAAGAGATTAAAGGTTATAGAGGCGGGATATCTCACACAGAAATAGTTGATATAAAAAAGAAGAAAATATCTGGCATAGATATACCAGATATTTACAAAAGTTTAGTTGATGAATTAGAAAAACATGGTTTCTAATTAGCGCAAAAGATAATGTAAGATGGAAAGCGCAGAACAACCGCTTCAACCTGACTCGCGCCACAAGGGCGCTCGCAGGTTAAACGTATGTTGGCCTACCGAGAAATCTACTTTGCCGTCTTGTGTTAATTTTCAAAATAGGACACGACTTGCATAGCCATTAACGCCCTATGCTATTTTAAGGGGAGGAATTGTCTGTGGAGAGGTTTTTTATGGAGCAGTGTCAGCGCAACAGAAGTAAGCGCAGAGGATCTAAATCGTCCCTCTCACCTTTGTTGCGCTATTGCTGCCTTGGGCGATATCAGATGCTTCTTCCACCAGCCCTCGGCCTCCTTGTTCAGGCCCATGGCGAGGCCGAGAAGCTCGGAAAAATAAAATATGGGCAAGGCGTTCGGGCCCTTCTGTTGTGTCTCCAGGTTGGCCTGGCAGAGCGGGCACGCAGCGACGACGCCGTGAGCGCCGGCCTTGCGCGCCCCTTCCGTGATCTCACCGACAAGTTGCTCGACCAGCTCGGGCCGCAGCAGGGCATGGCCTGCACCGCAGCAGTCCACCTTCCATGACCAATCGATGACCTCCGCGCCTGTCAGCGCTATCAACTCATCCATGATGGTGGGATTTTCCTGGTCATCGAAATGCGTTGTCTCCGGCGGCCTCACCAGATAACAACCGTAATAGCATACGACCTTTATGCCCTTCAGGTTATTGACGATCTCCTGCTTGATCTTTTTCTTTATCGCCGGTTGTGAGAAGACGGTGATGGGATGATAGACATGGGCAGTGCCCTTGTACTTTTTCCCCAGGATCT
>Ga0256868_10001635_pt1 | contig 12039 bp, 10 predicted proteins | sample RVTome_13_FD_187341 | JGI IMG/M metagenome (GOLD analysis project Ga0256868, IMG submission 187341) | Soil microbial communities from uranium-contaminated site in the Upper Colorado River Basin, Wyoming, United States - RVT92D227 HiSeq ... | reverse complement strand
GGCTACGTCGTCCTGCTCACCGACTACACGGGCTCGACCGGCTACGGCGAGGCGTTCGCGCAGGCGATCCAGGGCGACCCGCTCAACGGGCCGGGCCGCGACCTCCTCGAGGCGGTGGACGACGCGCTGCGCCGGTTTTCGTTCCTCGACAGCACGCGGATGGTGGCGGGCGGCGCGAGCTACGGCGGGCACCTCACCAACTGGCTCGCCGTCAACACGACCCGCTTCAAGGCGCTGGTGAGCCACGCCGGCCTGTGGGACCTCGAGAGCCAGTGGGGCACGAGCGACTACATGTACGGGCGCGAGGTGGCGATGGGCGGCCTGCCGTGGGTGAACGGTGAGCGCTGGCGTGCGCAGAGCCCGCTCCAGAAGGCGGCCAACCTGCACACGCCGGTGCTGGTGTCAGTGGGCGAGCGCGATTTCCGGGTGCCGATGAACAACGCGATGGAGTTCTGGGCCGCGCTCCAGCGGATGCGCGTGCCCAGCCGGCTGATCGTGTGGCCGGAGCAGAACCACTGGATCATGCGGGGCGAGGACAGCCGGTACTTCTACCGCGAGGTCCACGGCTGGATCGCGCGGTGGCTGACCCCGGGGGGAACGCCGGCGGGCCGCTAGACGCGCTCGACCAGCCCAAAGCCCGAGAACCGGCGGGCGGCCTGCTGCCGCTCGTTCGAGGGGGCGTCACGACGCCGCTTTCCACGCCCGGATCGCGTGGGTGTTCCCCTCGGTGTCCTGGAAGAACGCCATCCACAGCTCCCGGCCCTGGGCCGGATCGCGGTGGATGAGGTGCGGCTGGTCGCGGAACACGACGCCCCGGCCCGCCAGCGCGGCGTACGCGGCGTCGATGTCGGGCACGTCGAAGTAGAGGATCGAGGACGGGTGGTCGAACTCCGGCTCCGACGGAGGGCTCAACATCAGCCACGTCTCGCCGCACTGGAAGAACCCCAGGCCCGGCGCCTGGAAGAGGAACGGCAGCTTCAGCACGTCGCGGTAGAAGGCCACCGCGCGGTCCACGTCCTTCGCGTTCACCGCGACCTGCCCGATCCTGGAAAGCGCGAAGTCCCCCTGCCCGGCCGTCATGCGACCTCCCACAGACTGGAGCTCACTGTCGTGCGCTGGAAGCGTGAATGACTACCCGAGGACCACGCGGGTCCGCAACCGGGGGTGCGGCCGTCGCACGTCGAGCCGCGTCAGCCCCACCTCGCGCGCGATCCGCTGCGCCTCGCGGAACTCCTCCGGGCTCGCCCGCCGGTTGATCTCCGGATACGCCGCCGGGCCCACCTTCCCCGCCGGATGGTACTGGTCCATCAGGTTGACATACGCGTCGGGCCCGAGCGTCGCGGCGATCCAGGTGAGGATCGCGCGCGTTTCCTCGAGGCAGCCCGGCATCACCAGATGCCGGATCAGCACCCCGCGCCGGGCGATCCCGTCCGCGTCCGTCACCAGCGGTCCCACCTGGCGGTGCATCTCCGCGATCGCCGCACGCGCCACGCCGGGATAGTCCTCGGCCTTGAGGTAGGTGCGGGCCTTAGCCGGCAACCAGAGCTTGAAGTCCGGCATGTAGATGTCCACGACGCCATCGAGGAGCTGGATGCTCTCGAGCGCGTCGTAGGCGCCGGTGTTGTACACGATCGGCAGATCCAGGCCTCGATCCACCGCGACCGCCACCGCCTCGAGCACCTGCGGCACCACGTGCTCCGGTGTCACGAAGTTGATGTTGTGGCAGCCGAGGGCCTGGAGCTCGAGCATCATCCCAGCGATGTCCTCGGGCCGGTGGCCGCGTGCGGCGGCCGGCCGGATCGCCTGGCTGATGTCGAAGTTCTGGCAGAAGACGCACCGCAGGTTGCAATGGCCGAAGAAGATCGTGCCCGAGCCGTTCCAGCCGCGCAGGCAGTCCTCTTCGCCGAGGTGCGGGAAGCAGCTCGTGACCACCGCGTAGCGGCCGGTCTTGCACGCGGCCCACCGGTCCGCGAGGCGGTTGACACGGCAGTCGCGTGGGCAGACGCGGCACTCGGCGAGCGCGGCCACCGCGCGCTTCGCGCGCTCGTGCAGCTCGCCGCGCCGAAGGTAGAGATACGCGGGCCGATGCGAGGCTGAGTTCCCAACGGCACTCATTGGGGCCAATATGGGACGCGCAGGGCGGGGCCGCAAAGATCCCGTGCCCCAGCACGCGTCGGCTTGCGCATCCTACCATCTGTACTACCTTTGGTCGTATGCGTGAATACCGGATTCCGCCGAGCCGCATCACGCGAGTCAGCGAGCTAATCCGGTCGCCCGGCAAGAAGGCCAAGGCGTCCATCACGATCGCCCGGGGACTGCTCGACGCCACCGACGACGTAGCCGGCGAAGCGGGCCGCTCGGCGCTGGTCGAGCGGGCCGTGCGTCACTACCTGCATCACCTGGTGCGCCGGGCCCGCCACGAGCGCGAGCTGGCGCTGCTCAACGCGCACGCGGCCCAGCTCAATCGGGAGGCCGGGCGGGCCGTCGCAGACCAGGTCGAGCTCGAGGCCGTGTGACCCGCGGCGAGATCTACCGCCTCGCACCGCCGGCCGGCAGCGACCCGAAGCGTTCCCGCTGCTACGTAGTAGTCAGCCGGCAGACGTTGCTCGACTCCAAGGCGGACCGGGTGATCTGCGCGCCGGTCAACACCACGTTCGCCGGCTTGGAGACGCAGGTCGCGGTCGGCGTCGACGAGGGCCTGAAGCACCAATCCTGCGTCAACTGCGACCAGCTGGTGCTCATCGAGAAGGGCCGGCTGACGAACTACGTGGGGAGCCTCGCTCCCGCGAGGTTGCGCTCGCTGCGGCGGGCGCTGCGCGTCGCACTGGACGTCGAGTAGGCCCTAGCCCAGCAGCTTGCGCCCCACCGCCCGGCCGATGAACCGCAGCCGGTCCGGCCACGGGAGCCGGCCGAGGTTCGTCTTCACCACGCCGCGCGTGAAGAAGGTCTTCGTCGCGTAGTCGATCGCGGTATCAACGACGATCGGCCGGTTTTCAGCGGCGACGGTCGCGACGTGCTTGAGGACGGCCGGCACCTGCTCGTCGGTGTCGAGCGCGAGGCACTCGACGCCGAGCCCGCGGCACAGTGCGCCGAGGTCGTAGTCGGGGAGCTCGCTGCACGTCTTGCGGTTGAGCGCGACGCTCTGGAACTGCGCGATCTGCGCCAGCTCCCGGTCGCGCAGCACGAACACCGCCACGCCGACGCCGAGGTGCGCCGCGGTCAGCAGCTCGAGGCCGGTCATCAGGAACGCGCCGTCGCCGGCCAGCGCCACAACCGGGCAATCGGGCCGCGCGAGCTTGGCGCCGATCGCGGCGGGCACGGCGTAGCCCATGCACGAGTAGTCCACCGGCGCGAGGAACTTGCCGGGCAGATCGAGCCGCAGCATCTCCATCGCCAGGAACGTCCCGTTGCCGCTGTCGGTCGTGAACACCGTATCCCGGCCGAACTGGTCCTGGAGCGCGCGCAGCAGCCGGTACGGGGAGACCCGCTTCCCGCCCGGCGTCGACGTGAACTCGCGCCACGCCTCCTCGCGCCCGGCCAGGATGCGCGCGCGCAGGTCGGCATCCTGGGTGCGCGGCGGGAGGATCCCGAGCAGTGCGTTCACCACCTGCGCCGCGTCGCCGGTCACGGTGACGTCGGCCGGGTAGTTGCGCCCGAAGACGTCCGGGTCGATGTCGACGTGGATCAGGGGCCGCGGCGGCTCGATGCCGTAGCTCGCGGTCGCGACCTCGCCGAACCGGCAGCCGATGGCGAGCGTCGCGTCGCAGTCCTTCGCGATCGTCCGCGCGAACGGCGGGGCCGCGGCGCCGAAGCCGGGCCACAGCGCCAGGTGGTGGTGCTCCGGGAAGACGCCCTTGCCCTGGAACGTCGTCGCCACCGGCGCCTCGAGCCGTTCGGCCAGCTTGACCAGCGCCTCGCCCGCGCCGGCCGCGCCGAGGCCGAGGTAGAGGAGCGGCCGGTCGGCCGCGTGCAGCGCGACGGCGGCCTGGCGGATCTCCTGCTCCGCCGGCGCGGCGGTGGGGTGAGCGGCCGGGGCCTCGAACGTCACGTCGTGGGTGAAGAGGTAGAGGTTCGCCGGGACCTCGACGAACACGGGGCCCGGCGCGCCCGCGCGCGCGATCGCGCACGCCCGGCGGATCGTGGCGTAGAGCTGCGCGCCGTTCGGCGGCAGGAGCTGCGCCTTGGTGACCGGCCGCACCATCGCGAGCTGGTCCACATCGTGGAGCTGGTACGCCTTCCCGGTGTCGCGCCGGATGCCGCAGCCGAGGACGAGCATCGGCACGTTGTCCAGGAACGCCTCGCCGATCCCCGACATGGCGTGCGTCAGCCCCGCACCGGGGACGACGTTGGCGCACGCCATCTTCCCCGAGGCGCGCCACACCCCGTCGGCACAGAAGGACGCGCTCTGCTCGTCGGTCACCAGCACGGCGCGCACCGTCTCCGACTCCGCGAGCGCGTCGTACAGCTCGATGTTGTGCGTCCCCGGAATGCCGAAGGCGAACGGGATCCCCTCGTCCTCGAGGGCGCGCACGACGATCCTCGCGCCGGTCATGCCCATCTCACGCGGCTCCGAGCAGCGCCGGCGCTTCCTCGCGCAGCTTCTCGGCCACGCGGTCGGCGAGCGCCATGATGGTCAGGTAGGGATTGATCTCGAGCGAGTCGGGGAACAGGCTCGCGTCCGCCACGCGCAGCCACGGCACGCCGTGCACGCGGCCCCAGGCATCGGTCACGGAGTCGGCCTCGCTCTTGCCCATCGCGCAGCCGCCCATCAGGTGCGCCGCGGAGACCGAGATGCGCCCCAGCAGGAAGTGCCGCTCGTGGATCAGCTCATCCACCCGGCCGGCGTCCTTCCGCTCGATCAGCGGCGGGTCCGCCGACGGCGCGTGCACCCGCACCGCGCCGGCCGCGAAGAAGATCTTCGCCGAAGTGCGCGTGGCGCGCACCATCGCGCGCACCGTCGGCCGCGTGAAGGTGTAGTGCACGACCGGGTTGCCGTCCGCGTCCACGGTCACCCGGTTCTCCGGCACCGCCTTGTCGCACGCCAGGACGAGGATCATCTGGAGCCGGGGGAACGCCCTCATCAGCGCGCTGTGCGCCGCGCCGAAGCCGGTGAGGTTCTTGGCCGTCGTGAACGGGAAGTACATGCACGTCTCGAGGACGAATCCCTCGTCCACGGCGCGGTCCACGTAGAAACTCTTCGGATGGCCGACGTCGTTGGTGACCGGCCGGCCGTGCTCGGCCACCAGGATGTGCGCGGGGTGGCAGGTGAAGCCGCGGCCGAGCATCGGGAGCCGAGCGCCGAAGCCCGAGCGCAGCAGCAGCGCCGGCGAGCCCACGGCGCTCCCCGCCACGACGACGACCTTGGCGCGCACGCGATACTCGCCCGGCGCCCACTCGGAGGGCAGGCCCTTCCCGCCCGGCGCCTTGTCCGTCACGCGCACGACCAGCGCGCGCTCCTCGATGCGCCGCACCTCGGCACGGGTCACGACCTCGACGCCGCTGCGTTCCGCCATCGGCAGCTGCACGCGGTGCGTGCCCTGCTTCGCCGCGTTGGGGCAGCCCAGGTTGCACAGGCTCGAGCCCCTGCAGCCTCTGACGTTGAGCGGGAACTGCTCGGCGTGATACCCGGCCTTCGCGCAGCCCTCCACGAACAACCGGTTGTTGTCGTTGATCTCGTGCGGCTCGAGGAAGTGGACGTGGTTCTCGCGAATGTACTTTTGCGAGCGGCGCGCCACGTCCTCGTACGCCAGCCCAGGTACGCTCCAGGCGCCGATCACGCGCTCCGGCGCGACCAGCGACGTCCCCGTGTACACGACGGTCGAGCCGCCGTAGGCGCGCCCGAAGGCGAGGGTCATCGTGCCGTCGGCGGTGAGGAAGCCGCCGCTGTCCTCGTAGAGCGCACCCGCCATCTCGAGCTCGCGCCCGGTGTACTCGTCGTCCGCGAGCTTCGGCCCCTGCTCGAGCACGAGGACGCGCACGCCGCTGCGGCACAGCGGGCTCAGCTCCTGCGCGAGCGTGCCGCCGCCGGCGCCCGAGCCGACGATCACGATGTCGTAGTCCTTGGCGATCATCAGACCGGCCTTGCGGGGGTGCCGGGCGTTGCGCGAGCGCTCATCGCCGGGCCTCCCAGCCCCGCGTTGCGGCGCGGTAGCCGATGGCGGAGCGCACATCGGGGCGGGTGTAATACCCCATGAAGACCAGCGTGCGCAGCCCCCACACGCCGCGCCGCAGGAGCAGCAGCGGCGCGCGCTGGACGCCGGCGAGGAACTGCGCGCGATGCTTGGTGCCGAGCGCCGTGAACCGGCGGCCGTAGCGCAGCAGGGGCAGGACGTCGAGGAGCTTGATCAGCGTGGCGAGCTGGCGGCGCAGCTTCGGCGGCCGGGTGGCGAGCGCATCCTCGATGATCGCCTCGACCTCGGCCCAGGCGCGCTCGTCCAGGCTCAAGGCCTCGGGGACGAACGTCTGCGCCAGGGCGCGAAACGGCGTGCGGACGGGCGGGAGAACGTGGTCGGGCATCAGCGCTTAAGGTGCAGGAAGGGACGAGGTGCCGCAATCACAACCGCACGGCGGGGGCCTTCACACCGAATTCAGCGTTTCTTCACCGGGGCCGGCGTGCTCCGGCTACGTGGCGTCGGTGAACGGGAAGCTCCTTCCCATCGCCTAGCTTGCGGCGCCCCCGGTCTGGTTCGTCAGGTAGTTGACCAGGCCCATCTGCTCAATCTGGTCCCGTTGCGTCTCCGCCCAGTCGACGTGCCCCTCTTCCATCTTGAGGATCTTGGTCAGCAGGTCGGCCGTGCTCTGGTCGTCCACCTCACGTGCGAGGCGGATGCCAGTGTTGTAGGCGCGCACGGCCGCCAGTTCGGCGTCCTGGTCGGTTCCGATGATCTCCACCACGTCCTTGCCGATGCGTATCGGGTTGAGCTTGGAAACGACCGGCACGCCCTCGAGGAAGAGAATGCGCTGAATGAGCCACTCGGCGTGGTGCATTTCGTCTTTGGCCTGCGCCTCGATGGCTCCGTGGAGTCTGCCGTAGCCCCAGCTCTCGCACATTTCCGAGTGCACCATGTACTGGCTGATAGCCGTGAGTTCGTCCGCCAGAAGCTGATTCAACACCGTGAGCAGCTTGTCGTTGCCTTTCATGTTCCCCCCCGGCCGCCAGCCGGTCAGCTAAACGCCAGACCGAATCACGGCAGGCTGTGACGTGGTCCAGAACCCGTGCCGAACGCCCAAGATCTTCCCCAATCCAATCGCGCCTGCGTGAGCGGACCGTGAAGCCGACATGATGGTTTCTTGGGGCGAGCTTGGCGTCGGGGGTCACCGGTTGATCCAGTACGCCACCTTCACCAGGAACGTGTTGTCGGGATGGAGGCGCAGCAGGTCGCGGAGGTCGTCGTGGAACGAGTTGTTCCCCTCGGCCCCCAGGAAGCCCTGGCGCCCCTGGGTCCACACCAGAAAAAGCGTCGAGCCCGGCCGGTACTCCCACCGGAACACCACGTTGGACCGGAACTCCTTGAAGTTGAAGCCGCCGGGGTTGTTCGTCACCGACGTGTCGGCGTACGGCTGGTAGCGGTCCGCGTAGGTGGGCGCCCGCGGCGTAGGCGACAGCTCACGCACGTTGCTGTAGGTGCCCTTGGAGACGAACGGCTGCGCGTACACCTGCAGCGACATGGTCGGCGCGAAGGTGTAGTTCAGGCGCAGCGTGACACCCACCGTCGTCTGCTCGAGATGGGCGAAGGTGTAGTGCGTGACACCCGAGCCGTCGGTGTAGTTGCCGTACCACTGGTTGTCGCTGGCGTTGCGCGTGTAGTTCAGCGACAGCGCCGAGCTGAACCGTGACGCCACCTTCAGGTCCAGCCCCGGGTTCAGGTTCAACCGGTGATAGTGTCCGGCGTCGGCGCGGACGTAGTTGACCCACATGTAGGGCACCAGGGACTTGCGGTCGTCGCCGTTGATGCCGGCCCACGGCGCGAGGTACGCGTCCTGCCGGATGGCCGGACCGCCGCGCGCCGCCCGGTCGTCGTAGGTGGCGCCGAGCTGGCCGTACGTCCCGCCCACATGCAGCCACCAGTTGTTCTTGAACTGCACGTGCACGTTGGTGTTGTACGCCGCTTCCTGCGGCAGGCCGGCCGTCGTCCAGTACTGCCACCAGTTCATGTTCCACTGGAAGCGGTTGTAGAGCTTCCGCGGCTGCCGGTCGAAGAACCCCACCCAGGTGGCCCACGTCTGCTGGTCGGCGCGCTGCAGGTAGCCGAGGTCGTTGATCTCGAAGCCGGCGGAGCGGCGCATGTAGGCGGACTCGAACATGATGTGCTTCCCGCCCACCTTGGAGAAATGGAATTCCTCCGCATCGCCCGCCAGCGAGGTCCGGGTCGTATCCAGCGGCAGTCCCGCGTCGGGCCGCTGGTAGTAGTGCACCGCGTCCCGCTGCGTGGACGCGATGGCCTGCGGGCTGCCCGCCACGCGGCTCACGTCCACCGAGCCGGACATCTCGAACATCTTGCCCGGGAAGCGGTGGCGGAAGTCGAGGGCGCCCACGTACGCGCTCCGATGCAGGTACGGCGCGCTCCACTGGTCCATGCTGTGGTTCACGGCGGTGAACATGCCGCCGACGTTGCTCTCCCCGCCCCGCAGGTCCTGCCTGAGCCGGAGCACGCCGAAGTTCGTGGTCGGCTCGAAGGTCGTGTCGGCCCTCCCCGTCATGCGCTCCGTAACGGCGTTCAGGACGCCCAGCGTCAGCCCGCCCGGCAGCCGCCCGGTGAGCTTGGCGGCACCGAGGATCGTGGTGGGCTGCTGCGGCGTCGCGTCGCCGTACGTGCCGGCCAGCTCCGGCGTGCGGCCGATCCGCCGGCTGTAAAACAGGCCCTCGCTGCTGCAGTTCACGGAGCTGCAGTTCACGTCCATGCGGAACAACCCGCGCCCCGCCACAAAGAACGGGCGCCGCTCGTCGAAGAAGCTCTCGAACGCCGTCAGGTTCAGGACAGCCGGGTCCGACTCCACCTGCCCGAAGTCCGGGTTGATCGTGGCGTCAAGCGTGAAGTTGGACGCGACGCGGTACTTGAGGTCGCCGCCGATCGTGACGCTGGAGCCGCGGGTGAACGCGTTGTTGCTGATCTCCGACGCGTTCTTCGCCACCAAGTAGGGCGCGGCCTCGAGGCGGCGCGGAGCCTCCAGGTCGTCCAGGCCGGTGATCTCCCCGAACTGCGAGGTCAGGCCGGCCTTGGACTGACTGAACTGTGGCCAGGCGGTCCGCTCATTGAACCGGTAGATGTCCCGCAGGATCGCCATGCCGAAGGTGTGGCTCTGCTCGGGGCCGTAGCGCATCTGCGAGAGCGGGATCCGGAACTCCGCGGTCCAGCCGGCCGAGTCGATCCTGGTCGCCACGTCCCACACCGCGTCCCACGCCGCGTCCTCGTTGCCATCGTCGTAGATCGCGGCGTCCATCTTCACCCCGGTGGCGTTGACGATGAACTCGTAGCCGCTCCGGCGGTCGTGGTAAGAGTCCACGAGGACCCCGATCAGGTCGGCGGGCGTCCAACTGTCGCGCCGGGCCAGGAGCCGGATGATGCTGTCGGGGTGCGGGTCGTAGGCGCGGACGAAGACGTAGAGGTTGGCGGCGTCGTACGCCACCCGGGCCTCGGTGCCGAACCTCGGCTCGGCGCCCTCTGTGGGCTGCCATTCCTTGAAGCCCGTGATCGGCTGGGCCGTGCTCCAAACAGCGTCGTCATCCCGGCCGTCTATCACCGGCGGCTGGGCGGCCCGCGCGGCCGTCGCCGCGGTTGAGGGCGGCGGGTCGCCGCGTCTGGACGTGTCAGGTGCCTGGGGGCCCAGGAGCAGGGCCAGAAGCGCTGCTATGCCGACCATACGCGACCCGGCTGTGGGGGTACCCCTTCGACACCGGCGCCGCGCGTTTGGTTTGCGCGCGGACCGGGCCACCACCACTACGAGCGCTACCGGCCAGTGGGTTTCACGGTGTCATGGGGCACGGTCGGCAGCGCGTCGCCGGCCTCCCTGAGCGCCGTGAGGGCCGTCGGTTCGTAGCGGGCGCCTGCCTGCTCGGCCCGGGCGCGCGCTCAGGGCCGGCTACCGACGACCCGGAGCGCTCCCGGACCCACCAGCTCGATCGCCGCGTTCTGCGCGACCACCCGAAGGACGCCGGCCTCGGTCAGCAGCCGTGCCTCGTTGCGCCCCGCGTGTTCGAGCACCACCGCGTCGTCGAGCCAAACGCGTGCGCGAGCCTCCTCGATCCGAACCCGAAGGTGATGAAGGCCGACCAGCGGCGGCAGCCGGGCGCCGAGCTGGCGGTGGCTCAGGCCGCCACCGGGCCGGTACGCGGCCCACTCGACGCGACCGCGCGACCACAGGAAGATCACACGGCACTCCGTGGCCGTCCGGCACCACGCCAGGCCGATACCCGCATCAGCGGCGGGCTTCGAGGGGACGCGGAACGCCAGGACGTACTCCACGGGCTCTCCGACCGGCGGGGCGGACGCCACGCTCCACCAGCAGTTGCTGCCGCTCGCGCTGTCCTGGAGCGCGACCACGTTCGGCCCGCGCTCCATGACGCAGCCCGCCGCCCCGCTGGCCTGGAGCGCCAGCGCCCCGCCCGGCAGCGTGGCCGCCACCGTCTCGCGCAGGACGTCCTCGACGTCCCGGCGCAGCGCATCGGGCCAGCGCGACAGATCGTCCAGGATCGGGCCGAACGTCGCCGCGATCCGCTGGTCCACGGTGCTCTGGAGCGCTTCCTGTGCCGCCAGATACTCCGCTCCGCTCACCGCTCCGCGGCGGAACGCGGCGGCCAGGACCCGCAGGCTGTCGGTCGCCTGCCGGTACGCCACAGTCACCGCCACGGCGGTGCGCTCCCAGCCGCGCAGGTCGCGCCACCGCAGAGCGAGCCAGCCGCCGGCGCCGAGCACCAGCAGGGTGAGCGGCACGCCCAGCACGGCGACGCGGCGCCGCCGCGTGTGGGACGAGGCGCGTGCCTGAGTAGCCGCCGGCACGCCGACCGGCGGGCTGGCCACGGCAGCCACCGCGAGTTCCCGCGGCGCACCGGGGCCGAGCGCGGCGAGCAGCTCGTCCGCCGACTGCCACCGCTCGCCCGGCTGCTTCGCCAGGCACCGCATCACCGCGTCCGACAGTCCTTGGGGCACCGCCGCGAAGTTCGCGAGCGGCTCGGGCGAGGTGTGGACGTGATGGGCGAGGGCCTCGCGCGCGGATGCGGAAGCGAAGGGCAGCTTCCCCGCGAGCATCCGGTACCCCACCATGCCCAGCGAGTAGATGTCGCTGCGGCCGTCGAGCTGGCGCGTCCCGGTCGCCTGCTCCGGGCTCATGTACTCCGGGGAACCCAGCACCAGGCCGACGCCGGTGAGCTCCCGGTCGGGGTCCTCGAATTGCGCGATGCCGAAGTCCATCAGCACGACGTGTCGCTCGCTGCCCTCGAGCATGAAGTTCTCGGGCTTCAGGTCGCGGTGGACGATGCCGCGGCGATGCGCCTCGCGCAGGGCGCCCGAGGCTTCGGCGAGGATGCGGATCGCTTCGCCCGCGCTCAGCCGCCCTTCCTGCTCGAGCGCCGCCTTGAGGGTCACGCCCTCGACGAGTGGCATGATGAAGTAGACGAGGCCCTGCGCCTCACCGACGTGATAGATCGGCACGATCCCGGGGTGCCGCAGCTGGGCCACGGCTCGCGCCTCGCGGCGGAATCGCTCGCGGAACGCGGCCGAGGCGGCCAGCTCCGGCCGCAGCACCTTCACGGCGACGGCGCGAGCAAGGCGGGTGTCGTAGACCTCCCACACTTCGCCGAAGCCTCCACGACCGACCAGGCGCCGCACCTCGAAGGCCGCGCCGAGGGCATGTTGGAGCGCGGCCCGGTTCGCTTCCAGAGCGTTGGTCGCTCTGGCGCCACTCGGCGGCGCTGCATCCAGCGCGATCTCGGTGGGCGCGTCGGCGCCGCACTGCGGGCAGGCGAGCGCGCCGGAAGGAATGGCCGCGGCGCAGGCGGTGCAGTGGCGGAGCGGTGTGGTCGTCACGGGCTCGGGTCCTCAC
>Ga0256868_10001633_pt1 | contig 12046 bp, 7 predicted proteins | sample RVTome_13_FD_187341 | JGI IMG/M metagenome (GOLD analysis project Ga0256868, IMG submission 187341) | Soil microbial communities from uranium-contaminated site in the Upper Colorado River Basin, Wyoming, United States - RVT92D227 HiSeq ... | reverse complement strand
CTATATTGGCCACAAGCCCCACGCAGGCCACCACCAGCATGAGCGGACCCTTGATCGGTTCCGGCTGTAAGAGCCGTTGGTAGGCAGCGTAAAAGATGAAGAACGATAGCAATGCCAGAACGCCGCCATTGATCTGGGCGGCAAAGATCTCCAGGCGATAGAAGCCGAAGGTGGTTTTATTCGTGGGAGGCTTGGTGGAAAACTGGAAGGCCAGAATGCCGAGCAAAAGCGCGGCGATGTCTGTCAGCATGTGGGCGGCATCGCTTAGGAGGGCGAGGCTGTTTGCCAGTAGCCCTCCCACAAACTCGGCAATCATCACCACCGCGGTGATCCACAGGGCGATGAGGAGGGGTCTCTGGAAGCCGCCTGTGGCGCCAATCCGTTCGTGATGCGCGTGGACTTCCATCTTCTTATTGTAGCATAGAAGATTTGGCAAGGACAGGAGACAAGTTAAGCCATCCCGATAGGGGGATGGCTTAAGGGTTCAGGGGTCCGAGGGGTCAAGGAGTCAAGTGGTACTGATTCTCTACTACAATTATTCTTGAACCCTCCCGCTTTGGGGGATAGAATCCTCGACCCCTGCCGCTAGCGGCATCCCGCTTTCGTAAATCTATATTGTGGCCAAAGGGCCACCTTCGGCGGGGCGGGATCGACCCCTTGAATCCTTTGCGCTGAAAATAATACTAAACTAAAGTCCTCGCCTAAGGACGAGTTTATAATGGGGTTTTTATATATACACGAGTTCCAGCTCCATGGTGCCTTTCATTGACGGGGCAAAGGAGAGCTTTTGCAGCACCTTTTTCAGCGCCTCTTTCTTATATCCCTTTCCTTGGTAGCTCGTCACCTGGCAATCCCGTACCTTGCCTTGCTCAATTGTCAAAACCACAACTGCCTTGGTGAGATGCCATTGCTGAAACAACTGCTCCAAGTCACCCTTCACTGAGTCGAGTGCCTTTTCCGCCTCCGTCATCGTCATGCCGGCAGGAAGCTTGCCCCCCACGAGGTAGATCTGGGCAGGGGCTATCTTTTCCTCTTTTGCATAGTAGCCGCCGGCTCCTTTCGAGGCATCTACCATGGCCATGGTTGCAGAAGGAGGGGCAAAGACCTTCGCCTTCATCACACCCCGCTCGCCCACAGCGTAATCGCTTACTCCTTCAGGCAAGGGCAGCGGCTGCTTGACAGTTACGACCTCGCCGGTGTCACGGACGACGGTGTCCACGGCGACGAACGACGTGTACTGCGTCATCAAGTGGTAGCGGAGGCCGAGATTGGTCACTTCCTTTTTAACATCTGCCCCGAGCTTGCCGTAATCATCCAGGCGGGCGATCCGCTCCCTGGCCCAGAGGTATCTGAGGGCAACATTTCCACTATCCGCCATCTGCGGGCTCACCTGGATCACCGTATGGTAATCGCCGCCTGCGGTCTTGCCCGTTACCACGATCTGGCCTTGTGCATCGCGATATTTCCCAAAGATGATCAGGGGGCGCCGGGCAAAGAGGTCGGGGAGGACAGGGGGCTCGACATCAGAGACGGCGAATCCCTGAAATTTTACCGAGATATCGGTGAGCAGGGGGGCCTTGACGTATGCGGCGAATTTCTCCGCCGTCTCACCAGCCTCCTTTTGATTGGAGACCACAAAGGGCTCGCCTTTGCCTGCCCTGGCCATGCCTTCGATGAGGTAGCGGTTGACGCTTGTACCGATGCCGAAAGCAAAGAAGTTTGCCTTGTTCAGGTTCTTCCTGATCAGGTCAAAGGATTCCCTTTCCACGTCCACATAACCATCGGTTGCGATGACGACGATGCGCGAGAGCCCTTTCTTTTTCTCCAGGGCAAGCGCCTGTTGGAGGGCGGGGAGGAGCCTGGTCCCGCCCCCGCCTTGCTGACCTTCCAGCATCACAAGCGCCTTTGCCTTGTTCTCCGCCGTGGCAGCCAGGGGTTGAGGGGAGAGGACGTGGGAGCCGCCGGAGAAGAAGAGGATATTAAAGTAATCTTTTTGCCGCAGGCCCTGGATGATCCCCTTGATCAGGGTCTTGGAGACCTCCAGGGGGAACCCGTACATGGAGCCGGAGACGTCGACGATGAAGCAATACTCCCGGGGCGGGACCTCCTGGGCCGTCACCCTTTTGGGGGGTTGGAGCATCAGGAGGAAGTAATTCTCGTCTTTCCCCTCCTGGCCCGGATAGAGCAGAAGGCCGCTCTGGATCTGCTCCCCTTGCAGGGTATAGCGCAGGATAAAATCCTTATTGCCTGCCTTCTTTTCCACAGGGGCGAGATGAATCTCTGCCCTATCCCCTGTCTTTTGTACCACTACTTTATGAGAGGGGACCCACACCCTGCCCAAAGGGATCCCCGCCTTGATATTGGCGGCGATATCAAAGGCATAGGGTGCTTCTTTTCCCTCGTGCAGATAGGGGGTCTTTGTCCACTGGTCGGTGTCCTTGGCACCCTTCTCTGTGCGCTCGGTATAGCGGGGCCCCACCACCGTGGGGAAGACGAATTCGTAGATCCCCTTTTCCGGGACCAAGAGCTCGGTGTAGCTGACCTTTACCTCGATGCGATCACCGGGCATGATGTTTGCCACCTTCATCTGGAAGACGTTTGGCCTTTCTTGCTCAAGGAGCGAGGCGACCTTGCCCTCCTCTTTTGCCTGCTCATAGATGCGCTTGGCAATAGCCCGTTCTTCTATCCGGGCCTCTATGACCCTGCTCCCTATCTGCATGCGCATGGCATGGATGGCCGATTTGGTGCCCAGGGGGAAGCAATAGATCGCCTCGATGGTCCGCTTGCCTTCATTCTTGTAGACCTGGGTAAGCTCGATCTCCGCTATCACCCCGGCGATTGCCACCTTGGCCTTGGTCTCTAAGAGGGGGAAGGGGTCGAGGGCCGGGTCCTCGCTCTGGACAAAGAAGTAGGGGGAGAGGACCTTCTCCTCCTTCGCTCCCAAAGAAGCAGTGAAGGGAAGCATAACGATGATAAGACTGATGATAAAAATAAGCTTTTTCATATTTCCACCTCCATAGTTTTATGTTCTGTTTGTATTAGACAAAGGATCCCTGAAAAAGTTCCCGGGTTTTGTGTGCCGAAGGAGGGGGGGGAGAATTATAAAACAAAAAAAGGCGGGATTACCCCGCCTTTAAGGATCATTCAATCGTTTGGGGGCACATCTTCAATAGTCAATTTATTTTCTATACAAAGACGCGCTTAAGGATTAAAGCTCAATCTTTTGCTATCCTTTTCCTCACCTTTTCCCACGAGGATGTGATGAGGAAGCTTTCTTCCATATTGTCGATCATGCGGTCGAACTTGTTCATCGGCGCTGCAAAGGTGAGATCCTCCTTGGGGACAAAGGGCCTGGCCGAGACGTCGAACATCCCCAGCACTGCCCTGGGGCGCTGCGAATCGCTTTCGAGATAGGGATACATAACGATCGTGCTGCAGCCGGCGCCGAAGGGTGCAATAACGCCGTGCTGCTCGACCTCATCGTAGTTTGCCAGGGTGAAAAGGCCGGAGAGCACATCAGGCTTCGCAAAGAAGATCACGACTGCCGGCTCGTCCGCTGCCTCGAGCATATCCCATCTCTTGAAGACGATAAAACGCGCTGGCGCCTTGAACGACGGCATTTTTTTCATCATTTCTTTCACCAATTCAGGTGATTTTTTATAGCGCTCGCCCTCAAGCTTCCCGGGGATACCGCACGAGAGGAAATATTCGAACCGAGGCATGATCTTTTCGCTAAATCCAAGATACCGCTTCCCACCAAAACACCCGACGGCATTAATGTCAAAACACAATGATTGGCCTTTGCGCACCTTGGCAAGGGCGCCGATAAAACATTGCCACCCCTCAGCAGGCTTTACTTTCTCAGCACCCCCCCCCTCGTCGGTGTAATAAAAGCATATAGGAAGCTCTGTGTCGCCAAAATATCTCTGCCAGAGCTCCATAAATTTTTTCTTTCGACCGATATCCATGGATTTTTCTTCCTCCTGTAGCCATCGTCCAACGTGGGACTGGTGGCAGACTAAGCCGAAAATACCCGCCGCTCTATCCTCGCCCCTGGGGGAGAGGATGCAAGGTGAGGGGGAAGGCCATAAGTATTGCCACCCTCACCCTAGCCCTCTCCCGCCGGCGGGAGAGGGAATTTATTTTATGTGCTCAAGGCGGGATATAGGATATAGAGAGGATTACTATTTCTTCTTCATCCACTCCTTGATCTCTGCTCCCTGGTACTCCTCCTGCTGAACAGTAAGGTTGAGGTTGATGACGAACCCCCCATGCTTTTGCGTTTCGCCGTCCTTCTGTAATTTCTGGTGCCGCGCGACGCCTCCCTGGACATCTGCCAGGGCCTTCTGCAGGGCTCCACCTACGGCCTTGCTCATATCGACCTTGACCATCTCGAATCTGGGGTCCAAGCCGTTGCCAGCTACGTCCTCGGCAAAGTGGGCCAGTTGTTTCATCTTTTCCATGGCCTGATCCATGAGCTGCCACCCCATGATCCCGTCTTTTTGGAATACCCAGGAATAGCGGATATGCTGGAGCATCTCGGTAAATTTGGCCGCGATCTCTTTTTGCAGTGTGTCCAAGAATTCCTTGGGCAATTCAGGCTTTCCTGCGGCAAGCCCCTTGGCCTGCTCCGGCGTCAATTTATCGAGCAGCCTCTGAAACTTCTTGGCATGCATGGCAGACTCCCAGGCCTCCCGCTGCAGCACGCGCTTGATATGGGGATCATCCACCTTGTCTGCCTCGCCGTTGTAGTGCGGTATCAGCTTCTCCTCGTAGGCGATATAGGACTTGAAGATCGTCGCCCGGTTGGTCGGATCATAGGGATAGGGGGCAGGGGTGAGCACGGGCTCACCGCCCAATTGACAGATGGCCATCCCGAGCCAGTGCATGTGCCACATCTCCTCGCGGGCGCGGGAAAGGAGGTTCACCCCGATGGGCGTATTCTCCCCCTCCAGATAGGCGTGGATGAGGTAGCGCAGGATCGCGGCATGCTCATCATCAATATCGTTGTTCAAGAGATCGATCAACTCCTTCGTGTCCATAGTTTCCCTCCTTTCACTGTATCACATCTCCATTTATAATATGCCTTCTGTCGCGTTAATCAAGCCGATGTAAAAAGCATCGAGCAGGAGCTTAACTACAGTATATCCTAACCAAATCACCGACATAATGCGTTACAATGACAACCACGACAGCTATCAAGAGGTGCTCGGCGATCACCTTCCACGGTCGCTCCCCTTGCTCTCTCGCCATGAAGAGACTGAAGAGGCTCAGTAAAATCAGGCCGTACAAGACGCTGACGATAATTGCCGTATTAAGCGGGAACAGGAGCAGGGGGATGATAAATGTCGATGCGAAGATGAATTTTGCAAAAAAGGTCGCGAGGGTCGCCTCCCATATCTCCACGGTCGCGTGCTTGTTTTCCGACTCTTCGGATATATGGATGCCCAGGGCATCGGAAAAGGCGTCGGCTATGGCGATGATCAGTATGCCGCCGATCACCACGAGCCTTGATTTGGTGCCGGAGTGCAGGCCAACCATCAATCCGAGGGTGGTTATGATAGCGGAGGTCAAACCAAAGCTCAGCCCTGTCTTGATTGAATGTTTCGGCATTTCTCACCCCGAGATAACTTATCGACTGCGGAAGCGTTTATTATATGATTTTCAAAGGGGGTTGTAAAGGCGCTTGAGAAGTCCAGCAATCATAAATCTTTTTTGCTCACTTTGCAGGCCCCAATTTCGCCCACCTGGCTGCAGCGAGGGCGGAGAGGTTGGCTATAACCCCCAAAAGGCGACGTTGATCAAGCAGAAGATTCTTGAAATCATACTGAACGCCTATGACGCCGATGGTCTCTTCAAGCGATTTCATCGGCGTGAAAAAAAGATTGACGTTTGTCAAGGTTCTGGCACCGGCGCCGGCCGGCTCACCGTGCAGATATGTCCATTCGGCAACAGCCATTTCGTTGGAAGTGAGGTCAAGATCGGTGTTGCTGCGAGCCCAGACCTGTAGTCTCCCTGTCTGCCCGATAAAAAGTACAAAGGCCGGCGCATCGATAATCTTTGAGAGATATTTGATCGTGATATGACCGATATGATCAAGGACCGTGGTGCGAAATACCGATAAGGTGCTTTTCCAATCTTTCGAGTCTTGCGCCAGCCCCCCGACAAACTGTTCGACAGGGGGGAGCATCAAAAATTCCTTGCTCATCTCTTCAATAAGGGTAATCCGTTTGACACGAAGCTGTAATGAAATATTCTGTTGCCTCGTAATTTTGACGAGTTGGCCGACGATAATTGAAGTAAGAAAAAAAACTATGACATTGATAATGTCGTGGGCGTGATGCATAGTTAAGCTGTATCTTGGATCGGTGAAGAAAAAATCGAAGGTCAAGAGACTGATAAGCGACGAGAACAACGAAGGCCAGATACCGAAAAGGAGGGCGCTGGCGATTGCCGGAATCAGATAAATATAAACAAGGGATAGAGGATTAATGAATCTTTGGAGAAAAAGGTTCAACAGGGTGACGAATGCCACCATACAGACTGGTAGCAGATATTCTTTCAGGCGGAAGGCGTGTGGTTCGCGCGCCGGCTTGACCTCTGCCTCCTTTTTTCCAATTGTCGGTGTTATAAGATGCAGGTCAAACTCGCTCGGCGTGTGCAGCAAGCGCGATGCAGGCGACTCTTTCCGGAATCCAAATAATCTGAAGCGAAGCGGTTTGCCGATGACGATATGTGTGATGTTATTTTCGCGGGCAAAGCGCAGGATCTCCTTCGCCACATCCGTTCCTGAAAGCGTTACAATCTTTGCCCCCAACTCATCGGCGAGAGTTATGGCTTCATTCAAGTACGTCCTATCTTGGCTCGAAATCTCTTTTAGAGAAGGTGTTGAGATATGCACGGCATACCATTCAGCATGGGCATCTCGTGCAATTTTATAACCCTTGCGAAGCAACTCTTGGGAATATGGGCTTGGCGCAATGCAGACCATTACCCTCTCGCCGGCAGGCCAGGGGCCGGCAATGGCCTTTGACCTCATATAGTTCAAAAGTTCCGCATCTATCTTGTGGGCTACATGGGTCAGCATGAGCTCGCGCAGGGCGACAAGATTCCCCCGCTGAAAAAAGTTATCTATGGCACGTTGCGCTTGGGCGGGAATATATACCTTTCCTTCTTTCAACCGCTCAAAAAGCTCCTCCAGCGGGATGTCAACTACCTGAACCTCATCGGCCCTGTCCAGAAAGGTATCCGGTAATGTCTCCTGCATGCGGATTCCCGTAATCTTTTCTACGACATCATTCAGGCTCTCAAAGTGCTGAACATTCAAGGTGGTGTAGACATCGATGCCATGATCAAGCAGCTCTTCCACGTCCTGGTATCGTTTTGGATGCCGGCTGCCGGCGGCATTGGTATGTGCCAGCTCATCAACCAAGACAACCGCAGGCTTTCGTGCGAGAATGGCATCCAGGTCCAATTCCTCGACGACTACGCCTTGATATTCCACACGGCGGCGCGGGATGATCTCCAGGTCTTTAAGCAACGACTCCGTTTCGCTGCGTCCGTGGCTCTCTGCAATACCGACCACCACGTCCTCGCCGCGCCTCTTTAATACATGGGCTTCATTGAGCATGGCATAGGTTTTGCCGACGCCGGGTGAATAGCCGAGAAATATCTTTAATCTGCCCCTCTTCGTTTCCTCGCGCTGCACTTCCTTGAGAAGGGCATCGGGATCCGGCCTTTTGCTCTTTGAACTCCGCTTCTCTTTCATCTCCTCATTCTCTCTTGCGAATCAAGGGCCAGGTTGAGTTTCAGGACATTTACCCTTGGCTCTCCCCAGATCCCTAAAAGAGGATACTCGATATGTCGTCGCGCCATTTCTTCAACCTCGGATTCGGGCACTCCCCTCTCCTTTGCAATGCGCCTGACCTGAAGCATGGCCGATGCTACGCTGATATGAGGGTCTAGCCCGCTTGCCGATGCCAATACCAAGTCTGCAGGGATCGGCGTATTGGCAGGCAATCCATTTTTATTTCTGATCTCTACTACTCGCCTCCTAACTTCATCAAGGAAATGCGCATTCGTGGGACCAAAATTGCTCGCTGCAGAACCGTTCGCATTATAAGCTGGATCAGTGGCAGAAGGCCTGCCATGAAAATATTTGGGGCTGTTGAACTGCTGCCCAATGAGCCCTGAGCCGACAGCCTTATTGTCTAAGGTAATTATACGTCCGTTCGCCTTCTGAGGAAACAGAAACTGGGATAGAGCGGTAATAAAAAGCGGATACATAAGGCCGCATAAGATGGCGAGTGCGCAAAAGGCCAGAATAGCTTGTTTGAGGTATCGCATTACAGTTCTCTCTTCCCTCTAAACCAAATTCAATACGGCAATTAAGAGGTCAATCACTTTGATGCCGATAAAAGGCACTACCAATCCTCCCAGCCCATAGATGAGCAGGTTGCGACGCAGGAGTGCCGAGACAGTGGTCGGCCTGTATCGTACCCCGCGCAAGGCAAGGGGGATGAGCAGGGGAATAATAATCGCATTAAAGATCACGGCCGACAACACAGCGGTTTTGTGGCTTGTCAGGTGCATGATGTCGAGGATTCTGAGCAAGGGATATTGGGCGCTGAAAATGGCAGGAATAATGGCGAAGTATTTGGCAACATCATTGGCCACGCTGAAGGTCGTCAGCGCCCCGCGGGTAATGAGGATCTGCTTGCCGATCTCCACGATGTCGAGAAGCTTTGACGGGTTTGAGTCGAGGTCCACGATATTGGCGGCTTCGCGCGCCGCCTGCGTGCCGGCGTTCATGGCCACGGCGACATCAGCCTGCGCAAGGGCAGGCGCATCGTTCGTACCGTCGCCGATCATGGCGACCAGATGGCCATCGGCTTGGTATTTTCTTATCAGCTCCAGCTTGACATTGGGCCTGGCCTCTGCCACAAAATCGCCCACCCCTGCTTCCGCGGCGATGGTGGCCGCAGTCAAGGGGTTGTCTCCGGTAATCATGATGGATTTTATACCCATCCGGCGGATCTGGGAAATGCGCTCATTGATGCCCTCTTTAAGGACGTCCTTTAATCGGATGACGCCTAATACCTTCCCGTCTTGCGCAACAACAAGGGGGGTGCAGCCCTCCTTGGAGACTGCGGCAACGGTCTTCTGAACCTTTTCCGGCATTGTCCCCTTTTGGCTGGTGACAAACTCTTTTATGGCATCAGAGGCGCCTTTCCGTATTCGATGCTTATCCCAATCAATCCCGCTCATCCGTGTTTCGGCTCTGAATGGGGAAAAAGAAGCCTTCTCGGGCGCACGGATGTCGCGGCCGCGCATTCCCAGCTTCTCTTTAGCGAGGACCACGATGCTCCTTCCTTCAGGCGTATCGTCGGCAAGGGAGGCCAAGAGCGCCGCATTAACAAAATCTTTTTCCCTTACCCCCTCTGCAGGAAGAAACTCCGTGGCCATTCTATTCCCGAGGGTGATGGTCCCGGTTTTGTCCATGAGCACGACATCCACATCCCCTGCCGCCTCCACTGCCCGGCCACTCATGGCAATAAAATTGTGCTGCAGCAAACGATCCATCCCTGCTATGCCGATTGCAGGCAACAACCCTCCAATGGTGGTCGGCATCAGGCACACGAGCAATGCGACCAGTATGGGAATGGCGACGATGACATTCATGTACCCCGCAAAGAATTTTAAGGTGACGACGACTGCAATAAATGTCGCGGTGAGCCCGACAAGCAGCACGTTAAGTGCTTTCTCATTGGGTGTTTTCTGACGCTTTGCACTCTCCACCATGGCGATCATCTGGTCAAAAAAGGTCTCGCCGGGGTTGGCCGTTATCCTGACTTTTATTTTTCCCGAGAGGACACGGGTGCCGCCGGTAACACCGCTGCGGTCGCCTCCGGCCTCCCTGATCACGGGTGCAGATTCACCGGTAATCGCCGATTCGTCCACCAGTGCCACGCCTTCTATCACCTCTCCGTCCCCGGGAATCGGGTCCCCATCTTCCACCACAACGAGGTCACCTTTGCGCAGCAATAAGGCAGAGACGGTTTTAATGCTGCCGTCTGCAAGCAATTTTTTACCGGAGGCCTCACTGCGGGTCTTCTTCAAGGCCTCTGCCTGCGCCCTGCCTTGACCTTCGGCAAGGGCCTCGGCGAAGTTGGCGAAAAGGATGGTAAACCACAACCAGAGACAGATCTGGGAGTTGAATCCGAATGAACCGCCTGTAAATAGATCTCTCATGGCAATCCATAAGGTGATCGCCGAGACAATCTCGACAACAAACATCACGGGGTTCTTGATCATGATACGAGGATCAAGTTTACGCACCGAGTCTTGCAGCGCCTGGATAACCAGTTTTGATTGCCAGATCCTCAGTTTCTTCTCTTTCATGTCACCCCACTCAAAATGTCCTGCCTATCTGGACAAAGAGATGTTCGAGGAGCGGTCCCAGCGTCAGTGCCGGGAAGAAGGTTAGGGCACCGACGATGATCACGACACTCACCAGCATCACCACGAAGAGCGTACTGGTCGTCGGGAATGTCCCGGTGCTTGCAGGGACGATCTGTTTTTTGACGAGAGCTCCCGCGATGGCGACCGCCGGGATGATAGTAGTAAATCTACCCACCAGCATGGCGAAAGCGGTTGTCAGGTTATAAAAAGGCGTATTGGCATTCAGCCCGGCAAAGGCAGATCCGTTGTTATTGGCTGTTGATGCATAGGCGTAGATGATCTCGGAAAGGCCATGGGGACCGGCATTGTTAAGGCTGGAGAGTCCGGCGCGGGTCGAAATAGCCAAACTCGCCAGTGCAAGCATGGTGATTGCCGAAGAAAGGATAGCAATGACAGACATAATCATCTCATAGGGCTCCAGCTTTTTGCCGATGAACTCAGGGGTTCTGCCGATCATCAACCCCGCCAGGAACATGGTCAGGATGGCATAGATAATCATGCCGATGAGTCCCACGCCGACACCGCCGAAGATGACCTCGCCGACGGCCATATTAAAAATGAGGACCAAGCCGCTCATGGGCATCAGGCTGTCATGCATGCTGTTGACGGCCCCGCAGGCCGTCGCGGTCGTCGATTGGGCGAATAAGACAGAGTGTAGGACCCCAAACCGGACCTCCTTCCCCTCCATGTTCACACCATGGAGGATCCCTGTCTTTTCCAGGATGGGGCTTCCTTGAAGCTCTACCCCGAGGGTGATTGTGAGCCCTAAGAGGAAGAGGACCATCATGGCGGCATAGATGGCCCAGCCCTGGCGGCGTTTATTCAACATCGCTCCCAGGGCGAAGGGGAGGGAGACGGGGATAAGCATGAGTCCCAAGATCTCCATAAAGTCCGTCAGGGGTGTGGGGCTTTCAAAAGGATGCGCGGAATTCGCATTAAAAAATCCACCGCCGTTGGTGCCGAGTTGCTTGATTGCAACCTGCGAAGCTGCCGGCCCAACAGCGATGACCTGTTCTTGCCCTTCGAGTGTCTGCACATGGAGGGGAGCGTGCAATGTCTGAACCACGCCTTGTGATACCAGCACCAGTGCCCAGATAATCGCCAGCGGCAATAATATGTAGAGTATGGACCTGGTCAGGTCTACCCAGAAATTTCCTATAGTATTGGCCGTCTTGCGGACAAATCCCCTGATAAAGGCGATGGCTGCGGCAAGGCCGACTGCTGCCGAGAGGAAGTTTTGCACGGTGAGCCCGATCATCTGGGTAAAGTAGCTCATGGTCTGCTCGCCGCCGTATGCCTGCCAGTTCGTGTTGGTGGTAAAGGATATGGCGGTGTTCAGTGCCGTATCCCACCGGACGGCGCCGAATTGCTGTGGGTTAAAGGGCAGCAAGCCCTGGATGAGCTGGAGGGTGAACAATATCACTATCCCTAGCGCATTAAAGATGATCAAAGAAAGGGCGTAGGTCTTCCACGTCATCTCCTCTTTTTCATCCACGCCGAGCAACCGGTAAATAACTCTCTCGACAGGACCTACTACCGGGGTGAGAAAGGTGCGCTTGTTGCTAAATACCTTGGCGATGAATTT
>Ga0256868_10001632_pt1 | contig 12049 bp, 11 predicted proteins | sample RVTome_13_FD_187341 | JGI IMG/M metagenome (GOLD analysis project Ga0256868, IMG submission 187341) | Soil microbial communities from uranium-contaminated site in the Upper Colorado River Basin, Wyoming, United States - RVT92D227 HiSeq ... | reverse complement strand
TTCTGGATTCCTGCTTTCGCAAGAATGACGGCTTTTACTATGATTAATGTCGCTGTGTATAATAATCAAATTCCAAGCACCAATAACCAATATCTAACAACACAAGGTTAAGGTTGAGGTTTAGGTTAAAATTTGGAATCAACTCCAAACAAATCTAAAATGTGAGAGATAAATTCTCAGGCTTTAATGTGTAAGAATCTACGCCTCGTCCGGGACTTCGCACGGAGGTTCGGGGTAGCCTCTTTCTTCGTCATTCCTGCGGAAGCAGGAATCCAGGGTTTCCCGTGGAAACGGGAATCCATTGTTTTCAAATGGTTCCCTGCTTTCGCAGGGACGTCGTCTGGACTCCGGCTTTCGCCGGAGTGACGGATTTGGGACTTTTTATAAGATTATCATACTTATCGACAATCTTTTGTCGATATCGATTTCCTAAGAGCTTATTTAATTATTTGGAATTCGGAATTTGGTTATTGGAATTTAATTTGTTGAATAGTTGGAGAGGATTATGGCTAAACTGAATATGGTAGAAGCGATCAACCTGGCTCTTCGGGAGGAGATGGAAAGGGATAGTCGGGTCGTTATTTTCGGTGAGGACGTAGGAAAGGAGGGAGGGGTATTTCGTGTCACTGATGGCCTTCAGAAAAGATTTGGGCCTGATCGGGTGGTTGATACACCGTTAGCAGAATTGGGGATTGTTGCCGCTGCCCTTGGCATGGCTGTCTACGGCCTTCGGCCCATCGCTGAAATTCAATTTGACGGTTTCATCTATCCCTGCCTCGATCAGATTAACAACCACATCGGTCGGATGCGAAATCGTTCAAGAGGGAGATTTACCTGCCCCTTGGTCATCCGTTTCCCCTATGGAGGAGGCATTCATGCACCTGAACACCATTCCGATAGCCCTGAAGCCATCTTAGCCCATATTCCAGGGATCAAAGTCGTTATCCCTTCTGCGCCTTACGAAGCCAAGGGGCTCTTGCTCTCTGCGATTCGAGACCCAGACCCTGTCTTTTTCATGGAACCTAAACGCATCTACCGTGCCATCCGGGAGGAGGTTCCCGAAGGGGATTATGCCGTACCTCTTGGAAAGGCAAGATTGGTTCAGGAAGGAAAGGATGTCACCCTTATCGCTTGGGGAGCAATGGTGAGAGAGGCAATAAGCGCTGCTGAGAAGTTGAAGGAAGACAAGATCAATGTGGAGATCATTGATCTCAGGACGATCTCACCCATGGATGTGGATGCCATCGTCGCCTCCATTCGAAAGACGGGAAGAGGGGTCATCGTTCACGAAGCTCCAAAGACCTGCGGCGTGGGCGCTGAGATCATTGCCCTCATCAATGAGAAGGCCCTTCTCTCCCTGCAAGCCCCGATTGAGAGGGTAACGGGGTTCGATATTCCTGTCCCTCTGATGAAATCCGAACATTACAACCTTCCAAATCCCAAACGGATTGTTTCGGCTGTGAAGAAGGTGATGAGCTTTTAACTAAATCTCAGGTTAAGGCTAAGGCTGAGGTTGAGGGAATATAAAAATCTAAATCTAAATCTAAACCTAAACCTCAGCCTTAGCCTCAACCTGAACCTCAACCTATCTTTTTGGAGGTATATCATGGCTTACGAATTCAAATTTCCTGATATCGGAGAAGGATTAACTGAAGGGGAGATCGTTCGCTGGCTGGTCAAAGAAGGAGATGAAATCAAGGAAGGGCAGCCCCTGGTTGAAGTTGAAACAGACAAAGCCCTTGCCGAGATCCCATCTCCCAAGACAGGGGTGATTCTAAAGATATTGGCCAAGGAAAAGGAGATTGTGAAAGTGGGCCAAGTGATCGTCATCTTTGGAGAGAAGGGAGAATTGCTGGCTCCTTCTGCTCCAAGGCCATCGGTCGGTGTCGTGGGCGAATTGGAGGAGGCGCCTGAAGAGGTCACCACCCCACAGGTCAGGACTGAAGCACCCAAGCCGGCCTTTGTCAGTGAGCACGTACAGGCAACACCGGCTGTCCGGGCTTTGGCAAAGGAGTTGGGTGTGGGGATCGATCAAGTGAAGGGCACTGGGCCTGAAGGGCGGGTGTTAGAAAAGGATATCCGTCAGGTCGTAGAGGCTAAAGAGAAACCCGTTGAGGAGGTGAAGCGGCCCACCAAGGTCAAAAAATATGATCTCTACGGATATGTGGATCGTATTCCCTTGAGAGGTGTTCGACGATCCATTGCTAAGGCAATGGTCAAATCGAAATATACCGCACCTCATGTATCCGCGATGGATGAAGCCGATGTCACGGAATTATGGAAGATCCGGGAGAAAGAAAAGAAGGGGGCTGAAGCGAGAGGGATCAAGCTGACCATCCTTCCCTTTATCATCAAGGCTGCGATTGCGGGTTTGAGCGAACATCCCTATCTCAATGCTTCGTTAGATGATGAAAATGAAGAGATCATCCTGAAGAAGTATTTCAACATCGGTGTTGCCACCGATACCCCTGAAGGGCTCATGGTTCCCGTCGTCAAAAATGCAAAGGAGAAATCGATCCTCCAACTGGCGGAAGAGTTGGCCCAGTTAACCGAAAAGGCAAGAAACCGGAAAATCGATCTGGCCGATTTGAAAGGCGGAACCTTCACCATCACTAACTATGGTGCGATTGGAGGAATTTTTGGCACACCGATTATCAATCATCCTGAAGTGGCCATTTTAGGTGTTGGAAGGATAAAAGATATGCCTGTGGTGAGGGACGGGAAGATAGAGATCAGAAAGATTCTCAGTTTATCCCTCTCCTTTGACCACCGGGTAGTCGATGGGGCAGAGGGAGCACGGTTTCTCAACACAATTATCAGTCACCTCGAAGACCCCGATCTCATTCTTTTAGAAACTTGAAAGGATGAAACGAGTTCATATCTTAACGAGAGTAGGCCATTCCGATACTCGCCGATGAATTACGAGTCCTAAAAAAGCGTCCGTTGGCAATGAATGAGACGCTACAGATCTGGGGGGGTAATCGTTAAGTTACAACCGTCTATTCCCTAAACCTGATGAGCACATAGAACCCGATAAGAAAGGGCTCGAACCGGATGACCATGTTGTTTGTAAATTCCCAGAGAAATTGGTAAAAGACCAGACTTAGGTTGTTGACCGCTTCCAATCCTCTTTGGATAAGGGTAGTGGTCAGGCTGTTGGCTTCAAAAGAAAAGACATAAAGAAGATGAACTCCAAAAAGTATCAACAAGGCCTGTGCATAAGCACCCCATCTTCTCCTGACAAATGGGAATAGCGCAACCAAGATGCCAAGTGTCAACGGGACATTAAAGGTAAAGGAGTTTACCTTTACGGGGAGGTCTAATAAAAGATTGCTCATACGCCGAGGGCTGAAGGTTGCTTGAACGATACCCTTCTCTTCTTTGATCTCTTCAAACTTAACATCCTTCACAACACTCACCAGCTCTGATGCGATCATAGTAACAATATAACCATAACGATCCTTGATCTGTATCCACAGAATCAAAAAGATAAGATAAGAACAGACGAAAAGAAGGATTGCCTGGAAGATGGCTTTCTTAGATGCGGGCTTTTTGTGGGTTCTTTGCATAGTTAACATAGATAAAGAATATGCCCAGAGAGACTGCGATCATCATTCCCTGTGCAATGTAGATGTGGATATACTCAAAAAGGCTTTTGAAATGAACGGCCGAATAGGCCAGCGATGCTATCCTTAATAAATTAATAATCTGTATGATTAGAAAGCCTCCTAAAATGCCTATGAGCCTATGCTTCCATGGGGCCGGAAAGGCTAATACTGCAACCGCATAGATCATGACGGCCTCGAGCCCATTGCATCCGAATCTCACGTCGAGAGCGACGGAAGGGAGTGCGATGATTGAACCCTGAGAGGTGCTTGGGATGCTAAGAATTTTCAAAATCTTGGATGTTAAGATCACGACTCCTTGTGAATAGAGCCCATTCAAATCGATGACGTTCTGTATCGGCTTAAGCCCGATCAAAAGGAAGAAGCCTCCCATCAAGACAAGATAGGTGATAGCAAAACGCCCGATGCCGGTGCTACCTTTTGTCTTCTGCTTGGTGTTTGGTTTAACCTTTATCCTTTTTTTCTTCTTGGATGCCACTTTTTACCCAGAGGTTTAATTATGTAAGTTTTGAAAAATCGGCGACCCTTAAGAAGAGCTGACCAATTCCATCGAGTAGGGCAAGGCGATTGTTCCGAATCGCTTCGTCCTCGACCATCACCATGACCTGATCGAAGAAGTCATCGATGGGTTTCTTCATTTGAGTCATCTCGATAAGTGCGGATGGATAGTTTCTTTGGTTGAGATGACTATTGATCCTCTCCTTCGCCTTGAAAAATGATTGATAGAGATTCTTTTCAGAAGATTCTGCAAGAAGGGAGATATTGATCTCCTTCTTGTAGGAAGCCCCTTTGAGAATATTCATGGCTCGTTTGAAACCGATCACGATCGACTGAAAATCCTGCCATTCCTTTGCTTCCCTCAAGGCATCAATTCGATGCTGGACATCGAGCAACTCGTCAAATGAAGTTGAAATTGCAGCCTCTATTACATCAAAGGGATATCCTTTATCCAATAGGAAATTTTGATAACGAATACGAAAGAAATTCAAAACCTCCTGCTTCACTTCTGAAAAAGATCGTTCCATCTTCTCCGTCAACAGGTTTCCACTCTCTTCGATCGATCCAATTAAGGAGAGTGGATACTCCTTCTCAAGAATGATCCTGATGATCCCCAGTGCATGACGTCTCAAGCCAAAAGGATCGGCTGTTCCGGTGGGAATGAGGCCAACTCCGAAGCATCCCACGATGGTATCCAATCGATCAGCCATGCTGACGATATCCCCAACAGGGCTGGAAGGTAACCGGTCTCCTGCGAAACCAGGGAGATAGTGCTCATAAATCGCTTCGGCAACTTCTATCTTCTCCCCTAACAAACGGGCATATTCCCTTCCCACGATCCCCTGAAGTTTTGGAAACTCACCAACCATCCCTGTCACTAAATCCGCTTTACATAAGAAGGAAGCCCTTTCAACCAATGTTTTGAGTCTCGGATCAATTCGTTCGCAAATAAATAGGGCCAACTGTCTAAAACGCATCACCTTCTCATAAGACGTCCCAAGCTTAGCCTGGAAGACAACCTTTTTCAATTTTTCCACCCTTTTCTCGAAGGAAATCTTCAGGTCATTATGAAAGAAATAAGCAGCATCAGAGAGCCGCGCCTTGAGCACCCTTTCATTTCCTTTCACCACTACCTTGGGATCCTTCGCCGCGATGTTGCTAACAAAGACAAAATGGGGAAGGAGTCCTCCATGGTCATTGACCACTGGAAAATACCTCTGGTGTTCCTTCATTGAATGGATGACGACCTCTCGCGGGAGGGAAAGAAATTCTCGATTAAAGTCTCCGCAAAGGGCTACCGGATATTCCACCAGAAAATTGACTTCATCCAGTAGCTCTTCGTCTTTAAGGACTCTTCCCGAAACGGAGGCTGCAACGCTAACCATCATCTCCTCGATCCTTTTCTTCCGCTCCACTGGGTCAATGATGATGAAAGATTCCCCTGTTTTCTGAAGATAGGAAAGAAAATCACTCACCTGAATAGGATTGGGATGCATGAATCGATGGCCATAGGTCACACTGCTGCTTTGGACATTCCCCAGTTCAAAAGGGATCACCTCTCCTCCAAAGAGAGCTAAGATCCAATGAATAGGTCTGGCAAATCGGGTGGGGACATCCGCCCATCTCATCGATTTCTTAAAGGGAATCGAAAGGATCAATTTTGGCAGGATGGATGAAAGGAGTTGGAGGGTTGGCTTCCCAGGTTCCTTTTTCACTGCGCCGACGTATGTTCCTTTTTCTGTCTCAATTAGCTCAAGAGACTCAACCGGAACCGATTGACTCTTGGCAAAACCGATGGATGCCTTGGTGGGTTTTCCTTCGGAGTCGAAAGCAGTCTGCTTCGAAGGGCCCAACTTCTTCAGCTCAACGTCCTTCTGCTTTTCTGAAACGGACTCGACGACGAGGACGAGCCGTCTCGGTGTACCGAGGGTCTTCACGCCCTTGAAATCGATTCGGTTCGCCTCCAGCTCTTTCCGCGCAAGGCTCTCCAGATCGATCAAGGCTTGTGGGACAAAACCAGCAGGAATCTCCTCCGTACCAATCTCCAATAGAAGTTCTTTCATTGTTTAAAAATCTCCGTTATGATATTCGTTGGCAATAAATGCCGACGCTATAGTATTTATCAAGAGATCAATGGTTTGTGGTTCATTGATAATTGAACATTGGTCATTGATCATTTTGTTTTCTTAACAGCGGGAATTCCATCTCTTCTCTCTGCTTGAGATAGCCCTCGGCACACAGCCTCGCCAAAGTTCGCACCCTCAAAATGTATCCCACTCTCTCTGTCACACTGATCGCACCGCGCGCATCAAGAAGGTTAAAGGTGTGAGAAGTCTTTAAACAATAGTCATAGGCAGGGAGGATCAGCCCCTTTTCGATGAGGGTCTTCGCCTCTTTTTCGTACATTTCAAAGAGGCGAAACAGCATCTCGACATCAGCCTCCTCAAAGTTATATCGTGAAAATTCCACCTCTCCCCGATGATGGATATCTCCGTACTTTATCCCTTTTGCCCATTCCAGATCGTAGACATTATCGACGCCTTGAAGATACATGGCGATTCGTTCGATCCCGTAGGTGAGTTCCACAGGGGTCGGGTTGAGCTCAATTCCACCCACTTGCTGAAAATAGGTAAACTGGGTGATCTCCATCCCATCCAACCAGACCTCCCAGCCCAAACCCCACGCCCCAAGGGTAGGAGACTCCCAATCGTCTTCAACGAACCGGATGTCATGCTCAAGGGGATTGATGCCAAAGGACTTCAAACTATTGAGATAGATCTCCTGAATGTCAAGAGGGGAAGGTTTCATGATGACTTGATACTGATAGTAGTGCTGAAGCCGATTGGGATTTTCTCCATATCGACCATCGGTGGGCCGGCGGGAAGGCTCAACATAGGCCACCCTCCAGGGCTCTGGGCCCAAGGCCCTGAGAAAAGTGGCCGGGTGGAAGGTTCCGGCACCCACTTCCATATCATAGGGTTGTTGAATCACACACCCCTGATCTGCCCAGAATCGCTCCAACGAAAAGATCAACCCTTGAAAATTCATCGTTCCTCCTAAATAAGCGCATAGTGCAAAGAGCATAGCACAGAGCGTAAAAATCGAAATGTCAAAGCTCAAATTTCAATAAATACGGAATAGCGGAAGAATGGAATATTGGAATGATGGGTATTTTCAGAAACAAATTCCCTTTCTTTTTTCCATTATTCCATACCCTTTGAATTTTGAAATTTGGATTTATCGTTTAAACTATTTAATGCCTTCAGTGATTTCAACTCTTTCCCCAATTGATAGGCGATAAATCTGGGGAGAAGCTCTCGACTCTCTGATAATGCTTGAGAGGTAAACCTCAGTCTGTGGATCTTTGCCAATTCCATTTGGGAAATTCTTTCGATCAATCGAGCCGTCCCCAAAGAGAGAGGAATGAGATTATTCCACCCCCTCGAACATCTTCCACAAATTATTGCCCCTTTCTGTAATGAGAAGAAGAGGGAGCCCGTCTTCAGATCTTCCCACCCATTCTTACATAAGTCACACTTTCTCATATTAGGCTGATAACCGAAGAGGGAAAGCATCCGGATCTCAAAGACCCTCAATTTTTCCTCTTCTGTCTCTGTTTCGTCAAGGATCGATAAGAAGGAGAGGAGCAGGTTGAAGGCCTCCAGATTCGCCTCCCGTTCCCCGGCCATCTCATTTGCCAGCTCTAAAAGATAGTTTCCATAAAAGATCTTTTTTAGGTCTTCCCGAATCTTGGGAAAAGAGTTGATAATATCGCAGCCCTCTGCCCTCACTAAGCCCATTCCCTCCCGGTCGAAAAAGATAAGCCGGAGATGGGAGAATAAGTCGAGGGCATTCTGAAATCGCTTCTTGCTCCTCCTTGCGCCTTTTGCAATCCCCTTGATCTTCCCAAAATCTTTGGTGAAGAAGGTGATGATCCTATCTGACTCCCCGTAATTGTGGGAGCGAATCACAATGGCGTTGGTTGTGAAGAGTGGCATAAGTGACTACAATAAAATCCCAAATAGCAATATCCAAATCCCAAACAAATTCCAATCTCCAAAGTTCAACATTATAAACTTCCTTGTTCGAGAAATTTATATTTTGAGCATTGGCGCTTGCTATGAACCATACTAATACAAACGCCTTCAGTTCTGTTACGATCTTGTAGGGCGTGATCCCCGATCACGCCGATCAGACGGTGCGTTCGGGGAACGCACCCTACAGTACCCATAAAATTATTTATTGCGTTTTATTAGTATTACAGCGACTTTTTTAAAAAAGAACGGCACTGTACCAACAAAAAGTGCTACCGCCCCATCCGTCATACCTGCGAAAGCAGGTATCCAGTTAGGGTTTTGAAACCCATAAACATGCTGGATTCCCGTTTCCACGGGAATGACGAAAAAAATTCGCTGTAGTATTAGGTTCATGGCTTATTTGGGATTTGGTGCTTGGAATTTAGAATTTCTCTGCGTTTCTTACAATTCCATCACACATCTACTTTAAAGGAGCTTCCCTCCCACCCGATGATACATTAGACGACCCCTGCATCTTCAACACCTCTGCCCCGGTTGGGATTTTGAATTGGAAAAAGGAGTTGGGCAAGTCCACATTGGTTTTGATATCGATGAAGCGGGTTCGTGTCACGTTTCCCAACTCATCGAAGACATCGGCCTGGACAACATAATAGGTCTTCTTATCGACGGTCAAGACCAATTTTGCTAACGTTGCATAGGGTTCTTTTGGAACCAACTCCACAATGAAGTTTTCCTCCTTTTGTGAGACAGGTTCATTCAGGTTGAGAAGGGTGAAGTCCCGGCTGAGATCCCCCTCACCGGCTAAAAAGGCTAATGGCGCCTTTTCTTTGACGACTTTTGCAATATCGGAGACGAAGACTTGATTCTCTTCGGGCTGATAGTACCAAAGGGTGAGGCCATTTGAAATGAGTTTTTGGTTTGGAACCCTATAGTCCCACCGCATCATCCCTTTCTTTTTGAAATAGACCTTTCCCTCTCCTCGCTGAGATCTCTTCATCACCTTTCCAATATACTCCTGCAAGAAACTGGCCTCCAGGTCATTCGTTTTTTCATATCGGCTCTGGATCTCTGCCAGGACAGCCTGAGCAGTTGCTCCAAAGGCCCCTGGACTGGAAATAATATTGAGTAGAATCAGGGCCATACCGCTAATCAAAGAGATCGTTTTCACGTCCACCTCCCGTTACTCTATTTTCTTAATCAGAACCTCTCTTGGCTTGATCCCATCCGAAGAACCCACCACTCCTTCCGCCTCCATCTTCTCGACGATGCGAGCCGCTCGATTATAACCGATCCGGAACCGTCTTTGAATGAGAGAGATCGAAGCCTGCCCAAGCTCTGCCACAAAGGCAACAGCCTCATCATATTTCTCGTCATACTCGTCCTCCCCTGTTCCTTCTTTCTCCTTTTTCACCTCTAAGAGAATGGATAGATCATAAGAGGGTTTTCCCTGTTTTTTTAAAAACTCGACGATCCGTTTAATCTCTGGGCTGGAGACGAAAGCGCCGTGAAGGCGTGTCAGTTTCGAACTGCCAGGGGGGAGAAAAAGCATATCCCCCGCTCCCAGGAGATGTTCTGCGCCAATGGTGTCCAGGATGGTTCGAGAATCGACTTTTGAAGTGACCTGGAAGGAGATCCGCGCAGGAAAGTTTGCCTTGATGATCCCGGTCAGCACATCGACCGAAGGCCGTTGGGTAGCCAATAAAAGGTGGATTCCGACGGCTCGAGCCATCTGGGCAAGTCGAGTGATTGACTCCTCAACTTCTCTTGACGAGATCATCATCAAGTCGGCCAACTCATCGATGACTACAACGATATAAGGGAGACTCTCCATGCTCTCCTCCGGTTTCTCTTCACCTCCCTCTAAGACATCACCCCTCCTCCTATAAACCTTCTTCTTTTCTTTCAGTTCTTTCTCTATCCTCTGATGGTAGTGTTCAATATTTCTCACGCCTTTTTCAGCTAAGACCTTGTACCTTCGCTCCATCTCTTCCACCAACCATTTGAGGCCAGCGGCTGCCTTTTTCGGATTGGTGACCACCGGGAGAAGCAGATGGGGAATACCCTCGTAATCAGAAAGTTCCAGCATCTTCGGATCGATCATGAGGAATCGGACCTCATCTGGCGTTGCTTTGAAGAGAATGCTACAGATCATCGAATTGATAGAAACACTCTTCCCAGACCCTGTCGATCCGGCCACCAAGAGATGAGGCATTTTGGCGAGATCGACGACAAAAGGTTCCCCAGAGATATCCTTTCCCAGTCCAAAGGAGAGTTTCGATTTGGAGGAGCGGAAGGCGTCGGAATCGATGATCTCTTTCAGCAAGACCGTCTCCCTGACAGTATTGGGGACTTCAATCCCAACCACGGACTTGCCAGGGATGGGAGCAACGATGCGAATAGAGAGGGCGCTCAAGGCCAGCGCCAAGTCATCCGCTAAATTTACAATCCTACTCACTTTTACTCCAGGAGCCGGTTCAAATTCGTAGACGGTGATCACCGGGCCGGGCCGGACCTCGACCACTCGACCCTCCACACCATAATCTAAGAGTTTCTTCTCCAAAATACGGGAGTTCATGATCAAACTGTCCCGATCTATCTTTTGCCTCTTCTCCATCTCGGCCTCCAGCAAAGAGATGGGGGGAAGTTGGAAGGCTGATTTGGCTTCAATAAATTCGAAGGCCTCCTGTTCAACGATTTCCTCATGTTTGGTGGGAAGGGATGGTTTCTCAACAACCAATGGAGGGGTGACCTCTTTCGCTTCTCCTTTCTTCAGCTTTCGCTTCACCAATTCTTTTCCTCTTTTGGCGCGCTCTCTCCTAACCATCTTAACCGTACCAAGCTTCTCAACAAGTCTACTCAGGCCACTTCCTCCATGCTGAAGGATGGAGATGAAAGAAATCCCCGTACCCAAAACAAATGAGAGGATGAGAGCCAACAACAATAGGATGGTTGCTCCTGGAAGATTAAAATATCGGACAAGGCCCCGCGAAATAATTTCGCCTATAAATCCTCCCAGCAGAGAGCCCTGATAGAGAGGTTTGAACCACAAACTCAAGAGGGACGATGTGGCTAAGAGGATCACCAACCACCCTACCAATTTAATAGAGGGGTATTTCCACTCCCAGCGCAAAATAAAACTGAAGGCAAATACGCTGAGGACGAAGGGGATCAGAAAAGAGGAAAATCCAAATCCTTGGAATAGGAAGCCAGAGAGATAGGAACCTACAATGCCCATCCAGTTATGGATGTTGCGGACCTGCGAAGAGGTATAAGAGAAGAAAGAGGGGTCTATCGGGTCATAGGAAATCAAGCTCAGAAGAAGGAAGATTCCCATGGCGACCAGAAGAATCCCCACGATTTCATGTTTTAATCTCTCTTTAATGGAATCCTCGATCATCCTTTTCTCTCACTGGATTCTTTAGAGATAGACCTGAAATTTTCCGAGATGATTTCCCTTACCTTCTCCATTAATGGTTTCCGATCTTTCAAAGAGTAATGTTGAGTTTCTATGGGATGATCTATTTGAATTCGGATCTCCCCGGAGGTGGTAGTCAAACTATCCTTGGGCATGATCTTACGGCTTCCAGTGATGGCAATGGGAACGATGGGAACTTTGGCCTTAATAGCTAATGTAAACCCGCCTTTTTTGAAAGGCTGGATAGAACCATCCGAACTCCGTGTTCCCTCGGGAAAGATGACCACTGACATCCCTTCCTGGATCTTCTGGGCAGCCTTGTTCATGGCCTCTATGGTCTCTCGGGTCCCTTCCCGATCAATGGAAATATAGCCTGCTGCAGCCATTGCCCAACCGAGAAAGGGAATGGAGAAAAGTTCCTTCTTGGCCAACCACTTAAACTGAAATGGAAGGTGGCCCAGTAGAGCAAAAAT
>Ga0256868_10001630_pt1 | contig 12056 bp, 10 predicted proteins | sample RVTome_13_FD_187341 | JGI IMG/M metagenome (GOLD analysis project Ga0256868, IMG submission 187341) | Soil microbial communities from uranium-contaminated site in the Upper Colorado River Basin, Wyoming, United States - RVT92D227 HiSeq ... | reverse complement strand
GACGCCTGGGAAGAGGCCATTCACGGCGATGACGTCGCCCGGGTCAACGCCACGCTGGAGCGACACCTGAAGGAAGGAAAAGCTTATTACGAAGAATACCGCATTAAGTGCAAGGATGGGACTTACCGTTACTGGACGGACCGGGGCAACGGCGATGCGGGATGAAAAAGGTGAGGTTTACAGGATGATCGGCGCCTGCAGCGACACCACCGAACGCAAGCTGGCGGAGGAATCCTTGCGCAGGCAAACCGAGCGCTTGCGGAACCTGCACAGAATCGACCAGGCCATTCTGCTGGCCGTCGAATCGCCCGAAGCCATCGCTCAGACGGCCCTTCAGCATCTCCGCGGCCTGTTTCATTGCCAACGCGCCAGCGTCGGCATCTTTGATCTGGAAAAGAAGGAGGTGCGGGTATTCGCGGCCGATGTCAACGGTGAGACGATCGTGCAGATGGGAAAAGACCTGCCGGAGGAAGCGTATGGAGATCTGGAGATCCTTCGGCAAGGCAGAATGGAGATTGTGGAGAATATATCCAGGGCGACGTCGCCTCCGGCCGTGGCCCGGATCCTCCAGGCCGAAGGAATACGATCCTGCATCAACGTGCCCCTTCTTTCGGAAAGGGGATTGATCGGCGCGTTGAATATCGGCTGGGAAGAACCCAGAGCCATTACGCCGGAAGAAATGGAGATTGCGAGCGAGGTGGCAGGTATGATCACCATTGCGATCGAACAGGCTCGCCTGCTGAAAGAGACGAAGCGCTATGCTGCGGAGCTGGAGCAGCACGTCCGTGATCGAACCGCGCAACTTGAAGCCGCCAACAAAGAACTCGAAGCATTTAGTTACTCTGTTTCTCATGACCTGCGGGCGCCCCTGCGGGCCATTGATGGGTTCTCACGCATGATATTGGAAGATTATATTGATAAACTTGATGATGAAGGCAAAAGGTTTCTAAATATCATCCAGGGCAACACCAAGAAAATGGGACAATTAATAGACGACCTGCTCGTATTCTCTCGCTTAGGCCGACAGGAGATAAGAGCTTCAGGCATCGACATGGGGAAATTAGCAAAGGCTGTATCTGAAGAACTTAAACTTGCTGTTCCTGAGCGGAAGTTAAAATTCACCATAAACACTCTCATTCCCGCTCAAGGAGATCAGGCAATGATTCGCCAGGTCTTTGTCAATCTTCTATCCAATGCTGTCAAATTTACCAGATCAACAAAAACGTCAATCATAGAAGTTGGAGGATGGACCGAAGAAAATGAAAACATCTATTATGTCAAAGACAATGGGGTAGGGTTTGATATGCAATATGTAAGTAAATTATTTGGTGTCTTTCAACGGTTACACAGCTCATCGGAATTTGAAGGAACAGGTGTTGGACTTGCCATTGTCCAGCGCATTATCCACCGCCACGGCGGACGAGTATGGGCTGAAGGTGAAGTGGAAAAAGGAGCCACGTTTTATTTCACACTTGGCTAAAAGGTATATGGCAAATAGCAGATAGTCAATAGAACCCATTAGCCATTCGCAATTCGTCATAAACTATCAGCTATAATCCATCAGCCATGAGCCCGATAAGGAGAATTTATGACCCAAAAAATCATTTTATTAGTGGAGGACAATCCGGATGATGTGGAGCTGACTTTGCGGGCCCTTAAGAAAAACAATATTCTAAATGAGGTGGTGGTGGCCCGCGATGGAGCTGAAGCACTCGATTACTTATTTGGTACGGGTGCATATGTAACCCGCGATATGACCATTATGCCGGAAGTCATTTTACTGGATTTAAAGCTGCCCAAAATGGATGGTCTGGAGGTGCTGAAGCGAATACGAGCCGAGGAACGGACAAAATTCCTTCCTGTAGTCATTCTCACCTCATCCAAAGAGGAAAGAGACTTAGTTAATGGCTACAAATATGGTGCCAACAGTTACATACGCAAGCCAGTAGATTTCAACCAATTCAGCGAGGCAGTTAAGCAACTGGGGCTATATTGGTTATTATTGAATGAACCACCACCGCTTACCAGATAGCAGTAAGCAGAGAGCAGAAAGCAGTAAAACTTCTTAATTCTTACTGCTTCCTGCCTTCTGGACTCTGCGTACTATTTTATTGGGAGGAATGATAGATGGTTATCCCACTGCGTGTGTTAATCGTTGAAGATTCGGAGGATGACACTCTGCTGTTAATTCGTAAACTGAAGAGGGGTGGCTTTGATCCCACGTTTGAGCGGGTTGAAACACCTGAAGCTATGGAAGCCACGCTCGAGAAAAAATGGGATATTATCATCGCCGATTATGTTATGCCGCACTTCAGTGGATTAGATGCCTTGAAATTACTAAAGAAAAGTGGACAAGACATTCCATTCATCATCGTTTCCGGTAAAATTGGTGAGGACACCGCGGTAGAACTAATGAAAGCAGGTGCTAATGACTATCTCATGAAAAGCAACCTTAAGAAGCTTATTCCTACCGTTGAACGAGAGTTAAAAGAAGCGGAGTTGAGGCGGGAGCGAAAGCACGTAGATGAACAACTGAGATACTTGAGCCTTCATGATCCCCTCACAAAACTCTATAATCGTGCCTATTTTGAGGAGGAAATAAACCGTCTCGAAAAAGGACGCTTCGATGCAGTAGGTATCATTATAGGTGATGTAGATGGACTTAAACTTATCAATGATACCCTTGGACATAGTGTTGGAGATGCAATGCTTGTAACGGCAGCCAGCATCATTAGGGAATGCTTCCGTGCGAGCGATGTAGTAGCGAGGGTCGGTGGTGACGAATTTGTGATACTCCTTCCAAATGCTGAGAGAAAAGCGGTAGAAAGTGCCTGTCTTCGGATTCAGAATGCTGTTTCAAATTATAATACGTACGATTCACAAATACCCTTGAGTATATCCCTGGGGTTTGCTGTAAATAGGGGAAAACCAGTAGGCATGAAGGACCTTTATAGAGAGGCTGATAACAATATGTACCGAGAGAAACTACACCACAGCCAAAGTGCACGAAGTGCTATTGTCCAGACCCTGAAGAAGGCACTTGAAGCAAGGGATTTTATGACTAGTGGACATGTGAACCGCCTACAACTCTGGATAGGTACTTTTGCTCCAACTATCGGTATCCCGGAGCAATGTGTAAATGACCTGCTTCTTCTTGCACAGTTTCACGATATCGGTAAGGTAGGAATACCCGACTCAATCCTGTTTAAATCTAACTACCTTACTCCTGGTGAATATGCAGAGATTCAACGGCATTGCGAAATTGGCTACCGGATTGCACAATCCTCACCTGACCTTGTCCCTATCGCTGACCTCATTCTCAAGCACCACGAATGGTGGAATGGTAAAGGCTACCCTCTCGGTATCAAAGGAGAAGAGATTCCGCTCGAGTGCCGTATCCTCGCAATAACCGATGCTTATGAGTCCATGACCGGTGAGCGTCCCTACCGCAAGCCCATGTCCTGTGAGGAGGCTATAGCAGAACTCAAGAATTGCGCAGGCAGCCAGTTTAATCCTGAGTTGGTGGATAAGTTTGTGCAGCTATTAGCAAATCAGAATGTGGAACGTTAAGGATAGAAAATATATGAACAAATCGCTCCGCATTTTGATTGTTGAAGATTCAGAAAATGACACTCTCTTGCTTATTCGCGAACTGCAGCGTGGCGGTTATGACCCGATTTTCGAAAGGGTTGAAACACCAGAAACGATGAAAGCCGCTCTTGAGAAACAAACATGGGATATTGTCATTGCCGATTATGTCATGCCGCACTTCAGCGGATTGGATGCTTTGAGGGTTTTGAAAGAAAGCAAACTTGACCTACCACTCATCATTGTTTCAGGGAGTATAGGCGAGGACATTACAGTAGCCGCCTTGAAAGCGGGCGCCCATAACTATTTATTGAAAAGTAATCTGACGCGACTTGTCCCTTCCGTTGAACAAGAGCTACGTGAAGCAGAGGTGAGGGGGAGGCTCAAAAAGACAGAGAAAAAGCTCGAAGAAAGCCAGCAATCACTCGAGGCAGTCGTGGAGACCGCTCCCAGCTTGATTGTTCTCACGGAGCCAGATGGTCGTATTCTCATGTTCAATCGTGCGTGTGAGGAACTAACAGGCTACAAAAGGGATGAAGTACTTGGTAAAACGATCCCGGAATTATTTCTTCCACCAGAATGGATACCCATTGTACAGAAACGTAATCTGGGATAGGCTTATATGTTGAGAGAGATTTTCATTCGCGTCCTCATTGAAGGAAGTAAGGGATTTTGAGGTAAAAATGAATAAGAATTTCATAGCGAATCCCCCCTTCTCTAATTAGCTGATAGCTTAATAGCTAATGGCTTATGGTCGATGGTTTATTCATTAACATCTGCCATTTGCTATTCGCTATCTGCAATTAGGTCTCTACGATAGGCCATTTGCCATCGGCTATTTGCTATTCCGATGAATTCTGAAAGAAGTCTTTTACCCTTTTGATTGCACAGAATTCTCCGCACATCGTGCAGACATCCCCTCCTCCAGATCTTCCTTCTTGATGATATCGCCTCGCCTTTATTGGATCAATGGCAAGTTCGATCTGTCTCTCCCAGTCAAAATTTTTTCGGGCCTTCGACATCTCAAAATCCTTTTGAAATGCTCTCTGATTTCCCCGGGCAATGTCAGCAGCGTGGCCTGCAATCCTTGTGGCAATCACTCCCTCTCTCACATCTTCCACGGAAGGTAGTTTCAGATGTTCTGAAGGTGTCACATAACACAGAAAATCGGCTCCTGCCTTTCCTGCGATGGCACCGCCAATGGCACAGGTGATGTGATCATATCCTGGAGAGATATCGGTCACCAACGGCCCTAACACATAAAAGGGAGCGCCCTTGCACAATCTCTTCTCCAAAAGAACGTTCGCCTCAATCTGATCGAGGGGGACGTGGCCGGGTCCCTCAATCATCACCTGAACTCCCTCAGCCCATGCCTTCTCTGTCAATTCTCCAAGAACGATCGTCTCCTCCACCTGAGGTCGGTCTGTGGCATCTGCCAAACACCCAGGTCTCAATCCGTCTCCTAAACTCAGCGTCACATCATACTCTTTGGCAATCCTTAAGAGTCGATCGAAATGCTCATAGAGTGGATTTTCTTGGCCGTTATAAATCATCCATTCGATGAGGAAAGACCCACCCCGGCTGACCACCCCCATGAGTCGATGAGCTTGCCTCAGCCGTTCCACCGCATTTCGAGTCACCCCGCAATGGACTGTTATGAAGTCAACGCCCTCTTCTGCCTGACGCTCAATGACTTCGAAAATATCTTCCACCGTCATCTTAGCCAAAGCCTTCCCCTTGCGGACGGCCTCAATGGCTGCCTCATAGATAGGAACGGTTCCTACAGGAATGGAAGAATGGCGGATGATCTCCTTACGGATGGCATCGATATCTCCACCAGTGCTCAAATCCATCACTGTATCTGTCCCAGCCTGGATCGAAACCTCCAGTTTCTTCAATTCCTCTTCGAGATCGACGTGGTCTGAGGAAGTCCCAATATTTGTATTCACCTTGATCCGCAGTCCTTCTCCAATCCCTACGGGTTTAACCCCTTGATGATTTCGATTGACTGGGATGACGATTCGACCAGAGGCAAGCTTTTCCCGGAGCCATTCAGAGGAGACCCCTTCTTCTCTTGCAACGATCTCCATCTCTTTCGTAATGATTCCCTTTTGAGCCTCAATCTTTTGAGTCATATTATCACCTCCCTCTTCGCAATATCCAGTAGAGGAGACCGGCCAATATTAGGCTCGGCAAAGACGAACCGATCGGCCATGGAAAGGCCACCTTGACCCCCAAGACCTTCTCCATCAACATGGGTGAAAACCCAAGATAGATGGCAAATCCAATGGTCCAGGCAAGGATGGCGACAGGGTTGATACCTTTCCAAAACCAGTATTTTCCTTCCATCCGATAAAGGTCCTCTACAGCAAGAGAACCTTTCCTTAAGAAAAAGTAATCGACGAGAACGATACCAAATAAAGGACAGAACATGGCTCCAATGAAGAGAAGAAAATGTTCATAGTTAAGGAGGGTAGGAAAAATGAGCGCAGTAGCCGTTCCTAAAACCCCACCGATGATCACTCCTTTCCGTTCTCCTAATTTGGGAACGATATTCAGTCCGGAGATCGCTGTGGAATAAATATCTAAAAAAGTGGTGGTGAAGGTGGAGAAGAGGACGATCGCGAGAGCCGGGATCGCCCATCCAAACTTTAACATGAGATTCATCACCACTCCTGAAGGATCTGGAGATTGAGTAACCAATGAGGCAGCCAAACCTATGAGATACATCCAGGAGGAGACGATGAAGTAGCCAATCCAGGTTCCCCAAAAACTTGACTTCGAATCTGTAGCAAAGCGGGAATAGTCTGAGACCAAAGGAAGCCATGAGATGGGCATGGCGATTACAAGATCCATTCCGACCATGAAAGGAAAACCGCTTTGTCTCGGAATTTGAGAGAGCTTCCCCCAACCATATTCTTCGAAAACAAGGTAAGTCATAGCCAAACATAAACCCAATAAAGCGACGACTGAGATTCGCTCCAGCCACTTCCAGATTCGGTAGCCCACCAAGGCCCACAGTGTGGTGATCACTCCAGAGAGGATGATCCAGAGGTTGACGTTTGAAAACCCATAAAATTTAGAAATGGCATCCGCTGCTTCACCGCAGACGATCAACATCACTGCGGTCCAGCCGATCAATTGGATCACATTGAGAGCTGCTGCGAAGTAGGAACCCTTGATTCCGAACGAGGGCCTGACGCTGACCATCGTTGGAATGCCCCATCGGCTTCCGATCAACCCCCCCAAGGCAAAGGGGGTGTTGCCGATGAGGTGGCCGAGAAGAATGGCCCAAATTCCCAAACCAAGCCCGAGAGGCACGATCAGACCTCCAGCCCATATCTCTGCTAAAGAGACTGCTGCCCCTGCCCAGAGCAGAAAAAAATCCCATCCCCTTAAGTTTCTCTCTTCTTTTGGAATCGGCTGGATACCTGCCATCTTATACTCCCATAGTAAGCAGAATGCAGTAGGCAGTAAGCAGTGACCAAAACCAACACACACGAGATCGAACTATTCACTGTTCACTGCTGGCTGCTTACCGAGTTTTAAACTTTTCGGGCGTAGTTATCATGCTGCCAAGCATCTTTCCTATGTCTTCATAGCCACTCATTAATTCATCATGCCGCTCTTCAGATAGATAATTACAGTCATAAGCAAAATCGAGCCATACTTGTGTCTCAGCCGTTTCGCTATCAGCATCAGCCATTTTGCTAATGAACATATTTTGATATCGTCGTTTACGATATCCTTCTGCTATATTCGTAGCTACGCTGCGTGACGAGCGGCGAATTTGATCGGTCAATGAGTATCTCTCTTCTTTCGGAAATGACTTAGACTCGTTAAAAATTTCCATTGCCAGTTTATAAGCTAATTGATAAACCTTCAAATCCCTATAACCACGCATCTTTCAAAACCTTTTTCTGCCTACTGCCTTCTGCTTACTGCTTTCTGCCTTCTGCCTACTGCCTTCTGCCTACTGCTTTCTGCCTTCTGCCTACTGCCTTCTGCTTTCTGCCTTCTGCTTTCTCCCTACTGCCTACTGCTTTCTGCCTGCTGCCTTCAGTATTTTTTCGACGACTTCCATCGGGTTTCTTCCCAATACTCGGATCATGGGTTCCTTACCCACATCGCCTTCATCATAGATAAAATCAGGAACACGCTTCAATTTTCTCAGGACCTCTCTCACACCCCACTCCAAGGAAGAACCTTCCACCTCTTTTACCTTCTTCGGTTCGAGCCTCCGATCAAAATGGCCGACAAGGAACTCCTTCTCCTCCAATTGTGCAACATTCTCTTTTGAATATCGGATATTCATTGCCGAACAATATTCGGGATCGAACTTCATGACGGTAAGGATGATATTGGCGATGTGCCTAGAGGTACCGAACTCTGGACTACCTAAAGTGGCTACAGAATCTTTGAACCGGACGATTCTTCCTGGAAAGGCAGCCACATCCTCGATCCCCTCAGCATAAGGGAGGGCATAGCCTAAATTGGAAGAGACTTCTGGAATGAGATGCCCTACCTTCTCCTCCTTCAACACCTCCACTGCTCTCTTTAACTCCTGGATGACTTGATACCGTTCCATCTCCCTCAAGACATAAGCTGAAGGATTGGTGGGACCTGTCCCTTTTCCAAGGTTGAAACTGGATTGGATCGCCATGGTGATGAATATCTTTGCCTTTCTCACCGCTTCCGGGACAGCCTCTCCTCTGGCTAGAAGGGTTGCAATGGCTGAGGCAAAGGTACAACCCGTCCCATGGGTATTCTTCGTCTCAATCCTCGGGCTTTCTATCTCAGCATAATTCGTTCCATCGAAGAGGATATCGATCGCTTTTCCTTTTAAGTGGCCTCCTTTCACAACCACATTCTTTGCTCCCAGTTCCCAAATCTGAACGGCGGCCTTCCTCATACCTTCAAGGGAATTGACCTTCATTCCGGTGAGAACGGATGCTTCAAAAAGGTTTGGCGTAACCACCCATGCGAGGGGGATCAACCGCTTGATCAGTGCCTTCTGGGCATCCTTTCGAAGAAGGGGAGCTCCCCTCTTGGAGATCATGACTGGATCGACCACCACAGTCTCGATACCATACTGTTCAATCTTTTTAGCCACTACCTCGACGATCTCCTTATTTGTCAGCATCCCTGTCTTGATGGCATCGGCCCCGATATCTGAGAGTACAGAATCAATCTGCCTTTCAACAAATCGGGCAGGAACTTCATGAATGGCCTGAACCCCCAAGGTATTTTGAGCAGTGAGGGCCGTGAGGACACTCATCCCATAACCATCCAGCAAGGTGATCGCCTTCAGGTCTGCCTGAATTCCGGCTCCGCCTCCCGAATCTGATCCAGCAATCGTCAGTATCCGCTTCATTTCGATCTCCTCCAAAATCGTTAAGTTCGTTGTGTTCGTTCAGTCCGTTGAGTCCGTTTTCTCCGTTAATTTCGTTGTTTTCGTTTTGTTCGTTAATTTTGTTAAGGACTCTTTAAACGATTAAACGATCTTTATATAAAAAGACCACTACCATTTATGCGAACCCAACGATCCAAACCGTCATCACGACCTAAACGGACGTAACGATCTAAACGTTCTAAACGATCCTAACGGAATGACTTCAGTTCTTTCATTATTAAAGAGGCCACTTTTTCACCCGAAAGGAGCATCCCTCCGAAGATCGGCCCCATTCGGTAGGACCCAAAGGTCGCATTGGCCGCCATTCCAGCCACATAGAGTCCTGGAAAGACCTCTCTCGTATTAGACATCGTATCTCTCTCAGCTGCCTCTGCCCATAAGGACCTTTCACCTACAATCTTGCCTGTGTCAGTAAAAAGCCTCACCTCATTCTTCCTTTGGAGGATGGCCACGACTTCGGTAGCATGGCCTGTAGCATCGACCACGAATTTCGATTGGACCGTCAGAGGATCGACATGAAGGTTTGCCATCTCCACGGCTGTCCAATTGAGGACCAGTCCGGTGACTCGATTCTCCCGAAGGATGAGATCCTCAGCACTGATGAGATTGAAAATGGTTACTCCAGACTTCACTGCTTTTGAACAGAGGGTTGAGATGGCTTCAATCGAATCGGCAGTATAATAACCCTTTGCATAGGGATGGGATCGAATCCCAAACTCATCGAGGATCCTCTTCCCTTCCTTCTGAACGACAATCTCATTGAACATCATCCCCCCACCCCACATTCCACCTCCGATCGAGAGTTTCCTCTCATAGAGGGTGACCTTAAACCCATTTTTGGCAAGAAAACAGGAACAGACAAGACCCGATGGGCCTCCCCCGACGACAGCCACATCGACTGATAGGTTCTCTTTCAATTTCTGGAAGTACCGATCAATAATCGCCTGAGTAATAATTTTTTCATCAAGCACAGTGATAACCTCCTTATTTCATAGTTTCTTATATCATCGGGCGAAAAAAAGCCGTAATTCCAATGGAGGCATTACGGCTTTATCTTCATTTCCCGCTTCCCTTCGCTGGAATTACCCAAACAGGTTCCTAGGGTCTCTCCGCCTTCTTATACGGCGAAGACTCTCAGCTGTTTAAGCTCCCCTAGCGATCTTTTTAATATATTCATACTAAAAGATTTGAAACATGTCAACCCTTGGGTTCTCCGGGCGTAATACTCATTGATTTTAAGCATAATTTTTGGTAGAAGTATCTCTCAAGAGAGCTCCCAAAAATTACTACACGCTCTTTTGATTACACAGATTTCAAAAGATGATTACGCAGATTTGGCTGATTTTTCAATGCCTTTCGTATCTGTGTAATCGGTCCCTAATCGGTTTAATCAGAGATTTCTAGGCTTTTTCAGAAATCTTCTTAAGGAGTAATACATGAAGACTATGAAAATATTGGTAGTTGATGATGAAGCCCCTGTTCGGGAGATTCTTAAAAAAGGTCTTTCCCAAATGGGAGGTTTTTCCGTTGAAGTTGCCCGAAACGGATTGGAGGCGATCGAAAAGATTGAAAATGATGTCTTCGATCTGGTACTGACCGACATGAAGATGCCAGGGATGGACGGCCTCGAACTCCTCAAAACGATCAAAGGGACGTGGCCTGATATGATGGTCATCCTGATAACGGCCTATGGATCGGTCGAAACAGCCGTTGAAGCGATGAAGATGGGGGCGAATGACTATATTACCAAACCGATTGACCTCAACGAACTTTCCATCCACATCTCCAAAGCCCAAAGGGAGAACCTCCTTTTCAGGGAAAATCGCCTTTTGAGATTGGAGGTGAGGAAAAAATTCGAATTCAAAAATATTATCGGGAAGAGCAGACCGATGCAGGAGGTCTTCTCCCTGATTGAAAAGGTTGCTCCCAGCAACAGCACAGTGATCATCTACGGAGGGAGTGGAACTGGCAAAGAACTTGTCGCTAAGGCCATCCATTATAACAGTTCCAGGGCCGACAAACCTTTCATTCCTTTCAATTGTGGAGCGATCCCTGAAACTTTGGTTGAAAGCGAACTCTTTGGCCATACCAAAGGTGCCTTTACCGGAGCCATTCAGGCCAAAAGAGGACTATTTGAAGAGGCTAATGGGGGGACGCTCTTTTTAGATGAGATCTCAATCATCCTCCCTTCTGTTCAGGTGAAACTTCTGAGAGTCCTCCAAGAAAAGGAGGTGATGAAGGTAGGGAGTACGGAGAGGACCAAGATCGATGTCCGAATGATCGCAGCAACCAATGAGAATCTGGAAACCAACGTAATAAAAGGAATTTTTCGTGAAGACCTCTTCTATCGTCTCTATGTCTTTCCCATTCTTCTCCCCGACTTGAAGGACAGGAAAGAAGATATCCCTTTGCTGGCTTACCATTTTCTCGATCTTTATACGAAGGAAAATCAGAAACAGATCAAAGGAATTTCAAAAGAGGCAATGAAACTCCTCTTAGAATATCATTGGCCAGGGAATGTCAGGGAGTTAGAAAATGCCATCGAAAGGGCTGTGGTCATGGCAGATCAGGATTATTTGACACCTAAGGATTTTTCCAAAAACCTAAAAGAGGGGGCTCCGGACTTGATAAAAAAAGGGGTGATGGACCGGAAATCTTTGGAGGATATCAAGGCCGAATATATTACAGAGATATTGAAAGAGACTGGTGGAAACAAAAAAATCGCTGCAGAAATTCTTAAGGTCAATCCGAGAACGCTTTACCGCTTCACAAAAAGAGCCAACCCCAACTGAGATTTCTGAATAAGTCCAGAAATCTCTATCGAGAGAGCGTGTAGTGGTTTTTAGAGCTCTCTGGAATCTTCATTGACTGTAATGAAAAAGAATGTTATTAAAATATTATGTATTTTCTCTCAAAACAATTTTTATCTCTTCTCCTCTCCATTTTCCTCTTGGGGGGGTGTGCTGGACTCCCAAAGGCTCAGCCACAAAAATCAGAACCTATCTCACCTCAAACTCTCCAGGTAAAATCCAAAAAAAATACCCCTCCGAATCCG
>Ga0256868_10001626_pt1 | contig 12071 bp, 4 predicted proteins | sample RVTome_13_FD_187341 | JGI IMG/M metagenome (GOLD analysis project Ga0256868, IMG submission 187341) | Soil microbial communities from uranium-contaminated site in the Upper Colorado River Basin, Wyoming, United States - RVT92D227 HiSeq ... | reverse complement strand
CCCATGTTCTTACTCATGGTCAGGCGGACAAACTACCAAGTGGCGGTGGCAGCCACAGTCCTCCTCACGTTCTCCCAGGCAATGGCAGAGATGACTGCTTGGGGAGGAAGTCCGAACTTCCTGGCGATAACGTTCATCATCTTCGCTCTGTATTTCCTGGACAGGGCGTTCAGCCCATTGCGATCGATGTTCTGGAATGGAGTCGCCTCTGGTGTCTTCTTCGGATTGACCTTCGAGACCCATCACCTGAGCTTTCTCGTGCTCGCTCTGACCATGGCGCTGTTCTTCGGAATCATGCTCGTATGGAGCAGTAACCAGGGAAGAATCAGGCTGCTGAGGCCGATGATCATCGTAGGAGCGAGCGCGTTCGTCACTGCCATTCCTGGAATACCGGTGTATCTGAGGATCCAAGGCAGCCTTTCCGCAAGCCTCGGGGCCCTCGGCCCGGCAAGCGTTGAATCCGTACTCGGACCTGGAGGGCTGGGATACATAGCGGGATCCTACTGGGTCGCATGGACAACGCTCTTCGCACTTGGCGCCGTGGCAATCATAGACGGTCTTCTTTACAAGCGGACGGAGAAGCACCTCTCCGCATTGCTCATCGCAGCCTCCGTCGCACCGCTCATACTCGGAATCCTGGTGATCAAGGAGGCTCCAGGCAGGGTTTTCGTCTTCATGATCATGCCCCTGTTGGTCGGTTTGGGACTCTACATGGTCCAGTTCCAGATTTGGATCTCAAGCCTCGGAAAGGGGTATGGTATTGCGAAACGGTTCAGGGAACTGGCGTTCACCCTGCTCGCAGCGGACATTGTGTTGATGAGCGCGGCGGGTGTCCAGTGGATGAGCTACGCGGTCGATTGGTATCACCCCATCGAAGACGATGACATGGAGGCACTTGACTGGATAAGGGACAGTACGGCTCCAGATGCCGTGTTCGCGACTTCGGGGAAGGTGCTAAGCGGACACAGAGAAGGTGACAGGATAGGATGGTGGATCGAAGGGTACGCCGAAAGGAAGAGCGTGATGGCTGGCTCCGAACGCTTCAGGCTCTTCGGAGATGAGCAGGAGTCTGCTCGAGACATGAACCGGTTCTTCTCCGGGACGCATGTCCTCGAGAACGGTTACCTCATGGTGACGGATCAGTACCCTCTCGAATACAGGGGAAATCCCGAGATAGCTGCACGGCGCCTCGGCAACTACGAACCCATCCTCTTCCTGAATGACGCGCTCCACGAGATCACGTACCTGGACTACTCAATCTCACCGGACCCCATCATGTCCACACTAGCCGGTGCCTCTGCTACTGGTCTCGAAATCGTGGAAGCTGATACGACAATCACAGCCACAGTCGCATACTCAACTCCCGATTTCGTCTTCGAACGGACAACGAGGATCGACTACGGTGAGAAGGGCGTCACATTGGAGATGCACCTGCGCCCACTGAACGAGAGCGTGTTATCGAACCTTGAGTTGCTCATATGGTGCCCTCACGGAAACGAACTATCCGACATAATCTCGAGCGAAACGACTACTGGATTCCGCGTGTCGGGTCCGTTCGTCCCCTCAACGTACACAACAGTATCGACACTCGGATCTGGAGGTCTGCTGACGGGACACGAATTCAGTGAAGAAGATCCCATATGGGACCTACCTGTCATTCGGCTCTCGTTTGATACCGCTCCGGACAGGTTGGACCTGATACTGGACATCCAGATTGACCCGGGCGAACTCGACGACCTCTCCCCGCTCGAATACTACAATGGTTACGACCTGCTCGCAAAACACGACGTGGACTACATCTATGTGAGCCTCACGATGGGATTGGAGGCCGAGAGGATGATGAAGGACTTCCTCCACTTCAGACCCGTTTTCAGAAACGACGGAGTGGTGATCTTCCAGGTCCTGGATTGACCCGGTGTCGGCCATCGATGCTGGAGGATGCTTCACTGGAATTGCAGCGTTCAGCCAACAGAATTCGACGTGAAAAGGATAGATAGTTGAACTGCAATTAGACGACCTGTTGTCCGCCACGCGTGTAGCGATCATTGCGCCTTTCTTCCCGCGGCCCTCTACTGCAGACGATGACCACGCGAAGAAGGGAGGTGTCGAGAGATACGTGGCAGAGCTCGCCTCGGCTCTGCCAGAGCACGGATTCGACGTGACCGTGGTTGCCCCCGCGAATGCACCGGGGAGAGTCGGCGGCGGAGCATATTCAACGGTCTACTTCCGTCGCGCTGGAGTCATGTTTGGCTCGCCTATCTTCAACCCTACAAGCCTGTTTCGTGCGTTGGAGGGATTCGACCTCGTTCACTCACAGGCCACGTACCCGCTCTTGTCCGACATGCCAGCGCTACTTGTCCGATTAAGGGGCATAGCGGGACTCGTAACCTACCATTTCGATCCGTCCCCGCCGTCACCAATCGGATCAGCGATGGCGGAGCTGTATTCGATGTCTGCAGCGAAGATGATCAAGAGATATGATCGCGTGATCTTCTCGAGCAAGTCCTACTGCGAAAGCTCGCCTCTGATGCATAGTCTTCCTCAGGATCGCGTCAGGGTAATACCAATGGGAGTCGACTCAAACTACTTCGTCCCCGATTCACAGGTTGAACGGGAGAACAAGCTGCTGTTTGTGGGACGGTTGGTGCCCTACAAGGACGTTTCATTGCTCCTCAGGGCCATGGCCGCTGTGAACAAGGTCCTTCCCCATCTCGAGCTTCTCATTGTTGGCACCGGACCCTTAGAGTCTCAGCTGATTTCAGAAGCAAGCGCGTTGGGAGTTCGAGCAAGGTTTCTTGGGCGAGTCGACGATGCGCAGCTCTTGCGGCTTTACCAGTCCGCGACCGCCACTGTGCTGGCATCTCACAATCGGCAGGAGGCCTTCGGCATGACCCTGCTTGAATCCATGAGCTGTGGCACGCCCGTCATCGCGGCCAACGTTCCTGGAGTGAAGGAAGTCGCTTCGATCAGCGGCAATCCCGTTGATCCCGATTCTCACGAAGCTCTTGCGCAGGCGATGATAGAGGCTGTAAGGAGTCCTCCGAGCGCGAGCCACCGTCTCGAGATTCGCGAGAGAATCGTCCGAGACTATTCCTGGAGACGCGTGGCCCAGAGAACAGCAGAAGTATACAGAGAACTCCTCTGACGCATCAGGTCCAACAGGTCAGCGCCAAACCTTATTCCAGCATCGGAAAAATATTGAAATTGAAAGGGTTTGGACGGGGTCACCCTCATGCGAAGATGCCCGTTACCTCGGTGTAGCCACTTGCCACGACCGTCACTGTCTGCGGCGCTGGCGTAATCAGCCCCGGCACATCGCCGAAGCTCACCACGTATGTCCCTGCCGGGACGTCGACCCACAGACCCCAGTCGTTCCTCGCGATGCCGTCGATATAGACAGTCGACGGGACCGGCGGGTTCGTCATGACCCGCAGAGTGCCCGCGAGCTCGAAGACGGCGTCGTAGGACGTCGTCATGCCCGCGACGATCTCGATCAGCAACGGCTCAGGCGTTATCGCGCCGAAGACATCGCTGAACGACAGCGTGTGCATTCCGACCGGTACTTTCACCCAGTTGAGGCCCCAGTGGCTCATCCATTCTCCGTCGAGGTAGACCATCGTCGGCACTGCGGGGTTCGTCGTCACACGCAGCATGCCGTAGGTCAACGGGTCCGGCCCAGGCGCACCTGGACTCGAGACGAACGTGCCTATGACCTGCTGGAACCCGCCAACCGTGACCTCCACGGTCTGCGGCGCCGGAATCGCATAGTTCGCGACCGCGCCGAAGCTCACTGTGTATGTGCCTGCTGGCACATAGTTCCAGAAGCCCCAGTCGTTCCTCGGGATGCCGTTCACATACACCGTCGATGGCATCGCGGGTTCCGTTATGACCCGCAGGCTGCCCATCGGGATGTAGTCCGCCTGGAAGTTGGTGACCTCACCAGCTGTGATGACGACCTCCTGATCCGCCGGAGTCACAAAGCCCAGAACATCGCCGAACGACAGCGTGTATGTCCCCGGGTCGAGCTTGACCCAGTCAAGGCCCCACCTGGACATCCAATCACCGTTCAGGTATATCATGCCCGGAACGGCTGGGTTGGTTGTCACACGCAGCATGCCGTAAGAGAACGGCGCTGCGATTGTCGCGACTGCCGACGAGCTCACGTTGTGGCTGTGGCCGTCGTCCACATATACAGTGAACGGATAGACATCCGCCACTGCGTAGGTGTGCACCACGGGGTTGCCGACGACCAGCGGGGAACCATCCCCGAAGTTCCATGTGTAGGTGAGATCGTCCCAGTCTGGGTCGAACGCATCGCACAGGAAGCTCAGCTCGGAGCCTGCGACTCCGCCCACGTCCTCAAGAGGCGTCACGACTGGCTCGTAGTTGGCTATCACGCCGATCGTTATGCCAGTCGAGGTCTTCGTGGCAGTTCCGTCGAAGAGGAGCAAGTACGCGGTCTTCGTCCCTGGCGTCGAGTACTCGTGAGGCACGACGAATGTCGCGTCTACTCCAGCCGGAGGTGTCGCTTGATACACTTCTGACGTGCCGTCACCGAACGTGAACGTGAACGTCAGCGGATCGCCGTCCAGGTCCTTGCCCGCGGCGGTGAAGACAACCGTCTGACCGATGTACGGAGTGGCGTTGCTCACCGTGAAGGAGGTTATCGTTGGCGCCTTGTTCGCACCTACCACCTGAACGCTGCCGGTATCAGACACATTGTGTCCCGACAGGCCAGTCAGGTCATCCGTGAACACTCTCAGTGTATACGTCGTCTTGATGTTATACGTGTGAGAGGTCGTCGCGCTGGTAGTCACGGATGTCGAGCCATCGCCCCATACCCAAGTGAAGCGCATTGGATCCAACTCGGGGTCGGAGGCTGTCACGGTGTACGTGTACGACTGCTTCCACGGCACTCCCGTGAAGTCAGGCACGGATATGGTCGGAGGCAGGTTCGCTGCAACAGACACCATCTGTGTCGTCGTCACGGGCCTCGGCTGTGTGCCCACGTGCATGTCATCGACGGACAGAGTGACCGTGTACGCTCCAGGAGTCTTGAACTGGTGCGTCACGACTTGACCGTTGGCAGTGTACGTGTCGCCGAACGACCACGAGTAGTACAGAATGTCTCCGGCGTTGAGGTCGGACGCGGTCGCCGTGAAGGTCACGACGTCACCCGAGTCAAAGCTCGAAGGCGAGTAGCCGATCGACAATCCGTAAGGTGCCGAGTTGCTGATGTCGATTACCTTCACCGACGTCTGCTGCGACGTGATGAAGTAGTCCTCAGCGCCACTCGGTGCAGCCGTGGTCTCCCTTGCAGCGAAGTACGCTTTGTAGTATCCATCCTGTGCATACGGGTGCGTTGTCGTAGGCGAGCTCAACCATCCGCTCACCGAACCGTCACCAAAGTACCACTGGTACTGTAGCGTTGACGAGTCCGTCGCTGATGCAGTGAAGGTTATCGCGACGCTCTTCGTGCCCTCGAACGACGCCGCAAGGCTCGTTATGGACGGCACGCTGTTCGGATAATCCTCCTCCGAACCGCTCGGCGAGAGCATCATATACAGGTACGGGTAGCCCTGGTCCGGCATCAGGAAGAAGCTGTCCTCCCAATCGCCGAAGTTCGACCAGTGCTTCGTGCTCACTGCGTAGAGTTCCTTCCTGTATGAGATGAGCTGACATGCATGTTCCTCGTAGAGCATGCGCTGCATCTCATCGGTGAGCTGTCTCCTCGCGGTCGGGTCCATCGCGGTCAACGACCTGTTGTACAGTTCGTCGTACGTCGCATTGGACCAGTAGATGTCGCTCCAGCTCCCGATTTCCATTGTCGTCGCGACAGACAAGACGTCTGTCGACGGTTCAGAGAGCGGGGTGAACATCCAGTCCCAGAGCCACGCGTCGTAGTCCGCAGCATACCATATCGAGTTCAGCTGGTTGACGCTCTTGAGCTCGAGGTTCAGCTTGATGCCGGCCTCCGCCGCGTCGTTCATCATCAGTGTTCCGCCGGTAGTCCACTCAGGATCCGAGGTCAGCGTGTAGAAACGGAACTCAAGGGGCACGAGATCGCCGTCGAAGTATCCGTAGAGGGGACAGGCTGTGCCGTCCCTGTCGACCACATTGCCTGCGATGTCGTACTTCCAGCCGTTGTCCCACAGCAGGTGCCTCGCGGCAAGCGTGTCGAAGACAACTGGTATCTCTCCGGGCGAGCTACCATAGTGGTAGTACCAGGGGTTGACGTCCGGGACGAGCGAGTCCGCGACCGTTCCGAGTCCGTTAAGGACGGTCTCGATGAATCCCGGCTTGTTGACCGCCATCGCCATAGCCTCCTTGACCACCGGGTCTTGGAGTATCTGGCTGTTCTCGCCCAGCTTGTAGTTGCCCGCCAGCGTTTCCCTCATTTCGGTAGTCATCTGGTTCAGGTTGTACTCATACACGAATCCAGTGCTCTGAGCGAAGCCGATGACATCCGGAACTCCGGGTATGATTTCACTGGTGTACGTGGTTGGGGGCACACCCATCATGCAGTCGATGTTGCCCGCCTGCAGCTCCATCCAGGCAGTTGCAGAATCACCCATCTGCTTCAGCTTGAAGACATCCACGTGTATCTGCCAGCCCTTGTTCGCTTCCTGGCACCATATCGGGTTCCTGTTCAGTACGACCTCACCGATCGTCGGGAGGCCCGGCAGGGCGTAGTAGAACGGCCCAGTTCCGATCGGAAGTACTCCAGTGACTTGGGTCGGAGAAGTCTTGGTAGCCATCTTAGGCTCCCAGTAGTACTTCGGCACTATCGGGATTGAAGTCAGCGCTCCCACGAATGGCGCGTAGGGAGTCGTCAAGACGATCTCGAACTCGAAGTTGCTGATCTTGTTCATGGCCGCGATAGTCGGAGGTGTTCCACCATCAGGCGCTCCACCCGGGAAATAGAAGTGCAGGTTGTTGTCGGTGTTCTGAATCAAATAATAAGTGTAGATGATGTCGTCCACCGTCAACTGGTGCGCCGTGCTTGTCGGGTTGCTCTGTTCCACGAAGTACGCGTTGTTCACAATCTTAAATGTCCACGTCAGGCCATCAGGCGACGCACTCCATGAGGTCGCAAGATCGCCAATCCTGTTCATGTCGACATCGTACGTGAGCAGCGTGCTGCTGCACATCCATATCGCCATGTACTCATCCACCATCGTGTACGAGAACGGATTGAGCGTAGCAACCGAAATTTCGGCTGTCCCAACCGTGAACATTCTCTCTACGTCTAAGGCTGCGGCGTTCTCGGCCACGCTGACGTTCTTGTCGCCCGTAAGAGCGGACGGCAATCCCAACATCATCGCGGCCAGAAGGACTGCCACAAGCATCGATGTCCTAGTGACTCTTGTTCTATCCAACATTCCTCAACTCCCCATTATGTATTCGGCTCGCGCAGGGAAAAATGCACTGGCTCAGCTAGACAAATTTCTCGCGGCGTCCAGGAGTGCTCTAAGTCTGCAGAGGACCACGCTTGGTCCAAAACGATGACTTCCGAACTTCCCCCGGCACCGATGCCCAACGTGACATTCTCCCCTACTGTCAATCAGGCGAGTTAAAAAACAGTACTGTCGGCAACATATAAGCCCTTTTGCATCGGCCAGTACGGACAATGCACAGCAGTGTGCAGTTTGCAGGCGTTCATGTTTATGATTATCAATATCGACCCTGATAATTATCCCGCGTGTCAAGAATGAGCTTCAGGGATCCCACACCAAGAGCGAACCGCGACAGTACTAGCGCTTCCTCAGCTTCGGGTTCATTATGTCATCGAGAGCGTAGCCCAGCAATGTGAACGCGAGCACCACCAGCACGATGCATAGCCCCGGCGCGACTATCCAGCCGTACAGTCCGATGCTGAACGCATCGGAGGACTGCGCGTAGTCCAGCATCGTGCCCCACGTGACGACCCCGATCGGCCTCATACCCAGGAAGCTCAGTGTGGCCTCTGACAGTATCGATACAGCGACTGTCAGGATGGTGTTCGCGAACACCAGCGGGAACGAGTTGGGCAGTATGTGCCTCCTGATTATTCCCATCGAAGAGGAACCTATGCAGCGTGCCCTCTCGACATACATCCGCTCCCTGATCGAAAGCACCTGTGCCCTGACCATCCTGGCAGTCGCCGACCAGCCCGTCAGGCCTATGATCAGGATGATGCCCGTGAGGTCTATCTTGCCCAGCATCGCGGCGACGATGATCATCAGCACTAGCCACGGGATAGAAAGGACGACGTCGTTCGCCCTCATGATCACCTCGTCCTTCCATCCGCCCACGAAACCGGAATACAGCCCGATGAGCGCACCGAGGACTGAAGCTATGACTGCTGAGAAGATTCCCACGATAATCGATGTGCGGGCGCCGTAGAGCAACTCGCTGAATATGTCGATCCCGAAGACATCCGTGCCCATCCAGTGGGTCGTCCAGTTCTGAGCGACGTAGACCAGGACCCCCGAAACTGCCAGCACGGAGGCAGCCACGACTCCAACCCACTTCACGGTTCTGGCGTGCCTGGCGTCGACGTTCTCGCCAGCCTTGCCCGCGAGCGTGAAGAACAGCGCGGCCTTCTTGAACGAAATGTTGAGCTTCATTGCGCTCATGCTTGCGGCCAAGCCGGCTCCGATGAAGGCGAACAGCATGTAGCTCGCACGCCCGAAGTTGTCCATCTCGATTAGCACTCCAGGGACCAGGAAGAGCGGCACCATGCACGCAAGAACCATCCCGAACACGATGTCTCGGTCCATCTTCGGCCGGAGCAGGCCCATCGCGCAGAGCGACGCCGCGATTCCGACGAGTGAGGCGGGATAGAGCCACGGACTCTTTTCGAGCGCGGTCGCTTCGACATCATCTAGGGCGCCTATGGATAGGCACACGGCCGATAGCGCTAGCCCGCCGAATACCAGGGCCAGCGCCAGCTTGGACCTACTAGACGAACGGTGCGTCCATACGTGGTATGTCACCATCGAGGACACGAGCAGGCTCGCCAGGAAAGGTAGGATAACCGATGACAACTCGGCCGCGGCCGGAGGCGGGACGCCGTAGTTCTCCACAGACCTGAACGTCACCGTGTAGATCCCCGGGTCAAGCTGGACGAGGAGATCTCCCTCGTTACGAGCCACACCATCCACAAGTATCGTCGACGAGATGTGAGGTTCCGTTATGACTCGGAGGGTGCCTGTCAGCCCGAAGACAGCAGTGTAGTTGGTGGTTTCGCCGGCCACAATTCGAACAGCTTCCCTGTGTGGCGTCCTATACCCGGGCACATCGCTGAAGGTCAGATTGTACGTACCGGGTTTCAGCTTCAGCCACTCGAGCCCCCACTGGGTGGTCCAGTTGCCCTCTACATAGATGGTTGACGGGACCGCAGGACTCGTCGAGACCTTCAGCATGCCGTAGGAATCTGCATCGGGTCCAGGTACGCCCACGCTGGGGGTGTACTGTCCGATCAGATCCACCCGGCCGCCAGGTCCGACCGTCACGGTGCTGTTGACAGGGGGAAGATAGCCCTCGACTTCTCCGAAGCTGATCGTGTATGTTCCGGGGGTAACATCGGACAGTAAGCTCCCCTCGCCCCTAGGGAAGCCGTCGACGGAGATTGTCGCGGGGACCTCAGGGCTGGTGGATACGTTGAGCTTCCCGCACTGCGTGAAGTTGGCCGTGATCTCCATCACGTCGCTGCGGGCCTCGATCTCGAATCCGACCGAAGGGGGCGTGACGTACCCGGGCACATCAGTGTATTCAATCAGGTGATCTCCGGGTCGTATCTTCATCCAGTTGATCTCGTATGGGCTCCTCCACTCCGAATCCATCACGATTGTGGACGGGACAGACGGGTTGGTGGTGACCCTCAGGATCCCGAACTTGTCCAGGTCTGGTCCCGGCCATCCCGGCTTGTCTATGAACACACCTCGGACTTCCGTGTACTCCCCCGCCCTGATCTCGACCGTCTCGGTCATCGCGAGGTCCGTCGGTGTGACGAGCTGGCCAAACCTGTCGTCATATCCCCCGGCGGGCACGCTCCACGGAGCCATGGCCTCGCCGAAGAGCGCGATGAACGTGAAGATGACCAAGATCACTGTGCCAGTCGCACCCATAGGATTCTTGAGGAGCTGGCGGAGGATGCTCACACCGCGCTTTGTCGTCAGCCTGAGCTTCTCGCGCCAGACTGCGGACTTCAGGTCTGTCTGTTCCGACCCGTTCGTGTCCTTGTTGTTGTTCTTGCGAATGTGAAACCCCCCCCTACGATATCTTGATCCTCGGGTCCAGGTAGATCAGCAGTATGTCCGAGACGAAGTTGGCTATGACGACGGCCACTCCACCTATGACGACGATGAACTGGAGGATCGGGAAGTCCAGCTCATCTATCGCCTTGATCGTTCTATAACCAATGCCAGGATAGTTGAAAATCACCTCGACTTGGTATGCGCCGCCTATGATGAACGCTATGTCCATCGCTATGAGGGCGACCATCGGCGGCATACCGTTCGGGAGCGCATGCCTCCTGAGGACCTGGTAGTCTGTGAGTCCCTTCGCGCGCGCTGTGAGAATGTAGTCCTCCGTCATCACGTCTATGAGCGAACTCCTCATCACCAGGGACACGCCCGCAACAGTCCCCAGCGCAAGGGCCAAAGACGGCACGAAGAGGTGCTCCAACACGCTGAGTATAACGGGCAAACGCCACTCGAAGACGGCCCCGTACTTGTCCGTGTCATAGTATCCTTGAGCTGGGAACTTGGGCCACCAGTCGAGCTCGAGGAACGGGTTCGAGAACATTATCTGCAACATCATCGCGAACCAGAAGATGGGCATGCCGTAGAAGAACAGGGACACCGCAGAGGAGAAGAGGTCGAAAGGGCCCCCGCGTCTGAAAGCGGCATATGCGCCGATGGCGATGCCTATGAGCAAAGTGAACACCGTAGAAGCACCCACTAAAAGCAGGGTCCAACGCATATCGTTCAGTATGATATCCAGAACAGGACGTTCGTTGGCCATGTACGATGTCCCCCACTCTCCAGTGAAGGTGTTGTACAGGTACCATCCGAACCTCTCAATGATCGTATCGTTCAGGTGGAACTGCTCCTGAAGCCGCCACTTGAGACTCTCGTCGAACTTCGGGTCCCTGGGGACCATGTTCAGCATGGGGTCCCCTGGCATCAGATTTATGAGGAAGAAGTTCAGCGCCAGGATCCCGAATATCGTGATGACCACGTTGATCATACGCCTCGCCATGATCCTTCTGAAGGACCGCGCCACCATTACGACCCTCCTCCTCTGCCGTTATCGGGTTCCTCGGGGCGCAGGTATCCCAGCTCGGTCAGCTCCTTCCTGAGCTTGATCTCCTCAACGCTCACTCCTTCTCTCTCGAGCTTCCTGCGACGGTATCCAACATAGACCATCCTCAGGGCGATGACTGCCACAGAGAGCCACAGAACGGATAGGCACGTGTAGTCCCACCAGTTCCACTGTTGCACGACTTCGACCTCGGGAACTTCCACCTTGACGAGCGCATCAATCGTCTTCGTGTGGTTCAGAATACCGATCTTGTTGTCAGTGTACCGAATCGTGATGCGGTACTCCCCCACGCTCGCGTAGGAATAGTTGAGGAGCAGCGTCACGTTCCCATCAACATAGTCCGTGAGGTTGAAGTAGACCCAGCCCGTGTTGTCTCCAAAATTGATCGAGAACTCGATGACGTCCTCCTCTGGATCGGATAGCACTATAGTGAAGACTATCGTCTCATTAGGCGCAGCATAGTCGCCTTGGGAATATGAAAAGGCGAGCTCTTCGAGGTCGGGCGGCAAATTCCTCGACGAGACAGTCAGATTCAAGGACCTCATGGAATCGTGTCCCTCTCTACCGTCGGTGGCGTAGATGGACACATTATGAAGGCCGGTGTCGACGAACACCAGCGTGAGATAGAACCTGTGGACCCCGAGGGCCGCCTGGGACACGTTGCTTCCAACCAGAACACCATCAAGATACCACGACGCATTCACCGCATCCGCGTCCGCGTCGCTGACGTCCACGAAGAACCTCACTGTGACGTTCCCACG
>Ga0256868_10001625_pt1 | contig 12078 bp, 9 predicted proteins | sample RVTome_13_FD_187341 | JGI IMG/M metagenome (GOLD analysis project Ga0256868, IMG submission 187341) | Soil microbial communities from uranium-contaminated site in the Upper Colorado River Basin, Wyoming, United States - RVT92D227 HiSeq ... | reverse complement strand
TGGGAGGCTCCGGGTAGAAAAGGGAGTCAGGAAGATAGGCCCCAACGTGATAGCCCAACCAATGGCTCCTCACCTGAATAGCGTCCGCGCCGGCTTCCTGCAAGAATTTAGCTATACCCCGGCTGTCCTCATGGGTAAGGCATTTGCTGTCTTCAATGCCGGCGGTCTGGCCAATTTCGATACCATTCATGATGATTGATACTGAGAAGTCCTTTCCAAGCCGCCGTTTGATTTCCCTTATGATCTGCATGACAAAACGGGCCCTGTTCTCAAGGCTGCCTCCGTAAATGTCCTCACGTTTGTTCCAAAATGGAGAGAGAAAATTATGCAACAGGTGACTGCTTGCGGCGTTGATGTCCACACCATCAAATCCTGCCTTTTGGGCCCGTCCCGCCGCACTGGCGAACTTATCCACCAGCTCCTCAATTTCGGGAATAGTGAGCGGTTTGGGCACGTCGTTATGGAAATCGTTCTCCAACTTCAAACTCACGGGAGAAGCTCCTATGGGTGGACCGGAGAAAAGGGGATTGGGTTCGAAAGGCAGGTGCGCTTGCCAGGGTCCATCGTGGTTCATCTGCATAAATGTCGGGCAGCCATGTTTGTGGATAACCTCAACCAGCTCTTTGAGACCTTCAATATATTTATCGTCATCAATACGATAGCGCTGTCTCCAGCGTGCCCCAAGAGGATAATCGATGGTGGGTGACTCCACGACGAGTAACCCAACCCCGCCCCTTGCTATCCCTTCGTAGAAGGCCTTGACCTCTTCTCTCATGTGGATGTCGTCCTCGTGCCACATGAGCATGCCTGCACCGGTTTTTATGATCCGATTCCTGGTCTTTACCGACCCTATATACCCAGGTTCAAGCAACTTCTCGAATCTCGGGTGGCCAACCATTTGACTCCTCCTCCCTTTTGGTTAATATCTGAACACCTTCCCCTATTATGGGTTGGCAATCAATGGTTAAGGTCTATGCAAAGGTTGATTTGATGGAAATGCTTGTTATTTAACCTTGACCTCAGCCTTAACCTTAAGTTGCAACTTCAATGCAACTGAGTTTTAAATGACCCCTTCCTCCTTCAGGGCTATTATTTCTTGTCCTGACAACCCTATCTCGCCATAGATTTCGAGATTGTGCTCACCAATAAGAGGAGCTTTAAATCGCGTGATGACCTCGTTCTCAGAAGACCTCATGAACTGCTTCGGGTAGGGTATGGTCGTATTCAGCTCGGGGCATTCTAATTGTGACCAGTAACCCCTCTCTGCGAGGTTTGGATCATTGAGTATGTCCTCCATGCTCAAGAGCGGGCAGATGGGGATATTCCTCGATACTGCGACGTCCAGAGCTTCTTTCTTCGTCCGGGTGAGGAAGAAATCTGCAATGGGCTTCGAGATTTTATCGATGAGTTCCTGAGTGGCCGTCGCCCTATCAAAGCGCTCCCATTCAAAGCTTCTGAGGAACTCGTCACCCGCGCCCTCTTCCTCCATCCATTTTACCAGCGGGCGACATTGCTTCGCTCCCTGCTGACCTCCCATCATGAAGAAGAAGAGGTAACCATCTTTGCACGGCCACACCTGCTTTTGCACGGTGCCGCTGCCGGCTCCGCTTCTGAAGGTCCCTACTCTGCCCAAGATGACTTTGTCGACTTCCCAATAAGGTATGGTCGGGGCCAAAAACCAAGCCACACTCTGTTGCAGGGATACGTCTACGTGCTGCCCCTCCCCTGTTTTTTTCCGATAATGGTAAGCGATCATTGTGCCCACTGCAGCATCAGCACCGGCATGAAGCCAGGCTTGTGGTATGCTCATATTTACTGGTGGCCGGTCAGAATCGCCTGTCAGGTAAAGCTCACCTGCCATCCCCATTGCCACAATGTCCGATGCCTGATAGTCTCTGTACGGTCCGCTCTGGCCGAAGGGAGTGATGGACGTTAATATAATCTCCCTTTTAAGGCCACTCAGTGCAGAATAACCAAGACCCAGGGTTTCCATATATCCTGGAGGAAAAGACTCGATGATGAAATCAGACTTCTTAATCAATTCTCTAAAGATTTGTTTTCCGTCATTCTTTTTGATATCGAGAGTAATCCCTCTTTTATTTGAATTGTAAGCAAACCAATACAAACTTTTTTCAGGGTCTGGGATATCATGCCAGAATGGCCCAATCCTCCGTGAGGGGTCTCCTCCAGGTCGCTCAATCTTGATGACATCAACACCCAAGTCGCCGAGAACCTTACCGCATAAAAATCCTTTTTCGTCGGTCAAATCTAACGCCCGACAATTACTAAGCATCTTTTCTCTTTGCATATACTCAACCTTTAGCCCCTCACCCTCTCCCTCTCCCCTCAAGAAGGGAAGGTCGGTACGACTCGCAACCGAGGTGAGGGGGCCAATTCAAATATCTCTGTTTAAGCTTTCTCTTTGGCTTTCAGATCATTCCAAAGGTCCTTTATGGCTGATTTCAAATCCGCCTCTGGAGGATAAACCCGGTCAAATCCCATCTTCTTGAATTTCTCTTCATCCTCTTTGAAATCATGCCTGCCAACAGCAAGGATTCCACCAATGTAAAGAAGCACATCTCCAAGACCTGCTTCGATACATTTCTCTTTAAATCCTCTTAGATCTAATTCAGCCATCCCATAAAGAGAAGTCATTAACATCACATCGGCATCGGTCTCGATCGCTGCCCGGATAAACTCCTCGGGCTGCGTCAGACAGCCCAACTCAACTACTTTAAACCCAGAATCCCTCAAGGTCCGGGATAAGACTTTGGTTCCGATCACATGGGCATCCATCCCTACTGTTCCTGTGACCACGGTCGGCTTTCTCTTAGCGACGGCCAACGGTTTAATCGATGAGGCAGGAGAACTAGATGAAGGCATGCCTATAAGCCTCCCTTGGCTGAAGGCCCATAGGTCCTCCACCGCTACATGATAGTCCATCTTTCTCCCCTCTTTCCTCTCCCGCTCTGCAAGCTTCTCACGATGAAATTTTTTGGCCTCCTCAGGAATGGGAAGATTGCCAAACTCCGCATACCGGCATGCTCCTCTGCTATCTTTCACTCCAAGGACTTCGTCCCGAACATGCACGTTAGGACAAAATGGAGAATCCAAGACTCCGGCGTCCACTGCTTTGATGGATCCGATCAGTACATCTCCGTCTCCCATCTCAAGAACTTTATTGATAATGGCTCTTACCTCCATTTCAGTGATTCTCTCTTCGGCCTCCACTTCCTTCATTTCAATCTGAATCTTCTGATCCCTCATGATCTTGAGAATCCAGTTGGCAGACCTGTAGCTCAGAGCATGCGCCTCAGGTGTTGCGACCCCTGCTCCCTCATCAATCGTCCTTACGGAGACAGCCTCCACCTGTGCTAATGCACCCACCATGGCCATGTAGTTGAGATATCCAAATGCCTCTCCCATGTCCTGAGGGACAGGGAAGAGCGGTAGTTGACAAGCAAAGGTTCCAGGGAGAATGGTGTTCTTGTATCCGAATTGATCTAAATACTCCCTGATCAATTTTGGGGTGACCCTGATCCAGGCCAAATCTTGAGCCATATTCCCCTCACATTGGACTAATGGGATGATGCTCCTCACACCCTGCTCCGCAGCCATGAGAGATTCTATGATCATGGAGGAAATATTGACACTCCAGGGATAGACGCCACACGATAGCCATCCATGGAGATCGGTCGTCAATATTGGTCCCCTCTCCGCATAGTAGCCCATCAGCCGATAGACATGTTGACTGGAGGCGAACGTCTCCTCCAATGTGGCATTTTTTTCGTAAGCGCCAAAAAGCGCAAATGGGCTTGTTGCAGCTGCCGTCATCCCCGAAGCAAAAGCGATTTCCAGCCCCAGACCCTGGGATAGCCGTGATGTTCTCGGGTTAAAAGCGCCTTCACAGCTTTCAACCAACTTCCGGCTATTCTTCACCCCATGATTAATGAGGGGATATCCGTTTAGCATCTCCCGACCGGTTCTGATACTCTCTTCCAAACTTTCTTGAACTTTTTTAAAGCGAAGCGATCGAGAATAACTATCCGTCGTCACTGGAATCAGGGGGACTCCTGATTCGACCAGGGTCCTACAAAGTTTGATCTCATCTTCAAGGATCGGCGTTCCTGCCCTGGGAAAGACAACCGTTCTTCCCTCCTTACGGAGCCTTTCCGTAACCTTAAAGAAGCTTTTACTCTCAGGTAAATTCTTTTGATATTCTATCGCCTCTTCAAGATTAACCTCTTTACCGGTCGGCCAAAGAGAGAGAACCTTTTCACGCATTTTTAAAAATCGATCTTCGTCTATTTGTTTATTTTTAATTCCAATCTTCATCACTTCCTCCTGGTATAATCCTAAGGTAAAAATTACGGATTATACCTGATTAATAAGATTATTTTAGATTACAGAGATTAAACCATTAATCTCCTTACCTGACAGCTTTTATTGCCAAAGTTTATTAACAACCCTACCTTATATCCTGAAGCTTTTAGATAGGATAAGACCTGTAATTCATACACAGTGGGTATATTGCCTGTTAGGGCTTTGACTTCAACAACAACTTTACCTTCTATAATTAGATCTAGCCTTAGCTTGCCAACATACTTACCTCGAAATAAAATATTGTAACTTTTCTCAGTTTGATATTTTAACTCATTTTCTTCCAAAGCTATCTTCAAAGCATTATGGTATATACCCTCACTAAATCCAGGGCCTAATTCGCTATGTACTTTATAAGCAGAGCCAATAATTTTTTCTGTTAATGGATCCTTATTTTCAATCACTGTAATCTTTTTTTTCATCTTTGTAATCAGATATCCACTCTTTGTAGGATATCTTAAATGACTTCTTCATTCTTCAGCTTCTCTATCTCTTCCCAGTTGTAGCCGCATATATTCATGAGCACATCTTCTGTATGTTCGCCAAAGTTAGGTGCATGCCCCTTGACCTTTACCGGCGTTTTACTGAATTCCACAGGAATCCCAACTTCCTTAACTTTTCCAAGAACAGGATGATCATACCCGGCGATATATCCATTTTCCAATACCTGCGGATCTGACGATAATTCATCGAGGGCGAGAATTGGGGAGAAGGAGATCCCTCCTCCCTTCGTTTGAAAAATGTTGATCCATTCTTCTCTCGTCTTTGTCTTAAAAGCCTCTTCGATCATGCCGGTAATTTCCTTAAAGTTATTCTTTCGATCATTTGCTGTCGCGAACTTCGGGTCCTTTTCCAAATGGGTGATGCCAAGAGCGCCGCAGAAGTCATGCCAGAACCTATCAGATTGCGCTTCGGCAAACATCAGCCATTTTCCGTCGGAGCACTGAAAATAGTTTGCCAATGGGTTTTTTAGCGTTTTTCTTGAGGATCTTGCCAAAGCGCGCCCGCGCAACGTGGCGATGTTTACATTATAAGCTTGCAAATGGATGCCTGAACCGAGTAAAGACACCTCCACCTGCTGCCCAATCCCCTGTTTATCCCTTGCGGTGAGCGCCGCCAATATCCCATAGGCTAATAAAGTCCCGGTCATTTGATCAAATACTGGCCCATTGATCTGTGACGGAGGGCTATCCGGTTCACCCACTGTGTACATGATTCCGGACCGAGCTTGTGCGATTGGATCGAAAGCACGTTTTCCTTTTTCAGGTCCCTTCGATCCATAGCCTGTTGCTATCGCATAAATCAGTTTGGGATTAAGTTGTTTGAGTGTCTCGTAATCTGCTCCCAAATCTTTACAGACCCTCTGGGAATAGTTGGTACAGAATATATCCGATATTTTTACTAACTCGTAAAGTATCTTTTTCCCTTTTTCTTTTTTCAAATCCAAGGTGATACTTTTTTTATTTCTATTTGCTGTCTCAAAAAAAATATTGATTCCCCCTTGTAAATACAGAGAACCACCGAAGTAGGCTGACATTCCACGGACGGGGTCTCCTTTCACTCTATCTTCTATCTTGATCACCTCAGCTCCCAAGTCCCCCAACATATAACCTGCGGTGGGAGCGCTGAGGAAACCGGCACACTCCAATATCCGAATACCTTCAAGAGGACCACCCATGTATATCTCCTTTCCAGTATTGATTACTCAGCAAATAACTTCCAAATCCCCCCTTACCCCCCTTTACTAAAGGGGGGTAAGGGGGGATTAAGGTGAGGAAAAAAACCAATTTCTTAGTTGTAATTCATAATCATTCGGGGCGGCCATTTCTTCAATATGGTCTGCTATTTTCAGGGGCCACCCACAATTATTTTGTATATGATGTATTCTTTCCTCCAAGGTCGGAAGGTCAGGGTTGGGAAAACATGCAACAAGAGAAAGCTTCTCTTTTGGTCCTGTTTTTCTGAAAACCCCCATTGTAGATATTACTGTACTTACTTGGTTACCGGGGCATGTGAGATATGGCAGATTTTCTGCAAAACGATTTCGTGATTGATCGATGACCACAATGACTTCCTGCGCATTGACTGAATCGTTTGCCCCGCCTGATCCTACAAGAAATCGGCCATCAAACCCCTTCGTTGAATTGATATTTCCATATGGATCAATCTGACCTGCGCCGAGCACTGCAAGGCACTTGTTGTTCCTCCCCCCAACGAAGACCCCATGGATTGTTATGACGTCGGTTAACATGACGGCACTGCGTGTCAATGCCATACTCGCCATTATTCCTTCTCCACGCTGAGGCGTGCAACCTATCTGTCCATTCCCAATGATTAATTCTACGTCATATCCTTCATTCTTGAGTAAATAATAAGCTATCCATCCGCCGAGGGTTCGAGAACCTCCACCTATTAGGATTGTCCTGTGGCCGGATTCCCGCACACTTCTCACTATCTCTCTCGCGAGGACAATAGGCATCATTGTTTCTCTGTCAACCACGCTCTTGGATGCAAGTGGCTGTGACGGTGGTGTAACCCCCGTCAGAAAGGACGGAGTCTTGCCCCCGCCATGAATGGTGGGGCTTTCTAACGGTGTAAATGCTGGCGGCAACTCATCGTAACCCGCTTCTTTCGTTGCCATTTCTTTGAGGGCTTTAATCCTCTGGTTGCCTATTTTATTCAGATAATCTTCATGGATTGGGCAATCAATGACCCACTTCTGTAACCATTCATCAAGCTTATTATCCTGATACGCCCTATGGAGCTCCATTAAGAACTCAGTATCCTGTCCGTATGCCTCGAACTCGGCTATACCAGAACCAAAAAGAGAAAAGGGATGGACTCCCAAAGGTGCTTCGGAAACGGCATTGACTATAAAACCGGGTATTTTTACAAGGGCAGAGTGTTTTCTTATCACATCCGTATCGACAATCTTCTCCACCGTAACCAATACACCATGACTGCTTGCCAGAGAACCCCAAAGGTCATCCCCGACAGGGGCAGCCAAGATAGTGTTTCCATTTACATCGGCTATGCATCCATGAACGATAGAGATATCAGGGTTAAGGGCCTTCACTACGCCAACCTTTGTTCCCGATTTAAAAGGATCATCGATTTCCCGGAATGACTCCACATTATCCAAGGCCATTTGACTGCCTAAAATAGACTTCGTAGGCATAAAAGGGACACCCAATGCGCCGGCCATGAGCCTCTGCTGGAGGGAACAAAGAGACCAATATTCCATCTCCATCTTATTTTCTTCGAGGCCCTGCTGGATTAACTTGCTGGGACGCATAGAACCCTTGACATCAGGAGGGGAGGCTGAGAATATCAACTTCCTAACAAGGTTACAATAGACAAGATTGATGGAATGGGCTGCTAATGTGCTTTGAATGAGTGTGAACCTGGGTGTTTGATGCCAGTACTGCCGAATAATCTCACCTATGGCCGCACTTGGTCCTCCAATTCCACCGGCGAGGTGTAACTTTATTCCCGGTTCGACATAGCGTTTAATTGCCTCTCCAAGAGGTAAAAGTTTTCCTTGGCTCTCTCGTCGTTGTTCTTGGCTCTGTCCAACCATACCCTTTTATAACCTTCTCTGTTTGTCCTCTCCTTCTCTTTTTCTTTAAAATCCTTGTTAGATATTCTATAAAATATTATTAATGTTTTCACTATGATTTTAATCATATTACTGGGTGAAATTATTATATATAATTAGGGTACTTCATCCCCGTTCATCCTTGGCAAATCAGGAGTGTCATCAGGGAAGAGGGAAAGGGATATCATTAGGATGATGGACAACGTTATACTTTTAATCGACATAGGAAGCACATTTACTAAGGTTGTAGCAATCGATTTGGAAAAAGAGGAGGTCGTTTCAAGGGTTGAATCTCCTTCCACTGTGGTGGAGGATGTTACCATCGGCCTCAGAAATGCCTTAGGCAAGGTAGAAAAAGATATTGGAAGCATCAAGGCAAAAGAAGCCATTGCCTGTAGCAGTGCTGCTGGGGGATTACGAGTGGTTTCAGTTGGTTTAGTCCCGGAGCTCAGTTCCGAGGCAGCAAAGCGGGCCGCCCTTGGAGCAGGTGCAAAGATCGTTGGCCATTTTTCATACGAGATGACCCATTCGGAAATGAGGCAAATAGAGGATATTTGCCCTGACCTCATACTTCTTGCCGGCGGAACAGATGGTGGTAATGTGAAGACGATCATTCATAATGCGGACATTCTCTCGCATGCTAAAATAACTGCACCCATCGTTGTGGCTGGGAATAAATCTGCCTTTGATGAAATTGAGCAAATTTTTAATACCTCATCGAAGGTAGTCAGGTTCGTCAAGAATGTGATGCCTGAAATTGGGAAATTAGAAGTGGAAGATTGTCGTGAGGCCATGCGAGAAGTATTTATGCAAAATATTGTTAAAGCCAAAGGAATAGACAAGGCAAAACAGCTTGTAAAAGATATCATTATGCCCACCCCTGTGGCGGTATTAAATGCCGCAATTCTCCTTAGTAATGGGGTGGAGGGTGAAGAGGGATTGGGTGAGATCATCGTCATTGATGTCGGAGGGGCTACCACCGATGTCAATTCTGTTGCCTGGGGAAATCCCACTAAGGGAGGAGTTTTGATGAGGGGTTTGCCAGAGCCTTTCGCCAAAAGGACAGTGGAAGGAGACCTCGGTGTAAGACATAATATCGATGTTTTATTGCAAATTGGAAAGGGAAAGGGAGTTGCTCTCGACGAGGAGGTTATCTCTAAATTTCAATCGGAGCCAGGCAGGATTCCGAAAGATGAGAAAGAAATGTCTACCGATGCTGAACTCGCTCGGATTGCCGTGCAAACGGCCTTTGAGAGACATGTCGGGAGAATAGAAATTATCTACGGTCCTATGGGAGAAATGATGACTCAGGTTGGTAAAGATTTAAGCCATGTGACCAAAGTGATTGGCACGGGTGGTCCAATTGCCTTCTCTTCTTGCCCGGAAATAATCCTGAGCGGGGTGATCGCTGATTCTGATCATACCTTTTTGCTTAAGCCGAGGAAAACAGATTTCTATATTGATGAAAAGTATATTATGTTTGCCATAGGATTACTCGCTCAATCTGAACCCAAGAAAGCTCTGAGAATCATGAAAAAATATCTTAAACCAGCAAAGACAAATACATAAATTCATAATACTTCCAAACCATCCCACCTCAAAAGGCTGTGTCATAGTTCCCCTTTTTTCATTGCGAGTGACCGAAACCCTGCACTGCAATTTCCAGTTATTGATTGTAAAATTTTTTAGGTTTTAGTAAGATACTTGAAAACTATCTGATAATATTGATAGGTTGGAGCTTCACGCCGCCCTAACGGGTACGGTTGATGAGCAACCGCACCCGTTAGGCATCCCTTTGGACATGGCCTTTTGAAAGATGGCTTGTCACTTATCGGAAAAGACACGAAAGGAGCCACAATATGGAATATCAGGCTTTGCTTGAGAAGTTTCGGAATGGGCCGGAAGAACTGGAAAAAGCAGTGAAAGGTGTCACGAAAGAACTGGCTGACTATCGGCCCTTCCCGGAGGCGTGGTCCATCAGGGAGCTTGTTGTTCACGTGACAGACAGTGAGATCAACAACTTCATCCGGTGGAAGTCGATTATCGCCCAACCTCGTTCCAATGCTTTTGTGATCGATGAGGACACGTGGGTGAGAAACATGAAGTACACAACCGCAAGCATAGAAAAGTACCTCATGATATTCCGGCTTCTGAGAGAGATAAGCTACGAATATCTCATAGAAGTTGACCAAAAAGAGTGGAACAATGAATACTTCTTACACCCTACCCTTGGTATGGTGACGCTCGAGAAGTGTATAAGCATGTACGCCAATCACATTCCTTCTCATATTGAGCACATCGAGAGGAACAAGAAGCTTTGGGCAGAACGGGGCTGATATCGGGTGCGAGGTGCCTCCTCCTCAGGGAGGGTGCCAGGGACCGTAAGCAAGAAACTTCGGCAACCGACTATGAAGAGCAGGCCTGGGTTATACAGAACATGGAAGAAGAATTGCCTAACGTCGTTCCACTGGATCGCTTACGCTTCCGGTGAACTTTCCAATAAGTCGGCACGTTGCGCTGCTCTAACGGGTGCGGTTGAGGAGTAACTGCATCCATTATGCCATCGAGGAGGACCCACATGCAATACCTGCTGATCATCTGTCACGATGAGTCCTTTGTCCCAACCGAAACTTTAGTCAAGGAGATCGTCGCCTGGGACAAAGAAATGGAAGATAAGGGAATCCGAAAGTACGGAAATCCGTTGCGGCCCCCCAGCGATGCTAAGACCGTACGGGTGCGCAAAGGCAACGTGGTGCTCACAGACGGACCATTCGCTAAGACTAAGGAAAAAATGGCTGCGTACGAACTGATAGACTGCGCAAGCCTTGAAGAAGCCATTGATGTCGCGTCCCAGCATCCCATGGCAAAGGCCGCAACGGTTGAGGTGCGGCCGATTTGGGCTGATTTGGTCAAGCTGACAGAGCGTCGACCATCTTCATCAGGTACATAGTTGTGGCATAACGGCTGCACCTGATCGCCGATAAATCCAGCTCCCAATGAGCCGCAGTGTTGGAAGTTTAAACCTTGAAAGGAGGAAGAATTCATGAAATGGCTTGAAAAGTACGCAGATTACGCTTACGCCTTGTTGCGCATTGTGACGGGATTCATGTTCGCGTTTCACGGCGCCCAGAAGATCCTGGGAGTGCTTTCCGAGTTCCAACCACCGGCATGGTCCCAGCTCTGGTTCGGCGGCATCATCGAGCTCGTGGGAGGGCTGATGGTAATGCTGGGATTTCAAACCCGTGCGGCGGCTTTCCTCTGCAGCGGCACGATGGCCGTGGCTTATATTCAGTATCACTGGAAGTTCCAGATCGGGTCCCAGCTCTTGCCGGCACTGAACAAAGGTGAGCTGGCTGTTTTCTATAGTTTTGTTTTTCTCCTCATTGCTTGTCGAGGCGGGGTCAAATGGAGCCTTGATAAAACGAAATAAAGGAGGAGCACGAGAAATGAATAGCCCTGACCAGGTTGGGCTTCCGACCGGGCACATTCCTATAGTCGGGGTATCGTTGGCTCAGACAAGGATGCTTGTCTAAGGCTTTGTAGATATATCAGCGTACCTGTCTCTTCCTGTATGTTTTGTTTCAGAAGAAACTGAATGGACATAGTCATAACTATTACACAAATTGGAGGTTTTGAGAAAGCAGTGATTATTTGATTGAAAGACAGGAGGATGAGATGAACAAGAATACTCTTCGCAAGCTGTTTTGGGTGTTTTGGTGTTCCACAACGATATTGACAGGTGTCTTGGCTGGATTTTTGGTTTCACATTCCATTATGTTGGGGCGTTTCTTCCAGTGGTTTATTGAGTCAGGCAATGAAAATTTATTGCACCAAACGTATACGGTTTTCCGTGCAGCCAGTAATCCACACGTTGTGTATAATATTCCCCTGTATCTGGCCTTTGTCTCCGGTATTATTTGGACAGTGCTGGCCTTCATAGTGCGGAGGGATAGAATCATTGCAGTGATTGCGGGACTATCAACGTTATGGGTGGGAATGATCTTTTTTATCTCTGACTTAGCCGAAGCAGAAGAGGCAGTATTGACAGGCATCGCAGATGCCAGGCTGACACAGCTCTACACGTCAATCAACCTGCCGGT
>Ga0256868_10001624_pt1 | contig 12081 bp, 12 predicted proteins | sample RVTome_13_FD_187341 | JGI IMG/M metagenome (GOLD analysis project Ga0256868, IMG submission 187341) | Soil microbial communities from uranium-contaminated site in the Upper Colorado River Basin, Wyoming, United States - RVT92D227 HiSeq ... | reverse complement strand
TACCCGTTTTGACCTCGAAGCCCAGCGAGTTGAGCTTGGCCGCGACCAGCTTGGAGGTTTCGAATTCCCGGTTGCTCAGTTCGGGATTCATGTGGATGAAACGGCGGATCTTGATGATCTCCGCCTTATGCTTCTCGATCTCCTGGTCGATCTTGAGGGCCGTCTTGGTGTCCACGGCCATGAGCCCGAGGGAAGCGAGGCCGGCGGCCAGGATCAAAAGCGCGACAAGAATCCTATTTCTCATGATTTCATTATTTTACAGCGATTTCCGGGAAAATTCCAGCCCCTGAAAATAGTTGTCAGCCAAAATAGTTCACTCCCCGGCGAAATTAGCGAAACGGACCGGATTAACCCGGTTTATTTTTCCGGTTCTTCCGGATATTCGGGGACCTTTTTGGCGTATTCTTCCTTCTTCTTCTCGATGAATTCCTTGATGGCCTCGATGCCCTCGCCCGTCTTCTCTTTGACGATCTTGATCCCCTTCTCGGCTTCCTTGGCGATCTTCTCGTAGCTTTCCATGGCCATTTCCCCCGTTTTGGCGGCCTGGTCCTTGATCTTCTTCCGGGTCTCCTTTCCGCTGGCGGGGGCGAAGAGGATCCCCAGGATGAAACCGGCGGCTGCCCCGGCGAGGAACGTCACCAACGTGTCGGTGAAGTGGGAGTCTTTGTTCTCGGACATGTCATTTCTCCTTTCGTTTTTTCAGTTGCCGCCAACCCAGATGGAGCAGGGGGTAAAGGATCAGCCAGTACTTGGAGGCCGGGCGTATGACTTTCGTGGTCAGGAAGAGGGTCGCTGCGGAAAGGCCGGCGAGGGTCTTCTTGGAGGATTCAAGGATCTCCCCGACGTCATCGATCCGGGCGTCCACCTTTTGCTCGATGCCCTTGAGGCCTTCGGCCAGTTCCCTGAGCTCGACAAGCGTCCGCTCGCCCTCCCGGGCCGTCCTCCGGAGCTGGACCAGGAAGAGGACAAGAAAGACGATGGCGACGACGAAGGCGATGGAAACGACGAGGAACAGGGTTTGGTTCAAAGTCAGCAGCATGTTGATTTTAAAATAAGCCAAAAAGCGGCCGTTGTCAATCCAGTAGGGGTCAAACCTACTCTTTTGACAATTCTGTCAAAAGAGTAGGTTTGACCCCTACTTATACAAAATTTTCCGGATGTCCTTGATATTGTGCGTGTTCTCGATGCAGGCCAGGACCTCCGGATAACGTTTGACTTCGCCGCCGTGAACGGCTTCCTCCCACGCCGCCAGATGCGGATCGGGAATGAGCTTATGCTCCGCCTTGATGGTCCGGTTGATGCCCCTGAGGGCCAGCCATTGCGTGATCATCAGGAGGGCCAGGGCATAAAAAGCGATGTTGGGGCCGGGGAGGAGGGCGGCCAGCCCGCTTATGGGAACGAGGACCGCTTCACCCGCCAAGACAAGAATGTGTGTCGTCCGCTGTTTTTGAAGGAAGAGCGAGAACTTGAGACGAACCTTTTTTTCGTCGGTGGAACCTGCGTAGACGATCGGCAGGCATCCGTCCTTGAGCCTCAACGCCCGTTCGAAGGCCTGCTCCATACGGAGCGTCCTGTGCGGGAGGAGCATAAGCTTCTTCTTGGCCCGCTCCCAGACGTCCCTGGACTTCGAGAATTTGACCTGGATCGGCTTCGCGGAGTCCGAAGAAAAATACCGGTAGCGGCCTTTATAGTCGCGGACGAAAAAGAATTTCATCTCCGGTCCCTACTTTCTTTTATTTAATAGATAAATGAAGAACGGGGCGCCGACGGCGGCCGTGATGACACCGATCGGAAGTTCGGTGGGGAAGAGGAGTGTCCGGGCCAGAAGGTCGCAATAGACGAGGAAAACGCCGCCCGCGAGCGAGGAAAAGGCGAACAAATAGCGGTGGTCCGGACCGATCAGGATGCGGACCCAATGCGGGATCACGAGCCCGACGAACCCGATGATCCCGCTCGCGGAGACCGAGAGGGCGGCGAGCAGCGTGGATAGGGCCAGGAAGATCTTGCGCACCCGGACGACCGGACAGCCGAGGGACTGCGCCGCCTCGTCGCCCATGACCAGGAGGTTCATGTCTTTGGCAAGCCACTGGGCCGCCCCCAGGCATAAAACGACGTAGGGAGCGATGGCGGTGACCTGCCGCCAATCGGCGAGGGCGAAACTTCCCAGCAGCCAGAAAACGGCCTGCTCGAAAGAGTCGGATTTCATGAAGAGCAGAAAGGAGGTCATGGCCGAAGCCATGGCGCCGGCCGCGATTCCCGTCAGGAGGAGGGTTTCCACCCTGTAGAGGTCTTTCCTCCGGGAGAGAACGTAGACAAAGGAAACGAGACCGAACCCGGCGGCGAAGGCCAAGACGCTTTGGCTGGAGAACCCGAGGACGGTGACGTTGATGCCGAAATAGATGCAGACGACGGCCCCGAACGAGGCGCCCGAGGAGGCCCCGACGACAAAGGGATCGGCCATCGGGTTCTGGAAATATCCTTGGAGGATGGCCCCCGAGAGGGATAGGGCTGCCCCGACCAGGAAGGCCAGAAGAACCCGGGAAAGCCTGAGGTCGATGAAGATCGTCGAGAAAGCCGAGCTCCGGCCGGTGAGGAGGTCCAGAAGGTCTGCTGCTGTCGTTCGGACGGGGCCCTCGAGAAGGGACGCCAGAAGGCCGGCCGCGAGGAGGACGGCCAGAACGGCCAGGAAAAGGCGGCGTTTCGCGGTGACACTCATGGCTTCTTATCGAACCTCTCCGGGTGGATGTTCCGGGCGGTCTCCTCAAGGGCGTCGGCGAGCCGCGGGCCGAAACGGCTGGCCACGTTCTCGTCAAGGAAACGGATCCTTCCGCTCCGGACAGCTGCGACCCCTCGAAGCCTCGTGTCCTTGAGAAACCGGTCCCGCGCTTTTTCGAACTCGAGGATGGACCGGGCCAGGATGATGATGACCTCGGGGTCGTCACGGACGAGCTGTTCAAGGCTGTAATGCAGCCAGTTCCTGGAGATCCCGCCGGCGACGTTCCGGGCCTTGCAGGAGGCGATGAGGTCATTGAGGTAGCTCTCCCGGCCGCAGGTCCAGAGACCCGTTCCGTGAAGGGCAAGGAAGACCCTCGGCTCGGCCGTCACGGCGCAGAGACGGTCGCGAACGGCGTCCAGCCGGTCCTTCAGTCGGGAGGCGAGCGCCGCCGCCTCCTTTTCCCGGCGGGTAACGCGGCCGATCTTCTCGAGGAGGGGGAAGAGCGAACCGAGGTCAATCCCGATGTTCAGGACGAAGACGGGAAGGCCGAGCTTCTTGAGACGCTCCACGGTCCGGAGAGGGTTGCCCCGGAAGGCGATGACGAGGTCAGGGGACAAGGACTTGATCATCTCCAAGTTGGGATCGACCAACCCGCCGATCTTTTCCTTCCGCTTCGCCGCTTCGGGATAGTCGCAGTAGCGCGTGACCCCGACGGTCTCTTTGTCCAAGCCCAGGGCGAAAAGGATTTCCGTAACGTTGGGCGCCAGGGACACGATCCGGCGGGGCGGACCCGAAAGGGCGAAGGGGACTCCCGTGTCGTCAAGGACGGTCTCGTTCTGGGCGGAAGCGACCAGGGAAACGGCCGTAAGGAGGAGCAGGATACCGGCCGCGCGGAGCATCAGGCTTCCTTCCCGGGACCGGCGACGAGCGAGATCTCCGGGAGCCCGGAACGCAGGTTCTCCCGGATGTCCACGTCGGCGTCGAAGATCCGCTTGATGTTGTCCTTCGTGATCAGTTCGGAGGGCCGGCCCTGGCCGCTGATCCTCCCGTCCTTGAGGAAGATCAGCCGCTGGGAATAAAGGGCGGCCAGGTTGATGTTGTGTTCGGCGGCCAGGATGGTCTTCCCCTTTTCCCTCCCGAGTCTCCGGAGGATCTCGTAGATCTCGACCTGGTAGCTGATGTCGAGATGGGAGCTGGGCTCGTCGAGGAACAGCAGGGGCGTGTCCTGGGCCAGGGCCCGGGCGATGAAGACCCGTTGCCTTTCCCCGCCGCTGATGTGGGCCATCATTTTGTCCCTGAGATGGGACGTCTGGGTCAGCCGGAGGACCTCCTCCAGGGCTTCCGAGTCCGAGGCCGCGGGGCCGCCGAGGCGTCCCTGGTGGACATAGCGCCCCATGAGGATGACCTCCGCCACCCGGAACTCGAACACGGGGTCGTAGATCTGGGGGACGTAGGCGATCCCGCGGGCCATCCGGCGCCTTCCCCAGCCGGCTATGCTCGTCCCCTCGATCCGGACCTCGCCCCGGACATCCCGGACAAGCTTCTGCAGGGCCTTGATGAGCGTGCTCTTGCCCGATCCGTTCCGGCCGAGGACCGTGACGAACTCGCCGGGTTCGATGGAGAACGAAACGCCTCGGATAACGGGGCCGTCCCCGTATCCGGCCGACAGGTCCTTGACTTCAAGAATGGGCATGTTGTTTAAGAATCGATTATATAATAAGTAAGGTAATAAGTAAGGGTCAAACCTACTCTTTTGACAATCCTGTCAAAAGAGTAGGTTTGACCCTTACTTGATCCCTTGCTTGTCGTTGACTTTTCAGGCCGGGCGCCCTATGATGAGCCGGACGAGACGAACAACCAAGGGCGCCGATGAAGGACAGCTTCAACTTCGAGGACGTCGAGAGAAAGTGGCAGAAGGTCTGGGCCGAGGAGCGCGTTTTCGAGGTCCATGAGGACCCGTCCAAGCAAAAATACTATCTGCTGGAGATGTATCCCTATCCCTCGGGTCGCATCCATATGGGCCACGTCCGGAACTATTCCATCGGCGACGTCATCGCCCGCTACAAATCGATGAACGGCCTGAACGTCGTCCATCCCATCGGCTGGGACGCCCTGGGCATGCCGGCCGAGAACGCGGCCATCAAGCACGGCGTCCATCCCCGGAAGTGGACGCTGGACAACGTCGCCGCCATGCGCAGCCAGCTCAAGAAGATGGGCTTCGGCTACGACTGGTCGCGCGAAGTGAACTCCTGTCTGCCGGATTACTACAAGTGGAACCAGTGGATCTTCCTCAAGATGTTCGAGCGCGGCCTGGCCTTCCGGAAGGAAAGCTGGGTCAACTGGTGCTCCCAGTGCCGGACCGTCCTGGCCAACGAACAGGTCGTCGGCGGGGGCTGCTGGCGCTGCGACACCCCGGTCATCAAGAAGAAGATGGAGCAGTGGTTCCTCAAGATCACGGATTACGCCGAAGAACTTCTCTCCGGCCACGCGATGCTCGGCAAGTGGCCCGAGTACGTCCTCCTCATGCAGAAAAACTGGATCGGCAAGAGCCGGGGCGTGATGATCGACTTCCCGGTGCCGTCCCTGGCGCGGCCGGTCCAGGTCTTCACGACCCGGATCGACACGATCTATGGAGCGACCTTCCTGGTGATCTCGCCGGAGCATCCCATGGCTGAGGACCTCATCGCCGCGTCCCCGGGCCGCGAGGAGTTCAAGGCCTGGATCGCCAAGGCTGTCGCCGAGGCCCGGATCAAAAGGGGTTTCGGAGACGCCGAGAAGGAAGGCATCGACACGGGGGCCAGGGCCGTCAACCCGTTCACGGGCGAGTCCATTCCCGTCTGGATCGCGAACTATGTCCTCATGGATTACGGGACGGGGGCCATCATGGCCGTTCCGGCCCACGATCAACGCGATTACGAATTCGCCCAAAAATATGGGCTTTGGATAAAGCCCGTCATCGTCCCCGAGGAAGGGTCCGCGGAGGATGCCGGGGAAGGGAAGGCCTTCGAGAGCTATGGGCGCCTCCAGGACTCCGGCCCTTTCACCGGGCTGCGGTGCGAAGAGGCCATGGATAAAATGGAGGCCTACGCCGAAGAGAAACGCATCGGCCGTCGCAGCACGACCTTCCGCCTCCGCGACTGGGGGATCTCCCGTCAAAGGTACTGGGGGACGCCCATCCCGATCATCTATTGCCCGAAGTGCGGGACGGTGGGCGTCCCTTATGAGGACCTCCCGGTCGAGATCCCGCACGATGTGGCCATCACGGGGGAAGAGGGCTCTCCCTTGGAGCGTCTGGAGAGCTTTGTCCGGACGACCTGCCCCAGGTGCGGCGGCGAGGCCAGGCGCGAAACCGACACCATGGACACGTTCGTCGACTCGTCCTGGTACTTCTTCCGATACACGTCCCCGCGGGAAGAAATTCTCCCGTTCAGGCCGGAAGCCGCGAAATACTGGCTCCCCGTCGACCTCTACATCGGCGGCGTCGAGCATGCCATCCTCCACCTCATCTACGCGCGTTTTTTCACCAAGGTCCTCCGGGACCTCGGCCTGACCGAAGTGGGCGAGCCCTTCCCGCACTACCTGGCCCAGGGGATGGTGACCAAGGACGGGTCGGTCATGTCCAAGTCCAAGGGCAACATCGTCGATCCGGACGAGATCCTGAAAAAATTCGGCGCGGACGCCCTCCGGTTGTTCATCATCTTCGCCTCGCCGCCCGACAGGGAGTTCGCCTGGGCGGAAGAGGGGCTGGAAGGGAGCTCCCGTTTCCTCGTCCGCGTCTGGAAGATCGTCCACGAGAACCTGGATGTCTTCGCGGACGGGGCATCGCGATTGCCGAATGACCCCCCGGCGGGAGAGAGCGTCGGCCGGGTGCTCAGGAAGATGCACCAGACCATAAAAAAGGTCGGGGAGGACATCGAGGTCCGTTTCCATCTGAACACGGCCGTGAGCTCCATCATGGAGCTCTACAACCTGCTCCGGAAGGACATGGCCGCGCTTAGGCAAAGCGCCGAAGGCAAGGCGGCCCTCCGCTCCGCCCTGGAGGCGCTGGTCCAGCTGCTTTCGCCCTTCTCCCCGCACATTGCCGAAGAGCTCTGGGAGAAGATGGGCCACGCCGAGATCCTCATCCGGACTCCGTGGCCGGCCTTTGACCCAGCCCTGGCCAGGGAGGAAACCGTGACCATCGTCGTCCAGGTCAACGGGAAGGTCAGGGATAAGTTCGAAGCGGTCCGGGAGCTTACCGAAAAGGAACTCGAGGTAAAGGCCCTGCGCCTGCCCAAGGTCCAGGCCGCCCTCGACGGCAAACCGGTCCGCAAGGTCATCTGCGTCAAGGACAAGCTGGTCAGTATCGTCGTAGGATGAGAATGGAAAACCGGATGAAAAGATATGTCGGGCTTTTCGCGGCCTGCCTCCTGGCGCTGTCCTGCGGCTATCGCTTACGCGGCACGGAAAGCTACCTTCCTACTCACATCAAGCGGATCAGCATCCCCCTGTTCAAAAACCTGACCACGCGGTACGAGCTGGACCTCAAGCTGACCCAAGCGGTCATCAGCGAGATGGTGGCCCGGGCCAAGGTGGAAATCCTGGCCGAGAACGTCAGGAGCGACGCCATCCTTTTGGGTGAGATCCAGGCGTTCACCGTCAATCCGATCGCGTTCTCCGGGGAGGCCGCCGCCGACCGGTACAAAATCACCGTCGTGGCCAAGATCGTCCTCCGAGACCTCGTCAACCAGAAGGTCCTCTTCTCCAACCCCTCCTTCGTCTACGTGAAGCAGTATGAGGTGTCCGAGGGGTCCGACTTCGAATCCGTGGAGACCGAGGCCATCGGAGAGGTAGCGGAAGAGTTCGCCCGGACGGTCGTGGGCAACATCCTGGAAGGATTCTAGCTCTTGTTCAGCCTGGCCTTGGGCGAGAACCTCCTGGAAGAGTCCCTTTCCCCCGGGTATTTTTTCTACGGCGAGGAAACCTATCCCGCCGAGCGGTTCGTCCGCGATCTCCAGGCCCTGCTCATCCCACGCGACGCCGGGGATTTTCGCCCCGACCTGTTCTACCTCGACGAGACGAACTGGGCCGATATCCTCGACACGGCCAGGACCATGCCCTTCCTCTTTTCCCCCTGGCGGATCATTATTGTCAGGATCCCCGAGAAGAAACCGGACTCGGACAAGGGCGGCGAGAAGGAGGCCAAGCTTGTCTCCGCCATGGAGGAAAAGCTCCTGAAGGCCTATTTCGCCTCCCCGTCTTCCCGGACCGTCATGGTGGTCATCCTGCCCGGCAAGATCAGGAAGGGCCACCCCCTGGTCCGCGTCTTTTCGTCGCTTCCGGGGATCGTCGTGAGGGAGCTTAAAGCCCTGAAAGCATACCAGATCCGGCCCCGGATGGAGGAGAAAGCCCGCTCGGTGGGAAAGGCGTTGACCCAGGACGCGGCCCTGAGGCTCCTCGAGATCGTCGGCTGCGACCTGCGGCTCATGGACAACGAGATTGAAAAACTGGCCGTTTACGTGGATGACAGAAAGGCCATCGACGCGGCCGACGTCAACCAGGCGACGGGCTGGGTCCGGGGATTCGATTCCTACGAACTGGACAATGCGTTGGAGAAAGCGGACCTCCGGGAGTGCCTTATCGTCCTCGACAATTTGTTCAAGGCCGGGGAGAAGCCCGTGGACATTCTTCGTGAGATCGTGGGCTTCTTCCGGAATATCCTCTTGGCCCAGACGCAGCTTCGGGAAAAGGGCGCCGACAAAAAAGCGATCTTCAAGGGATTCTTCCCGTATGTCTCGGAGACTTTCCGGAAGCTCTACCAGGAGAAATACGCCGGCTTCTTTTCCCTGGTCGAGGGCATCTCGGAATCCGACCTCGCCGGGCTCCTCGAAGAGTTGGAAAACGTGGACGTCCTCATCAAATCGACGGACGCCAAGGAGCAGAGATTATTCGAGGTCTTTCTCTACAAATACTGCCGTTTGAGAAAAAACGCCAGGATCACTTCGAAGGCTTGGGGGTGATCTTCGCCACCTGGAGGCTGAGCCTCGATTTGTATCGGGCCCCCTTGCTGGCGTGGACCGTCCCCTTCTTGACGATCTTGTCGATGACGGAAAAGGTCTCGGGGAGGAGCTTCCCGGCCCCTTCGGCGTCTTTATTCTTGATCGCTTCCCTGACTTTCTTGACCTGGGAACGGATTGCGGACTTGTTCTGCTTGTTGATGGCGGCTCGGCGGAGGCTGCGCCTCTCCTGCCGGATCGCGGATTTGTGATGGGCCATCGTTTTCTCCTTTTAAGGGGGATATGATAGACTATTCACCCCGTAAAGTCAAACGATGAAGATCGTTCTGCAGCGCGTGAAGGAGGCCCGGGTCGAGGTCGAGGGCCGGACGGTGGGCCGGAGCGGCCTCGGGCTCTGCCTTCTGGTCGGGATCGAGAAAGGGGACACCGAAGAGGATGCCGAACATCTGGCCCTGAAGGCCGTCGAACTCCGGATTTTTCCTGATGAAGCCGGGAAGATGAACTTGTCCCTGGCCGATGTCGGCGGCGAGGTCCTGGCGGTTTCGCAATTCACTCTCGCCGGATCGGTCAGGAAGGGACGAAGGCCGAGCTTCGACGGCGCCGAGGAACCTGCCCGGGCCGAAGCCCTGTTCGCTAATTTCGTGGACGCCGTCCGGGATCTGGGGGTCAGGGTCGAGACCGGGGTCTTCCAGGCGGTGATGGCCGTCCACATCTTGAACGACGGCCCCGTGACGTTCATCCTGGAGTCGAGGCGGACGAATCCCCCAGGGGGCGGATAGGGCCGGCCGGCATCGCCTTTCAGGGGGAGGCGACGCGCCCGAATATCACCCCTGGAATCCCCCGCGCGGGCCATTGACCGGAGGCCCTTGGACTGTCAAAATCCTTCATGTCCGGGTATAATGGACTACGTTTTTGCCCGTCTAACCCTGGAGGAGCACGCCTGGAGATGTCGTTGGAGTCCTCATGAGCGATCACTCGAGCCGCAGAAAAGTCGCGGCCCTGCCCCGCCTTCCCCTTGCGGGGAGTATCGACCTCACCTATCGTTGCAATAACGATTGCCGCCACTGCTGGCTGCGTCTCCCCCCGGATTCCCCCGAAATGAAAGCCGAACTCACGACCGAAGAGGTCAAGGCGATTGTGGAGGAGACCCGCGCCATGGGCTGCCGGAAATGGTCTGTTTCCGGGGGAGAACCCATGTTGAGGCCTGATTTCGAGGAGATCTTCGATGACATCACCTGCCGGGCGGGAGCATACGTCATCAACACCAACGGCACCCTCATCACCCCCCGCATCGCCAAGTTGATGAAACGGAAGGGCTCGAAGCTCGTCGCGCTTTACGGGGCCACCGCCCGGGTCCACAATGGGATCACCAGGAGCCCCGGTTCTTTCGAGGCGATGATGCGGGGCGTCGCTTACCTCAAGGAGGCCGGGGCGGGATTCACGGTCCAGGTCATTCCGATGAGGGACAATTACCACCAATATGCGGAGATGCTCAGGTTGGCGGAATCGATGAGCAGGACCTGGCGGATCGGCGCGCCGTGGCTCTGGCTGTCGGCATCCGGTGAGCCGGGGAAAAACCTCGAGATCGCGGACCAGCGGCTTGACCCGGCGGAGGTCGTGAAATTGGACGAGCCTGACCTGTCGTTCGAGGAATGGGTGGACGGGAACGTCGAGGAGACGTGCCGGAGGGAACCGGGGGACGAGCGGCTCTTCGCCGCTTGCGTCCGCAGCCGCCGCGATTTTCACGTGGACCCATATGGGAAGATGAGCTTTTGCTGTTTCGTCAAAGATCCGGCCCTCCGCTACGACCTGAGAACAGGGAACTTCCGGGACGCCTGGGAAAATTTCGTCCCGTCGCTTGCCGAAAAGGTTCGGGGCGGCGGTCATTATCTCGAGAACTGCGGCGCCTGTGAATTCCGCAGGGATTGTCGCTGGTGTGCTGTCTACGGCTTCCTGGAGCATCGGGACTATTCGGCCAAGGTGGACTACCTTTGCCGGGCCGCCCGGGAGAACCGGCGGTTCAAGGAGAGCTGGAAGGAAAAGCACCGGCGGCATTATGACATCGCCGGGATCACGGTCCGGGTCGAATCCGATCTCCCCTTCAGCGAGGGGACGTTCAGGCCAAAATTTAAGCTTTTCGAAGTCCCGGAACCCGGCGACGACGTCGTCACCATACGCCACCACTTTTCCCTTCCGGACCTGGACGGAGTGGACTTCGGCAGGGAGGTCTATCGGAAACCGCCCTGGGCCGTCTATGAAAAAGGGGATTCCTGGATCTACCTCGGGATCGCGCCGGATCCCGGCGATCGCCGCCTTCACCGGGTGGCGGTCTGCAGCCGCGACCATACGCGGACGAGGATTTATAACCAGAACGGTGAGCTTTTCTTAAGCGGGGGCATGGACTCCCTCGCGCTTTTCTCTTCGGACCAGATCCTGATCGCCCGTGTCCTGGCCGACAGGAAGGCGTGCTATCTCCATTCGGCGGGAATTGTCTTGGACGGCAAAGGCTTGCTTTTTGCGGGACACTCGGAAGCGGGAAAATCAACGATGGTCAAGATGATGAGGGACAAAGCCGAAGTGCTCTGCGACGACCGGATGATCGTCCGGAAATGGCCTGACGGTTTCCGCATCCACGGGACTTGGAGCCACGGCGAGATCCCCGAAGTCTCCCATTCGTCCGCTCCGCTTCGGGCCATCCTGTTCCTCGAAAAATCCCCGGACAACCGCTTGGTCCGGGTCGAAGACAAGAGAGAAAGGGTCCGGAAGGTCCTGGAGTTCCTGGTCAAGCCGTTGGTGACCCCGGATTGGTGGGACAAGATGCTCACGCTCATCGAAGAGATCGCGGACCAAGTTCCATGTTACACGCTTTATTTTGACAAGAGCGGCAGGGTGGGTGATCTTCTAAAAGGACTTTAATACGAACATGCCGGTGAAAACGTCGTATGCCAGGAGGGTCCGGGCCTCGAGCTCCTTGCTTTGGGGGCGAAAGAGCCCCCGGCTCGTTCGCCTCGATGTCGAGCTGACCGAGCGGTGCAACAACGATTGCATTCACTGCTACATCAACCTTCCGGCGAACGACGAAAAGGCAAGAGGACGGGAACTCTCTGCCGCAGAGATCAAGAGGATCCTCGGCGAGGCCGCAGATCTCGGCTGCCTGACCGTCAGGTTCACGGGAGGGGAGCCCCTCCTTAGGCCGGACTTCGAGGAGATCTACCTCGCCGCCAGGAACCTGGGGATGGGGGGCGTCCTGTTCACGAACGCGTGCCTCCTCACCCCGGCCCTCGCCGATCTCCTCAAGCGAGTCCCTCCCCTGAGGAAGATCGAGGTTTCCGTCTACGGGATGACGAGGGCTTCCTATGAACGGGTGTC
>Ga0256868_10001623_pt1 | contig 12084 bp, 8 predicted proteins | sample RVTome_13_FD_187341 | JGI IMG/M metagenome (GOLD analysis project Ga0256868, IMG submission 187341) | Soil microbial communities from uranium-contaminated site in the Upper Colorado River Basin, Wyoming, United States - RVT92D227 HiSeq ... | reverse complement strand
ATGGGCAAATGAAAAGCGCATGCGGTTAGCAAACTTGGTGTTCATGTAACAGTCATAATCTACCACGATACCACTTCGATCCACCTTTAAGTATGCGTCCATATCAAGTTGAGACAGCAGACCATGCACCGGATCAGGAAGCAGTCTTAACCTGATTTCAACAATCGTCTCTGTGTCAACTGGTACTCTACCTTCCGGCCAATACTGTGTTCTGATTTCCTCTACCCGTTTCCAAAGGACGTCTTTGTCAATCCATGGGCACTTAAAATCACCGTATTCCAAATACTATTTCCCCTTTCGGATAATCTGTATGAGGTGATCCAACTCTTCGGGGGTAGGTTTTTCACTCCGTATCGTTCGGAAAAACATCGGCAGCGATCTTACCGTCTCCTCATCAGATAAGATGTCTTCCGGAATGATCCCCGAATCTATCCGGGCTTTATCCTTCATTGCTTTCCAGGTTTCAGACCCAATTTTAATATCCAGGACTTGTGCTATTTTTTTTAGTTTTTCTTCATCCTGGGGGGGCGAAAGCAATCCCCGCTCAACCTTGCTCCAATTACTGGCGTCCGTTTCAATCAGTTTACAGAATTCTCTGAGGGTTATGCCTTTGTTGATTCTCCTCTCCTTGATAAATTCTCCAAACATCTCCTCCTCCTTGCTTGCATTCTTTACATTTTGTCATCGTTTACTCGACACCATTTGTGGTAATAATAAAACCACGTGGTAATTCTAATACCACACATCATGGATGTCAAGGGAAATTGTATCTATTTTTTAGGTAAGATGAGGTCGTTTGGTGTGGTAATCGGTGTTCTGCTCAAAGGTGTAGGCGGCCTGAATGATCTTTTCTTCCTCGCAAGCTCTGCCGATGAGCTGGAGCCCGATGGGGAGCCCTTTCTTACTGAAACCGCAGGGGATCGAGATGGCCGGCACACCGGCCAGGTTTACGGAGATGGTGAAGATGTCCGAGAGGTACATCTGGAGCGGGTCCTGCACCTTCTCCCCGAGTCGAAAGGCAGGGGTAGGGGCGGTAGGGGTGACGATCACGTCGCACCCTTGAAAGGCCGCTTCAAAATCAGCCTTGATGAGGGTCCGTACCTGGGCAGCCTTCCGGTAATAGGCGTCGTAATATCCGGATGAAAGGACGTAGGTCCCCAGCATGATCCTCCGCTTTACCTCTTGGCCGAACCCCTGTGAACGGGTCTCCTGGTACATCTCCATGAGCTCCTTGGACCCGGATGCGCGAAAACCGTATTTCACCCCGTCATATCTGGCCAGGTTGGAACTCGCCTCAGCCGTGCAGATGACATAGTAGGTTGCTACGGCGTAACCAGTATGGGGGAGCGTGATCTCTTTGACTGATGCCCCCAGACCCTCGAGGGTCCTGATGGCTGCTCCCACCTGCTCCTCCACCTCGGGGTCCATCCCCTCCACAAAGAACTCCTTAGGCACACCGACGACCCACCCCTTGATATCCGCAACCAGGGCCTTACGAAAATCAGGGATAGGAAGGTCTCTGGAGGTGGAGTCCAGGGGGTCAGGACCGGCAATCACATTCAGCATGATGGCGCAATCTTCCACGTCCTTGGTGATGGGGCCGATCTGGTCCAGAGAAGAGCCGAAGGCCACGAGACCGTAGCGGGATATCCTCCCATAGGTCGGCTTCATTCCCACCACCCCGCAGCAGGCAGCGGGCTGGCGAATGGAGCCGCCGGTGTCCGATCCCAGGGCAGCGATGCAGGCATCGGCAGCCACGGCAGCGGCTGAGCCGCCGCTCGATCCTCCGGGGATGGCATCGAGGTCCCAGGGATTGCGGGTGATCATAAAGCGGGAGTTTTCCGTGGAGGAGCCCATGGCGAATTCATCCAGGTTTGTTTTGCCGAGAATGACGCCTCGTTGCTCCTTGATTCGCTTGACGACGGTGGCGTCGTAGGGAGGGATGAAATTCTCCAGTATCTTTGAGGCGCAGGTGGTCGTAATCCCCTGCGTGCACATGTTGTCCTTGATCGCCAGGGGGATGCCTGTGAGCGCAGCGATGTTTCCAGTGGCAATCCTGTTGTCGGCCTCCCGGGCCTGCTCCATTGCCTCTTGTTTTGCTACTCGCAGGTAGGCCTTGATCTGAGGGTCAACGTCGCGGATCCTCCCCAGGAGTGCATCGGTGACCTCTTGGGAAGAGACCTCTTTCCTCCTCAATCTCTCGTGGAGCTCATGTATGGTAAGACGGTACACTTCTTTCATCCCAAAGGGTTTAAATGATCTTGGGTACGCGGAAGCAACCCTCGGTCTTATCCGGCGCATTCTCCAGAGAGGCCTCCTGGGGCAATGATCCTCGTACCTCGTCCTCGCGCATGGTGTTATAGTGTGAGACCACATGGAAGGTGGGCTCAACTGCGCTGGTGTCCAGCTCATTGAGCTTTTCCATATAGTCCAAGATAGCATTCAACTGGCCGGTGAAGAGCTGCTCTTCCTCTTCGGAGAGCTTCAACCGTGCCAGGATTGCTACGTGTTCGACCTCTCCTCTTTCAACCTTCATCTCTTACCTCACATCCTTGTTTTGCTGCCCTTGACGAGCTCTTTGAAGATCGCTAATCGCTGCTCCAGTTTTTCTTTGAGTATAGAGAACTCCTGAAGCTTTTCCCGTTCCTTCTGGACCTTATCTGAGGGTGCCTTTTGCAGGAAGGCCTCATTGGCTAATTTGCTCTGCGTGAGATCGAGATCCGCGAGGAGTCGCGTCAACTCTTTGGTAAGCCGCTGCTGCTCCTTGTGGGGATCTTCGATCACACCCTCCAATGGGACAAAGACCTCCACTCCATTTGCCAGGGCCGTGGCTGCGGCGCGGGGGCGCTCCCCCTGTACGACGATCTGGGCTTCTTTGACCCGAGCGAGATCCTTGATAAATCCCAGGTGCTCCCTGAGCGCTGCGGCGGTCTCCTCATCATCGGCGATGAGGATGATCGTGAGCTGGGTCAAAGGGGGTATGCCCATCTCCCCCCTGATGTTGCGCACGCCGGTGATCACCTCCATGATCCGCCCCATCTCGCGAACCGCGGTATCGTCGCTCAATTCAAGCCGCACCTCGGGGTACTCGGCAATCATGATGCTCTCGCCGGCATGGGGCAGTTGTTGCCAGATCTCTTCGGTGATAAAGGGCATAAAGGGGTGGAGCAACTTGAGGGCCTTGTCTAAGACATAGGCCAAGGTCTTTTGGGTTATGGTACGCTCGCTTTTCTCGCTGTGATAGAGAGCGGCCTTGATCAGTTCCAGGTACCAATCGCAAAACTCATGCCAGATGAAGTGATAGATGACCTGCGCCCCCTCATTGTATCGGTATTCGTCCAAGGCTCTGGTGGTCTCGGCGACGGCACGATTGAGCTTGGCCAAGATCCATCTATCAGGGATGCTGCAGGCCGAGATGTCCAGGTCCGTGCCATCATCCCGATAGTCCTCAAGGTTCATGGCCGAGAACCTCGCCGCGTTCCAGATCTTGTTGGCGAAGTTGCGATATCCCTCTATCCTCTCCTCGGAGAGCCGGATGTCCCTTCCCTGCGCGGCAAAGGCGGCGAGGCTGAAGCGGAAGGCATCGGTGCCATACTTCTCAATCATCACCAGGGGGTCGATGACGTTCCCCTTGGTCTTGCTCATCTTTTGACCCTCCATATCCCTCACCAGGGCATGGATATAGACATCGCGAAAGGGAACATCATCCATAAACTTGATGCCCATCATTATCATCCGCGCCACCCAGAAAAAGAGGATGTCGAAACCGGTGACCAAGACCGAGGTAGGATAGAAGAGCCTCAATTCCTCCGTATCATCCGGCCATCCCATGGTGGAGAAGGGCCACAGCGCGGAGCTGAACCAGGTATCCAAGACATCGGTTTCCTGCCTGAGCTGCGAGGAGTTGCAGTGGGAACACCGCTGGGGCTCCGCCCTGGCAACGATCACCTCGCCGCACGCGTCACAATACCAGGCCGGGATTCTATGCCCCCACCATATCTGCCGGGAGATGCACCAGTCACGGATGTTGTGCATCCAATCAAAATAGGTGCGTTCCCACATCGTGGGGATGATCCTGGTCCTGCCTTGCTCCACGGCCTTGATAGCAGGTTCAGCCAAAGGTTTGGTCTTGACAAACCACTGCTTGGAGAGGAAGGGTTCCACCATGGTCCTGCAGCGGTAACAGTGCCCCACGCTGTGATGGTACTCTTCCGTCTTCACCAGGGTCCCATCCCTCTGAAAGTCCTCGACGATCCGCTCGCGGCACTGGAACCTGTCCATACCGGCATAGGGACCAGCCTCTGCGGTCATCCGGCCTTCTCCATCGATCACCCTCACGATGTCGAGCCTATGCCGCTGCCCGATCTCGAAGTCAGCGGGGTCATGGGCCGGCGTGATTTTTAAGGCGCCGGATCCGAACTCCGGATCGACGTAGTCATCGGCGATGATGGGAATTCTCCTTGCCACCACCGGCAGGATGACGTATTGATTGATCAGGTCTTTATAGCGCTTGTCATGAGGGTTTACAGCTACCGCTGTATCCCCCATCATGGTCTCGGGACGGGTGGTGACCACTAAGACAACTCCTCCCTTTTCCAGGGGGTAGCGGAGGTGATAGAGATGGGTAGGGACCTCCTGGTGATCAACCTCCAGATCGGAGAGGGCGGTATGACACCGCGGGCACCAATTAATGATGTAGTCCCCGCGATAGATAAGACCGTCTTCATAAAGGTGTACGAAGACCTCTCTGACTGCTTGCGAGAGCCCTTCATCCATGGTAAAACGCTCCCTGCTCCAGTCACAGGAGGCGCCCAATTTCTTCAATTGGTTGATGATCACCCCGCCGTATTTTTCCTTCCATTCCCAGACCCGCCTGATAAATTCCTCCCTACCGAGCTGGTGGCGGTCCAGCCCCTCCTTGGCCAACTCCCTCTCCACCACATTCTGGGTGGCGATACCTGCATGGTCAGTGCCGGGCATCCAGAGGCAGTTATAGCCCTTCATCCTCTTAAAACGCACGAGGATGTCTTGCAGGGTGTTATTGAGGGCATGCCCCATATGCAGGGAGCCGGTGACATTCGGCGGCGGGATGACAATAGAAAAGGGTTCTTTCGGGGAGTTTAGTTCCGCCCGAAAATACCCTTTCACCATCCAATAGTTATACCACTTCTCTTCTACCCTCGTCGGATCATAGACCTTCTCCCATTGCTCGGCCATGACAATAGTCTTTCATCCTCCTCCTTACCCCTTTTTCGATTGTTCCATTATCTCGCGCACCAAGGTCGGGACCTTATTTCTAATCATTTCCTCTACAATCCCTTTCAGCTCACGGCCCAAGACTGAGGCCACTCTTTGCGCCAGCTCTTCTACCTCTTCCGGCGAGATCCGTTTCTGATCTTTTCCCATCACGTTAACAGGTTGGCGGTTTTCTTCTGGCTCAAAGACCGGCTCGAAGTCCTCCATGAACTTTTCCGCGAACTCCTCTTCTTTCTTCTTGACCTGCTCACCTTTTCCTTGAGCCAGGCCTTCAATCTTCTTCAGTTCCGTCGCGCTCTCACCGAGGATGGTTTCGAGCCTCTCATCTTTGATTTCGTGACCAGGCTTTTCCATACTCAGATCACCGAATAGGCCGCTCCAATCGGCATCCTTCGGCTTGGGTTCAAGCTCCTGCTCATCAAAGGGGAGGTCCAATTCCAAATTCCAAGATTCCTTCTTCTCTTCTTCTGAAAGTGCAGGCCCTACCTTTTCCTCCTCTTTCTCCTCAGGAAACTCCGCCTTCAACTCTTCCTCCAACTCCCTCAGGGAACTCTGCAGGATAAACTCTTTTTCTTCCTTCTCTTGGCGCGGTGGCGACGGTGGTATGGCGGTGGGTTTTGCCACGATATCCGTCAGATCCATCAGTTCTTCCGCTTTTTCCCGGGAAAAAGGCGTTGGTGCGGCGTGGGGTTGCTGTGCTATATCTGCCAATTCTAATATTTCTTCAACTCCTTGCCTTTCAAAAGGAGACGGAGCGGTGGGAGATTTTTTTATGATATCTGCCAGTTCTAATATTTCTTCAGCCCCTTGTCTTTGAAGCGGCGTGGTAGCGGGTTTCTCCATAAAGTCTGCCAGCTCCAGTACCTCTTCTGTTTGTCTAGGCGCAGATCCCTCTTTGTGGAGGGTGCCTGCTCCTTTGGCTAAAGCGGCATGTACCTTGTTTAACGCGGCACTGGCTTCGAAGGGCTTGACGATAAAACCATCCGCCCCCACCCGCTGACTCTCATCTTCGTCAAAGTCATCGAGGATACCGATGAGCAGCAAGACAGGGATACCCTTGAGAGAGGGATCCTGCTTTACCGTCGCGCACAACTCAAAGCCGCTCTTAACCGGCATACTGATGTCGGCAATAATCAAGTCTGGCCTTTCCGTTCTTGCCTTGGTCAAGGCTTCTTCACCGTCGTTGGCGAAGCTCAAGGTAAACTCCCCGGCGGGAAAAGTCCTTTCGAAGACTTTTTGAATAGTAGTACTATCGTCGGCGATAAGGAGTTTTGCAGGCACTCTTCAATCCTTTTGGATCACGGCGTATCTTGTATCCCCACAAGGGGACTTTGTACGCAACGTTCAAAAAAGTTTAACATATAATAATTATTATTGTCAAGGTCAGATCTTCAGTGTGATGATGAATCGCCCCATGCCGAAATAGTAAACGGAGGTTGCTGTTCCCCATCACGATTGTCCGTTAATCGGCGTTTCGCGGGTAGGTATGAAGGGAAAGAGGCCGTCACGCGGCGATTACACCACCTCCACTACGGTGGCGATGCCAACGCCGCCGCCGCCGCAGATCATCTGGAGGCCAGCCTTTCCGCCTGTGCGCGTGAGATGGTGTACCATCTCTCCGAAGTAGATGACGCCGGACGCGCCGATCGGATGGCCCAGCGCAATGGCGCCGCCTGTTGGGTTCACCCGGGGATCAAAGCGGTCATATCCCAGCTCGTCTGCAAACTGAAGCAAGGGGGAGGCGAATGCCTCGTTCGGCTCGATGATGTCCATCTCATCGATGGTCTTGCCGGCACGCTTGAGGGCCTTCCTCGCCGCCGGTATGGGAGCGAGGAGCATGGGTACTGGTTCTCCCCCTGCCACGGCGCAGGCCGTGATTCTGCAGAGGGGCTCGATCCCCCATGCCTCGGCCTTGGACCCGCTCATGAGCAGGACTGCAGCAGCCCCGTCCACGATCTGCGAGCAGCTGCCCACGCTGACGAGCCCGTTTTCCTTGAATGGGGTGGGGAGCGCCATGAGAGCTTGAAAATATCCCTCCGGGTCCTTCACTGCCTTCGCCCGAAGGACCTCGTCCCGTTCCACCTTCCGGGTCACACCCTCCCAGGAGAACTCGAAGGGGATGATATGATCTGCGTACCAGCTCTTTTGCTCGGCCTCGACGGCCTTCTGCATGCTCCACATGCCAAAACGCTCGAGGTCTTCTCGGGTGTGCCCTTGGTCCGCTGAGATCATCTCGGCGCACTCCCCCTGTGGCACGATCACGCCGATCTCCGTGATGCGGGGCGACAATCTGACCGGATAATTCGCATCCATGGCTACCTGGATGTCGGACATCATGGCGTAATGGGACATGATCTCCACGCCACCGCAGACCATGATATCTCCCTCCCCCGCCATGATCTCGTGCGCGGCGATGTTGATGGCCTTGAGGCCGGCATTGCAGTACTGGTTCACGGTGCAGCCTGCCGCCTCCTTGGGGATACCGGCAAGGATGGATGCGATGCGCGCAACATTGCCCCCCTGCTCCCCGATCTGGCTCAGGCACCCGATGATCACGTTTTCGATCTCCGTCTCGTCGAAGGCGGGGCAGCGGGCATGGACCCTGTCCAGCAACCCCCGCATAGTGTTGGCCATGAGGTCCTGGGCAGATGCCTGGCAGAGCTGACCAGCCTTTTCCATCCCTTTACGCCCCGATTTACCAATAGCGGACCGCACTGCATCCACCACCACTACCTCTTGCAGCTTCGCCATGTTCGCGCCTCCTTATCTTTAAACGGTTATACCACTGCAATCCATTATAACGCGCCGACATCATGCCGTGCAAGGACATGGCGGCGTATATCTACCACGGATATCTCCCTTGCTTAATCGTGTAGTTAGCGACTTCCCTTCTCAGGGCGACCGCATTGATTGGTGTAAAACGAGAGGCTTTTTCGAGGGCGTCCAGGTGTGCCTTCAGGGCATCGCCCTCGGCAATGGCGGCAAGGACACCCCGTGCATAACTCTCTATCCGATCAAAGGCCCCATTGACATAGACCTTCACCATCGCCTTCTGGATCTGCGCCTTCTCATCGGCTGATTTCGCCAGGGCCTTCATTGCCCGCAGCAGGCCGCTTTCCATGGCGAAGACCTCTATCGCCATATCGCTGAGCATACCCAAAATCTCCTGCTCCTCAGGCAACTGCGTCATGTACTTTTGAACCGCAAGCCCTATGATCAGGAGGGCGATCTTCTTTGATATCTGCACCATCTCCTGCTGCATGCCCAACTTCCCATCATCCACCTGAACCTTCAGCTTGAGGGTGGGCAGCTCCTTCGCCACCTTCTGCGCCGAATCCAGCACCGGAAGACGGTTCTTCATGGCCCGCCTTGTCACCATATCCATGATGAGGAGACGATTGATTTCATTCGTCCCTTCAACGACTCGGCTGATACGGAGATCTCGATACCCCCGCTCCACCGGGTACTCATGGATATAACCGTACCCTCCGTGGATCTGGACAGCCTCGTCGACCACATATCCCGCATTCTCCGAGCAGAAGATCTTGTTGATCGAATCCTCGATTGCATACTCCTCAATCCCCTTGGCCATCTGGATTCCCACATCCGCGGCATGACGGTCAATAGGACGCAGGATCTGCTCGATGAGACCTCCGGTGCGGTAGATCATGCTCTCCATGATAAATGCCCGAATCGCCATCTCCCCAATCTTCTGCTTGATCAAACCAAACTCGGCAATCGGCCTGCCGAACTGCACCCGCTGCTTTGCATAGGTCACCGCCTCCTGTAAAGTCATCTTTGCCCCACCGAGGCAACCGGCACCCAGGCTGAAACGGGCAATATTGAGGACGTTAAGGGCCACGATATGCCCCCTGCCGATCTCACCGAGGAGGTTCTCTCTCGGCACCTTGACATCCTCGAAGATAACGCTTCTGGTAGAAGACCCTTTCAACCCCATCTTATTCTCTTCCTCGTCCACCGAGACTCCCTTGAAGGCCCGCTCGACGATGAAGGCGGTGAATTTCTCCCCATCCACCTTGGCATAGGTGACAAAGGTGTCGGCAATGCCCGCGTTGGTGATGAATTGCTTCTGTCCGTTGAGGATGTAGTATTTGCCGTCGGGGCTCAGGGTTGCCGTGGTCTTGGCGTTGAGGGCATCCGAGCCTGCCTCGGGCTCGGTCAAGGCATAGGCGGCAATGAACTCCCCTGTGGCCATCTTGGGCAGATACCGCCTCTTCTGGTCCGTGTTGCCGAAGAAGGCGATGGGCAGGGTGCCGGCGCCTGTATGGACGCCATAGGCGCCCATAAATGATCCTCCTCCTCGAGACAGATTCTCCATCATCAGGGTGACGCTGACCTTATCCAAATCCTGCCCCCCGTACTCCTCGGGGATGTCTCCGGAGAGGAACCCCAATTCTCCTGCCTTCTTGAGCAGGCTGGGGACTAGCCCTTCTTTCTTCTCTTCGATCTCGTCGGCCACCGGCTGCACCTCACCGACGACGAATTCGATGGCCGCCTTCGCTATCAGCCGCTGCTCGTGAGAAAAATCTTCAGGGGTAAAGATTTCCTCGGGGGCGATCGATTCGATTAAAAACCCTCCCCCTCTAACATGCTTCGGTTCTCCCATGGCATCCTTTCTTCAAAGGACTCGATGAAACATGACTACACTACAATAATCGTGGTAATGCAACAAACCGCCTTTCCATAGCCTAGGCCAGCATCACTAGATTTTGAGGAGTTTCTGTTGTTTTGCTGAAGAGCTTGTGAGAGCTGCCAGCGAGGGTCAAGAGAGCCACCAAGGGATATAATACCATCATTGGAGACTTCCCTTGTGGCACTGTATGGAAAACTCTTCTCATCAGCTGCTCCGAAAGGGATAGGGTGGTTTATAGGTTTATCTTGCCCTCTTGCTTGACAACACTCTACTCCCTTTGAACGGTAACGTCAATAAGGTGCCTGTTGCACGGGTGCCGATGATTCCGGTCCCTCATGCCCTTTTCTCAATAAAAAGTCGCGGGTCCGGGAGGGTTACCTCCTCCGTTGTGGAGGGCTGCCAGTGTGGCTGATCATCTTTATCCAGAATGCGAGCGCGGATCCCTTCGAGGTAATCCGGGTGTCTTATCATAAACTGGGCCGCCGCAGCCTCCGCAGCAAACACCTCCTCTAGGGGACGTCCTTCGTTATGCCGCAGCAGGGCGAGGGTGAGGGCGAGCGCTGTGGGAGAGCGTTCAGAAAGTCGGCGGTAAACATCCTGACACAGGCGATCCTTCTGGCTGCATCGAGAAAGGGAGTTCATGATTTCCCGAATAGAGGTCTTGCCGGCGAAATGGGTTGCTATCCACGCATCCATTTCGGGATTGACAGGCATGTCTTCCTGGAAAAAGGGCGCCAGGTATGATTTCAGGTGCCGCGCCGCCATTGTTTTTTCCTCGGTGGGCGTTTCCGAAAAACCTTGAAGGGCCTTTCTCAATCTCGGCACATCTCCTCTCTTGATTAACGCGTTTGCCATTCCGAGGCGTATACATTCCGCTCCTTTCATTTCGTAACCGGCAAGCCCCAGGTACTCCGGGTATCCTTTGGGGCACGTTGCAAACATCCAGCCAGTGGCACCCACATCGGGGAAAAAGCCGATCCGGGTCTCGGGCATAGCCATGAAGGTTTTCTCAGTGGCGATAACAATAGTTGCTCCGGCTGCTATACCAAGGCCTCCTCCCATGGTGATGCCATCCGCGATCACGATCACCGGCTTAGGGAATCGGTGTATAAAAAGGTCTAAGGCATATTCCTCTTGAAAAAACTGATCCGCGATGGCGAAAGAGTTCTCCTTTACTACCTTTGCCAGTCTTTTAAGGTCGGCGCCTGCACAAAATCCTCTGCTCCCAGTTCCCAGGAACAGGACAAAGTGATATCGATCTTTTTCCATGGCTTCGTCCAGGGCACGGCGGATTTGCAGGATCATCTCGGTTGTGAGGACATTGATAACGTTAGGTCGGTTGAGAATAATCTCCATCATAGACGGGTAACACTTTACAATGACTTCAGGCCCTCTCTGATCCGAACGGGTTGCCATAAACAAGATCCCTTCCTGTTATCTCCTCGAGCGAAAGCAGTTCGCTGATGATAACTTACTCATTTTCTTCTGCGCGTTCAAGCAGCCCGTGACATGTTCTCTATCATTAAGATAATATTGACCCTATCTCAATCCTGATCCGTGTCTTCCTTGAATATTATGTCGCGTCGCAAAAATATTAGATCAATATTGTAACAATGTAGGCCTTAAGTCCCTCGATCGAACTCTGAATCTTGAGTAAATCGCAGGATAAGAAAAGGGGCACCATCTTTTTGATGGTGCCCCTTTTCGCGTTGAAATGGCTCCCCGGACAAGACCCCCTTCGATTCCGCTCAAGGTAGACCCTTTCGGCAGGCTAACGACAGGCTCAAAACAGGCTCAGGGAAAACCCTTGTAGCATGCCTTTCAATTGGCTCAGGAGATGTTAGGTGTAAGTCCCGCTATTAGCTCAAGCAAGTTAACTTATTTCTTGTGTAATTTTGCTAATTCTTTGAGCTTGGCAATATCACCCGCTATGAGGGCTTCTTTTTTGGCTCGAGACCAGCGTTTCACCTGCAATTCGCGATTACGCGCGCCTGAGATCGACTCAAAGGATTCAGTATAGACAAGATCTACAGGCGGATCTAATTTTGTGGTTCGACATGCCTTGCCAGCACAATGGTCTTCGTAACGTTTTTTCAGATTAGTTGTAGCACCGACATAAAGTGAGCCTGATTTAAGTCGAAGGATATAAAGCCAAAATGGCATCGTTTCACTTC
>Ga0256868_10001622_pt1 | contig 12094 bp, 10 predicted proteins | sample RVTome_13_FD_187341 | JGI IMG/M metagenome (GOLD analysis project Ga0256868, IMG submission 187341) | Soil microbial communities from uranium-contaminated site in the Upper Colorado River Basin, Wyoming, United States - RVT92D227 HiSeq ... | reverse complement strand
GTATGGCACCCTTAGGTTTTCCTGTGGTACCCGAAGTATACATGATCGCAGCATCATCCGATTCGGATAATGCTGCCCTTGTAAAACTATCTTCTTTATCTTCCTTTAACAATGAGAAAGGAAGGGTTCCCTCGAGTACATGGGATCCATTGAAAAATATCTTCTCAACTGTTTTCAGTTGACCCTTTACAGAATCAATAAAGGGCCAGTACTCCTCATCGACGATCAATACCTTGCTTTCGGAATCGTTTATCTCATAGGCCAGTTCCTCCCCCTTGAATCTGGTATTGAGCGGCACCACAATGGAGCCCAGTTTCATCAATGCAAAAAAGCTTAACGGGAATTCCATTTGTACGCCTAAGAGTAAGGCCACATGGTCTCCCCGTTTGACCCCGTGTTTTTCCAGTCCGGCTGCAATCCTGTTCACTATCCCATTAAATTCCTTGAACGTTAAACGCCAATCTCTGTCAATAAACCCTACTTTATCTGGATATTTTTTGACAGTATCTTCCAACATCTCTACAACATTTCTGGGTCTATTTTTAAATATTTTACCTTTAAAATTAGGCCCCTCTTCCTCTACGATTTCCCAGCCCATCTTGCTATCTAAACTTTTCATTTTATTAACCATCACTTTGAGTTTCAATCATGTAGTTAAGTGGAGCTCCCACTCACTCTTTCTTTGATGGAATGATTGGCAAAAGCAGATATGAGGGATGTTCTGCGTCATGATAAATCTTGTGACTTACCGTTCTCCCCACCGGCAAATGGTTACCACCGAAGCTAAATGGACACCGTCTCGCATTTTCACATAAACGTCTTTCTCAGCTTTAACAGCGTGCTGTGGTTGTGAAATAACCTCGCGTCGGTCATCCGTCACTTTTTTCATTTTTCACTCCGCTTTTTCCTTTTTTACCAACATCTTTATACCAGGCGTATATCCGCCCTCGGTAAGATCTAAGATAGGATGTGGAGCTGGCGGTGAATCTTTCTTAATAGCACCTCCCATATAAATACCCCTAACATTAAAACTATAAAAAGATAATCAGGCTAAAATTAATTTCAATTTCTATATAGCCCTCATAAATAAAGCGTATTCCTGTCATCTATATGTTATCAAGGGAACACCGGTGGGACATAGGCCGACCAGTCACCCAAGTTGTCGGGGTCTAATGCTTCCTTGATCTTTGCGAGCCACACGTGGTAATTGTCATACACAGGACCCCAGTTTTGAACGACATGGCTGACAGGCTCAATCTGGAGTCCTCCACCAAGTAAGGGGACTCCGAACTTCGCAAATTTCCCGTGAGGGTCAAGTGTCTCGCCTATCCATTCATTTACGCCCTGGAGCGAGTTATCATTGTAAGGATCCCATAAGAAGACAGTCTCTATGTGTGAACCAACAGAATAATTCTCGTAGGGGAGATGGTATGCAGCTGGCCCGGGCTGCATAATTGCTCCCTTCTGTACGTACGGCATCAATCCTTTCACCGCTGCCGTGTTCTGGTTCTTAATCATATCCTCGGTACCATCGGTGCAAGGTGATACGAAGAAATCAGTACAGGGCCGGAAAACCTCCCTGATAGTGCCGAGGCTCCAGGGCATCAGAGAAAACATGTGAGCGAGATACTTAGGATCATTCAACGGGGGCAATAATTGACCGTGCCATTTATCAACTATCTTGCGAAAACACCTCTCTCGGTATTCCATTTCTCTGGTGGTGTTTGCACCGAGCACCACTAACAGAGAGCGAGCAGCAAGCTGAGCTTCCTCCGGGTTTATCTTCTGAATCACCTCCCACAGCTCATCATTACCCTCACCCATCTCAAGCAATCCTATCGTCGCCATGACAGAAAATCCTATCTCCGCCTGCCCAACTTCACGCAACGCATCCCACGCATCATCCCTTGTAGCGAAAGTGGGAACAAATGCTTTGAACCCGTCAAGCACTTTTTCAAGTCGTTTTACTGCTGGTGGCGTTCCTACAAGCTGCCACTCAGGAGGGCCATACCAGGGATAGAGCTTGGCACTGCATTTTGTGATGACACCATGCCCGCCGTTCGCGCCTGCATGACCTCTCAGTACCCCTCTCAGACTAAAGCCCGGTCCGTCAGCAGAATACCATCCATTTCCCGCTTCTGCTGAACCCATTCTTAGTATCTCCCCTGTAGGCAACACCCATTCGCAACCCAGAACATTGCGGCCCAGACCACCGGCGAAGACCTGCGTGTTACCCGATCCGAAGTGACAGCAGTGGCTCGCGATGACACCAGCCTCCGGTCCAGCCGAGACCGCGCCTATGAAGAGGCCATGCTTTGCAAGTTCCAACTGAAGCCTATAGATCGACACATAGGGCTCCACCACCGCGTGCATGTTCTTCACATCTATTTCAAGGATTTTGTTCATCCTTCTCAAATCCAGGATGATCGCATTCTCACTTGCCAGTGCTGTAGACATAATTTCAAATCCTGAGGAGAAGGGCTTAAATGATATTTTGTATCTATTACACACCCTCACGATAGCTTGCACTTCTTCTGTACTTCCTGGCAAAAGCACTGCGGCCGGCCGTGTTGACCATTTTTCCCCGAAGACAAGCTTGTTTCCCCACACCTGATTGTATGTCTCCTGGATTGCCGGGTCCTGCGATATATACTCCGGACCTACCACATCCTCTAACGCCTCGTATGACTCTTTCTTTAATGCCATGTTTAAACCTCCTGCTTATTTTTTAGTGACTCTCCTATATCGCTTTTTGCACAAGTTCGATGATGTCATAGACTTCAATCTTCTCTGCAGTTTCTTTCACAGTATCCATAAAATTCCTCGTGCACCAGGGACAGGTGCTCACGATGGCCTTCGCCCCAACAGCCTTCGCTTCTTTCAGCCTCTCTGCACCGGTCCAGATGGCAAAGTCCGGATAGGCATCTTTTACCCCACCACCCGCACCACAGCACCAGGCAGATTCTCTGATCCGGTACATCTCCACCAGCTTCAGACCAGGGATACTCCTTAAGATGTCCCTTGGAATATCATAGACCCCGTTGGCACCACGTCTGTATTTCTTCGGAGGATCGTGTACAATCATTTGACCAAGGACCTTCACCTCTTTTCCCTTCCAATGTATCCAGGGCTCTGCTAATCTCCCCAGATGACAGGGGTCGTGATAGGTCACTGTCAATGGAACCTTCTTCGTTAACTTGATCTTTCCCTCTTTTATCAGCCGGTGGATGTACTCTGTGATATGCAGTACCTCAATATCGAGTTTCTGGCCTATCTTATCGTAGAGTACCTTGAAGGTCTGATACCCGTCGGAGCAGGGGGTGACAAGTGTCTCTACTCCTGCAGTCTTGAAGGTCTCTTTGTTATGCTCGGCATATTTTATGAGCTCACCCAGATATCCCATCTCGTATGCCCGTCCGCCACAACATGCCTCGTCACGTCCCATAATGCCCACATCGATACCTGCTTTCATAAGGAGGGTAAGGCCTCCTCTGACCGTCGGCCATAACTCTTCATCGAAGGCATACTTGCAGCCGGCATGATACACAACCTTTGCTTTCTCCTTGGTAAGGTCCTTTACAGGAAGTCCTTCGGCCCACTTGCCTCTATCGGCCTTTAGGCGCTGCATCATGTTGTCTTCTTTCTTAAGACCCTCTACCGTGAGCATGTGGGCGGGATTTCCCTGACCATCTTGAACACATTTGATTCTCAGTTCCTGCATGGACTGCAAAGGTTCTATATCTTGAACAGATTTACATGAGACATCACAACTCCCATCCATCTGACATCTGTAGACCGCATCCAGGAAGGCATCTGTATAGTCTATCCTCCCCTTCATAAGTGACAACGCCATATTGAACTTTCCACCTGCTGCATAAGCATGCCAGTCATATCTTCCTACCGATGGACAACCTTGCATAAAATCGGGGTGTCGCATACTTTCCCAGGGTATCCATTTGCAGTATGAGCACCTTGTACACCGTAACGAATCATGTTCATAGTCTTCTAACGCCATTTTTTTACCTCCTAAGTTTTTTTATCCCTAATATCCCTAAAAGCATAATTTCCCCGGGTTGAGGATGTTGTTAGGATCAAATATCCTCTTCATCTTCCTCTGCACGATGGTGGTCTCCGTAGCACGGCTATAGGCGATCTTTGCCCACTGCCCATAAGGCCTGGAGAAGAAGCCACCCATTTTTGCCAACTCCTCGCCCCCTTCGGTAACGAGCCGCCTGGTTCTGTCTCCCTCGGTGGGATTTGCTGGGTCATAATACACGTCAAATTCGCAGTGACAGCTCGTCCCCTGCACCACCGGTTGTATGTACACACCAATATCCTCGGAAGGATACTTACAGGACCGTGATAAAGTGGACATTACCTCTATGAACCCCGGGGTCTTGTCAAGAGTGGTGAGAAAGAAAGTGTCATGGCACCCACCCTTATATCTCAGTTTCCAGTACGGTTCATCTGATGGCCGGGACAGCAATACGGACACATCTTCCGCAGTAACACCTGAAACCATATCCATTGGTTTTAACTGACCTGTGCGGACAATCATATCCCTGAAATCAGCTTCCTGGTACAGTACTTTTTCTTCAGGCAATTCCCCATACCCTTCGAAGCTGACAACGAGAATCCATCGGGGCAAAGCATCTCTTAACGTTTTGATCTCCTCAGGATTCTGGGCAAACAGAGATGCAAGATTCAGATCATTCACTATGAAGCAGTAATCACCTAACCTGATTCTTATAAGCTGATAGCTCAAATCAATTAACGGCTCAATGGTTTCTGATGGAATGAAAAAAGTCCGGTTTAGCTTGGATGAGGAGCGACATTTCAGGGTTGCCCATGTAATGATTCCTATCGTTCCTTGAGCTCCTGATACCAGTCTGCTCTCATCAAACTGCCCGAGACCGAAAGGGGTCATCTGGGCTTTACCTATCTTCCACTGCTCCTCTATCGTGTCTGGACCGGCAGCCTCACCGCTTCGCAATTTGTCTCCAGTTCCAAAGATGATCTCCCCACAGAGCAACGGATCTATACAATCCCAGTGATGGCTTGGCATAGTAATGGGATCCCTTTCAAGCATGCTGCCTATCACCGATTTGGAACTTCGGGGACACAAAGGCATATAGGCAGATAAGCCTGCCTTTTCTAATTCTGGCTGAAGCTCGGCAAAGGTTACCCCTGGCTCCACCATCGCCACCCTGTTCTTGGGATCAATCCTTATAATTTTCTTCATTCTACTGAGGTCAACGATCACAGTCCCACCCATGCCTGGAATGGTATCTCCCCGGAAGTGAGGAGGGCCTGAGCTCACCGGTACAAGGGAAGTAAGGGTTCTATTTGCCCACTTTACTATCTCTTGTACTTCCCCCGCATTCCCAGGTTTTACCACACACCTGGGCCTTACCCGGGGGACAAAGCTTAAATCCCTGGAATACTCTTCGAGGATGTCCGGACTATCCAGGACACTATTCTTCCCAACTATCTTTACCAATTCATCTTGTCCTGCCATTTTCCACCTCCTTCAAAATTAGAGCAGATACATGCTTAGTTCATCACATTGAAGCAAGCGCAACCATATACTATCGCCTCTCTCATTAGTAACCCCCTTCTGGTGTTTGACAAATCCCTCGCAAATTTAATACCATTCTTTAAGTATCTTCCTTTGTCTTCTCTACGGTTTCACGATTCAAGTTCCTTTCTTGTTTTTTTCCACTGCTCCCATATCAATTTGAATCATGGAAAAACCGGTGGGACATAACATCCCCAATCCGCAACATTATTGGGGTCTAATGCAGCTTTTATCTTTCTTTGCCAAGCGTCATAATTGTCATATATAGGTCCCCAGATTTCATGGATGTGGTTGACCGGTTCGAATTGAAGACCTCCCCCAAGGCAGGGGACTCCAAGTCTCCTAAATTTACCGTTAGGATCTACCGTCTTGCCTATCAATTCCTTGGTTCCTTCAAGGGAATCAGGATCGTAAGGGTCGTACATGTACATATCTTCATGATGGGAGCCAACAGTATAGTTCTCATAAACTGGATGGAATATTGCCGAGCCAACTTGCAAGATTGTCCCATTGCTCCAATAAGGCCCCATCACTTCTTTAGCAGCCTTATGTAGATTTTTACATAAGCCTTCAGATCCATCGACGCAAGGATTTATGAAGAAATCGGAAGTAAGGCGGAAAACGTGTCTAACGGAGCCGAAACTAAACATGGATGCGTCAAACATCCCTGCTTGTACCATAGGATCGTTCAGAGGAGGCAGCAGTATCCCCCCATATTTTTCGATAATCTTTAAGAGATATTTCTCTCGGTATTCCATTTCTCTGCTGGAGTTTGCTCCTAAGATTACGACCACCATGGTTGCAAACATCTTAGCCACTTCTGCATCGAGATTTTTCATATTTTCCCACATCTCATCATTTCCTTCGCATAAATTGCCACCCGGCGGCAAGGGGATCTGGTAGTTAGAATGTGCTATCTCAGCTTTACCTACTTCAGCTAAGGCATCAAAGCCATTATCCTGGGAAGGAAAGGAGATCACAAATACTCTATATTCATCCGGTACTTTCTTTACCGTTCTCTGTGCTGGTATTTCCCCTGAGCGTTCCAACTCTGGAGGTCCATACCAAGGGTAAAGTTTTACGCTCGCTTTGGTGATAACTCCATGGCCTCCATTTGCGCCACAATGACCTCTGAGTACTCCCCTCAAGCTTAACCCCGGTCCATCTGCAGAAAACCACCCCTCTCCGCTCGCAGCCGTACCTAATTTTAATATCTCTCCTGTAGGCAATACCCATTCAGCACCCAAAACGTTGCGCTCGATAGCTCCGGCGAAGACATTAGTCTGTCCAGAGCCAGCATGGCAGCATGCAGAAGCTATTACTCCTGCACTAGGTCCGGCTGCTACCGCACCATAATAAAGACCATACTTCGCAACTTCCACTTGAAGTCTGTGTACTGAAACATAAGGCTCTACTACAGCGTGCATATTTTTAATATCTATTTCCAAGATCCGGTCCATTCTTTTAAGGTCCAGCATAACAGCCTTCTCACCTGCCAGCCCAATTGCGGTAATCTCAAATCCAGAGGAGAAAGGTTTAAATTGCATACCATATCTATTACAAACCTTCACGATAGCCTGAATTTCCTCCGTGCTTCCTGGTAGAAGTACCGCGGCTGGTCTCGGTGACCATTTCTCTCCGAAAACAAGTTTATTACCCCATACTTGGTTATAGGTATCCCGTATGGCTAATTCTCGCGATATATATTCACTTCCAACAACATCCTCTAAAGCTCTATATTCCAGATCAGTTAGCTCCATGTTAAAACCTCCTCATTATCTTTTTCATACAATTTATTTATTGATCAAGTTAAATTGATTCTTGAACAAGTTCCATGACATCAAAGACCTTGAGCTTTTCCCCGGTTTCTTTGATAGTGTCTCTGAAATTTTGTGTACACCAAGGGCAAGCACTAACTATGGCCTCAGCGCCTACTGCTTTTGCTTCTCTTATCCTTTCTGCAGCAGTCCAAATAGCGAAGTCAGGGTACGCCTCCTTTACTCCACCACCAGAGCCACAGCACCACGCAGAAGCTCTAATTCGATACATCTCCATAAACTTTAAGCCAGGTATGCTTTTGAGTATATCTCTTGGAATGTCATAGACTCCATTGGCACCACGTCTAAATTTCTTTGGTGGATCGTGTACAATCATTTGACCTAACACTTTTGTTTCCTTACCGTTCCAATGTATCCAGGACTCAGCCAACCTTCCCAGATGGCAGGGATCGTGATAAGTTACTTTTAGAGGAATCGCTTTACTAAGCTTTATCTTTTTTTCTTTAATTAGCCGGTAAAGATATTCTGTAATGTGTAATACTTCCATTTCTAACTTTTGACCGACTTTATCATAGAGGACTTTCATCGTTTGATAGCAATGAGCGCAGGGAGTGACTATCGTTTTAATCCCCGCTTTCTTCAATACCTTTACGTAACGTGAGGCGCATTTAATAAGCTCACCCTCATATCCTAACTCGTAGGCACGTCCACCACAGCACATCTCTGCACGTCCCATAATGCCAATGTCGATACCTGCATCTCTAAGCAGGGTTAGTCCGCCTCTGACCACGTGCCACAATCCTTCATCAAAAGAATACCTACAGCCGGCATGAAAATAGACTTCTGCTTTCTCCTTGGTGAGGTCTTTTACATCAAGGCCTTTAGCCCAATTGCCTCTATCAGCCTTCGACCTCTGCATCATATTATCCTCTTTCCGAAGACTGTCTATAACGGTGGTATGCGCAGGAATCACCCGACCATCCTCAACACATCTAATCCTGAGTTCTTGCATTAACTGTAAAGGTTCTATATCCTGAACGGATTTACAGGAGACATCGCAACTACCATCCATCTGACACTTATAAACAGCATCCAAAAAAGTATCCGAATACGGTATCCTTCCCTCTAAAAATGATAAAGCGATATTGAATTTGCCACCCACTGAATAGGCATGCCAGTTATATCTGGCCACGGATGGGCAGCCTTTTATGAAATCAGATCTACGAAAATTTTCGAAAGGTATCCATTTACAGTAGGAACATCTCGTGCACCTTAACATATCATGTTTATATGTATCTAATGACATTTCTTAACCTCCGCATTTTTGATACTTCGACGGCGCCAAACTCCGACCTTTAGGACGGAGAGGAAAGCGCCGCTCAGTATCAACCCTGAGCAGACCCCAGGCTTTAGTCTGGGGAAAGTCGAGGGGTTAATTTTTGAGTGTGTTCTCAAAGGCATAGTTTGCCTGGATTTAGGATTCCTTTTGGATCGAATATCTTCTTAATCTTTCTTTGCACAGTGACCGTTTCCGCAGCACCGGAATAGGCAAAATCTGCCCAAGCTCCGTAAGGTCTTGAAAAGAATCCACCCTTTTTGGCTAACCCACGACTCCCTTCATTGACAAGCCACTTGGTTCTGTCCAATTCATATTGTCTTGCTGGGTCAGTGTACAAATTAAATTCACAGTGGCAGCTCGTACCCTGTACCACCGGCTGTATGTAAACACCCATATTTTCTACAGGGTATCTGTGGGAACACATTAGGGCAAATATTTCTGATATGAACCCGGGGGTTTTATCAAGAGTGGTCAGGAAGAAGATATCATTACATCCACCTTTAAATCTCAACTTCCAGTACGGCTCGGTTGATGGTCTGGATAAGACCATGGCGATATCGTCAGCACGTACTCCTGCAATTATAGTCTTGGGCTCTAATTGGCATGACTGAGCTATATCCATAAAATCAGCTTCTTGGTAACGCACCTTATCTTCAGGCAATTCCCCGTAACCTTCGAAGCTGATGATAAGAACCCATGGTGGTAGAATCGCTCTTAACTCTTCAGTTTTACCTGGAGTCTCAGCAAGCAGACATGCCAAATTGAGGCCGTTCAATATAAAGCAGTGATCACCTAACCTGACTCTCATAAGCCTATAGCTTAAGTCAATTAATGGTTCAATATTCTCAGATGGAATCAAGAAAGTGCGATTCAGCTTGGAAAGGTAGCGACATTTTAACGTGGACCATGTAACGATTCCTATTGTTCCTTGAGCTCCCGATATCAATCTATGTTCATTAAATTGACCGAGACCCATAGGGGTCATTTGAGCTTTACCCATTGCCCACTGCTCTTCTATCGTATCTGGCCCAGCAGCCTCACCACCCCGCAATTTATCCCCGGTTCCAAAGACAATTTCCGCACAAAGCATTGGATCCGTACAGTCCCAATGATGGGCCGGCATGGTGATAGGCTCCCTTTCGAGCATACTGCCGATTACCGATTTTGAACTACGGGGGCATAAAGGCGGATAGGCACATAAATCTGCCTTTGCTAATTCTGGCTGAAGCTCAGCAAAAGTAACCCCGGGCTCAACCATAGCTAACCTGTTTATAGGGTCGACCCTGAGTATTTTCTTCATTCTACTGAGATCGACTATAACAGCACCACCCACACTGGGGATAGTATCCCCCCGAAAGTGAGGGGGGCCTGAGCTTACCGGTACGAGCGGAGTAAGAGTTTCATTCGCCCACTCCACAATTTCTTGCACTTGCTTAGCATTTCCCGGCTTTACCACATATCTGGGCCTTACGGTTGGCACAAAGCTTAAGTCTCGAGAGTATTCACCCAATATTGCTTGTTCATGGCTTACATGGTTAGCACCAACTATTTCTACAAGCTTTTTTTCTTCAATCATTTTTCCCCCTTTCACTTAAACCAAACCGAACTATTTTAAGTATGACGCTGACTATCTTGTTTCATCACGATGTCCCTGCAGCTCTTGCCTGTTAAAAGTTTCCAGCCCCAATGACCATGGACATCTCTTTCACCTTCAACGCCAGTTCGTATCATGCCCATCACTCCGAATGCTTCTTCGGATCAGACTCTTTCAACGATCATAGAGAAACCCAACCCCCCTCCGACGCAAAGGGTCGCAAGCCCCAAGGTAAGGTCCCTCTTGGCCATCTCGTGAATGAGCGTTACTACCAGGCGGCATCCTGTCGCCCCCACGGGATGGCCCAAAGCAATACCACTGCCATTGACATTGACGATTTCCCGATTTAATCCTAATTCTTTCTCGCAAGCCAAATACTGGGCAGCAAAAGCTTCATTGATTTCGATAAGCTGGATATCCTTGAGGGAAAGACCTACTTTTGTCAATACTTTTTTGGTTGCAGAAACAGGTCCGATCCCCATATAGGATGGATCCACCCCAACGATCGCGTAACCCAATATCTTGGCTAATGGCTTTAATCCCATTTCTCTTGCCTTCTCTTTCGACATTAAAATAGCCACTGCCGCCGCGTCGTTGATCCCTGATGAATTTCCTGCTGTCACCGTTCCATCCTTTTTGAAAGCCGGTGGTAGTTTAGCCAATTTCTCAAAGGTTGCATCTGGTCTTGGATGTTCATCGGTATCCACAACCTTGGCTTCTCCTTTTTTCTGAGGAATGAAGACAGGAGTAATCTCGTCCTTGAATCTTCCTTCCCTGATGGCTTTACAGGCACGCTGTTGGCTCAGCAACGAAAACTTATCCTGTTCTTCTCTTGAAATGGCATACCTTTCTGCCAGATTCTCCGCTGTCAATCCCATCCCTGCCCCAATAGGGTACTCCTGCATGGCCCTCCATAGCATGTCAATCATTTGCCCATGCTGAAGACGCTGGCCCCAACGGGTTGTCGTTAATATATATGGAGCATTGCTCATGCTCTCAACCCCTCCAGCGATGACCACATCCACATCACCATCCCGAATGGCCTGCGTACCACAGATGATCGCCTGCATACCGGATGCGCAGTTGACAACAATGGTGAAACCAGGCGTTTCAAGGGGAAGACCACATTTGACTGCAGCGATTCGAGCTACATTTTGATCCAATGGTTCAAAACAATTTCCCATAATCACTTGATCCACGATCTTCTTCTCGATACCTGCTTTTTGGAGAGAGGAGTCGATCACCGCCATTGCCAAAGAAGTTGCAGAGACATCCTTTAACGACCCGCCAAAATCTCCAATAGGTGTTCTCGTAGCACTTGCAATCACAACATCTCTCATGTTTCTCCTTTATCGATCCTTAAAAATAGGATTTCGTTTCTCCAAAAATGCCCTCGTCCCTTCCTTCGCATCCTCTGTTGCCCAACTTAAACCCGCAAGAGAGGCTTCCAACTCCAATCCCTTTTCCAGAGGAAGGTTCAAACCTTGATGGACTGCCTCCATAGCAAGACGAAGAGCAATCCCTCCTTTCTGGGTGAACCCTTGGGCAAACCTCCTTGCTTCTTCTAACAGGGATTCCTTCGGGAAGATCTTGTTTACAAGGCCGAGGCGATAGGCTTCTTGGGCATCAATCGCTTTGGCTGATAATATGATTTCCATGGCTCTTCCTTCGCCTACCAATCTTGCAAGCCTTTGCGTCCCTCCATAGCCCGGGATGATTCCTAGTCCTACTTCAGGGAGACCGAATTTTGCATTCGGTGAGGCAACACGCATGGTACAGGCCAGGGCAAGTTAAGTCCCTCCACC
>Ga0256868_10001621_pt1 | contig 12097 bp, 9 predicted proteins | sample RVTome_13_FD_187341 | JGI IMG/M metagenome (GOLD analysis project Ga0256868, IMG submission 187341) | Soil microbial communities from uranium-contaminated site in the Upper Colorado River Basin, Wyoming, United States - RVT92D227 HiSeq ... | reverse complement strand
GCTCGCCTCCGCCGTCCCCGGGGGGGGGACCCCCCAGGCGGAGAACTGGCAGCAGCAGACCATGGAGGCAGTGCGCTTCGCGCTGCTGACGCAGACCGCCCAGGCCGCGTCCGGGACCGCCGGGGGCACGGGTGCGACGCCGACCGCCACCGTCGCAGCCCCGCTGACGACAGGCGCCCCGATCGGGACGGCCACGACTCCAACTACGCCGTTGGCGACCGCCGTGCCGATCGTTCTGGCAACTTCGACCCCGCTCGTCCGCCCGACAACCTACACGCTGCAGGAAGGCGAGTTCCCCTACTGCATCGCCCGGCGCTTCAACGTCGACCCGGATGATCTGCTCTCGGCCAGCGGACTGAGCTACGGCGATCTGTACTCCCCTGGGACCGTGCTGCGCATCCCGCAATCGGGATCGTTCCCCGGCGCTCGCGCACTGCGCGTCCACCCGGCCAACTATTCGGTCCTGTCGGGTGACACCATTTACGCCGTGGCCTGCATCTACGGCGACGTCGATCCGATGGGGATCGCCACGACCAACGCGTTGACCGCGCCGTACACGCTGACCCCCGGGACAACCATCCGTATCCCGTAGGCATCCACCGACCGATGTCAGCCCGGCGGGGGAAAGGCGACGTCCTTTCCCCCGCTGTCGTCCTCCGGGCGCGAGGTTTCCATGTCGACTGAACTGCTCGAGTCCGAGATGGTCTATCGCGGCCGGGCACTGAACGTCCGGCGTGAGCGGGTGCGTTTCCCCAACGGTCACGTCGCTACGCTCGATGTCGTGGACCACCCGGATTCGGTGGCCCTGGTCCCGATCGACGAGGAAGGGCGGATCTGGTTCGTGCGCCAGTACCGCCATCCGCCCGGGGAAGCCATGTTAGAGCTGCCAGCCGGAACGCTGTCCACGGGCGAGGACCCACAGGCCTGTGCCGTGCGGGAGTGCCGGGAGGAGATCGGCATGTCGCCGGCCCGTCTGACGTGGCTCGGCGCCTGCTACCTGGCGCCGGGTTACTCGACCGAGTACATGCACTTCTTCCTGGCGCAAGACCTCTCCTCAGCCCCGCTCCCGCCGGACGCCGACGAGGTCCTCGAAATCGAGCGCCTGACGCTGGAAGACGTGGAGTCCCGTCTCCGCCAGGGCGGGTTGCGGGACGCCAAGTCGGTCGCCGGCCTGCACCTGGCGCTGGGGCATCTGCGACCGCCGGCAGGCATCTGAAGCCCATCCGCCCTGGACGGTCGCGCGCCGCCCGTGGTATACTGCGTTGCGCCATCGGACCGCCCGGACGGGCGGCCGGTCACGTATAGACCAAGGCAAGGTGAGAAGCATGGCTCAATCGGCGAAGGCCGTCGAGGCCCCGGCCAACCCCGGGGTCCCGGACCTCCAACCGGGCGACACCGTCAGCGTGCACGTTCGCATCACCGAGGGCGGCCGCCAGCGCGTCCAGGAATTCCGGGGGACCATCATCCGATTGCGCCGAGGCGGCAGCAACGCCAACTTCACGGTGCGACGGACCGCTTCGCACGGCATCGGCGTGGAGCGGACCTTCTTGCTTCGCTCGCCGCGCATCGAGAAGGTTGAAGTCTCCCAACGATCGCACGTCCGCCGCGCGCAGCTGTACTACCTGCGCGAGCGGACCGGCAAGCGCGCCCGCCTCAAGGAAAAGCGCGAGAGCTAGCCTTAGCCGGCCGCGGTCGCGAGGCCCTACCGGGATGAGCCTGCGCCACCCATGTCCCTGACGGGCGGGTGGCGCTCTGCATTTCGTACGTACTGCAACCGGATTCTGAATCGCCTTTGCCGAGGGGTGGCCAGCGGTGAGCGATAGGGTGCCGCAGATCGGGATCACCATCGGTCGGGTTCCGCCTGATCCGGGCGGCGGCCTAGGGCTGGCCCCCTACCTGCGGGCTTTGACCGCCGCCGGCGCCTCCCCCTTGCTGCTCTCTGTAACCCTCGAGGCGCAGGAGTTCGACGAGCTTTCGGCGCGCGTGGCCGGCCTGGTGTTCCCCGGCGGCGGGGATCTGGACCCGGGCCGGTTCGGCGAGCCTGCAAGCGAAGGCTTGCGCGATCTCGACGCGGAACGAGACGAGCGCGAGCTGACGCTGGCCCGGCGGGCGGCCGAAACGGGTCGGCCGTTCCTGGCAATCTGCCGGGGACTGCAGGTGGTCAACGTCGCGCTCGGCGGCAGCCTGATCCAGGACCTGCGCCGCGATCTCCCTGGCAGCCTGGTGCACGAGGCCCCCGACGGCCTCGCGCCGGCGACCCACCCGGTCGACATCGATCCTTCGTCCCACCTGCGAGAGATCCTCGCCTGTGAGCACTGGACGACCAACAGCTTCCATCACCAGGCCGTCGGCCGGCTCGGCGCCGGCCTGGCCGAGTCGGCCCACACCTCCGACGGGGTCGTCGAGGGGCTTGAGCTGCTCGGGCATCCATTCGGTCTGGCCGTCCAATGGCACCCTGAGCGGATGGGGGAGGACCCGGGAATGCAATCGCTCTTTCGCGCCTTCGTGGCCGCGGCGTCGAAGCAGGCGGGGCGGCATGGATAGTCGGCCGATCGGAATGCTCGACTCGGGTGTTGGCGGGCTGTCGATCCTGCGCGAAGTCCGGCAAGCGCTGCCCGGTGAGGATGTGGTCTTCTTCGCTGACCAGGGCCACGTCCCGTACGGCCCCAGGCCGCTGGAGGAGGTACGCGCATTCAGCGTCGAGATCGCCCGCTTCCTCGCGCTCCAGGGCGCCAAGCTGATCGTCGTGGCCTGCAACACCGCCTCGGCCGCCGCTCTGCGTCAACTGCGCCTGACCTTCCCCGATATGCCCTTCGTGGGTATGGAGCCGGCCGTCAAGCCGGCCGCCGAGACGACGCGCACCGGTGCGGTGGGCGTTCTGGCCACGCCGGCCACTTTCCAGGGCGAGCTGTTCGCCTCCGTCGTCGAGCGGTTCGCCAACGGCGTGCGCGTCATCCCACAGACCCTCCCCGGACTGGTCGAACAGATCGAAGCGGGGGAGCTGGACTCGGCCGCCACGCGTGCTATTCTCGAGCGCGCCGTCAGGCCGCTCCTGGCGCAAGACGTCGACACCCTGGTGCTGGCCTGCACGCACTACCCGCTCGTCCTCGCGCTGATCGCGGACGTCGCCGGACCGGATATTCGCGTGATCGACCCCTCGCCGGCTATCGCGCGTCAGACCCGCCGAGTCCTGGACGAGCGCCGGCTGAGGACGGCCCGCCCCGCCGGCGGCGCGACCGCATTCGTGACCAGCGGAGCACCGGACGAATTGCGGCAGATGGCTGCACGCCTGGCGGGGGTGGCGGGGCCGGCCTTCGGCGCCGTCTGGGTTCGCGACCGGCTGCACTTGCGCGGATGATCCCCGAATGGCTCCCCGCCGCGCCTCCTGGGCCGATGGCCCTTCCTCGCACGGATCGGCGAGAGCAGGCGGGGGAACCGGCTCCGTGACAACCATCGGTCTGACCATCCTGCACACGAATGACATGCACGGGCGCCTGGAGGCGATGGCGCGCCTGAGCAGTCTGGCCGGCCGGCTGCGCACCGCCACGCGCGCCGCCGGCCGAGAAGTGCTCCTGTGGGACGCGGGCGACGCGCTCGACCGGCGCGACCGTCTGTGCGGCCTGTCCAAGGGGGCGGCGCTGGCGCGGGTGCTGAACGCCATGGGCTACGACCTGATGACCATGGGCAATGACATCCTCTTGACCTATGGGCCCGCGGCGATGGCCGAGCTGGTATCTCGCCTGACGTTCCCGGTCCTGGCGGCCAACTGTCGGGACGGCCAGGACCCGCCTGCGGCGGGCTTGCGTGAGTCGGTCCTTGTCCGCCTGTCGGGGGGGCCGCTGCTCGGCGTGGTCGGCGTCACGGCCCCATGGGGCGGGCTGTACGAAAGCTTCGGCTTGCGATTCCCAGACGCGCATGCGACGGTTGCCCGAGTGGCGCAACAGCTGCGGGCCGACGGCGCAGCGGTCGTCGTGGTGTTGTCGCACCTGGGGCAGTCCGAAGACGTCGCGCTGGCCCGGTCGGTCCCGGGCATCGATCTGATCGTCGGCGCCCACTCGCACGACCTGCTCGAGCACGGTCGGGAGGAGAACGGCGTGTTGATCGTCCAGGCAGGGCAATTCGCGGAGGCTTTGGGGGTCGTGGACCTCGAGCTCGATGCTGGAAGCGGCGCCGTGGTTGTCCGCTCCGCCCGCATCGAGCGCGTCGACGAAGGCGAGGCGCCCGACTCGGCCGTCCAGGACGCCATCGCCGAAGCGGCGCGCGAGGTGGATGCGCTGGCCGCTCGCCTGGTCGGCTTCCTGCTCGACGACCTCGAACTCGACGATCAGGGCGAATGCAGCCTGGGGAACCTGGCCGCCGATGCTTTGCGCGAGCGGATGGGGGCCGAGGCGGCTTGCCTGATCTCCGGCCAGTTCCATAGCGGTCTGCGCGCGGGCTCGATCACCTTCGGGGATTTGTGCCGATGCTCGAGCATCACCGCCAACCCGCAGCTGACGCATGTCCGGGGCACGCAGATCCTGGAGATGCTCGAGCGCAGCCTCGACCCGGCGTCTCGCGACGCCCGGCCGCCCGGCCCGCGCGGCCCGAAGCTCGGCTGGCTGCAGATTAGCGGCCTGCGCGTCGTGTACGATCCGCGCAAACCGGTTGGGGAGCAGGTCGCCGCGGTCTTCGTCGGCGACTCGTCCCTTGATCCTCAACGGACGTATCGGCTAGCTCACACCGACGCGGAAACGCAGGCGGAGTCGCCCCTGCTCAAGATCGAGCCCGGGCAGGAGACTCGCACAGAGGTGCCGACCATCACTCGGGAGTTCGTGGAGGATTACATTCGGGCGCGCTCACCGGTCGGCGCGCCGCCTTGCGGGCGATGGATTCGGCGGGGCGACGCTGCGTGATCCAGTGGGGGAAGAGTGATGTTGGGTTCACCCCCACCCTACCAAGCGCGTCGCAGCCTGTGGGCCCCCTCGAACGGGGAGGGCTGATTTCCTCCCCCCGTTAGGGTGAGGGTCTGCGTCCTCCCCCTTTTAGGGGGAGGATTGAGGTGGGGGTGGCTCCAGGTCAGCGTCGTTCTCGAATCGCACAAGGGCTTCCGATGTGGACTCCGGGGGCTCTGCCCCCGGCCGCCGGCAGAGCCGGCGAGGATCGACCCCCACCCTGCCCTCCCCCTTTTAGGGGGAGGATTGAGGTGGGGGTGGCACCTGGGTGCGAGGCTATTCTGCGGGTCCGCCCGATTCGGCCTCGGCCGCTCCGACCTGCTCCAAATCCTTGGCAGCAATGCGCGCCACCGAAGCCACGCTCTCACCTTCGCGCAAGTCGATGACCTTGACGCCCATGGTCGCCCGTCCGGCACGCTTGATCTGCTTGACCTTGGTCCGCAGGACGATCCCGCCGGTGGAGATGATGGTCAGATCGTCGTCCTCGCGGACGACGTGCGCCGAGGCGATCGGGCCCGTGGTGCCGAGCTTGTCCTTGCTCAGGTTCACCACCCCGCCGGTGGCGCGCCCCTTGACGGCGTACTCGGCCAGCGGCGTGCGCTTGCCGAATCCCATCGCCGTCACGACCAGGAGGTCGCCCTTGGGATCGACGACATCCAGGCTCGTCAGCCGGTCGCCCTGGCGCAGGCGGATGGCTCGCACGCCGGCCGCCGGCCGTCCCATCGGGCGCACTGCGGTCTCGTTATAGCGCAGCGCCTGCCCCTGTTCCGTGACCAGGATGATGTCCTCCTTCCCGGTCGTCTGCCGCACCCAGCCGAGGACGTCGCCCGAGGAGAGGGAGATGGCGATCAGGCCGGAGGAGCGCACGGCGGCGAACTCGGACAGCGCCACGCGCTTGATCTTGCCCTTGACCGTGGCCATGGTGCAGTAGTGGGCTTCTTCAAACTTGGGGACGGCTACGGCGGCCGTGATCGTCTCGTCGGCGTTGAGGGCGAGGATGTTGACCATCGGGATGCCGCGCGCCGTGCGATCGGCATCCGGGATCTGGTATGTCTTCTCGGAGTAGACCTTGCCGCGGTCGGAGAAGAACAGAATGGTGTCCAGCGAGCGGGCGGGGAAGAGCATGACCACCTCGTCCTCGCCGCGCATGGCATGCCCGGTCACCCCGCGGCCTCCCCGCCCCTGGCGCCGGTAAGCCGAGGCGGCGGTCCGCTTGACGTAGCCCTTCTCGGTGACGCTGATCAGCACGGCCTCGTCGGTGACCAGGTCCTCCTCGCGGAAAGTCTCGCTGGCCTCGGGGGCGATGCGTGTCCGCCGCGGGTCCCCGTACTTCTGGGCTATCTCGCCCATGTCCTCTTTGACCAGCCCCAGGATCTTGTGGGCATCGGCCAGCAGGTCCTCCAGGAAAGTAATGCGGGCGGTGACTTCTTTGTGCTCATCCTCGATCTTCTTGCGCTCTAGCGCCGCCAGACGGCGGAGCTGCATGTCGAGGATAGCCTGGGCCTGAATCTCGCTTAGCTTGAAGCGAGACATCAACCGTTCCTTGGCTGCGTCGGCGTCGGGCGACTTCTTGATCGTGTTGATGACGTCGTCCAGGTTGGTCAGGGCGATGAGCAGGCCTTCCAGGACGTGCGCCCGGGCGCGGGCCTTGGCCAGCTCAAACTCCGACCGGCGGGTGATGACGATCTGGCGGTGCTCAATGTAGAGCTGCAGGGCGCGCTTGAGGGAAAGCAGCCTCGGTTCGCCGTCCACCAGCGCCAGGAGCTGCACACCGAAGGTGGTCTGCAGCGCCGTGTACTTGAACAGCTGGTTGAGCACTTTCTTGGGCTGCGCCCCGCGCTTGAGCTCGACGATGATGCTCATGCCGCGACGGTCGGATTCGTCCCTCAGGTCGGAGATGTCGCCCAGGCGGCCTCCCCGAGCCAGATCGGCGATGCGCTCGATCAGGCTGGTCTTGTTGACCTGGTAGGGAATCTCGGTGATGACGATGCGGTGACGCCCGCCGTTGGCCTCTTCGATGTGTGCCAGACCGCGCAGGACCAGTCGGCCGCGGCCGGCGCTGTACGCCTGCTTGATTCCCTCGACACCGACCACCAGTCCGCCGGTCGGGAAGTCCGGCCCGGGGATGAAGCGCATCAGATCGTCGACGGCGATGTCGTCCAGGCGGTCGTAGTTGTCGACCATGAAGGCGATGGCCTGCGTCAGCTCGCCCAGGTTGTGCGGCGGAATGTTGGTCGCCATGCCGACGGCGATGCCGGACGAGCCGTTCAGAAGCAGGTTGGGGAGACGGGACGGGAGAACGACCGGCTCTTTCAGCGACCCGTCGAAGTTGTCGGTGAAATCGACGGTGTCCTTCTCGATGTCGAGCAGGATCTCTTCGGCCATCGCCTTCAAGCGGGCCTCGGTGTAGCGCATGGCCGCCGGCGCATCACCGTCGACCGAGCCGAAGTTCCCCTGGCCGTCGACCAGGAGATAGCGCATGGAGAAGTCCTGCGCCATGCGGGCCATCGCGTCGTACACGGCCGCGTCGCCGTGAGGATGGTATTTGCCCAATACCTCGCCGACGATGCGGGCCGACTTGCGGTAGGGCGTGTTGGCCCGGATGCCCATGTCGTGCATGGCGTACAGGATGCGGCGGTGTACCGGCTTCAGTCCGTCGCGCACGTCCGGCAGCGCTCGGGCCACGATCACGCTCATGGCGTAGTCGAGGTAGGCGCCCCGCATCTGCTCGTCGATGTCGACTTGGCGTACGATGCCAATTTCCATAATTGACAGGTTCTCTCGCTTCGGGGGAATTCGACCGGGCGGACCCTAATTATACCGCGTCACCGTTGCCGCGGCTCACGTCGCCCGGATTGCCTCGCCGGCCGATTGACGGGGCCGCGCTTCGGTGCTAGAACAGCCTTGCCCCCAACGCCAAAGGAGGGAGTCATGTACCGCAGACGCCGCCGCGGTCTCCTCGTCTTCATCATCGTCCTGGTGGTCGTGATCCTGGCCGCCGCCGGGCTGGGCGTGGTCGTCGTCCGCCGGCAGTTCCCGCAGACCGAGGGGACGCTCAACCTCCCCGGGCTGCAGGCGCCGGTTGAGATCTACCGGGATCAGCTCGGCATTCCCCACATCTACGCCAGCAACCCGCACGATCTGTTCATGGCGCAGGGGTTTGTCCATGCCCAGGACCGATTCTGGCAGATGGAGTTCTCCCGGCGCATCGGGTCGGGACGGCTGGCCGAAGTGCTCGGAGAAGCAGGACTCGATTCCGATCGCTTCATCCGAACCATCGGCTGGGCGCGTACCGCGGCCGAGGAGGTTGAACGCCTGGACGCGGAGACGCGGGGCATCCTGGAGGCCTACGCCGAAGGCGTCAACGCCTACCTGACCACGACCGACCAGTCGCGCCTGGGGCTCGAGTTCGTCATGTTCGGATTGATCGGCACCGATTTCACCCCTGAGCCATGGACGCCGCTCAACACCCTTACCTGGGGCAAGGTCATGGCTTGGAACTTGCGCGGCAACATGGACAAGGAGCTCCTACGTGCCTACATCGCCGCGCGCGCCGGCACGGCGGCCGTCGCGCAGCTGGTCCCCGGCTACCGCGGCGATTACCCGGTGATCGTTCCCCATCCCAGCCAGGCTTCGCTTGACGCCGTCCCGGACGCCGCCTTCGCCCCGTTCTTCCTCGGGAGCGGGTCGGACATCGGCAGCAACAACTGGGTGATCTCCGGCAGCCGGACCGAAAGCGGGATGCCCATCCTGGCCAACGATCCGCATCTCGGCATCCAGATGCCCTCCATCTGGTACGAGGTCGGCCTGCACTGTGAGCCCGTCGGGCGGGACTGCCCCTACGAAGTGTTCGGCAGCTCGTTCCCCGGCGTGCCGGGCGTGATCATCGGCCACAACGACCGCATCGCCTGGGGCATGACCAACCTCGGCCCGGACGTGCAGGACCTGTTTATCGAGCGCGTCAACCCGCAGAATCCCCATCAGTATGAGGTCGATGGCGAGTGGGTCGACATGGACATCATCCGGGAGGAGATCCGTGTCGCCGGCCAGGACGAGCCGGTGGTCGTCTTCGCCCGCTCGACTCGGCATGGACCGATCATCAATGACATCGTCGGTGGCGAGGAGGAGGAGTGGTCGTACGGCTGGGAACCGCTGGCCCTCTCGTGGACCGCGCTCCAGCCCGGGACGATCAATCGGGCCATCTTCCTGCTCGACCGCGCTCAGAATTGGGATCAGTTCCGTGAGGCGCTCAGCTACTGGGATGTCCCCAGCCAGAACTTCGTCTACGCCGACGTCGATGGCAACATCGGTTACCAGGCTCCCGGCCGGATCCCGATCCGCCGGCTTGGCGACGGCACGCAGCCGGTGCCGGGCTGGAACAGCGAGTATGAGTGGGTTGACTACATCCCTTACGACTCGCTGCCGCGCGCCTTCAACCCGCCCGAGAGCTACATCGTCACCGCCAACAACGCCGTCGTCCGGCCCGACTTCCCCTTCCTGCTGACGCGCGATTGGGACCCCGGCTACCGGGCTCAGCGCATCATCGAGCTGATCGAGGCCGATCCATCGTTGAGCGTGGCCGACGTGCAGGCCATCCAGGCCGACAGCACACCCGTCTGGGCGCGCATGGTCCTGCCCTACCTGGCGCCGCTCTCGAGCGAAAACGCCCGCGTGGCGGAGGCCCTGGATCTCCTGCGGGCCTGGGACGGCCAGGCTGTGCGCGACAGCGCCGGTGCGGCGGTGTTCGAGGCCTTTCGCCTGCGATTGGTCGAGGCAGTCTTCGCCGACCAGCTTGGCCAACCCCTAATGCGCCGCGCCCGATCCACGCTGATCGAAGCCCTGCCGGCGCTTTTCGAGACCCCGTCGTCGCCGTGGTTCGACAACATCGAGACCCCCGATCTGGTCGAACGGCGCGACGAGATCCTGATCCAGGCACTGACCGACGCGGTCGCCGATCTGACCGACGCACTCGGGAAGAGGATCGACAACTGGCGGTGGGGCGATCTTCACCGGGCCACGTTCGTGAACCAGAGCCTCGGCAAGAGTGGGATCGCGCCACTGGAGTGGATCTTCAATCGCGGTCCGGTCGAAGTCGACGGCACCATGGCCACGGTCAACAACACCGGCTACGATCCTAACAATCCATACGGCGTGGCCACCGTGCCCTCCTATCGACAGATCATCGACCTGTCCGATTTCTCGCGCTCGCTAGCCATCCACACCACCGGTCAATCCGGCCACCCGTTCAGCCCTCACTATGGCGATATGATCGACCTGTGGAGGAACTTCCAGTACCACCGCGTGCTGTGGACGCGACCGGAGGTTGTGGGCGGCTCCGAAGCCCACCTGACCCTGACTCCTTAGCCGATCGCGAGGCGCGGTCCCCGTGCAACCCGTTCTGCGATCCGAGCGCCTGGTCCTGCGGCCGTTCTCTCTCGACGACGCGGGCGTCGTTCAGCGGCTGGCCGGCGACCGGGACATCGCCGACACGACGTTGACCATCCCTCACCCCTACGAGGATGGGGTGGCCGAGCGCTGGATCGCCTCACACGGCCGGGCGTTCGAGAATGGTACATCCGTCACCTACGCGGTGACGCTGCGCCAGACCGGCGAGCTGGTCGGAGCGATCGGCCTGGCGATCGTGCGCGAGTTCGATCAGGCCGAGATGGGTTACTGGATCGGCAAGCCCTACTGGGGACTAGGCTACTGCACCGAGGCCGCCCGGACCCTGATGGGGTATGCCTTCGGCGAGCTGCGCCTGAATCGAGTGCACGCCTGCCACTTCACCCGCAACCCCGCCTCGGGCCGCGTCATGCAGAAGGCCGGCCTGCGGTACGAGGGCTGCCAGCGCCAGCACGTCAAGCGTTGGGGCGCGTACGAAGACCTGGCTCGCTACGGAATCCTGCGCGCGGAGTATGAGGCAGCCGCCGGGCGGCCCGCGGTCTGACCCCCGTCACGGCCCAGGCGCCGGCAACAAAAGGGCCCGCACTCGGTGCGGGCCCTGGCTATCGTTGGCTGGGCGGTCTACAGGAACACCCGGCCCGTCACCAGCAGGCACATCACCCCCATGACGATGACCGTGAGCAGCAAGAGGATGGAGATCAGGAATCGTTGGCCGGCCGACATGCCGAAGATGCGCCGGCCGCTCGACCGGCGAGGGGACGGGAGTCCGGAGTCGGAGTCTCGATGCGAATCGCCGCCAGTGGACGCTTCGCGCAGATTGTCAAACATGGCCAGGCACCTCCACCGGGCAATGCCCGCTGAGAGAGTGTAGACGATTACTCCGGCATGTCAACCGGCCGCAGGGAAATGCCCTCTCCACCCATCAGCAGGGTTTCCCCGGCCGTCGAGCGGATCCGCGCCCGCCCATCGGGTGCCAGGCCGAGCAACTCGCCGCGCACCTGGCCTTCCGGGCCGATCAGGATGACATCCTGGTGCATGAAGGCCAGCCGTGCTTGCCAGGCGTCGACCAACTCTGGCGACTTGAGACGCGGCAGCCAGGCGGCGATCGCCGCCAGGAGGCCCAGCAGGAGATCGACTCGGTCCACGTTGGCCTTGAGGGCAGCCTGCACGCAGGTCGCCGGGTAGTCCAGCGCCGGGAGCGGGGGGACCGAGGCCGTCGCCACGTTCAGCCCGATGCCCAGGACGACGGCCTGCAGCGACCCGTCCAGCCAGGATGCCTCGACCAGAACCCCGCACGCTTTTCGGCCACCTAGGACGACGTCGTTCGGCCACTTCACCTGGGCCGAGACTCCTACTTCGGCAAGCGCGTCAACGACCGCCAGGGCCCCCAGTGCGTTCAGCGGCCCGATGGCGGACGGGCCGGAAGCTTGCGGGCGCAAAACCAGGCTGAAGGCCAGCGCGCTTCCCGGCGGGGTGATCCATCGCCGGCCGGCGCGGCCCCGCCCAGCGGTCTGCTCATCGGCCACGACCAGGGTCCCTTGCGGCGCCCCCTGGGCGGCCAGCTCCGCGGCCCGATCGTTGGTCGACCCGATCGTCCGGTAGAAATGAAGAGGCAGCCCCAGGCCGTCAACCGGCAGGCCGCGGCGCAGGCGTTTCCGATCCAGCATGCCCGGATTGTACTCACTCTCGGCCGCGACGGGCCAGGCGCCCAGACCGGCCCGCTGCCACACCCCGGTACGCAGGCGCAGAATGACGGTCTGCCC
>Ga0256868_10001618_pt1 | contig 12101 bp, 10 predicted proteins | sample RVTome_13_FD_187341 | JGI IMG/M metagenome (GOLD analysis project Ga0256868, IMG submission 187341) | Soil microbial communities from uranium-contaminated site in the Upper Colorado River Basin, Wyoming, United States - RVT92D227 HiSeq ... | reverse complement strand
TAGGCATAAAACACCCCATTATGCTGGCAGGGATGAACTGGATTACGACTCCCAAGCTGGTAGCGGCTGTTTGTAACGCCGGGGGATTAGGTATCTTAGCCACTGCTGCTTACACTCCAGAGGAAACGCGAAAGCATATCCGGGAGATTCGAAAACTCACCAAGAAACCTTTTGGGATAAACCAGATTCTGATCGGCCCTGGTGCGAAAGAGAATATCGACGTCGCCATGGAAGAAAAAGTCCCCATCATCAATTATTCTTTGGGAAAACCGTGGTTCATTGATCAGGTACACGCCTACGGGGGCAAGGTAATGGGGACCATCGCCGTTGCCCGGCACGCCGTCCGTGCCGCTCAACTGGGGTGCGACATGCTTGCCGTTACCGGCCACGAGGCTGCAGCGCACGGTGATGCGGCGACCTCAATGGTCTTGATTCCTCTCGTGGCCAGTCAGGTAAAGATTCCCCTGATAGCTGCCGGAGGCTTTTATGACGGCAGAGGGCTGGCTGCAGCGCTGGTGCTGGGAGCGGATGCGATCTCCATGGGCACGCGGTTTATGTTGACGCAGGAAAGCCTTGTTCACGAGAATTTTAAACAGCTTTGTCTCAGGGCGACAGAGCAGGATACCTTATATAGCGATGTCTTCGACGGCTTGCCTGGCAGGGCCTTGAAAAGCCCTGGCGCGGAAGCCATGATGAAAAAGGGGTTCTCGCTGTTGGAATCCGCCCGGAGCGCCTTGGAGGTCAAGCGGATTCTGAAGCTGCCCCTCTGGAAATTTCTCGGCCTCAGCTGGACCATGATGACATCTGAGGAAGGGAAAGGGCCGCTGATCCTGGCCCGATCGGCCAATGGCGCGATCCGCCATCTCAAGGCGATCAATGAGGGGGACGAAAAGGAAGGATTTTTATTTGCCGGACAGTCTGTAGGAGGCATTCAGGATATGCCCACGTGCAAGGAGGTCATCGAGCGGATCGTTGAGGAGGCCGAGAAGAAATTGAAAGAAATAGGGAGAAATGTCTCTGCCTGAGTCACCGTATATCGCGAGGAGGTTTTCGGCATTGAAGGTGGCCAATCGAATAGGCATAAGAATCCCTCCTTCTAAAAAATTAAAAAAAACAGTGAGCTTGGTTGAAATCTGTCAGCGAAGCCGTTTCGTCGTGCGTTCTTGATCTTTCAGACCGAATTCCTACCCTTAAAACTTGAATTCTCCCGTATCAACCCATTCATTTTTGAGTAAGGACCACCAATCAATGGCAAGCCCATTGAGCACATACGCATACGGTAGCCAGCCGTACCCCTCTTCACCCCATTCCGACCCCCATGAATTTCTTATGAGCAGGGCCCCTGTTGTTTCTTGAGCTTCCGGATTGCCGTTTTTGATCCTGATCTTTTCATCATAACCGACTGCTATCACTGCGTGACCGCCGACAAGCTTCTCTCCCTGGATCGGATAAGGTATGGCGCCTGTTTTTTCTGACTGTTCAATAGAACTGTAAACACTCAAACCGAACATAGAGGGAAGACCAGCTGCCAGAGATGTCTTAATGCGGGTCAGTAGTACATCCTTTGGGGTCTCAGGGGGATCAAGACGATAATAAGAGATGGTCTGATAGTTTTGGGCAAAGGCGTAGAGGAAGGCGCCGGGTTCTTTGTCGAAGTCAACCTTGTTATACTGCCAGTATTCCTCAGGTGGCACACCGAAGAGTACCATTGCTTCCATGGTCGTCCTGAGAAAAGCGCCGGTATCACCATGCCAATTCAGCAGATTTCTCGTGACCTTATACAGAAAGAGCCTGGATGCATCAATGTGCTTGTTGAATGCCCTCCTTTCGAAATACTCTATGATACCAACGCCGGCATGTGCCGTACATGAACCGAGACTATCCTGATCTTCACTGGGTGAACACCATTTTCTGAGATCGACGTTATCGGGCAACTTTGTTTTTGTTGCTTTTAACACGCCGACTTTCGCAAGCATGGCTTTCACCGAATCTTGTTGTCCTAAGCGTTTGAGCCGAGAAGAAACGGTATCCTGGTCCACTTTGTAGTCACGAAAATCGGGGTAGTCCGGCAGCCATCCCATACCTCTTTTTATCCTTTGCCCGACCATGACGTCTGCTTCCTCCTTTTGTTTAATCAACAGTATAGATAAATTTTTTTAAATCGTAAAAGGTGTCTGGGCTTCAAATTGTTTGTTGATCAACCCCGCGCGAAAAAAGTTTGGCGTTTGATCTGGAGGCATGCGTCGCAGGATCTCCCTGTGGAATTTCCTATAATCGCCTTTAAAAGCACTATTATTCCACACGCGCAATAGCTGCGAGGTAAATAGGCCGTTGAAATCCCCATCTGACGACAGCTGGTTGTCCTGGCACCCCGATAGCAATAACACCGAGGCCTTGACCGCTTCTCTGGTGTCCTTTATCTTCTTGTCTCTTAATATTTTATCATAAAAGTTTTTATTGCCTCGGTAGGTGCGTAATGCCACATCCGGCGGCATGAAGCGATATCTGATTGCTTGAGCGACGAGTCCAGAACTTCGCGCCGCTGTCGTTCCCTGATAGTAAGCCATCTTCACCACGGTTCCGCTGTGGCAGCTATCGGAAAAGACCAAGATACGCAAACCCTGCGCAAATTTTCCGAGGTGGCCATAGAGCTCATCATCTACTAGCTCGCCGTCATAGAGACACCAGGTCTCGTCCTGGGCATCTGGCTCATCACTATTGAGATCAGGCACCTGTCCGCCATGCCCTGAATAGGTCAGCATAAAGATATCCCCCTTTGTTAGCGCCTTGGCCGCCTTTAAGATCTCGCTTGTCACCTTCGCGCGGGTTGCTGCCTTAGTCAGCAATTTCTTCACGCTAAATTTTCTTGATTTGGCAATCTCGGCCATATCTTGGGCATCTGCCTCGCAGGCATTTAACTCACCTGACCATCCCTGATAATGCCTTGGATCAACTGCGTTAAGGCCGATAGTCAATGCTTGTCCTTTTGCCATCTTTCACCTCTGTGAGATTATTTAAGTCAAGTTACATAACGCTCCTATACCGTATCATCATACGGGAGCAAAATCTTGACTTATCTTGCTTTTTTTTTGATCTTTTCTGCTTTTTTTGAAAGAGAATGAGACGAAGGGGAAGGAGTGAGTATTTAATTATAGTAGAGTCTATTTTCTATCACGGCCTTTTTAAAATCTCTTGGGCAATATTGTACCATTTTTTTAAATAATCTGGTAAAGTGATATTGGTTGGTAAAACCGCAGGCAAATGCTATTTCGCCTATCGAATAGCTAATCCCTTGTTCCAGCATCTGTATCGCCTGGGAGATACGTACCTTATTCAAATACATGGAGAATGTTACGCCCAATTTTTTTTTAAATGCGCGCCCAAGGCAAGAAACGCTCATACCCGCCTCGCGAGCAACACAAGTAAGTTTCAGCGGCAGACAGTAATTTATATTGATATACTGTATAGCCTTATTTATTCCATCCGTTGTGGGACTGAAAAGATTCTCATACAAACCATTTTTTTTGTCTAAGACGGCTTTAACACGATGCCTCAACTCAACAATATCAAGAGGCTTCTTAAGATAATCACTTGCGCCGTTTCTAAACACGGCGATTGCTAACTCTTCAGATCCCCAGGCGGTCATAATGATAACGGGCATAGAAGGGGCTACAAACCTCAAGACTCGAAGCAGGTCCAGGCAAGGGTCATCAAGGGTATGATTGAGGAGTACAAGATCGACCTTATTGCGAAAGAAAAATTCGCACGCCCTTTGTTTGTTTTTTTCCACGATTATATGATAATATCGTGGAGTAGCAGCAAGAAGGTGCTGGTATTTCTCCGCATCGGGATCGACAAGCAGTATCTGATATCTTTTCTTCATGGCATGTGCATGATGCAGATAACGAATTAATCAACCATGGAACTAAAGCTACAAAAGGTCTTTCACGTTTAAGAGTTAAAGATTTACCCTTTATTATTGGGAGTGGCAGTAAAGAGACGAGAGCCTCTCAAGGCGCAGTAATAAACCCTGAGAGGCTAGGTATAAAGGTATTTCTGGAAAGCCCTTTTCATACTCGTTTTCTAAAAAAAGGTTTTTTGATTATTTAGACGTAAAACTACTTTAGTCTTGAAGTATTGTCAATAAAAATTTTGTCTGCCTATCCATAGTACGGTGTTTATCATATGGTGCCGCCATCTATGGTTTGTAATAATTTAGATACTAATAAATAAGTAGGACAATTGCTATTGATATTTTTGACAGCTGAAGATCGACGTCTGAAGATAGTGACAGAGGTTTGTTCTTTCGCTTCCTTTATGTCAGCGACACGGATTACCGCTGTCTCCTCAGAAGACTTAAGCCTCGACCAACCTGATTTTGAGCTCGCGTTTTAATATCTTCCCCGATGGATTTTTGGGTAGCTTATCGATGATAAAAATTTTCTTGGGGCACTTGAACCCAGCAAGCCGCTCCTTGCTGAAGGCAATGATATCTTTTTCTTTCACTGTGGAGTCCTTCTTCAGTACAATTGCTGCGGCAACAATCTCTATCCATTTTGGATCCGGGAGTCCAAACACCGCCGCTTCTTCGATATCGGAGTGCTGGTAGAGCACCTCCTCTACCTCCCTGGAGGCCACGTTTTCACCCCCTGTTTTTATCATGTCTTTTTTCCTGTCGACAATATACAGGAATCCATCTTCGTCGAACCTGCCCAGATCACCGCTGTGAAACCATCCAAAGGCAAAGGCCTCCGCAGACTTTTCCGCGTCATTGAGATATCCGGTCATTACATGCCCTGAACGGTGAACGATCTCTCCGACTTCGCCTACGGCGACATAATTGCCGTTATCGTCCATCAGCTGCGTTTCCACGTTGAGGATAGGCCTTCCGGCCGAACCTGGTTTTGCGAGTTGGAATTCGGGCTTGAGCATAGTAGCTGTCGGGCCCATCTCCGTCTGGCCGTAATAGTTCCAAAGCCTGAGGCCCGGGAAGGTCACCGATAACTGCTTCATGATTTCGATTGGCATACTGCTCGCGCCGTAGGCTGCCTTTTTTAGCGAGCTGAGATCGTATTTCCCAAAATCAGGGTGATTAAGGATCCCAATCCATACTGTCGGCGGAGCAAAGAGGTGGGTAACTTTATGTCTCTCGATGTTCCTTATCATCTCGAGGGGATCGGCACGGTGCAGTATGATATTCTCCGCGCCTATATAGAGCAAAGGTGTTAAAAAGCAGTGTAGCTGGGCGCAGTGAAAGAGGGGGAGGGCGTGGAGGCTGATATCGTTCGGCTGGTATTCGCCGTCGATTATACAGCTGAAGTATTGGGACATAAGGGCGCGATGCGAGAGCATGGCCCCCTTGGGCCTTGATTCTGTCCCACTCGTGTAGGGTATCTGGGCGATATCCTCGGGAGAGATATCCCTATCAGGCTCGTCGGCGGGCATCGTCGATAGCGCCGTTTCGAGATCGAAAAAACCGTTTGGAATCTCCTTTCCGTTAAGGGGTATGAACCCCCACTCTTTAACGGTTGAGAAGGTATCCTTGACAGGTTCAATGACCGAGAAAAGCGTGTCTTCAACAATGAAGATCTTAGCACCGGAGTGATTAACGATATAGGCGATCTCCTCGCCGTTCAGCATATAGTTGATAGGAACCTGAACTGCGCCGATTTTCGCCAGACCCATGAAGACAATGGGGTAGAAATGCGAATTATAGGCGTCAACAGCGACACGGTCACCCTTTGTTATACCTAAGGAGATCATCAGGTTGGCGAATCGGCATATCTCCTTTTCGAGTAAGGCAAAAGAGAGCGTGACATCTCTGAAGATGATGGCTGTCTTGTCTCGGTGCCTGGCGGCGGCCCTTCTTGAAATATCGCAGATAGTATCACGGTTCATCCTGTTTCCCATTTGGATACACCTCGAATAAGGCTATTTTTAAATGGCAAATTCCGTACCTTAACCCCGTTTACAAAAACATATAGGCGAATGTCTCAGGAAGCTATCCTACCCTTTCAGATTAGATTACAATGTGACACGTTACAAACCGTCTGCAGAAATCAATGGGTGCCTTGATCCAGCGGGCTCTTTTACGGGGATGCTCAGAACAATTTATGTTTCTTGAGGTGCAAGGTGCTGCGGTGCTGCCACCATGCTATGACAAAGCCGATTAAGGCTATAAAGGACAACAATACCCCGCTTTTCGCAATTATCGTTAATGTGACATAATAACCACCGAGAAAAATGAAAATACCGGCCAAAAAAGTCAAAGCGCTCATGAGCTGCATACGTTGCCATACCTTGCCTATTTCTAACGCGCTATTCCTTGCGAAGACTTCCCACTTTTTTTTTGCTTCAACTGCCATTTCTTTGAGAAGGATACCTGCTCCAAAATAATATGCTGCATCACCCTCCCGTGAGCCAAAATGATACCAGATAACCTTCCCTCTCGCTTTGAACTTTTCGTCTTGTGGGGGTAACGTTATCTCCAGCTCTACCTCTTTGTCTTTTTGTATGAGATACCGGATCAAGTTTACCGATGGTTCCCCCTTGTGAATAAAAAAAACCCCCTTAATCAAAGTTACTGGGAGCTCCATTGATACACCCAGAGGGGTGATGTTTCTCGTGACCGTTTTGATTATTGGCGGCTGTTTGCTCACACCGAGTAGCTTGATACGCAACGGTAGCGTAATGTCTACCCTCTTGGATTTGCGTCGATTAAACATAGTCTCCCCGTTATTAGAGTATTAACTTCTTATATCATATCAAAATTTAGAAAAATGTAAAACAATTCTTTCAATAACTTAATATTATGAACTGATTGATCACTCAATACTGTAGGGTTTGTGACCCGAGGTGTCTTCTGGAGACCTGTGGCAGAGGCTGGAAATGACCAGAAAAAGTCACTGGCTAGATGATATGTGTACGGCAGAGGTATAAAAAAACGGGAGCAAAAAAGAATAAGGCCTAGATTTGCGGACCTAAGCCTTTTTATAATAATGTATTCTCGCGTTTATGTTGGAGCGGGCAACGGGGATCGAACCCGCGACCCCAAGCTTGGGAAGCTTGTGCTCTACCAGCTGAGCTATGCCCGCTTAGGGATAACAATAGATTATTCCTGCCTTTTTTGTCAATATAAAAAAGGCGGGGTCATCATGAGATGATCCCCGCTCATCCGTGTTGCATAACCCCTCCTTGCCTGTTAGCTCCGAGCGCTATTCCGCTTGGAGGCCTTCAGGGGATTAAGCTTCTTGACGGTGTTGTTAGTTTGTTCTTTCTTAATATGGGTGGCAAAGTTGCAGGAGCCGCTGACCCATTTGAGGCGCGGTTCGCTGTAGCTATTGCAATAAGCGCCAGTGGGATATTGTACGACACGGCCGCAACCCTGGCATTGCTCCACCACGGGATGACATTGCCCGCCGTTGTAGGTGCAGCCTTGTTTTCCCATGAAGACGCACTCCGTCCCCGTCTTTATCGTTTGACAAACCATGGTTATCACCTCCTTCCTGCGCTCAGATATAAAAAAACCCGCTCCAGAACCACTGACCAAAGGGTCACCTCCGGTTAAAGCGGGTTCTAACCGTACCGAGAGTAGAGTTTTATACCAGCTTCGTCCTTCCTTGTCAATGCCTTTTTTGCAATAATCTCATGGATGTCGATATCTTGGCGTTGGCAAAAGAGATATGTGATCTTTTTTTGTACGTTTTTAAATATTTTACTAAACGAGCGCTGAAACAGGGGCAAAGAACCTTATTTATCTCGTTCTAGCTCTTATTAAGGTAGGTATCTTGTGGGGGTTTGGTAAGGGAAGATGCCCTCGTGATGGCAGCGAAGGCTGTTTTGAGGGCTCAGGATAGAGGCTAGCCAGTAAGACCCTCTTCGGCGTCAGGTCTTCGAGGAGGCTGAAGAGGGTCCCGGGCTGGGCAGCGAGGTGCTGCCACCCACCGATATGAACGATATGGCGCCCCGCATAGTGCGCGGCAATCCGCCTGATCCTGCTGGCCATGATTCGCTCTCTCTTTTCCCCCACCGCATCTGCAGGGATAAGGTGCCTCCAGGGCGATTGCTTGGCATTGAGCAAGAGGGTCTCGGCCTGTATATACTCCCTCCTCGTCACTGTTTCTTGTAACGAAGCGGTTTCAAAGGCGAAGACCTTTTTAAGATTTTCCGGCGAGAGAAGTTCGTCGACCGTGGCCAGGAGTTGGCGGGACAATGAGGATATGTCCACACAGTAGAGGGGGATGTCCCAGCGCTGGCTATAGAAGCTGGCTCCTTTGTACTCAAAGGGCAGGGCAAGCAGGGCCCTGATCCCTCCGATGCCGGTCGTCCTCAGGAGTTCTTTGAGCGTGTCTAGACGCAGACCATCAATCCCGTGTATCTCATGCAAGCCTCTTAACAGGCAGTGGTTCAGAGATCTTTTATTCTTTAATCGGTATCTCAGACCATAGGTGCTGAATTCCAGGGTGATGACATGGGGATTGAGACCATTGAGCGTTTGCACAAGCCGCACCAATCCCTGGGGGTCGCGATGGATGGTGCCAATCAAGGTAAGTCCGGGCATCGGTGATTTTGATTACAGCGACAGAGATCTTCTGACCAAAGGGTCACCTCCGGCATAGTAGTATATGAGCTTTGGGCCCTAGTCAAGGCCTCCATCGCAACGGTATAATAAAAGAGCCGTTCTGCGAAGCGAGGAGGGAGGAAAAGAGAGGTGGGTAAAACAACAGTTGAAATGGTGACAAAAGCGCTGTGCATCGAGGATATCAGGGTCGTCTTGGTCCGCCCGCAGGGGCAGATGAATATCGGTTCCGTCGCCAGGGCCATGAAGAATGCAGGGCTTAAGGAACTGGCCTTGGTGGATCCGGCGGGTCCCCCTATACACCCCGACGCCAGGCTGATGGCTGTCGGGGCACATGATATCCTGGAAGATGCCCTGATCTTTACTCATTTGGCTGATGCCTTGGCCGAGTGCACCTGGGTGATCGGGACGACAAGGCGAGGGGGAAAGCGGAGGGAGGGGGTTATTGATCCACGGCAGATGGCTGCTGAGATCGCCGAGATAATTCAGCGGAACAAGGTGGCAGTGGTATTCGGACCCGAGGACAGGGGGCTCTCCAACAGAGATCTCGATCTCTGCCAGCGCCTGGTGACCATCCCTGCTCATGAAGAATACGGCTCCCTCAACCTTGCCCAGGCTGTGATGATCGTCAGTTACGAGATCTATCTGGCCAGTCAGCAAAAGAAAGGTCCATCGTCTGGCAAGAAGCTGGCCACGTCCGCAGAGTTGGAGGGTATGTACCGGCACATGGAAGAGGCCCTCCTGCGCATCGGGTTTCTTGAGCAGAACAACCCCAAGCGGATGATGGCGGTGCTGCGGCGTATCTTCAGCAAGGCGCAGCTTGACCCCAGAGAGGTGCAGGTCCTGCGCGGGATAAGTCGGCAGGTAAATTGGTACGCGGAGCTTCATACTCTTGAATAAAGAGGGGCTTTTTACCCGTTCCTGCGGCCTATCGATCCCTACCTAAAGACCAAGGCTGCCAATCGATTAAAGCCCTCAATTGAACGTTATATGCAGCTCGAGGGGTAATTGCACCGTGTCACCCTTTTTGCGTCGCTGTTTCTTCTGGCTTAGAAATTCCGAAAGACTGCAAAGGCAGTGGTAAGAAAGTGAGCGCGCATTGACCCTCCCAGGGCTTTGTGATAAAAGATACGCATAGTTCAAAGTTAAAGAATCCTTTGTTCGGAGCGGAGATGGCCGGGGAAAAGCGGCTGCGCAGGACGAGAAACATCGGTTTCATGGCCCACATCGATGCGGGAAAGACCACCGTCACCGAGCGTGTCCTCTTCTACACCGGGCGCACCTATAAGCTCGGAGAGGTGCACGAAGGCACGGCAGTGATGGATTGGATGACCCAGGAGCAGGAACGGGGGATCACTATCACGTCGGCGGTGACCGCCTGCCAGTGGCGCAATCATATCATTCAGATCATCGACACCCCGGGTCATGTCGATTTCACCATCGAGGTGGAGCGGTCGCTGCGGGTCTTAGACGGGGCCGTCGCCGTGTTCTGCGGCGTGAGCGGGGTGGAGCCTCAGTCGGAGACGGTATGGCATCAGGCCGACAAATACCGTGTTCCCAAAATAGCCTTTGTCAATAAGATGGATCGAGTCGGAGCCGATTTCTTCGGGGCAATCGAGCAGATGGTCGCAAAACTCGGTGCCAACCCGTTGGTGGTACAACTCCCCTGGGGAGCAGAGGATTCTTTCCGCGGTGTGATTGACCTGATTTCCATGCAGGCCATCCTCTGGGAGGAGGAGAGCTTGGGTGCCGTCTATCAAGAGGTGGCCATCCCCGAGGAGATGGTGAACAAGGCCCGAGAGTATCGTGATTGCCTCTTGGAGCGGGTGGCGGAGACTGATGAGGCCCTCACCGAAAAATACCTCAGGGGTGAGGCGCTTTCGGCGGAGGAGTTACAACAGGCCATCAGAAAGGCGACCATCGCGCTCAAGGTCGTACCGGTCCTCTGCGGAGCTGCCCTGCGAAACAAGGGGATTCAACCTCTGCTGGATGCCATCGTCGCGTACCTCCCCTCGCCGCTCGACATCCCTCCGGTACAGGGGATGAATCCGCTCACCAAAAAGCTGGAACAGCGCCGAAGCGATGAGGACGAACCCCTCTGCGCGTTGGCCTTTAAGATTATCATGGATCAAGGGAGAAAACTCACCTACATCCGGATGTATTCCGGGGTGTTGGAGACGGGCAAGGTCGTCTACAACGCCAATCTAGGCATCGAGGAACGAGTGGCGCGTATCTTTGAGATGCACGCCAATGACCGAAAGAGGCTTGAGCGGGTCCGAGCCGGCGAGATCGTCGCGGTTATGGGGTTAAAGGATACCTCCACCGGTACCACCCTCTGCGATCGCGCGCACCCCATTCTCCTTGAGTCCATGGAATTCTATAAGCCGGTTATCTCCGTAGCAGTTGAGCCAAAGACCAACCAGGATCAGGACAAGCTTGCCTTTGCGCTCGAAAAGCTGAGCGAAGAAGATCCCACCTTTCAGGTGCGCTATGATGAAGATACCGCCCAGACCATCATCTCCGGCATGGGTGAACTGCACCTTGATGTCCTTATCAAGAGACTGGTGGAAGAGTACTCGCTCGAGGTCAATGTCGGCAGACCACAGGTTGTCTATCGGGAGACCATTGAAAGGCCTGCCGATGTGGAAGGGCGGTTTTCCAAGGTGATTGACGATATCCAGCATAAGGCCGAGATCCACCTCGAGGTCATCCCTCATGAGAGGGGGAAGGGGGTTGAGTTCAACTCTTATGTGCCCAAGGAAGAGATCCCCCAGGAATTCCTCGATGCGATCTGGACAGGTGTACAAGAATCCGCCACCGTGGGCGCCCTTACCGGGTACCCTCTTACCGATATCAAGGTGCTTCTCAAGGGGGTGAGCTATACGCAAGATGAGTTTACCCCCATCGTTCTCAAGATGGCGGTTGCCCAGGCCCTGCGCGAGGCCTGCCAAAAAGGTATCCCTCTCATCTTGGAGCCCATGATGGAATTGGATGTCATGGTCCCCGAGGAGTTTATGGGTGAGGTGATCGGCGATATCCAGGCCAGAAAGGGGACCATAGACGCCATCGAGACAAAGGGGCGGATGACGACGATCAAGGCCCACCCTCCCCTCACCAGGATGTTCGGCTATTCCACTGTTCTGCGTTCCATGACGCAGGGGAGGGGGACCTTCTCCATGCGCTTCTCTCATTATGATAAGGTAATCAAGTGATGTCTGCAGAGGCGGCGGGGAGGATATTGGATATGCTGCGAAGACAGGAGGTTCATCTCTCCGGCGCTGAGATGAGCAAGACCTTGGGGATCAGTAGGAGCGCCGTCTGGAAACACATCAAGGTCTTGCGGCGTGAGGGGTATCGTATTGAGGCCAAACCTGCCCGCGGCTATCGCTTGGTAGGGGTCCCCTCGCATCCCACGCCCTGGGAGATTCAAGCAGGACTCGGGACCGAGCACATCGGCAAGCGGATATACACCCTCTCCCAGGCATCGTCCACCAATGAGGTCGCCTTTCGCCTCGCCTTGAAC
>Ga0256868_10001616_pt1 | contig 12109 bp, 8 predicted proteins | sample RVTome_13_FD_187341 | JGI IMG/M metagenome (GOLD analysis project Ga0256868, IMG submission 187341) | Soil microbial communities from uranium-contaminated site in the Upper Colorado River Basin, Wyoming, United States - RVT92D227 HiSeq ... | reverse complement strand
CTTCCTCATTAAAGACTGGAACAAGAACTGAAATCATCTCTTTGACTATCCGGACCATGGGCTTTGCGGATTCTAAGAAAAGTTTTTTATTTCCTTTATAATCACTTATGACAGAGTCGTCACCAACGAACGATGAAAATCGGGGTTCATGGGTTAAGGCCAAGGTTAGGAAGCCCGTCTGGTCTAACGTTAAGGGTTAGGTGTTGAAGACTAATAACATAACCCAAACCTTATGACTAAACTGGCATCTTTACCATAACCTTAACCGTGAACCTTATTTTCTATGTAATTTATTGAAAAATTTGTATTATTATTATATCCTTCCAAAGGAGAAGTCAAGTACTTAATAACCCTGTTAAGTAACCCCTCAGTTTCGAGTGTGTAACTCAGGGCTTTAGCCCTGATTCATCAGCCCTAAAGGGCTGAGTTACAGGAGACGCTATCTTTCAGCGTCCATAACTGAGGGGTTACCCCTGTTAATCCTCAGTTACTGGTAATCTGAGGGTTTCGTCACCATCGAATCATGGAAATAGTCTTTAGGTTAGGGTTAGGAAGCCCGCCCTGTACCATATTAGGTTCAGGGCCAGTTTGGTTTAGGGTCAAAGGGTTATGGCTAAAGATTTAAAGACCAACAACATAACCTATCTACAAAACTGGCATCTCGTAGAGTCGAGTCTTCGACTTTACCCTTACCCTTTAACTAAAGACTCTTGTTTTCTATGTAATGTTTCATGACGGATACGTCACCCTCGAACGATGAAAATTACCAAGTATTATCCTCCCCCTTGCCGGTCGGAATCGACTCGTACCGAGGGGAGGATTGAGGTGGGGGTGGGCATGGTATGTTCCCCCTCACCCCCGCCCTCTCCCTCCAGGGGAGAGGGAAATAATCGGGTTATTTTCTAAGCAACAATTATAACAATGAAATCAAATCGTTTTGAAAGGCCAGTTAAAATTTTAATTACAATCGTAATGGCCTTTGTTGCCGCTTTTATGGTATTTGGGATAGTATCTTTCTTCTACCTCACTCATGATCTTCCGAGTATTGAAACTTTAAAGAATTATAGGCCAGCTACGATTACAAAATTCTTTTCAGAGGATGGCGAAATCATTGGTGAGTTTTTCATAGAAAAGAGAGAGGTCGTCTCCCTTGATAGGGTCCCTCATCATTTGGTTCTAGCTTTTATCGCAGGCGAAGATGCAAGATTTTTCCATCATAAAGGATTAGATTATATAGCCATTTTCAGGGCTCTTTTCAGGAATATTTTTTCTGGGGAGATTGTTCAAGGAGGTAGCACCATTACCCAACAGGTGGTGAAATCCATCCTCCTTTCACCCGAAAAGAGTTTTACAAGAAAGATCCGTGAAGCAATATTAGCCTTTAAAATCGAAAAATACCTTTCGAAAGAAGAAATTCTCTTTTTATATCTCAACCAAATCTATTTGGGACAAGGAGCATATGGGGTCGCTACCGCGGCAGAGAACTATTTTGGGAAGTCCGTTGAGGAATTGAACTTAGCAGAGTCAGCCTTACTCGCTGGCCTGCCCCAAGCCCCCAGCAAGTATTCCCCCTATCATCATCCTGAGCAAGCCAGAAGAAGGCAGACCTATATTCTCAATCGAATGGTTGAAGAAGGCTTCATCTCTCAGAGTGAAGTTATGAAAGCATTACAGACCCCTTTGAAGATACAGGGCAAACAGGATTCTTTTATTGAAAAGGCACCCTATTTTGTGGAACATGTCAGAAGATATGTTGAGGAGAAGTATGGAAAAGAGGCCTTATATAAAAATGGTCTTCAGGTTTATACGACCATCGATGTCAATTTCCAGAGAATTGCTCAAGAGGCAGTCGAGTCTGGATTAAAGGAGATTGAAAAAAGACAAAAATACGTGTCGTCTGACATGCCTTTCTCACTGGAAGGGTCGTTTGTCTGTTTCGATTTAGAAACAGGGTATGTCAAGGTCATGGTAGGGGGTAGGGATTTTAGAAAAAGCCAGTTCAATCGGGTGACCCAAGCCCGCAGGCAAACAGGTTCGGCCTTTAAACCCATTGTCTACGCATCCGCCCTGGATAAAGGCTATACCCCTGCGTCAGTCATTGTGGATGCCCCCATCATTTTTGAGTGGGGAGATAAAAAATGGAAACCCAAAAATTACGAAGAAAAATTTTTTGGTCCAACTACCCTAAGAAATGCCATCGCCCATTCCGTGAATATCGTTACAGTAAAGATTGCCCAAGATATTGGCATTGATTACATCAAAGACTATGCTCAAAAAATGGGAATACCCTTCCCTCTTCAAAATGACCTTTCAATGGCTCTCGGTTCTTCCAGTGTCTCACTTTACGAATTAACAAAAGCCTATGCTATATTTGCTAATCAAGGGAATGTCTTCCGACCTATTTTTATTAAAAAGATCCTGGATAAAGATGGGAATCTCTTGGAAGAAAACCTTCCACTGTTTTATCCTAAGGAGCCATTGTATGAAGAACGTATCCTCAGCCCTCAAACGGCCTATATCATGACAAACCTCTTAGAAGGGGTTGTTCAAAATGGGACAGGCTGGAGAGCGAAGGCCCTCGGAAGACCTGTTGCAGCAAAAACCGGAACGACTGACCAATTTTTGGACACCTGGTTCATCGGGTATACCCCAGAATTCGTCACCGGAGTCTGGGTGGGATTTGACGAAGAAAGATCTCTCGGTGAAAATGAAACCGGTTCTCGTGCCGCCTCCCCGCTTTGGGTTACTTTCATGTCAAAGATATTGAAGGATAAACCTATTAAGGATTTTCTTATTCCTGAAGGAATTGAGTTCATGAAGATTGATCCAAAAACGGGCCAGATCAGTTTAGAAAAGGAGGGAGTTCTTGAATGTTTTAAAGAGGGGACAGGGCCAACTCAAAAACTTTCTTCCGGATCAAAGACAGACTTCTTCAAATTCGATTTTAATCTTTCAACAAAAGCCAAGTAATTTTTCCTAACGGCATCGTCACCCATGATTAATGAAAATGGTCTTTAGGGAAAGGTAACGAAGCCAGTTTGGTGTAAAGTCAAAGGGTTAAGGTTAAAGAATTAAACACTAACCACTTAACCCCTTTGATAAAACTGGCATCTTAACCTTAACCTATGAACCAAAGACTTTTATCTTCTGATAGAAAAATGGTGCCGAAGGGGGGATTTGAACCCCCACAGGGACTACTCCCCACTAGACCCTGAATCTAGCGCGTCTACCAATTCCGCCACTTCGGCATACCAGTAAAATAGCAAAGCATAGCGCATAGCGTAAAAAACAGGTAGTAATTAGTTGAAGAGTTGTTGATTGAATTTTAATTTGTATTATTTTATATTTTTTTGTACAAAGTCAAGTGTTTATTGAAAAAAAACGGCTAAGAAATGGAAATCATATTAGGAATCGATCAACTAAAAAAACCTTTTGTCAATCCTGTTATTACATTGGGAAATTTTGATGGGGTTCATTTAGGTCACCAACGAATCTTTGAAAAGTTGAAAGATGAAGCAAGAAAGATTCATGGGGAGGCAATCGTCATCACGTTTGAACCCCATCCGCTGAAAGTTCTCTCCCCTGACTATTTCTTGCCCCTATTAACTCCTTTTAGAAAAAAAATGATGCTGATTGAGAAATCAGGAATAGAGAGAGTGCTTTGTATCGAATTTTCATTGGCCTTTGCAGAGATTTCTCCTCCTGAATTTGTCAGAGATATTTTGATGGAAAAGGTAAATGCCAAAAAGATCATTGTTGGATATAATTACCATTTTGGTAAAGGAAAAAGCGGGGATGTTGAAATTTTAAAAAATATTTGTAAACTTTTTAATATTGGGGTGGAGGTGATGGAAGCATTAACCATCGACCACACGATCATCAGCAGTTCAAAGATAAGAGAACTCATCAGTGAGGGAGAGGTTGTAAAGGCCTCAAAATTGTTAGGCAGGGATTACCCGATCATCGGGAGAGTGGTCGAGGGTTCAAAGAGAGGGCATACGTTGGGTTTCCCCACGGCAAATTTAGAGATTTCAGATGAATTATACCCCAAGAGAGGAGTCTATGCCGTCGAGGTTGTATGGAAGAATCAACCCTTCAAGGGCCTTGCCAACGTGGGATTTAATCCTACTTTCGATATAAAGGCATTTTCGTTAGAAGTTTATATCTTAAATTTTGATCAGGAAATTTATGGTGAAGAAATCCAAATCAATTTTAAAAAGAGGATACGAGATGAAATTCGCTTTGATTCCCCGGTCCATCTGATCGATCAGATCCGAAAAGATATTCAATGGGCCGAAGAAAATGTATTTTTCAAGCACGAACGATGAAATAGTCTATGGGTTAAGGTTACGAAGCCAGTTTCGTATATTGTCAAAGGGTTACGGTTAAAAGATTTTAAAGACTAACAACATAACCCTTCAACGAAACGGGCATCTTTACCCTTACCATTTAACCCTTCTACTCTTTGATTAATTAATCAACTTACCCAACCTCACCCATCTGATTTTATCAAGTAGATTTTGTGCATACCAATCTAAAGAGAAATAAATAATAAATGCTTTTCCTTTTACTGCGTTGATATTAACAAAACCCCAGAAACGACTATCCTGACTATTGTCACGGTTATCCCCTAAAACAAATAAGGACTCTTTTGGAACAATGACGGGGCCAAACTTCTCCGTGGGCTGAAGGTATCTTATCCAATCACTCTTTTCATTATATTGTCCCCATGGATCATTGATCAATTTATCATTGATATAGATTTTGTTGCGGATGATCTCCACTTTTTCTTCTTCCATTCCAATCACCCTTTTAATGAAATCCTTCGACCGATCTCTTGGATAAATAAATACGATGACATCCCCTCTTTTGGGTTTCTTAAATTGAAAAAGTTTCATATCGGTAAAAGGAATTTTTATTCCATAAATGAATTTATTAACAAGAATATGATCACCCACCTGTAATGTTGGCTCCATGGAGCTGGATGGAATTTTAAAAGCTTGAACAATAAATGTCCGAATGAAAAGGGCGATCAGGACTGCAATGACGATCGGCTCTAAATATTCTTTAATAAACTTTTTCTTTCCCATTTTTTCCTCTTTCCCTACGAAATCGCAGAGGGCCTGCCTACCGCTGGAAGGCATGGCGCCTGAAGCTCAAAGCCTAAAGTTCAAAGCTGAAAGTTAAACTCTTTGAGCTTTGAGCATTCGGCTTTCAACCTTTAACTTTATCGTTCTACTCTATGCGGGTATTATTCGTCCACGATTTTTTTATAGATTTCCGGCCTCCTATCTTTGAAGAACGGCCATTCCTTCCTGACCTTATCAATACCTCTTAGATCGATATCGATGAGAGCAATACCCTCTTTCATTCCCGTTGGCTCATCGAGCAATTCTCCCTCTGGGGACATACAGAAAGACTTCCCATAAAAATCTTGCTTTTCTTCACTCCCTACACGGTTCACTCGAAAGAGGTAGACTCCATTTGAAATGGCATTGCCCGAGATCACTGTTTCCCATTTTTTCTGGGATGCAAAGGCAGCCGCAGTAGGAGAAAAAATAATCTGAGCCCCTTTCAAGGCTAATATTCTCGAACCCTCTGGGAAGAAGTTGTCCCAACAAATTTGGACACCGATGACAGCAAATCTCGTTTTAAAAATGGGGAATCCAAGGTTCCCAGGAGAGAAATAGTATTTCTCTTCCCAAAGAGGAATTTGTGGAACATGAATCTTTCGATAACTCCCCAAAATCTCCCCTCCTGCATCGATGACGACCGCTGAATTATAAAAAGCATTTTCTCCTTCCCTCTCAAAAATTGGGCAGACCAAAACAACCTCATTCTCTTTTGCCAATTTTTGCATCCCCATTATGGAGGGGCCGTCGATCTTTTCGGCCAAAGAGAAATGACTCTTGTCCATTTCTTTCGGAAACCAATGAGTCGTAAATAACTCTTGGAAACAGATGATGTGAGCCCCCTTCTCTGAAGCAATCTGAGCAAACTTAATTGCTTTTTCAAGATTATTTTCTTTGTCTTCACTACAAGATATCTGAATCCCCGCCAATTTCATCAATGGTTCACCTCTCGTATAAATGGAAAATATTAAGAATGCTAACAAAGTAAGGATGAGGTGTCAAGGTTTTGAGGTAAACCCTGTTAGAAAGGATAACGGTTTAACCCTGCCCTTCACCCCGTGAGTATAAGGATTCCGGGCCTTTGCAGCCGATCGGAAAACCAAGGGGCGTGCAAAAACAAGGATTAATCCATACGTTACTCTATGGGGTAAATAAGGAATGAACATTTTTTTCTACATCCCCGACATAAACCCCGTAGGATATTTATTATCCAACGGGGTAAATAGTGGGGTTTTCTAACGGGGTAAATATTTAACTATTGCATTTTTTTTCTTTAAATTTATAATATTATTGAATATATTTTGCTTATTGCTTAAGAATGGAAGGATGAGGAATCTCTTGGCAAAAGGGTTTAAAGAAAAGAAATGAGAATTTTAGTCATTGAAGACGAGAAAAAAGTAGCCAGCTTCATTAAAAAGGGGCTGGAAGAAGAGCATTATGCTGTCGATACGGCCTATGATGGTGAAACAGGCCTCTATATGGCTGATGTTAACGAATACGATTTAATTGTTCTTGATCTGATGATCCCCAAGATCGATGGATTAGAGGTTTTGAAAAGAATTCGGAGTAACAAAAACAATGTTCCGATACTGGTTCTGACTGCGAAGGATACTGTGGAAGATATTGTAAAGGGATTAGATTCTGGGTGTGACGATTATTTAACCAAGCCATTCAATTTTACGGTTTTTTTGGCAAGAATACGTGCCCTCCTACGTCGTGAAAAAATAGAGAAAGAGCCCCTTTTGAAAATAGCTGACTTGACCCTCTCTCCTGTCACCCATAAAGTGACGAGGAGCGGGAGAGAGATTGAGCTCACCAGTAAGGAGTATGCCTTGTTAGAATATTTTATGAGGAACCCAGATAGGGTGCTCACAAGGACGATGATTTCCGAACATGTCTGGGATTACCATTTTGACTCTTTGACCAATGTGGTCGATGTCTATGTCAATTATCTTCGAAAAAAAATTGATAAGGATTTCGAACCCAAATTGATCCATACGATTCGAGGTGTCGGTTACATCCTGTCTGCCGACAGGCCCTGAACCTAATATGGTACAGGGCAGGCAGGGCATGAAAAGGGGATAAATGCATCTCAGCAGTCTTCGAATTAAACTCACCCTATGGTATGTCCTTATTTTAGGAACTCTATTAATTTCCTTTAGCAGTTTTTTATATTTCACCCTTTCAAAAAGTCTTTATCGTGATGTGGATAATAAATTGAGGTCGATGGCTGAACTGATCGCCTCAGAATCTGCTTCCCCATTATCTAAATTTGGTTTCGGAAATATCGACCAAACCCTTGAGACATCGATGAATCTAAAACCGATAGGAAAATTCATACAAGTCTTAGACGAATCAGGCCAGATTGGTCGAAAATCGGATAATTTGAAAAACATTCAGCTTCCGATCAGTCTAAGCGCACTCAAGAATGCTTCAAAAGGTCATATCACATTTGAGACGAATCGCTCTTTTGGAAACGCTCCGTTGCGAATCGTAACCTTCCCCGTTTTAGAAAATAATCATATCACCCAAATTGTCCAAGTGGCTTCCTCCTTAGAAGATGTGGAGGATGCCCTCAATACCTTGCTCATCATCTTAATCATTGCTGTCCCTCTGGCTCTTCTCGTCGCTAGCCTGGGGGGACAATTTCTTGCTAACAAAGCGCTAAAACCTGTTGATCACATTACCCAGACGGCACGGATGATCACTTCCAAAAACTTAAATCAAAGGATAAAACCCCTGAAGGTGAAAGATGAAATATCAAGACTGATTGAAACATTCAATGAGATGATTTCCCGACTGGATCGATCCTTCCGTCAAGTCAAACAGTTCAGCACAGACGCTTCTCATGAATTAAAAACTCCTTTAACCATTCTCAAAGGAGAAGTGGAGGTCGCCCTCCGGAAGGAGAGGGGGTCCCATGAATATGAGCAAATCTTAAAGAGCAATTTAGAAGAGATCAATCGGATGTCGCAAATTGTGGAGGATCTCCTACTGCTATCAAAAGCGGATAGCGGAGAGATACGATTAAATAGGGAAGATATGAATTTGACCGAGATATTAAACGAAGTGGTTGCCCAAGTAAACGTGTTGGCTCAATCTAAAAACCTACGTATCGAAACATCGAACCATCATGAAGAGATTCACATCTTTGGAGATCCCTTGCGAATCAGAGAATTATTTTTGAATTTGATCGAAAATGGAATTAAATACACGGAGGAGGGAGGTTCCATTCATATCCGTCTCACAAAAGACACCTTTCTCCAATATGGAAACCCGTCAGGTGGACCCAAAGGAGAGCAAGCGGAATTTGTTAAAATCATTGTTTCCGATACTGGAATTGGCATTGCAAAAGAGGATCAGGAAAGAATATTTGATCGATTTTTTAGAGTAGATAAAGCTCGGACGAGAGAACAGGGAGGAAGTGGTCTTGGACTTAGCATTTGCAAATGGATCGTCGAAGCTCACAGGGGAGAAATTAAAGTGGAAAGCGAATTAGGAAAAGGAAGCTCTTTTATCGTTAAATTACCCATCTATTTTTCATAATATTTTAATGGAAAACGGTCCGTACACCCCGTTAGAAAAAATGGGGTTTTAACTCCGCCCTTCACCCCGTGAGTATAAGGATTCCGGGCCTTTGCAGCCAATCGGAAAACCAAGGGGCGTGCAAAAACGAGGATTAATCCATACGTTACTCTACGGGGTAAATAATGAATGAACATTTTCTTTCTACATCACCGCCATTTACCCCGTAGGATGTTTGCTATCCAACGGGGTAAATGACGGGGCTTTCTAACGGGGTAAATTGGTTAAATTTCTTTCAGAGATTGGATAATTATTAATCAGTTGAACCACTTTTTTGCACCTTTGTGTAATTTAAAAAATTAAAATAATAAAATATTTTTGTAAATTCAAATAATTGGAAAAAGGGCAAAAATTGGCACTTATTTTGCTTAACTCCAACGATAATCTACTATTTTTAGTCTATTATTCTTAATTTAAGAGGCTACAAAAATTGTCAGAACGCCTGGGTGAATTACTCGTTAAAAAAAATTATATTACTGCCGATCAACTTAAAAAGGCGTCAGAGGAACAAAGACTGAAAGGGGGTCGGTTAGAATCGGCCTTCGTCCGATTGGGATATATCAAAGAAGATGAACTCCTCTCTTTTCTAAGTGCCCAATATAGAGTTCCTTCCATTAAGATTTCCAAAATTGAAATCAATCCAAATGTGATTAAATTGATCCCATCCAGCACTTCAAAGAAGCACTTTATCATCCCCATTAATCGGGTTGGCCCTAAATTGACACTGGCGATGTCTGACCCCAGCAATATTGTCGTGATCGATGAAATTAAATTTATGACCGGCTTCAATGTTGAACCGGTGGTGGCTTCGGAAACGGAGATCATCGATGCCATTAAAAAATATTATGGAGGGGGTGGGGGTGTTGCTGGAAAGGGCACTGTTTCGTTTCAGGCTGCTGATTACACCATGGATGAGGAGGAAAAGACAGCTCCTCTGGACGGTGGCGTAATGATCGACGATGATTTCGTCGATGTGGAAGACTTTGATTCCCTCGTCCATGGGGCGGTGGATAATGTTGAAGTCGTTGATACGCAATTACAAGTAGATGAAACAGGGGATATAGAAGGTCCCATCATCAAAATCGTCAATGGAATTCTGATCAAAGCCATAAAATTAGGGGCGAGTGATATCCATTTTGAACCTTACGAAAGGACATTCCGGGTCAGGTATAGGGTCGATGGCGTGTTGAGGCGGGATATGGTGCTCCCCAATCAGATAAGAAATGCCATCATCTCCCGCTTAAAAATTATGTCGAAGTTAGATATCGCTGAAAAGCGACTCCCCCAAGATGGAAGGATCAAGTTACGAATGGGAAAGGGACGGGAAATGGATTTCCGGGTCTCTTCTCTCCCTGTCCTTTTTGGTGAAAAGGTTGTTCTCCGCTTATTAGATAAATCTGCTTTACAATTGGATATGACCAAGCTTGGGTTTGAAGAAGAATCCTTAGCCGAATTCCAAGGTGCCATTCATAGACCTGTCGGAATGATTTTGGTGACGGGTCCAACCGGGAGTGGAAAGACGACCACCTTATACTCCGCCTTATCTGAATTAAATAAAGAGAGCGAAAATATTATGACGGCTGAGGATCCGATTGAATACAATTTTATGGGGATCAATCAAGTTCAGATGCATGAAGAAATTGGACTCACCTTTGCTTCTTCCCTCCGTTCCTTTCTTCGCCAAGATCCCGATATCATCATGGTGGGAGAGATCCGAGACTTCGAAACAGCCCAGATCGCTGTCCAAGCAGCGTTAACCGGACATCTTGTCTTGAGCACCGTTCACACCAATGACGCTCCAGGAACCATCACAAGATTGATCGATATGGGGATTGAACCATTCTTAATCTCATCGGCGGTTATTCTGATACTCGCTCAACGCTTGATCCGGAAGATCTGTATGGATTGCAGGGAACCTATCAAACCCCATGCTCAGCTTTTGATTGATTTGGGTGTTCCTCCGGATGAGATCAAATCCTTCATGGTTTATAAAGGAAAAGGATGTACCATTTGTAATGGCACGGGTTATAAGGGTCGTCTGGGTCTCTATGAAGTCATGCCCATGAGAGAAGAGATCAAGGAGCTTGTATTGGCTCGTGCTTCAGCCTCTGAAATAAAGAAGGAGGCCATTCGTTTAGGGATGAAGACCTTGAGGCAAAGTGGCACTACCAAGATCAAGGGTGGGTTGACGACCATTGAGGAAATACTCAGGAGCACCATGGATGATCGATAATCGATCGCAAAGAAAAATTAGGAGGAAGAGATGATTGAATTACAAAAATTACTCGAAATCGTGATTGAGAAGAAAGCCTCCGATTTGCACATTACCACAGGAGCTCCTCCTCAATTTCGGATTGATGGAAAGCTGATGAGTTTTGATTCAACCGTCATGACTCCACCCGATACCAAAAGGCTTTGTTATAGTGTATTGACCGATGCCCAACGACATAAATTTGAGGAAGAATGGGAATTGGACTTCTCATTTGGACTCAAAGGGTTGAGCCGATTCAGAGGTAATATCTATATTCAAAAGGGAGCGGTCGCTGGGGCATTTCGAGCCATTTCTTTTGATATCCTCAATTTTTCTGATTTGGGAATTCCTTCCATGGTCAACGAATTGATTAAAAAACCGAAGGGCCTTGTTTTGGTCACCGGGCCAACAGGAACAGGGAAATCGACCACATTGGCAGCGATGATCGATAAGATCAATGGGGAACAGAACGCTCACATTATGACCGTCGAGGATCCGATTGAATACCTCCACTATCATAAAAATTGCATGATTAATCAAAGAGAGGTGGGCTCCGATACAAAAAGTTTCGGCTCCGCTCTTCGACATGTCCTCAGACAAGATCCGGATATTATTCTCATTGGCGAAATGAGGGACTTAGAAACGATTGAGGCAACCCTCGTTACAGCCGAAACTGGGCATTTAACCTTCGCCACATTGCATACAAACTCCTGTGTGGAAACGATCAATCGTGTCATCGATGTCTTTCCCCCGCACCAGCAACAACAAATACGCACACAACTTTCCTTTGTCTTGGAAGGGGTTCTTTGCCAACAACTCATTCCAAAGATCGGCGGGAAAGGACGAGTATTAGCCATGGAGGTGATGTTGCCGAACCCTGCCATTCGAAACCTGATTCGAGAGGATAAAATTCAACAGATCTACTCAACGATGCAGGTGGGACAGGCGAAATTCGGAATGCAAACAATGAACCAAGCCCTTCTTTCACTTGTGGAACGCCATCTTATCTCCTTAGAGGATGGTATGTCACGGAGCCATAATCCGGATGAATTCAAACAAATGCTTTCCACCTCTAATACCTCCGCAGGGAGAAGGGAAAGACCGGTGAAGACAGCATAAACCCTGTTAGAAAGGACGGGAC
>Ga0256868_10001615_pt1 | contig 12113 bp, 11 predicted proteins | sample RVTome_13_FD_187341 | JGI IMG/M metagenome (GOLD analysis project Ga0256868, IMG submission 187341) | Soil microbial communities from uranium-contaminated site in the Upper Colorado River Basin, Wyoming, United States - RVT92D227 HiSeq ... | reverse complement strand
TGTATCGTAAACAGGAGTGTCTACTCCAGATGGGGGGGAGTGATCAGTGGGGAAACATCGTGGCCGGCACCGATCTCATCAGGCGGGTGGAAGAGGGAGTTGCCTACGGCATGGTCTTCCCTCTGATCACGACCGCTTCGGGAGATAAGATGGGCAAGACCGCCCAGGGTGCCGTCTGGCTCGATCCCAAGCTCACCTCTCCCTATGAATACTATCAATATTGGATAAACACCGATGATCGTGACGTGGAGCGCTTTTTGGCCCTCTTTACCTTCTTGCCTCCGGAGGAGGTCAAGCGCTACGGCCGGCTTACCGGGGCCGACCTCAGGGAGGCCAAGGAGGTCTTGGCCTTTGAGGCTACCAAGATCACCCATGGTGCGGAGGAGGCCGAGGGGGCCCGCGAGGCATCGCGCAGGGCATTCGGCAACGCGGAGGGGAGCCTGGAGGCCATAGCCACAACCTCCTTGGACAAGGGACGCCTGAAAAAGGGGATAACCGCCTTTGAGCTTTTTGCCGAGACAGGGCTCTGCGCATCCAAAGGCGACGCAAAAAGGTTGATCTCGCAAGGGGGGGGATATGTGAACGGGAGGCGCCTGCAGGAGGGCGACGAGGTGATCACCGAGGCGGATTTCCAAGAGGGTGCCGCCGTCCTGCGGGCAGGCAAGAAACGTTACCATCGGGTAGTAGTTAAAAAGTGATAGATGAAGGAGGGCTATGATGGCCGAGACAGGCAGACTGAACGCGCTGGAGGTGGCGCTCAACAATGAGTTGAAGGAGCGGCAATTCTATCTGAAACATGCCAAACGTACCAAACACCCCCTCGGCCAGCTTATGTTTCAACGGATCGCGGATGAGGAGCTCGAACACTACGAGCGGCTCCAAGAGCTTCACGCGAAATGGGTGAAAGGGGAAAAATGGCCTGAGACCGTCCCCCTCGAGGTGGGAGGGACAAGCGTCAAGAATATCCTGAACGGTATCATAAGAAAGATCGATGAGACGCGTGAGGGGAATAGCAATGACCTCAAGGCAGTGCGGACCGCCATCGATTTCGAGGCCAAGGGGTCACGCTTCTATGCCGAGCTCAGTGCAATGGTCGCCGATCCCAAAGAAAAACAATTCTTTAATCTCCTGTCGACTATTGAGAATGAACACTATCTGTCCTTGAAGGATACCGAGGAGTACCTGACTGATCCCGCTTCCTGGTATCGGAAGATTGAGCACCATAGCCTGGATGGGGGCTAGTTGCCTGCCGAGATTGAGCGCTGTATCTTAGATTCACCTTTATATAAGTCACGGCATCTTTTCTGCGGAAGGGCTTCCTCTCTTGTCCTTGATGGTTGCCCTGGAGGCCTCATTGTATTTTTAGAAGAGAAACGCCTTGTTGACGAACAGAGCAAATAGTTCTACCTTAATGTTCCCTTCGTGGAGCTAAAATTTTCGCTTTTAAGCGGAGCATTTAGTCCGATCTTTGTCTCCGAAGGGTTCAAGGGGCCAAGGGGTCAGGGGTTCTAAAAAGATGCTTGAATGCTTTTCACTCGAACCCTCGAATCCTCGACCCCTAAAGCCCCGCCTTTGGCGGGGTAGTTTACTTCATTTGCCATGGGCTCTTCATCCCGCAAAGATCACAATACCTCTCTGACCACAGGGCCCCTGTGGGGCCATATCTGGCAGATCTCCTGGCCGATGCTACTCATCATGATGTGTACCTTCCTGGTGGGGTTCGCCGATATCTATGTTGCCGGTCTTATCAACCCCGAGGTCCAGGCGGCAGTCGGTTTCATCGGTCAGCTCTATTTTCTCCTCATCATCCTCGCCAATGCCATCAGCATCGGCACGGTAGCCCTGGTCTCCAGAAACATCGGCGCAGGCGATAATGCCAAGGCAACGGCGAATGCCAAACAGTCCTTGATCTTCGGATTTTTCGTCGCCGTAGCGCTGACCATTGCTGCCTATGTTTTCTCCCGCCAGATCATCGCCGTGGCAGGATTTCCTCCGGAGATCAGCGCCATCGGCGAGACCTTTTTGCGGATCTTCGCCTTTGCCTTGGGTCCGAATTACCTCCTCATCATCTCCAATGCAGTCTTTCGCGCCAGCGGCGAGGTGCGAAAGCCCCTTCTCACCATGTTTGTGGTAAGTGCGGTGACGATCATCGGAGACTTCTGTCTGGTCTTCGGCATTCCCCCCTTCCCCAAGATGGGATACCCCGGCATCGCCCTGGCTACGGCCATTGCCGCGACGCTGGGTATGATTATCAACCTTGCCTTTTTTTCCCTCAATCGCTGGAGGGTCCTCTATCGCAGGCCATGGACCATCTCCCTTGCCTCGATCAGGACTATCGTTAAGCTGGGCTGGCCGGCCTTTCTCCTCCAAATCGCCTGGAATGCCGGCAGCATCGTCCTCTACAATATCCTCGGCAGGTTAGGGGGGGGGCGCATCGTGGCCCTTGCCGCGCTCAGCAACGGTCTCAGGATCGAGGCCATCATCTTTCTCCCCCCGATGGCTCTCAACATGGCTGCCGCGGTGCTCGTGGGGCAAAACCTGGGGGCCAAGAATCCCGAACGGGCAGAGGCAATGGGGTGGAAGATCGCCTGGGCAGGGGTGATGCTCATCAGTGCCATCTCCATCTGCATCTTTATCTGGGCCCGCTCCTTTGCCGCCCTGTTGACAAAAGATCCTGCGGTGCTCGCGGAGGCGACCCGCTATCTTAGGATCATTCTCTTCTCCGAGCCCTTCATGGCGCTGAGCCTCATCCTGGGAGGGGCGCTGCAGGGCGCCGGGGATACGAGGGGGACCATGGGGGTGGTTATGATCAGCATGTGGTTGATCCGCCTGCCCTTGGCCTTTTTCCTCGCGCTGGTGCTCGGGTATGGGGCAGTGGGGGCCTGGGTGGCGATGCTGACCTCCATGACCATCCAGGGGATCTTGATGGCGCGGCGCTTTTATCTTGGCAGGTGGAAACACTTGCAGGTGGCTTAGTAAACTGCCCCGCCAGGAGCGGGGCTTTAGGGGCCGAGGATGCGAGGGTTCGATCCCGCTCTGTCGCTTTGCGACATCCCGCCATTCAGATTTTTATATAAAGGGGGCGGGACTTATTTAGATTTTATAGGCGGCGGCCGAAGGTGGTCCTTTGGCCAGATCTGCCGCCCTGCGGCACCCCAGCTATTAAAATATCCGAATGGTAGGGGGCCGCAAAGCGGGAGGGGCCAAGTGAAGAAAGAATAGGGTTTACTTGAACCCTTGACCCCTGGGCCCCTCGACCCCTAAAACCATCACGAAGTCGGATGCTACTTTTTTACTGATGATGGTGAATGGAGAGGAAAATTCATGCTGCGGCTCTTTAATACCTTCGGCAGAAAGATAGAGACATTCCAGCCTGTGCGCAAAGAGCCCGTGGCCGTCTTTACCTGTGGGCCGTCGGTCTACCAGCGCTCCCATATCGGCAACTTCCGGACCTTTCTCTTTGAGGATATTCTGGTGCGGTATTTGGGATACCTGGGATATCAGGTCAAGAGGGGAATGAACTTCACCGACATCGAGGATAAGGCGATCCAAGAGGCGGCACGGCAGGGTGTTAGCGTCAAGCAGCTCACCGCTCAGAATATCGAGGGCTTTGTCAAAGAGCTCAAGGCGTTGCGGATGAAAACCCCTGATTTTATGCCGCGGGCCTCGGAGTCCGTTGACAGGGCCGTGGAGATCATCGAGCAGCTGCTGGATCTTAAGATTGCCTATTGGCATCAAGGAAAGGTCTACTTCGATCCCCTCAAGTATCCACGATTCGGCGAGCTCTTTGGCCTTGACATGAAAAGGTGGCCTCAACAAAAGAGGAGGTTCCATAAAGACACCTATCCCGGTATGCAGTGGAACCGCGGGGACTTTGTCCTCTGGCATGGCTATACAAGGGAAGGGGAGGCCTTTTGGAATACGCGCATCGGCAAGGGCAGACCAGCCTGGAACATCCAGGACCCGAGCATGATCAGCCGCTACTTCGACGAGACCCTCTCCATCTACTGCGGCGGCATAGACAACCTCTTTCGCCACCACGACTATACGCGGGCTATATTAGAATCGATCCGCCCCTATCCCATGGCCAGATACTGGCTCCACTGCTTTCACCTGCACGTGGATGGCAAGAAGATGTCCAAGAGCATCGGGAACATCCTCTATATTGACGACCTGCAGGAGCAAGGATACGACATGAGCGAGATCAGGTTCTTCCTGATCTACGGCTACTATCGAAAGATCATGAACTATTCCGACAAGCGGATGCGCCTTACCACGGCAAAGCTGCGCAGGTTTAAAGAACAGGTGAAGCGGATCAAGGGCAGGGCGGGTTCCACCACGGATGCGGGCACGGAGCAGGCACGGAATATTAAAGAGGCTTTTCAAGAGCGGATGGATGACGATCTGGATGTCAAGGGGGCGTTTGATAACGTAAACGCTTTGGTTTCCGGCTTGGACAGTTCAAACTTGACACCAAAAGCAGCATCAGGTGTCACTAAGGCTCTGAAGGAAGTTGATGAAGTCCTTCAGGTTCTTTTCTAGCAAACTTTCTCCTTCTCTTATCGTCTCTTCTCAAGATGTTTAATGCTGGGCGCCAACTGCGGCCATAGAACGTAACAGCAAGGTGAAAGCCTCCGCGCCCTCCTTGTTGAGCTTCTCTTTCGTGCTCCATTGCTCTGTACCCGCAGCCGAATAGTTCACGCTGATCCTACCAATAGCGGTCTGCTACCGAACAGAAAACACTGAAAGTTAGCAGTATTGCACTTTACTTCTTCACCAGATAGATCAAACAGAAGCGCTCGATGGCGCGCATCGAGTAGGGAAAGAACGCCTCCTATTTGTACCGGCAACTGCGACACTACCCCAACTTCGACTATGGATTGAACGAGTATATCGAGATAGCAATGCAGATTCTCTACAAGAGTTGGTAGGTATGGAAGCGCTCGTGCGCTGTGCACAATCTGATTGCGTGAAGTGTAGATTCGACGGATTTGCCATATTACCCTTTGTCGATGTCGCAACAGCGCTTGGCGTATAGCTTTGTTGTTCGAAAAGTTCTTGTAACACCAAAAACACCTGAATCGGAGGAAAGGGTCTACGTCGAGCAAAGAAACTAGCTTTTCTCTTTGTGCATCAAACTCCTCACACGTCAGCAGTGCCGTGACCTTATCGAATGATGAACCATCAATGGGGATTCCTTCAATCAGATGATGAATATCTTCACTCACTTGGCGCAGAGCGTCTGTGATGTAAGCGAAGATATTCTTTGCGTAACTAAGAATGAGTGTTGGTACCAACATCGATAGATAGTAGTCGATTCTGACGGTTCTTTCTTCCGGCGCTGGGAGAAAACCCTCCAAAGCGGACCAGAGATTGAGTAGTTGGTTTTCTCGAGTCTTGGCGGAAAGGGCCGTCTCGTGGTAGTCGAGGACTCTCTCGAACGCTCTCCGCAATCCGACCGTGAAATGCTTACCAGTCAGTATTTCAATAGTTCTACTGACTGTATGTTCCAAATCAGGTTTGGAACCTTCATAGTGGCAGATCATTGGGTTCTTCGGAGATTTGACTACAGAAACGTAATCGCGATCCTCGTCTATGACGAGACAGGAGTCTAGGACACGGAGATCGGCCGTATGATCAGCAAAGCGACACATAGCCATAAACATTTCTAGATACCCTTGTGCATCCCCACGTGCACCATGTTCATCCATTGCGCTAATCTTCTTAATCACAATGTAGAGAGGATATTCGGTGCTCTCACCCACAAACAACTGGGTTTTGAAGCCGAGCGACTTAAAAGGAGGTGCTAATTTCTGTATAGTCATCTCAAAAGGAGCAACAAAGTCTTGGAATCGACCAAAACCCCTTGTCCCACGGAATACAACCGTTCGTTCTCTTGGACTTCGTTCAAATTTAGCTAAGAAGTCATCTATCTGGTCTGTGGACACGATACTATCAGGACTACGATCTTTGTTAAAGAAGAAACCCCAATTTTCAAAATAGGTGTATCGGCGTGTGAATCCACGAAGCTCTACCTCTGCAGCGAAAGCCTGAGCCAAATCAATAATCCGTCTCTTTTTGCGTCCGTCATTCACAGCTTCATGTAGTTTATCCTTCAGGTCATTCCAATAGTATCTCCCAATCTCGATTAACAGAGCATCAGCATGAGGTAACAGCTTCGCTGGGTTCGCTTTTAAATCCTTAATTCTAGCGAAACATTCGGACCATGTTCTGGGGAGTGGCTTCGTAGCCACAGGATCGTTATTCAAATGATATTCGAGCTCTTCAATGGCATAATCTATCGACTGAATTTTCATGCGTCCCTCAACTACTTGGCCGAGTAAAGAACGGACCTCAAAAATGCTAACGTGGAGATTAAGTGCTGGAGCCTTGAAAGAATCCAAAGAGTGATCAAAAAGCAACTCGTCGAGAGCCTGAGCAAAAATCAGTAAGCCAACTAGAGATTCAGGATCCTTCCACTTGTCAAGGGAGGGGCGTCTCAAGCCAATACCTCCTGATCATATTATTTTTCGTGTTCAATCTTAAATTATGCTGCCGCTCTGCAGCGTTATATTACTGCAAAATAAGGTTTGTTTTTTCAATTATGAAACAAATTCACTAAGTTTGTCAACCCATTGGGTCCCAGGCCGGTTTCTGTTGCTCCCCTCTGGCAACAAAAACGCCCCTTGGGCAGGGGCGGATGGGTTATAGGTTTTTTGGCGATCTCTAAGAAGCGAATTCGCATCTTGGATGCTTACTTATACTTTTCAAGAACCTCTTGTAGGGTAACAGCCTTGATCTCTCCTCGATCATAAGCATCGATTCGAGCCTCTGCCTCCTGAGCCCATAATTTATCCATTTCTTTATCAGGCTTATCAAGGCTGGAAAGCAGCTTATCGACTAATTCCGCTTTTTCTGAAGCTTTAAGAGTCAGTGCTTCTTTTAAAATATTCTTGGGGGCAGCCATGTTTTACTCCTTTATAATAATATATTCCTATCTTCCTTTAACCTCTTGACCATTTCATGATAACCGATCAGAGGTTCATCGGCCCTTTCTCTAAATGCCGCGAGGTCCTCAGCATCTTCAGACAGGGCCTCCCGCACAGCTTCGTTCACCAGCTCCGAAACTGAACGAGAGGTTTCCGCGGCCTTAAGCCGTAATGCCTTGTGCAATTCAAGGTCAAAATAGATAGTAGCGCGTTTTGTCTCTGTCGCCATACTGTTAACCCGCTTTGTATCTATTTTAGCAACGAAAGCGGCGAAACGTCAACCTTCAGATTGGGTGGTGAATTTCGGGTGCCTCTTTCCATGCAACAAAAACGCCCCTTGGGCAGGGGCGGATATGATAAATAAGCAGTTAAGCTCTCGATGTGAGTCGTATATTTTAATGTCTTAATCCGTGCGGATCAATCAGTGGTGCTCCGTGGTCAAGCTCCTTCGTTCTCGCCCTCGGGCTTTTCTTCAGTGCGGTTCTTTTGCATCTCATCCTGGATCATCTCCCCCAGGTTCGAGGTGACTTCTTCCTCGCCTCCCACGTATTGCTTTATCTCCTCCCTTTCTTTCTTACGCAGCAATGCCTTAATACTTAAACCGATCTTCCGCTCCCTGGGATCGACATTGAGGATGATGACGGTGACTTTATCCTCCGCCTTGACGGCATCGGAGGGATGCCCGATCTTCTGCTCACCGGTACCGAGCTCGGAGATATGGATCAATCCCTCCAGCTCCTCTTCCAGCTCCACAAAGGCCCCGAAATCGGTGAGGCTCGTGATGGTTCCGGTGACCACCTGCCCGGCCTTATATCTTTGGGGGACGGTCTCCCAGGGGTCCGGGCGCAACTGCTTGATGCCCAGGGAAAACCGCTCGTTCTCCTTGTCTATCTTCAGTACGATCGCCTCTACCTCTTGTCCCTTTTTATAGGCATCGGCAATGCGCTTGATCTTCTTGGTCCAGGAAAGCTCCGAGACATGCACGAGGCCGTCGATACCCTCATCGATCCCGATGAAGATCCCGAAATCGGTCACTGTCTTGACCTGGCCCACGATCTTGGTCCCTACGGGATATTTTTCCTCGATGAGATCCCAGGGGTTTGGCTCCACCTGTTTCATCCCGAGGGAGATGCGCTTTTTCTCCGTATCGACGTTCAACACTACCGCCTCCACGATATCGCCGATGCGCACATACTTGGAGGGATGCTTGATCTTCTTGGTCCAGGACATCTCCGAGATATGCACCAAGCCCTCGAGCCCTTCCTCCAGCTCTACAAAGACCCCATAGTCGGTGATGCTCACCGCCTTTCCCCTGACCCGTAGCCCGACAGGGTATTTCTCCGCCACCGTCGTCCAGGGGTCCGGGGTAAGCTGCTTGAGGCCCAAAGAGATCCTGCCGGAACCCTGATCAAAGCCGATCACCTTGACGGTGACGCGGTCACCCACGGAAAATCGCTTGGCGGGGTGCCCCACTCTCCCCCACGCCATATCGGTAATATGCAGCAGCCCGTCAACCCCTCCCAGATCGACGAAGGCCCCATAGTTGGTGATGTTCTTGACAACGCCTTCAACCACGGCGTCCACGGCCAGATTTTTCAGGGTCTCCTTTTTTAAGACCTCTCGCTCTTGCTCCAGGATGGACCGGCGAGAGAGCACGATGTTTCCTCGCTTGCGGTTGAATTTGAGGACCTTAAAGGTGAGTCTCTGACCTATGAATCGGTCTAAATCCTGCACCGGATGCAGGTCGATCTGAGAGCCGGGCAAAAAGGCGGGGATACCGATGTCCACGGTCAAGCCGCCCCTCACCCGGGAGACGACCGTGCCTTCGATCATACTGTCTGCCTGTTCGCAGGCAAGGGCGATCTCATCCCAGATCTTCATCTTGTCGGCTTTGTTCTTGGAGAGGATGAGCGCCCCTTCCTGATCTTCTCGGCGCTCCAGAAAGACGTCCACCTCGTCTCCCCGTTTTACCTCCGGCTTGCCATCGCGGGTGTAAAACTCGGACAGAGGCACTTGCCCTTCTGATTTATATCCCACATCGATGGTCACGAACTCTTTTCCTACCTCGACCACCCTGCCCCTGACGATCTCCTCTTCTGCCAGCTCACGAAAGCTCTTTTCGTAAAATTCCCCGAGATCCTTTTTTTTCTCCTTGTCATCTCGTTGTTCGTTGTTGATTATTTTTTCTTCCGCCATCTACCCATACCCCCTCCGCTTTTTTTCCTCAGAGACCCTGACCGTACCTATCCCGCCGAAGGCGGGATTTTAGGACAACGATTGAACTGAATACTTTGTCTAAAGGCTAGGGCTTCGCTTTCTAAATTTGACAGTCTCTATATACCACAAAAAGAGCAAAAAAATCAAAAAAATAGGGGATTCAGCGCCGACTTTATCCCTTTCCCTTGATCACTGCCAGCATCCTCTTTACTACTTCTTCCGGCGTTAAGCCGCTGGAATCTATGGTGATGGCATCCGGTGCCTGCTGCAAGGGGGCAACCTTCCTGTTGCGGTCCTCTCTATCGCGTCTATCGGTATCTTCCATCACGCGGTCGAGGTCCGCGGTGATGCCACGGTCGAGCAACTCTTTAAACCGCCTCGTGCCCCTCTCCTTGGGCCTGGCATCGAGGTAAAACTTGACATCCGCTGCGGGGAAGACCACCAAACCCATGTCCCTCCCCTCGGCCACTACTCCCGGCCCCCCCAGATTCCTCTGCAGGTCCACCAGGGCATCCCGCACCACCTTCGCCTGGGAGATCCGGGAGGCCAGCATGCTTATCTCCGGGGTCCTGATGGCCTCGGTGACATCCCTGCCGTCCAGGTAGACCAGCTGACCCACTGCCGTATCCTTAAACCCTATCCGGATCTCGGCACAGAGCCTGCCCAGCGCGGCAATCATCTCAGGGGTTATCCCTGCTTCTTTGGCCCTCAAAGCGACAACCCGGTAGGTGGCGCCGGTGTCGAGGTACCGGTATCCCAATTGCCCGGCCAGGATACGGGCCGCCGTGCTCTTGCCTGCCCCGGCCGGACCATCGATGACGATTAAGAGCCTTTTTGCCACAGCTCCAGGGCCTTGATAAAACGCTTGTTCTCCTCAGGGCGACCGATGCTTACCCTGACATATTCCTCCAGGCCATACCCAGCCATGCCCCGCACCACGATCCCCTGCTGCAGGAGCCCCTCGATAGCCTGGGGGGCACGGGGGCCGCAGTGAACGAGGATAAAATTGGCTTCGCTGGGGACAAAGGTGAGGCCGAGACGGGAGAGCTCCGCATACAGATATTGCTTGCCTGTCTCATTGAGGCTGGCCGTCCTCTCCGCGTGTTCCTCGTCCGCTAAGGCGGCCTCTGCGGCCATTTGCGCCAAGAGGTTGACGCTAAAGGGCTGACGCACCTTCTCCAGCTGCTCTATCAGCTCGGCCCTTGCGATCCCGTATCCTATCCTGAGGCCTGCCAGCCCATAGAACTTGGAAAAGGTCTTTGTCGTGATGATCCAACCGTTGCCGCGCTGGTACTCTTGGGGACGGGGGTAGTCCGCGTCTTTCACATATTCGCCGTAGGCCTCATCCACCACGACGATCACCTCAGCGGGGAGACGGGCCAGGAACGCCTCGAGCTCCGAGCGGGTGAAGATCGTGCCGGTGGGATTGTTGGGGTTGCTCAGAAAGATCAGCTTGGTCTTCGGGCTCACCTTTTTGGCCACCTTTGGTAGATCGATCTTAAAATCGCTGAGAGGGACGGGGACGCAGCGCGCCCCCTGGGCCTGGCCAACGATCCGGTAATAGGCGAAGGTGGGAGTGGGGAGCAGCACCTCATCCCCCTGCTGCAGGAAGGTCCGCGCTGCCAGCTCGAAGATCTCATTAGAACCATTGCCGATGATGATATTGTCAGGGGAGAGATCCCCTCGCTGCGCCAGCTTCTCTTTGAGGCCTGCCGCCGTGCCATCGGGATACCGATGGATCGTCTTTAAGGCCTTTGCAATAGCGGCCACGGCCTTCTGTGGGGGACCGAGGGGGTTTTCGTTGGCAGAGAGGCGGATGAGGTCTTCTTCCTCATGCCACTCCCTGCCCTTGGGGTAGGGGGGTAGGGTGAGGATATAATCGGCTATTATTTTTTTGAGCTCAGACATCGCTCCACAATCTGTTCGGCATTTTTCATCATCTGTTGATAGGCGTCCCCTGTCAAGCCGGCCCCCTCGACGATCTCGTGCAGCCGCGCAGTCGGCCAGATATCTCCCGGGGCATGGGCGTCGCTGTTCAGAACCAAAGAAGCCTTTACCTTTTGCGCCAGCCGCGCCACGTGACCGTTGGTCAAGGAGTGACCCTTGCGCGAGGTCAGCTCCAGAAATACGGCGTTTGCCTTGGCGGATAAGACCTCTTCCTCGGTGATCAGGCCGGGATGGGCAAGAATGTCCGCCGAGGCTGCGATGGCCATTTTGTTGGTCCCCGTAGCTACCGGCTCCACGATGCTCTCCCCGTGAACCACCACCAGCTTGGCCCCCAGCTCCCTGCTCCTGCCGACCAGGCCGGGTATTGAGTCAGGGGGAATATGGGTCAGCTCAATGCCGGGGATCACCCGGATTCCCGTGTGGCGATTGATCTCCCTGCAAAAGGCGACGATCTGGGGGATGATCAAATCGATATTCGACTGGTCGCCGTGATCGGTGATGGCCAGGGCCTTGTAGCCCGCTGCCTCAAATCTCCTCGCCACCTCGGCGGGTACGAGTTCTCCATCGCTTAACAAGGAATGGGTGTGCAGATCTATCATAAGTCATATCCAGAGTACACTAGCCCGCCAGGTGTGGGACTTTAGGGTTCAAGGATTCAAGGGGTCAAGGGTCCAAGTAAATCATTTTAGTGCTTGAACCCTCTGTCGTTATACGACACCCCGTCAATCAAAAATATCCGAATGGTAGGGGGGAATCCCCGCCCCCTGAACCCCTTTCCTTTGCAAAGATTATTACTCTACTAAGAGGGGATAATGGCACTCGCTTCCGCCATCTACATCTTGTATTTGCCGAAGTCCTTGGAGGGGAGGCCTTCCAAGAGGTCGTCGAGGGCCTCCTCACCCTCCTTTTGCTGGCGCAGATCTATCTTCCTCGACTTCGCGATCACCTCTTCATGTACAT
>Ga0256868_10001614_pt1 | contig 12117 bp, 8 predicted proteins | sample RVTome_13_FD_187341 | JGI IMG/M metagenome (GOLD analysis project Ga0256868, IMG submission 187341) | Soil microbial communities from uranium-contaminated site in the Upper Colorado River Basin, Wyoming, United States - RVT92D227 HiSeq ... | reverse complement strand
TAGACGAGCAATCCGCCGGGGGCCGGCAGGGCCTCGAAGACTGTCACCTCGTGGCCATCCTGGACAAGCTGTTCGGCGACGCCCAGACCCGATGGGCCCGAGCCGACGACCGCAACCCTCTTCCCGCTTCGGAGTCCAAGAGGGATCTCGACCTTCCCATTCTGCCGCTGATAGCCGGTGGCAAAGGCCTCGAGCGCGCCTGTCAACACGGGTTCGCCACGCTTGTTGCGGACACATGCACCCTGGCACATCGCCTCATGGGGGCAGACCCGGCCACAGATCTCCGGCATCGAACTGGTCCGCCGGTAGATCTCGGCCGCGCCCACAAAGTCCCCCTTCTCGATGAGCCACATGGCAGACGGGATGTCGTTGTGTGCCGGACACGCTTCATAGCAGGGGGCAGGATCGGGGCAGTGAATGCACCGTTCGGCTGCCAGGCGCGCCTCCTCCGGTGTCAACGGGAGGAAGGTCTCCTCGAAATCTCCCAGGCGTTCCTCGACAGGCCGGGCGACGATGTCGGTGAATGGAATGCGCATGCGGCCCTTGCGGTCGATCGCAAGTTCCTCGCCGTTAACCTCAGGCATGGTCGGTCCTCCTGCTTGGCTGACCTGATGCTACAGACCCGAGTAGGCCGAGTTCAGTCGCAGATGTCATCTTCATGTGTGACGCTTGTCACGACTCAACTTGTGCCCCAAGCACGCCCTCTGAGCACGCCGGCGCGTCCGTCCAGGCCTTGTTCCTGGAAAACGTAAGCCCCTGAGAGGCCGCAGGCAGGGGGTCATGAGAGGGTATCCGGGCTTGCTGGGTAGGCTGCCCGCGGAGATCAATCGACCGTTCCGCGCTGGGCGAAGCGGCTAGCTCGGGTCCGCGGACCGCTGTCCGTCAGGATCCGGATGAACCGAGGACCAGGGCGGCACTTGGAAAATGCCACCTGTAGAAGCCGGACTCTCTCGAAATCGGGACCAGCCCGGCCAGTCTCGACGGCAGGGCCCATCGGCCTACACACTGTCTACATAACCGGCTCAAAATCGGCTCACCCCCTCCTGGTAGATTTCTTCATGTCCGGGCTTGCGGCACCCAGAGGCACGCGCCACGCCAGTTCTCAGACGCACCGGGCTCAGCGATAACCGGACGCAGGCGGGACTGTCGTGAGGTTTGGTACAATGGCTGGCTTAAGCTAGGAACGTGAAGAGCTGGGTGAATAGCGGAGGAATTCGCGAAATGAAGCGATGGATCTACGTCGGCGTGGCAGTCGTCATCGTTGTCGGAGGTTTCTTCGGCTACCGGGCGTTTCGGTCGGCCCGTCTCGCGGCCGGGAGCGCGGCATGGCAGACTGTCCCCGCTGCGACCGGGGAACTCGTCTCGACCGTCGGTGCCACCGGGACGGTTCGAGCCAATCAGTACAGCCTGCTCGCATTCAAGACGGGTGGGAACGTCGGGCAGGTCAACGTCCGGGTCGGCGACCAGGTCTCGGAGGGAGAGGTCTTGGCTGAACTCAGCCCATCATCCCTCTCGGCTCAAGTGATCCTGGCCCAAGCGGACCTGGTAGAAGCACAGCGGGCTCTCGAGGATCTGAAAACCTCCGATGCTGCCAGGGCCGCCTCACAGCTGGCGCTTGCCCAGGCCAGGCAGGCCTATGATAAGGCTCAGCGCAGGTATGTAACCCAGCAGAAAGGAAACCGGGGGACTCAAGAGACGATCAACGCGACTGAAGCCGATCTGGCGTACGCTGAGTCTCAAGTCGACGCGGCTCAGGATGCCGCCAACCGGGTCTCCAATCGGGCCGAGGACGATCCGGACCGGACGGCGGCAGAGAAGGCGCTCTATGACGCCCGGCATGCGCGGGACGTCGTGCAGGCCAGTCTGAATTGGTACACCGGCCAGCCGACGGCTATCGACCAGCAGATCCTCGATGCTGAACTGGCCTCGGCCGAGGCTGCCGTCAAGGACGCCGAGCGGGAATGGGAGCGGCTCAAGGATGGCCCGGATCCGGACGACATCGCTGCGGCAGAAGCCCGCGTGTTGGCGGCACAAGCCAACCTGGAGCTGCCCCGCATCTCGGCACCGTTCAGCGGGACGATCACTTCCGTCCAGGTCAAGCCGGGCGATGGGGTGAGCCTAGGGACTCTGGCGATTGGCGTGGCCGACCTATCGCGGATGGTGGTCGATGTGCAGATCTCGGAGGTCGACATCGATCAGATCGGGCTCGGTCAGGAGGCGACACTGTCCTTTGATGCCATCCTCGGCCGGGAGTACCACGGGCAGGTCTCGGAGGTCGATCTCGTAGGGGCGTCGGAACAAGGCGTGGTGAGCTTCAAGGTGACGGTCGCATTGACGGATGCGGATGAGTCGATCAAACAAGGCTTGACGGCCGCCGTGAATATCGTCGCCAACAAGATCCAGGACGCTCTCCTGGTTCCCAATCGGGCGGTCCGGGTTGTAAATGGTCAGCGGGTGGTCTACATCCTTCGCCAGGGCCAGCCAGTAGCCATTGACATTGAGCTGGGCCCATCGTCCGAGCTCGATAGCCAGGTATTGAGCGGCGATCTGAAGGCAGGAGATCAAATCATCCTGAACCCGCCTGTGGTGTTCGACCAGAACGGCCCGCCAGGATTCTTCAGGCAATAGGATGAGCGAGTGGGTCATCGATGCTGAGGCTTTGGTCAAGACCTACAAGATGGGTGAGGTCGAGGTCCACGCGTTGCGCGGGGTTTCGCTGAAGGTCCGCCCGGGTGAGGTGCTCTCGATCATGGGCCCGTCGGGCTCTGGCAAGAGCACGTTGATGAATCTGGTTGGGTGCCTCGATCGACCTTCGACTGGCAGGTATCGCCTCGATGGCGAGCTCGTCTCCGACCTGTCGGACGACGAGTTAGCCGAAATACGCAGCCGGAAAGTCGGCTTTGTCTTCCAGAGCTTCAACTTGCTTGGGAGGCAGACGGCCCTGGCCAATGTAGAGCTTCCGATGCGGTATGCCGGGGTCGCCCGAGGGCGCCGGCAACGTGCGACCGAGGCGCTGGAGGCGGTTGGCCTGGGTGATCGGCTGCACCATCGGCCGAATGAACTATCCGGCGGTCAACAGCAGCGGGTCGCGATAGCCAGGGCCCTGATCAACCGACCATCGATTATTCTGGCGGATGAGCCGACCGGGAATCTCGACTCGAAATCGGGGGATGAGGTCATTCGCTATCTACTAGGGTTGAACAAGGAAAGCGGTACGACGCTTGTGTTTGTCACGCACGATCCGGAGATCGCCGCCCGCACCAAGCGCATCGTCCGCCTGTTCGATGGGGAGATCGTGGAGGACAAGTGAGGCACACCCTTCTGATCCATCCAGAGCTCCCGTCAGGGAATTAGTCCCGAGGCGAAACCGAGATGCTCTCCCTGCTCAATTTCTATGAGGCGCTGGACAGCCTGTCGAGCAATAAGCTCCGCTCAGCCTTGACGGTTCTGGGGATCGTGATCGGCGTAGGGGCGGTGATCGGGATCATGGCCGTCGGGGCTGGGGCCCAGAACACGATCACCGGTCAGATCTCGAGCATCGGGACCAACCTGCTATTCGTCCTGCGTGGGGGGACCGAAGACATTCGCAACCCGAAGCCGTTGACGATCCATGATGCAGAGGCCATCGCCGATCCATTTGCCGCGCCTTCAGTCGTCGGTGTCGCGCCTGTGCTTCAGGATACCCTCGAGCTCAGCTATGCCGGCGAGAGCACATTCGCTCAGAGTTTCGGCGTGACATCGTCGTACAACAGCGTGAGCAACCTGGCGCTGTCCGAGGGCGAGTTCATCAGCGAGGCCCATATCCTGGGCAGAGCGGCGGTGGCCGTTATCGGCCCGGATACGGCCGAGGCTCTGCTCGGGCGCAGAGAAGGCGTAGTGGGCGAGACGATCCGGATCGAAGGTCAACCGTTCCGGGTGATCGGGCTCATGGCCTCGCGCGGAGGCAGCGGTTTCGGCAATCAGGACAACCAGGTGATGGTTCCGCTGACGACGGCCCAGACACGGTTGATGTCGCGCGGCCGCGATCGGGTCGACATGATCATGGTTAAGGCCGGTTCTCCCGAGACCGTCCCCAGCGCCGACCAGGAGATCGCAAGCATTCTGCGCACCCGCCATCGAACTCCGATCGGCTCGGACGATTTCACGGTGTTCACTCAGGAGGATTTCCTGACGACCGCCGGTACGATCACCGGGGTCTTGACCCTTTTCCTGGGTGGCATAGCCGGGATCTCATTGCTGGTCGGCGGAATCGGGATCATGAACATCATGCTGGTCTCGGTGACCGAACGCACGCGTGAAATCGGGCTGCGCAAAGCAGTCGGGGCGCGCAAACGCGATATCCTCTTTCAGTTCCTGACCGAATCCTCGCTGCTGAGCCTGGCCGGGGGATTGATCGGCATCGCGCTGGGTTGGGGGCTGTCGTTGATCGTTGGGGCGATCGCCGCCGCTTCGAATACGGATCTCACCCCTACCGTGACACTCGACTCCGTCCTTCTGGCGACTCTGTTCTCGGCCGCGGTCGGTCTATTCTTCGGTTTGTATCCCGCAAAACGCGCGGCAGACCTGGAGCCGGTCGAAGCGTTGCGCTACGAGTAGGGCGCCAATTGGAGTCCGCCAAGCCTTGCGGATCGTTCCCTTGAGCTGACCCCGCGCGCGTAGGGCGACCCACCCGACCTCGGCACTGGAATCCCCCGACCCCTACCCCCACCCCCACATCCCCCTCCCCCGGCTTGTGGCGATCAGGTTGCCCCAGTTTCGAAACCGGGGGAGGGGGAAGATGCCTTGGTGAAAGACGGGGGCGGCAGAGCCGCCCCCGTCTTTCACCAAGGCAATACCCTGGAGTTAACTCTAGGCGTCTTCAAGGTGTTTCTGAAACTTCAGGCCCATGGAAAGGGGGAAGAATCGGATGGGGGGAATGTCCTCGTCGGGCAGAGCCCCTCAGAGGCCCCACAATGTGGATGAGGGAAAGGCTTCCACGCGTTTTAACTTCCGTCCTGGGCTCCGGCATCTTCCTCGGCTTGTGGCTGTCGGGTAACGCAAGTCTCCCGGGAGATCAGGTGTTCGGTGGAAGTGGTTGGCCACTCCGACCCGAATGATGTCTTCGCGCGTAGGGCTTCGGGGATTCTTCGCTCGCCGTTCTTTGGCGAGCGAAGAATCCCCGTGATGTTTCGAGCGAAGCACTCCGTCCGGGTCGGCAGGCTAGCGACCGATCAAGAGCAGGACGCCGTATGGGACGCACTCAATGCCGAGCGTCTCATCCTTCGTCCGGCGTTCCGGCGTCTCCCTCGAACTCCAAGTGAAATCGGTGAAGGAACCGATGGAGGAGCGGTGCGAAGAGCACCGCCACCATCGTGAGGAAGACAACGCCGCTGAAGAGGGCGTAGGCTGTGGCGAAAAGCTTGCCCTGCACAGTGGTCAGGGCATTGACGGGACCCATCCCGGTCAGGATCATCGAAGAATTCAGCAGGGCATCGATCCAGGAAAGTCCCTCCAGGAAATGATAGCCGGCTGTCCCGATGGCAAGCGAGAAGATCACGATGCCGGCGGCGATCGCTACATTGCGCCGCAAGCGCGCCATGAATACCGCGCGCGAAGGTACCCTCGGATGACGTGGCATATTAGGGCCCCTAACGGCCTCTGTTATCGAACTCGAGCAGGGTGAGTCCCTCGCGCCAGACGGCGTCGGATCTTAGGACCTCATCCACGACTATCTCCACTGTTTGGCTCGCTGCCGGACCACACACGGATGCTAACAAAGATGTCCCTTCAAATACTGTCCGGTGTACGAGTTCGTCGACCCACATATCTCCTCCGGGGTTCCCTGGGCGACGACAAGCCCTCCGCCGTCACCTCCCTCCGGCCCGAGGTCGATCACCCAATCGGCGACCTTGATGATGTCGGGATGGTGTTCGATGATCAGAACAGTATTGTCTTGATCGACGAGCTGCTGTAGGACGCCGATCAACTTGATCACATCGGCAGCGTGGAGGCCGACCGACGGTTCGTCGAGCACGTAGAGCGTATGCCCGTTGCCGCGCCGTGAGAGTTCGCGCGAGAGCTTGACGCGCTGGGCCTCGCCTCCCGAGAGGGTCGGCGCCGGTTGGCCAATCTTGAGGTAGCCCAAACCGACATCCTGCAGGGTTTGAAGCCGGCGGATCATCGGGGGAAACGCGCCGAAGAACTCAACGGCCTCTTCGATGCTCGTATCGAGCACGTCAGCGATCGACTTCCCCTTGAATCGAACTTGAAGGGTCTCCCGATTGAAGCGCGCCCCGTGACAGACCTCGCACGGCACGTAGACGTCGGGAAGGAACTGCATCTCGATCCTCAGCTGTCCTTGTCCTTCACAGGCCTCGCACCGACCGCCTCGCACGTTGAACGAGAACCGGCCCGGCTTGTAGCCGCGTACACGCGATTCAGGGAGCTCGGCGAAGAGGGACCGGATGTTGTCGAACAGCCCCGTGTAGGTCCCCGGGTTCGACCGCGGGGTCCGACCGATCGGGCTCTGATCGATGTTAATCACCTTGCTTACGAATTGCGTGCCTTCGAGATGGTCGTGCTCTCCCACCTGCTGGCGTGAACCTTGAAGTGTGCGCGCCAGAGCCTTGTAGAGCACTTCAACCATCAAGGTTGACTTGCCCGAGCCGGACACACCGGTAATGCACACGAATGCGCCCAGCGGAAAGTCGACGTTGATATTCTTCAGATTGTTCTCGCGCGCGCCGACAACGGTCAGCGAGTGGCCGTTGCCCTTGCGCCGTTCCTTCGGAGTCTCAATGCGCAGCTTGCCGGAAAGATAGCGGCCGGTTACTGACTTCAGATCGCGGCTTACCTTGGCCACCGGACCCTCGGCTACGATGTAACCGCCAGCCTCGCCGGCGCCGGGGCCGAGGTCGATGAGCCAATCGGCGGCGCGCAGCGTGGCCTCGTCATGCTCGACCACCAAGACGGTGTTGCCCAGATCCCGCAGCCCCTCAAGGGTGCGGATCAGGCGGGCGTTGTCGCGCGGGTGAAGGCCGATGGACGGTTCATCCAGGACATACAAGACCCCCATCAAGCGCGAGCCGATTTGTGTCGCCAGCCGGATGCGCTGGGCCTCCCCGCCCGAGAGCGTGGCGGCCGTGCGATCGAGAGTCAGGTAGTCCAACCCGACGTCGACCAGGAAGTCGAGGCGCGAACGAATCTCTTTTAGGACCCGATCGGCGATCGTCCGCTCCCGGGTAGTCAGGGGTGTGTCCTCCGCTTGCAGCCCTTCAACCCACAGCAGGGTCTGAGCTACAGGCCAGCCGGTCACCTCGACGATGTTTGAGCCGCCGACCGTGACCGCCATCGCCTCCGGCCGAAGGCGCTTGCCGTGGCACGACGGGCAGGGTCGCTCCGACATGTATTCCTGGATCTTGCCCCGAATGTACTCGGACTCCGTTTCCTGGTAGCGCCGTTCGAGGTTCCCGACGATCCCCTCGAAGGTCGTTTTGTAGGTAGCCCTTCGTCCCTCACGGCTGACGTAGTGTACGGAGACTTCCTTGCCGTCGGTACCGTAGAGGATGAGCTGCAACTTCTGCTCGGGGAGTTCAGCAACCGGGGCGTCCAGGTCAATCTTGAATTGCTCGGCCACTGCCTCGACCATCTGCCAGTAGTATCCGGGCCGATCCCGGCCCTGGCGTGACCATTCCATGGCGACCACGGCCCCTTCCGCCAGAGAGACCGAACGGTCCGGGATCAGACGATCGGGGTCGATCTCGAGCTTGCTACCCAGCCCCTGGCACTCCGGACAGGCGCCATGCGGCGTGTTGAACGAGAAGGTCCTCGGTTCGATCTCGGACAGGGTTGTCCCGTGTTCAGGGCAGGCAAGACGCTCGGAGAAGGGGATGTCCGCGGGTGGTTGAGTCGAGAGATCGGCGACGATGAGCGAGCCTTCGCCCCAGCGCAGCGCTGTCTCAACCGAGTCGGTCAAGCGAGAGCGCGAGGCCTCCGCCTCCTCGCCCGCCAGCCGTCGAACAATGAGACGATCGACGACGGCCTCGATCGAGTGATTCTTGTACCGGTCCAGGGATATCTCATCATCGACTGAGTGGACCACACCATCTACCCGGGCTCGGACGAATCCCGATTGGCGGATCTCATCGATGACGGCCTGGTGGGTGCCCTTTCGGCCTCGGATGAGCGGCGCCAGGATCATGATACGCGTCTCGGCCGGGAGAGACTCGACGGCCTCGACGATCTCCTGAGCCGATTGCTGGCGAACCTCTCGGCCGCAGATCGGACAGTGCGGTTGTCCGGCCCGGGCGAACAAGAGTCGCAGGTAGTCGTACGCCTCGGTCACCGTTCCGACGGTCGAGCGCGGGTTGTGGGACACACCCTTCTGGTCGATGGACACGGCCGGAGAAAGACCGTCGATGTAGTCGACATCAGGTTTGTCGAGCTGGCCCAGGAACTGCCGGGCATAGGCGGACAAGGATTCAACGTAGCGCCGCTGGCCTTCGGCGAAGATCGTGTCGAAAGCAAGCGACGACTTGCCCGACCCGGAAATCCCCGAGATGACCACCAGACGATCACGTGGGATTTCGACGTGGAGGTTTTTCAGATTGTGCTCGCGTGCACCGACGACGACTATTTTGTCTTGCGGCATGACTTTGGCCTAGCGGAGATATCGTGTCGAGACGAGGGAATAGCAAAAAGCCATTATAACAGACTCAGTCGCCGAGAACTCGCCGAACGCGCCGCCCGAAGGTCCGGGGTAGCCACTTTCGCGCTCGACCACTTGTGGGAGCCGACCGCTTGCCGAGAATTCACACCGGGTGGAGACAAGCCCACCCGGCATTCGATCTCGTCTGGGGAATGTGCGGACGACGGGTCAGGCGGGTCGCGGGGGTTGCGCCTCGGCAGATTCGGTCTGAGTGGCGACCTGGACCACGGGACCAGTCACTACCTTGTTGTTGGCCTCGTGAAAGAGATCGGCGAAGCCCTGATTTCGCCACTCGAAGCTCAAACCGGCGGGTTCGGTCACTGGACGGAGGATGAGCGTGGAGCGGACATACAACGCGTCCGCTGGCGGCGGGAAGCGGCCACTCCGGCCGAGCAGGAAGAACGCCGGGGCTCCATAACCGACGACGGCCAGGATCAGCAAAACCAGCGCGCCTATCCCTGGGCTCTCCTGCAGGTCTACAAGCCGGACCCCTAAAGCTGAGATCACCAGGAGAAGGGCGACCAGGGCCGAGATGAGGTGGGCCTGCAGTTTTGCCCCGGACTCTTCCGGGCTTCTGGCGTTAGAGCGCCGGTAGCACACCGAGCAGAGTGTGACAGGCAGGCGCAGGACTCGCCGCTGAGAACCGGCCGGTGCCGGGGCGAGGATGATCAGGTTTCGACCCGCGGGGATACGTAGGCAGTGAGCGCAAGTGTTCTTGGGAAGCCTGAAACGGCTATCCTTGATCTGGACCCGGTATCGCATTCCGGGTGGGGGTTCGACTCCGGTCGCAATCTGGGGCTCGCTCCCTGATAGCGGAGACGGTATCTCTTGGGCGGGAGCGCCCGGTCTCGGCGGCCCTATCGGGACGGGGGTCTCGGCAGCTTCTGCCAAAGCGGGACTGGTTTCGGCAACCATGGGTTGATCAGCTTCAGGGACGTGGACCTGCTCAACCGGGGGTGGCCAAGCCGGCTGCCGTAGCTCCGTCAGAGCGCTGGGGGCCGCTTCTTCGGGGACCTCGAGCGGGGGCGCTTCCTCATAAGAGCGCAGAAGGGCGGCGAAGCGAGCGGCGGGCTCCTGGGCGCCTCCGTCAGCAGGTCTTGAGGGCTTCTCTTCGGTTGTGTTTTCTGACGCTGCTGCGGCCGCCGCCGGCTGTTCCGGGCCGGGCACAGGATGCTTGATAGGTGGCGGGCCGGGCTCCGGCAGGCCTATCGGCTCAAACATATCTTGACCGGGGGTCTCGGCTTCGGAGGTGGGCTCGGACCTTTCAAGCATAGCGTTCTGCTGGATGACTTCCGGCCATGCCCACCGGCGTAAGGCCATCTCAGCCGTCCCGGGGAACTGCGGCGGGATCTTCCCGTACATGATCCGCTCTCCCCCTTCTTCCATGACGAAGACCGAGCCGCAGTTAGCGCAGGACACGTAGTCCGGCAGGTTCTCCACGTGAGCCACTCGCAACTTTGGCTCGCCACAAATGGCACACGCCCAACTCTGAACCAGGCTGTCTTCGATTGTGATTCGGGGTGTATTGGGCATACTTCGTCCGAATATCCCTTAGACTAGCGACCGCGTTCATAATCTAGCATATCGAGGTCCAGGCGGCAACGCCCCCTCGCCTGGGCCGCGAGCGAGGCGAAGGACGAAGTCAGGCTCCTGTTGCAGGCCCGGTCAGCCGCCGAACCCGGGCTACTGAGGTCGTTGACCGGTCGCCCGTGGGATGCGCGTCGCGAGCGACGCGTCTCCGGGCGAATCGGGAGAGGCCTGTCAGAAAGGATAGCCGATTGTGCCCTGCAAGCCTATCTGACACGAGAGCTCGCCGATCATCGCGTTGGTGTGTGAGACGAGCAAGGCCGCCAACACCCAGGCCAGAGGCTTGACCCCGAAGCCCAGGTTTGAGATGTCGATCTGGCGGTCGAGGTCGCTTTCTTTCAGTGAGGAGGCGAATTCATCGACCGTTCGATAGACGGCCTGGGTGTATTCGCGGAACGCCGACAGGTCGAGGCTGATCCGCCGGGCCCACTCCTGGTCCATCCCCATCATGGGCTCCGACACACCCGTCTTGCCCGCCCATGCCCCCTTGAACAGCGGATCAGTCCCCTTGAGGATCGCGATGAAGCTGTCTTCTCCGCACACGGCATGGGCGAGAATCGCCCCGGCAGGGTTGGCGATACCCGGAGGGATCCAGCCGAGTTGTTCGGGTGTGATGTCTGCCGTCACCATGTCCAGAAACTCATGCGCCCAGCCGATCTCTTGCTTCATCAGGTCGATCGCGTTCATTGCTCACCTCACGTTCACGAACTCCAGCAAGGACTCCCGCCGGAGCCGGCCTCCCGGACCGACTTCGCGCGAAGGTCAGTCACCAAAGGCGGCCTGGCGTGCGGCTTCAATGTACTGCAGGGATTGATGCCGGAAGTACGTATTGTAGAGTTCGGCGTAGTAGCCGCCGTTGACCATGAGGGTGTGATGATCTCCTTCCTCAATGATCTGTCCCCGGCGCAGGACGATGATCCGATCGGCAGCTTTCACGGTTGATAGCCGGTGGGCGATCAAGATCGAGGTCGTCTCAGCCAGGATGAGGGACACGGCCTCCTGGATCTGTGACTCGGTGAAGGGGTCGATATTGGCGGTCGCCTCATCCAGAATGAAGATCGCCGGCCGTTGCACCAGGACGCGCAGCAGGGAGACGAGTTGCCGCTGGCCCATCGAGAGCCGGCTGCCGCGTTCGCCAACCTCGGTCTGCAAGCCGGCCGGAAGAGAGTCGACCCACTCGCCACCGCCCACCTTGGAAGCCAGCTCTTCGATCTCGGACTGCCTCGCCCCCGGGCGTGCATAACGGATGTTGTCAAGCACACTGCCGGAGAACAGAAACGGAGCTTGAGAAACGATGCCCAATTGGCGCCGGTATTGGCGCAGGTCGAAGGTCCGGATGTCCATGCCGTCGATCAGCAGGGAACCGTCCTGGAACTCATAGAAGCGGGCGATGAGCTTGGCGATAGAGGATTTTCCTGCCCCCGTATGGCCGACCAGGGCCAGATTCTCGCCGGGTGTGATGTGCAAATGAAAATCCTGCAACACGGGTTCATTCGGCAGATAGTGGAAACCAAGGTGATCAAAGGTGATCTCGCCACGGAGCTTGGGAACCGGTCTTTCTTCGTGCTGGGTTACGGCCGACTCGGCATCGATCAGAGCAAACACGCGCTCGGCAGCGGAGAGACCGGCCTGGACCTGGCTCCAGAAGGCCGAGAGATTGAGCATCGGGAACCAAAATCGGTCCAGGCTGTTGATGAACAAATACCAGGCCCCGAAGGTGATCAAGGCTGCGGCGACATTCAATCCGCCGACGTACACGAGCAAGGCCGTACCAATCCCGGCGAGCGCGTTCAGCGTGGGGAAGACTATTGAAAGCACAAACCCACGGCGGACATTGATCCGAT
>Ga0256868_10001613_pt1 | contig 12118 bp, 12 predicted proteins | sample RVTome_13_FD_187341 | JGI IMG/M metagenome (GOLD analysis project Ga0256868, IMG submission 187341) | Soil microbial communities from uranium-contaminated site in the Upper Colorado River Basin, Wyoming, United States - RVT92D227 HiSeq ... | reverse complement strand
GGAGATGGGGCTGGTGGAGAAGCGCGGGTCGTTCTACACGTACGGGGAGGCGCGCATCGGGCAAGGGCGCGAGAACGCCAAGGAGTACCTGCGCGCCAACCCCGAACTGGCGAATGAGATCGAAGCGAAAATCCGCGCCGTCGCGCTGGGCGCGACGCCGGTTGGCTTGACGGAAGAAAGCGACGAGGCAATCGCCGAAGACGTCGCCTAGACCATGCATACACGCGCGCCTCACCGGCTGGCAAGGGACAGGCGGGGCGCGACCATGGCTCTGCAACTGATCTCAGGAAATGAGAACTGACACCGCTGGCCGACTGTTACGCAAGTATGGGTGAGGAAAGGCGAGAGGCTTCGCCCTAATCCGGTAATCCCTGACGGCGCCCGCCAGGTCGTACATCCCCGGGCAAGGGCACGCGGCGTCGCATCGTTGACTGAGAGTGCCCGATTCGGGCAAGGGACCAGAGCCGTGGCCTGGAGAAGCAGGTCGCGGCTCGTGCACTTAACCGGAGAAGCGCTTGCCTGGAAGGATCACTGCCCTGCGAATGCAGCAAGGCCGGCGCAACCGGGTCCGGGTCATCCTGGACGGCGAGGTTGTCTTCAGCCTGCCCAGGATCCTGGCGGCTGAATTGTCGGTCGGCCAGAGTCTCTCCGAACAGGAGGTCGCGCGGCTGCAGGAACGTGACGCGCAGGAGGAAGCCTACCAGCGAGGGCTGCGCCTGCTCAGCCGACGCCCGCGTTCCGAGCAGGAACTGCGGGAGTACTACAGTCGGCAGCGCACGCCCGACATGATCCAGGAAACAGCCCTGAGCCGCCTGCGGGAGGCCGGGCTGATGGACGATGCGGGCTTCGCCCGATTCTGGGTGGAGAACCGCCAGGCGTTCCGACCGAAGAGCGCCGCAGCGCTGCGGGCAGAGCTGCGGCGAAAGGGGGTCGCTCCCGAAAACGTGCAGACGGCGCTGGCCGGGCTGGACGAGCAGGGAGCAGCCGAACGGGCCGCCCGCCAGGGTGCCCGGCGCCTGAGGGGCGCTGACCGAGAGGAGTTTCGCCGCCGCCTGGGAAGCTACCTGGCCAGGCGCGGATTCGACTACACGATCATCCGGTCCGTTGTTGAGCAGATGTGGACGGAGATGTCCGGCCCGGATGCTGAAAGCGAGGATGTGCCGTGGAAACACCGTTTGTGATCCTGGGATTTGTCATCGCCGTCGCCGCCGGCGGCGTCATCGGCTACCTGGCCCGCCATCTGCAGCTCGAGCGCGAGGTTCGACAGGGTCAATCACGCGCCGACCGCATCCTCGAGTCGGCCCAGGCGCAGGCGCGCGAAATCGAGCTGCGCGCCAAAGACGATTCGCTCAAGTTCCGCGGGGAGGCCGAGGCGGAAATCTCGCGGCGGCGGACCGAGCTCAGCCGCGAGGAGGAACGCCTGGAGCGCCGCCGGGCGGAGATCGACCAGCGCGTCGAGCAGCTCGAGAAGCGCGATCAGACGCTGAGCAAACGCCAGAGCGCGCTGGACCGGCGCGCCAACGAGATCGACCAGCTGCACAACGATAAACTCGCCGAGCTGCAGCGGGTATCGGGGATGACGACGGAAGAGGCCAAGGGTCACCTGCTGGCCGAGGTCGAAAAGGAAGCCCGCTCCGACATGGTGCGCATCATCCGGCGCATCGAGGAAGAAGCGCAGATGGAAGGCGAGCGCCGGGCGCGCGAGATTATCGTCGACGCCATCCAGCGTGTCGCCTCCGAACACGTAGCCGAGGTCACCGTCTCGGTCGTGCCGTTGCCGTCGGACGAGATGAAAGGCCGGATCATCGGCCGCAACGGGCGCAACATCCGCGCCTTCGAACAGGCCGCCGGGGTGGACGTGGTCGTCGATGACACGCCTGAGGCGGTGACGATCTCATCGTTCGACCCGGTCCGCCGCGAGACCGCCCGGCGCTCGATGGAGAAGCTGGTTCTGGACGGGCGCATCCACCCGGCTCATATCGAGAAGATCGTTGAGGACATGCGCGACGAGGTCGAGCGGGTGATCGTCGATGAGGGCGAGAAGGCCGCCTTCGATGCCGGCGTGCCCGGGCTGCATCCGGAGATCACCAAGAAGCTCGGCAGGCTCAAGTTCCGTACCTCCTACGGCCAGAACCAACTGGCGCACGCGGTCGAGACCGCCCAGCTGGCCGGCGTCATCGCCGCCGAGCTCGGCGCCGACCCCGAGACCGCCAAGGCGTCCGGCTTGCTGCACGACCTGGGCAAGGCCATGGACCACGAGGTCGAAGGGACACATGCCGCCATCGGGGCCGAGTTCGCCCGCCGCTACGGCGTCCCGACGAAGGTAGTCAACGCTATCGCCTCGCATCATCACGAGGTCGAACAGGAATCGGTCGAGGCGGTCATTGCCGAGGCGGCCGACGCCATCAGCGGCGCCCGGCCGGGGGCGCGCCGCGAAAGCCTCGAGCAGTACATCAAGCGCGTGCGCTCGCTGGAAGAGATTGCCAATTCCTTCAAGGGTGTGTCGCAGTCCTACGCGCTGCAGGCCGGCCGCGAGATCCGCGTCATCGTCCAGCCCGAGCAGATCGACGACCTGGAGTCCACCCGGCTGGCGCGCGAGGTCGCCAAGAAGATCGAAGAGGGCATGCAGTATCCCGGCCAGATCAAGGTGACCGTCATCCGGGAGACGCGTGCGGTGGATTACGCCAAGTAGGGCCGGCGCGCGGCCTGCGGCGGGAAGCCCGCCGCGCAAGGATCGACCGTTTCGCTTGCGGCATGCACAGCCGTGGGATCAGCCGGCCAGGGGATCGATCGCCGGCGCGCCGTACAGGAACCAGAACTCGAACGGGGGATAGACTCGCTCGAGGGCCGCAGCCAGCGCGAATGCGCCTTTGCGGAACACGGACTGCAGGCGTCGATCGGACGCCTGCAGTCGCGCCTCGAGCTGCGCAGGCCACTCCCGGGCGTGGATCACCCCCATCAGCCGGGAGATCATCAGGCGATTGCGCACCTCGCCCGGATAGTCGGCCGCGGACTCCGGCTTCTCCGACAAGTCCGTCAGGTAGGCCTGCCACAGCTTCAGGCGCGCCTCGATCTCGCGTCCGGCCTTGCGCTCCAGGGCGACAACATGCCGCGCTCGGCACGCCTGCCAAACCGTTTGCGCGCGCGAAAGTCGGGCGCGCGGGGCATCCGGCAGTGCCGCCTCGCCGGCGCTGAGCTCGTCCAGGATCAGGAGCAGGCTTCCGATGGTCAACCGAGGGATGTGGGGGTTGGATGAATCCGGCCTCAGCGCCAGCGGCCAGAATAGCTCGGAGGAGCCGAGGTAGGCCTCCAGCTCCGCCAGCATCGCCTCCAGGATTTCCAGGCTATGCTCAGGCGGCCGCATTCGGAACCGAGGAGCTGCCCATGGCCTTCTGGACGGTGTCCAGCAGCTCACCGCGAGTGACCGGCTTGATCAAGTAGGCGCAGGCTCCCAGGACTTTGCCTCGCTCCCGGTCTTCCGCTCGCCCGCGCGCGGTCAGGATGATCACCGGCGGCGGAGGTTTGGGTGCGCCGCGCAGCCGGGTCAGAACCTCGAAGCCGGAAACCTCCGGCATCATGATGTCCAATAGGACCACGTCGAAGCGGTCGCCCTCCAGTTTCTGGAGCGCCTCCTCGCCGCCCACAGCCGACACGACGGTGTAGCCGGCCTGCCCCAGAGTCAGTTCGATTAAGCTAAGTGTGTCGGCTTCATCATCGACGACGAGGATGCGACCCTTGAATGGCATGCTGGCCTCTCCGCACGGGGGGTCTGCGCTAATGGTATTCCAATCCGTGAGGCTGTCCAGAGGCTTGTCACAAAATCAGACGCAGAGGGTGCTCCATGTAGCCCCGCAGGACCTGCAGCCAGCGGGCGGCCTCGGCGCCATCGGTCACGCGATGGTCGGCCGACACGGTCAATCGCAGCCGCTGGCCGACGACGACCTGGCCGTCGACGACCACCGGCTCCTGACGAACACTGCCCACCGCCAGGATAGCCGCTTCCGGCGGATTGACGATGGCGATGAAGTGGTCGACCTCGAACATGCCCAAGTTGGAGACCGAGAAGGTCGAGCCTTCGATGTCGGCCGGGCGAACGCGGCCCTGCCGGGCACGGGAGACCAGCTCCCTCAATTCGGCGGCGATCTCACGCACCGACTTGGCGTCCGCCTGACGCACGACGACCGTCAGCAGCCCGTCGTCGACGGCGACCGCCACGCCGACGTTGACCTGGCCGTGGCGCACGATCCGCTCACCGTCCAGCGAGGCGTTCAAGGCCGGCATGTCGCGCAGGGCCAGCGCCGAAGCTCTGACGATGAAGTCGTTGACCGAGGCTTTCTCCGCCTCCGGCTGCAGAGCGTTCAACTCCTGGCGCATCCCCATGAGCGGTGCGGCGTCCACATCGATCGTCACATAGAAATGAGGGATCTGCTGCTTGGCCTGGGACATGCGCCGGCCGATGAGGGCGCGCAGTTTCGTCAGCGGGATCTCTTCGGTCACGCCCGGCGCGGCTCGCCCTCCGCCGGCTTGCTCGACGTCTCGGCGGGTGACGCGCCCGCCCGGCCCGCTGCCGGACACGCCGCGCAGGTCGAGGCCGCGTGCCTGCGCCAGCCGCCGCGCCAGTGGGGAGGCGCGCACCCCTCCAGGTAGTCGGCCGCCTTGCGGCTCGGCCTCGGGCGTGACCGTTCCCGCAGCTTTCTTTGCTGAGGCCGGCGGAGCCGTCGCAGCCGGCGCGGCTGCGGTCTGGGGCGCGGCCCCGCCGGTCAACCCGGCCAGGTCGACCTGCTCACTTTGAGCCGCGACGACGGCGATCGGCGTCCCGACCGGCACGCTCGTCCCCTCGGGGACCAGATGCTTGTGCACCAGCCCGGCCGCCGTCGATTCAACCTCGACCGTCGCCTTGTCGGTCTCGATCTCGGCCAGGACCTCGCCGCGGGTGACCGGCTCGCCCTCCGCTTTGACCCAGCGGACCAGCTTGCCCTCGGCCATGTCGAAGCCGAGCTTGGGCATGGTGATGACTTCAGCCATCACAAGACCTCTTTCACCGCGCGCATGACGTCCTCGACCTGCGGCAGCGCCAACTGTTCGAGGGTCTGATTGTAGGGCAGGGGCACTTCCTTCTGGGAGACGCGCCGGATCGGCGCGTCGACATGGTCGAAGGCCTGCTCATACAGCCGGGCGACGACCTCGGCCCCCACGCCGTACGACTGCCAGCCCTCCTCCACCACCACCGCCCGATTGGTGCGCTTGAACGACTCGACCACCGGCCCCATGTCGAGCGGGCGCAGGCTGCGCAGGTCGACGATCTCGACCTCGATGCCTTCCTTCGCCAGCCCCTCGGCCGCCAGGAGAGACGTCTGTAACATCTTGGCGTAGGTGACGATGGTGACGTCCCTTCCGAGGCGCTGGATCTTAGACACCCCGATCGGCTCGAGGACCTCGCCCTCCGGCACTTCGCCGCGCACCTGGTACAGCGTGGCGTGCTCGATGAACATCACCGGATCATCGGTCCGAATGGCCGACTTCAGCAGCCCCTTGGCGTCGGCCGGCGTGCCCGGAGAGACGACCTTGAGGCCGGGAAAATGGGCGAAGACCGCGTCGGGCGTCTGCGAGTGCGTCGCTCCCAATTGGCGCCCGCCGCCACCGACCGTCCGGATGACGATCGGCACGGTGAATTGGCCGCCGAACATGCTGCGCAGCTTGGCGGAGTGATTGACGATCTGATCCATCGCCAGGAAGGCGAAGTTGATGGTCATCAGCTCGGCCACCGGGCGCAGCCCGGCCAGGGCCGCGCCGTTGGCCGCCCCAACGATCACGCCCTCGGCGATAGGCGTGTCGCGCACACGCTCGGGGCCGAAGTGGTCGTAGAAGCCCTTGGTGACGGCGTAGGTCCCGCCCCACACCCCGACTTCCTCGCCGAGGATGAAGACCCGCTCGTCGCGCTCCATCTCCTCCCAGAGCGCTTGAGAGATCGCTTCGCGCATCGTCAGAACGGGCATGGCCTAACCTGCTTCTTCGACGTAGACGTCGGCGAACAGGGATTCCGGCGCCGGCTCGGGGCTCTCCTCGGCAAAGCGGACCGCTTCGCCGATCTCGGCCTGTGCCTCGGCTTCCAGCGCATCCAGGTCCTTCTCCGCTGCGACCCTGGTTCCAAGCAGATGCTGCCGGAATCGCCCGATCGGGTCGTCTTCCTGCCAGCGGCGGACCTCTTCGCCGGCGCGGTAGCGCTCCGGGTCACCCATGGAGTGGCCGCGGAAGCGGTAGGTGGCGACCTCCAGGAAGAACGGGCCCTGGCTGCGCACCTGCTCCAACGCGGTCTCGGCCGCCTGGCGAACAGCGAGCACATCCATCCCGTCGGCCCGCGCGCTGGGCATGCTGTAGCCCTCGGCCTTCTGGCGCATCTCACTTACGGCCGAAGCACGCTCAACGGCCGTTCCCATCCCGTATTTGTTGTTCTCGCATACCCACAGGACGGGGAGTTTCCACACTGACGACAGATTGAGCGCTTCGTGGAAGTAGCCGATATTGGTGGCGCCGTCGCCGAACAGGCAGATGGTGGCGGATTCGTTCCCTTGATAGCGGTCCGCCAGCGCCAGGCCGGCCGCCAGCGGCAGATGCGCACCGACGATCGCGTGGCCGCCCCAGAAATTGAGGGAGGGATCGGCCAGGTGCATCGATCCGCCCTTGCCCTTCGAGCATCCGGTCGCCTTTCCGAGCAGTTCTGCCAATACGATTCGAGCGGGCATGCCGCAGGCGATCGCGATCCCGTGGTCGCGATAGGCGGTGATGACCCGATCCTGGGGCCGCCGCGCGGAGACTACGCCGGAGCCGACCGCCTCCTGGCCGATGTAGAGATGCAGGAAGCCGCCAATCTTCCCCTGCTGGTACAAGGTCGCGGAGGCCTCCTCCAGTCGGCGGACGAGCACCATCTCGCGGTAGAGCCGCAGTTTCTCCGAGCGTTCCATTCATCCTCCAGCGGCTGGGAGCGCCCCCCGGCGAATAATACCACGCCGGCAGGACGCCTGGCTCAGTCGCGGTGCTGGGGAGGCCCCGCGAAAACGGGCTCTGGAATTATACCAACCCCATCCGAATTGGATCGCCTCCCCTTCGCACCGGCCAGCTGTGCTATCCTGATGGCGTCCAATCGAAGGAGGGTGGGTATGCAGACTTGGGAGCACTGCAAGTTGGTCGACAACCGTCTGGTCTACCTCGGCGCCGGCCTGTTGGAGAATCGCGCCGATCGGCACCTGACTGAGCGCGGTTCGTGGGAGAGCATCGAAGCGGAGGGCTGGGAGCTGATCGCCGTGGTCCCTAACTCCGAGGCCGCAGGGCTGATCCACTACTTCAAGCGGCCGGCGCAGAAACGCTGACCCTCCTCCGGCGCTGAAGCGGAGGCCGGGGCGCGTCACGTCTGGAGGGATGAACGCCGATGTTCAGGCCGTGGCGCAGCCCTGACCCCGACAGGCGCCCATTCCTCACCTAGCCGGAGAGCCTTCCGACCGAAGGCTAAGGACTCAGGCCCGCGCCGATGAGGTCGAACTCGGCCATGGCGACGTCGGACCGGGGTGGAAGCGGGAGCACCAACAGGAACGCGCGGCTCTCGTCCGGGGCGAGCGCCTCGCCGACTGTGACCCAGCCGGCCGTCACCAACCGGCCATCCGTCCGGCGGACAGTGGCGAGTGCGGAGGGTTGACGGACGACCGTCGTCCAGCCGTTCCGCAGGGACCCTCGCAGGAACAGCCGGTCGCTCACCTGCTCGAACTGGGTGACCTGCGCCTCCAAAGACGTGCGCTCTGCCTCAGCCGCGACCGTCCGAATCGGATCGGTCCACAGATCGACCTCGATGTCGTCCAGAGTCCACTCCGCGCCGGCAACGAGCGCCCCCCATCCTGGGAAATCCGTGAGGGCGAAAGCCCGGGTCTCTCCCGGCGCCACCGGGACGGGAGGCGTAACCCAGCCGGCGCTGAGCGCTTCTTCGCCGCGGCGGAGCGTCGCCTGCACGGCCACCCACATCGGGCGATCCTCCTCATTGCGCAGGGAACCGAGGACAAGTGGATGCCCGCGGGCGTCGGCAAACAGGCGCGCCGCGTCCGGAAACGCGATCGAGGGACTGGACACAGACGGCGATTGTGCCGCGTCCACGAAAGCGGTCAGTTCCAGTGGGGCCTGCGTTGCCGGCAACTCCGCCACGAACAGGCACGCCTCTTCCGGTCGCAGGTAACTGCAAGAGGCGCCGGACCGGGTCACGCCCGCAGCCAGGCCGGATGACCGACGCGCCAGGAGCGCCACACCTTCGATGAGCGCGGGGGCGTTCGAGCGATTGACCAGCCTGCCGATCGTCACCCAGCCGCCCTGCACGTCCGGCCAGGTGCGCAGGTCCTCGACCTCGACTCGCGCACGCCGGAACGACGCGGCCGGCTCGGCAGGGGCTTGCGCGTGCGCGGAGACTGCTTCCGGAATGCCGGAGAAGAGGACCGCGAACGGGCTCTGCTCCTCAGGGAGAAGCCGGCGGACCGAGACGAGCGTCTCCTGCTCGGCCAACACGGAACCCGCCTCGTCGGCCAACGTGACCCAGACCGAGGCGAGCAACACCGGCATGTCGTAGTGATTCCCGACCAGGCCGACGGCCCACCAATCCCCCACGGCATCGCCAGGCACGAGCGTGAGCTCATCGATCGCCGCCTCGAGCGAGGCCGTCGGGGAGGGCAGAGCGGTCGGCGTCTGCGGAGCCGATGCGCCCGAAGGTGTGCCCGTGGCTGGGACAGCGCAGGCAGGCAGCCCCAGCACCAGGGCGAGCGATAGGGTCACCGCGCGGACGCGCGCGCCACTCATGTCGGCTATGTTACTCGAATCGGATGGGGAACGGGAGCATCAGGTGGCTTCGACGGCCGCGCCGGATAGCGTCACCGCCTGCGACTTGAACTCGCTGACGTTGACCCGGCGCAGCATGACCGCGGTCGCCAGCAGGCCGGCAGCCTCAACCAGGAACACGACGGCGTAGGCGTAGGCCTCCATCCCCAGGACCTGCAATGCGCGGTCGTGCAGGAACCCTCCTCCGACCGAGGCCAGGCCGTTGGCCAGAGCTTGTGCCAGCGTCCAGGCGCCCATGTACATGCCGGTCTGTCCTGCGGCGGACATGCCCATCATCAGCGCCAGCCCGCCGACATTGAACAGCCCCATGCCCAACCCCATCAACCCGATGGCCGGGTTCACCCACGCCACCCGCCCCAGCGCGGCAGCCGCGCCGAGCAGCGCAAAGGACAGGCAGGCGGTGCCCAGCCCCAAGCCGGCGGTCCGCTGGTTCCCCCATGCCCGCGACAGCCACCCGCCGGCGACGGCCATCCCGCCCAGTACACCGACCATCTGCACCGCGTTGAAGAGGGTGGTCTGCCGGACGCCCAGACCGAAGACGTCGCCGCCGAACGGCTCCAGGACGACCTGTTGCAGGAACAGGAACAGGATGGCCGAGAACAGGAAGGCAAAGAACCAGCGCGTCTGCCGGCTGCTCGTCAGAAGCCGCCATGCGGCGGCTGGGGAGACCGCTTCCGCAGAAGGGCGCACGTGCCCCCTCGTCTCCTGGCCCCACACCGCCACGACGGTCAACGCCGCGACGGCCGCGGCCGTCACGACGAACAGCATAATCAGCCGGTCCTGGGTGTAGTCGTTGAGGATGCTGACTCCCAGGAACACCCCGGTCAAGATCCCAAACATCATCATCGACCAGACCACCGAAACGGCCTTGCCGCGCTCTGACTCCGTCGTCAGGTCGGCGATGAGCGCCAGGTAGGCGGCCCCGGCGGTGTACATCCCGATACCCAGCACGAGGAACGTCAGCACGCTCAGCCCGATGGCCAGCGGGGAGGCCGGCTGTGCGGCCAGCCGCAGGGCGACGAAAGGAGACGCCGCAGTCGCCGCGACGGTCAGCACGGTGCCACCCAGGATGTAAGGCGTGCGGTGGAGGCCGAAGAGCGGCCGGCGGTCTGAGCGGTGCCCGAATGGGATCGCCAGCGGTGCGGCGAAATAGTGCGCGCTGATGACGGCGCTGACCAGACCCAGGGCCAGTCCCAACTCGACCTTCATCACCCGATTGAGAATTCCGACGCCCAGGATCGACAACATCCCCGCAGCGAACTGCCGCAGGCCGAGCCGCAGCAACCGTCCCGTCTTCATCCTCGCTTCGTCAACCTCTCCACATGCCGATCAGTAGATGGCCAGCATCGGATCGACCTGTTCCGCCCAGGCGTTGATGCCGCCGCGCAGATTCTTCAGCTTGCGGAAGCCGGCGCCGGCCAGCAGCTCGAGTGCCCGAGCCGAGCGGGCGCCGGACTTGCAGAACAGCACGGTCTCCTCGGCGCTGTCGAGCTCATGCATGCGCGCCGCCAGCGAGCCGAGCGGGAGGAGCTCGGCGCCCTGGATGCGTGAGATCTCCAGCTCGTGCGGTTCGCGCACGTCGATCAGCCGGATGCGCTCGCCGCGGGCCAACCGTTCGGCCAGCTCGCGCGGCTCGATTTCCCATTCCTGCGACAGCCGGGCCTGCTCCCGATCGTGCCCCGGCACCCCACAGAAAGCCTCGTAGTCGATCAGCTCACGGATCTCCGGCTCGTCGGAGCAGATGCGGCAGCGCGGATTCTTCTTCAGGCGCACCTCGTCGAACGATTGCGCCAGCGCGTCATACAAGAGCAGGCGCCCGAGCAACGGCTCGCCGATTCCCAGGATCAGCTTGAGCGCCTCCGTCGCCTGCAGGGTCCCGATGGTCCCGGGCAGGACGCCGAACACGCCGCCCTCGGCGCACGAAGGCACCATCCCGGGCGGGGGCGGCTCCGGGAACAGACAGCGATAACACGGGCCATGCTTGGCCCAGAACACGCTCACCTGGCCCTCGAACCGGAAGATCGAGCCGTAGACATTCGGCTTGCCCGTCAGCACACAGACATCGTTGACCAGGTAGCGTGTGGGGAAGTTGTCGGTCCCGTCGATGATCAGGTCGTACGGCTCGGCGATGCGGAAGGCGTTCTCGGATGTGAACGGCTCGTTGTAGACGTCGACCTGGATGCCGGGGTTGATGTCCAGCAGTCGATCGCGGGCGGAGAGGACCTTCTCCACGCCGAGTGTGGAAGTGCCGTGGATCACCTGCCGCTGCAGGTTGGTGAAGTCGACCACGTCGTAGTCGACCAGGCCGATTCGGCCGATCCCGGCCGCGGCCAGGTACAGCGCCACGGGCGAGCCCAGTCCGCCGGTGCCGATGACCAGAACGGAGGCAGCCTTGAGTTTCTTCTGACCGTCAAGGCCGACCTCGGGCATGAGCAGATGCCGCGAGTATCGACGGATCTCCTCGTGGGAGAGGTGGGTGCCATTGGGTGAGATATTCAAATCAGCCATCCTTCATCTCCGTCGCGATTCTACTCCGGTGCACGGCCGCGGGGGTCGGTCGCCAGGCGAGGTCGCGTAGCCGTGCCGGACGGCAGGTCCTCCAACCGGCGAATCTGCGCACGTAGGCGCTCGGCCTGCGCCACCCCGTGGTTCACCCCGCGGACGCGCCCGTCCCGATCGATCAGGAAGGTCGTCGGCACCGAGAGCACGCCCCAATAGTCGGCCAGACCCGGCCGCTCCAGCGCGTCCACCTGTACGACCTGCAGCGACTCGCCCATCTCGGCCTGCAACGTCCGCAGTGCGGGCTGCTGGACAATCCGGCACGGCGCGCAGCCTGGCGTGGTGAAGTACAGGATGCCCACCTTGCCGCGCGCCAACCTCTCCAGCCCGGGCAGGTCGGCGGCGCGTGCCGACCGCCAGCGGCGGCCCAGCCAGCGGTAGGCTACCCACAGCAGACCGCCGATCAGCAACAGGTAGGCGAGCCGCTCGATCAGGGGCACGTCAGGCCCTATCGGTTGGCTGTCGCCCCGGCACGGCGCCCGGCGGAGGCGATTGCGAGAACCCGGGCAGGCCCATCCGGTTCAGCCAGTAGTAGATGGCGCAGCCGACGCAGAACCCGCCGAAAAGGTTGAGCGCGGCAAGCGCGGCAACGAGCAGTGAGAGCGCCCATCCCAGCCACGCTGCCCCCATGACGAACGCGCCCATGGCGAGTATCAGGAACACGCCACCGAGTCCCTGGGCGAACCGGTGC
>Ga0256868_10001612_pt1 | contig 12125 bp, 12 predicted proteins | sample RVTome_13_FD_187341 | JGI IMG/M metagenome (GOLD analysis project Ga0256868, IMG submission 187341) | Soil microbial communities from uranium-contaminated site in the Upper Colorado River Basin, Wyoming, United States - RVT92D227 HiSeq ... | reverse complement strand
TTTATCATTAGTTATCGCAGTTATGGTAATCACGATGCTGTTAACTTTTTCAGTTATCGGCTGTAAAAAGGAAACAGTAGAAACTACGGCCGCTGCAGAAACTACAGCAGCTCCCGCAACAACAGCAGCTCCCGCAACAACAGCCGCTGCCGAAACAACAGCCGCATCTACAGAGCCAGATCCATGGATATTGGAAATGAGAGCCGGCTTAGATCAGTTCAGGGGCGAAATTAATTATAAAGGAGAATACGGTGCAACACCTACCTGGGACACAGAGCTTTTTCTTACTCTTGCAGAGGTTGAGCAAGTCAAAAAAGGTAATGCAGAAGGCAAAAAATGGAAAGTTGGTTATGTTATGGATGCTTCAGCAGGCGACCATACAAATTCACTTCTAAAGGGTATGAAAGACGTTCTTGATCATCTGGGAATGGAACTAATTGGTACTGTAGACCCGCAGTTTGATCCTGCAAAAGAGCGTGCAGGCGTTGAAAACTTCCTTGTAGCAGGCGCTGATATAATCATCGGTGCTCCCATAGATGCAACTGCTTCTGGAGAATCATTCAGGCCCGTAATTGATGCGGGTAAAAAATTTGTTATATGGTCAAATATTCCAAAAGGCTATGAATACGGAAAAGATTATGTTGGAGTTTCAAGCGCAATGGCCCAGGATTTAGGCGTGTTTACGGTTGACATCATGAAAAAAGATGTTGCAGAGAAAACTGAGGTCGCATACCTTTATTTTGACCAATCATTCTGGGTAGTAAACCTGATTGATACTATGGTTAAAGAAGCACTTGCAGCCGAACCGAATTTTGAAGTTGTAGAAGAACTTGGATATGGTAAAGAAGCTGATGCAACTGATTTAATGACAGCAGCGCTTTCAAGACATCCAAATATTACCAGAGTTTATGGCGGATGGAATGTAGTTGCTCAATTTGCAGCTGATGGAGTAAAATCCTTAGGCAGAGATGATGTTAAAATTGCTACATTTGGTGTTGATGAACCAACCCTTATAAGCATTTTACAAGGCGGCAACATTTTTGGTACGGTTTCTGATGACCCATATCATCTTGGTGCAAACCTTGCACTGCTTGCAGGCTATGCAGCAATAGGTAAGCAGGCTCCTGAGTTTACGATTACTCCTGCTATTCCTGTAACTGTTGATAATTTAGAGGAAGCATGGGACATTACGCAGAAAACACCTCTGCCTGAAAGTGTAAAAGAAGTTTTGGCTAAATAGTCTTGCTAAAAAATAGTTAAAGAAGACTGTGGGGATGTTTTAAAAAGTAATTAAAGCTAATATCTTTTAATTGGTTAGATTCTATTATGTTTATAAAGAGATATTAAAGGATAATGGGGCAGGATAATTCATAGTGAGATATTATGGTTAAATTTATCCTGCCCTGTATTTTTGAGATGAAACTTCTGAGGAGAACTTTTAATGAACAAATCGCTTGAGGAAATTGAAAGATTTAAAAAAGAAAATAAGAAACTTAAAGATGAACTTGAAGGTTTGAAAGAAACAGTTGCTGTTTATCTCGGTTCTTTAATCAGGGAGGTAGTACAGGCATTTGGTGATAAAGGCCGTGAGCTTGTCAAAGAAGCCGCAAGAAAAGGCGGGCTTTGGCAGGGGCAAAAATATATAAAGGAAAAAAATATTCAAAAGAGAGGAACTGCAGCGGCTGCAGAGTTATTCCAGGACATGAGCGACGTTGAGCTTTTCAAGGTAAAAACTGAAGTAATATCTGATAAAAAATTTACGATAACTACAAGTGTATGTCCTTATATAAAAATTTGGAAAGAAATGGGATTAGCACAGGATGTCCCTGATTTTTGTATTTTAGCAACTTATTATGATCTTGGGTTATGTCAGGCATTTAACCCGGACTTAAAGATTAATTTGCCGGTTGATATGCTTAGAGGTTGCGACCATTGTGTTTATGAATTTGTTGAAGATTAGTTTTTATAAGAGCAGAGATTTCTTGGAAACTTCATAGTAGTGCTGGTAATAGTTATTTATTTAAAGTTATTTATAAAAAAGGAGAATAAAATTTTAAAAGATCATTTAAAGCAGATTTATGATGCTGTTACGTCCTACGATATCGATCTGGTAAAAAAGCTGGTAACAGAAGCCCTTGATGCAGGTGAAAATCCAATAGAGATAATGAATGATGGTCTTTCTAAAGCCATTATTGAGATTGGTGACAAGTTTGGCAAAGAGGAAATCTTTCTTGTTGAGCTTATGATTGCAGCAGATGCGTGCATGGCAGGCGTGGAACTTGTTAAGAAGAATATTCTTGATAATAAAGTAGATGCAGGCAAGCCAAAAGGCGTGATTGTTATTGGAACTGTCGAGGGTGATATTCATAATATCGGAAAAGATATCGTAAAAACACTTCTTGAAACCTCAGGGTTTGAAGTCCATGATATAGGGGTTGACCAGCCTGCAGAAAATTTTGTTAAAAAAGCCATGGAATCTGGCGCGAAAATAATAGCATCATCGGCTTTGTTGACAACAACCAGTCCGCATCAGAAGCAGATAGAAGAAAAATTAAAAGAAGCTGGTATACGCAGCAATATTAAGACAATAATTGGGGGAGCAGCCACAAGCTCTGAGTGGGCTAAGGAGGTTGGTTCTGATTTTTATGCATCAACTGCAACTGAAGGTGTTAGCATTATAAAGAAATATTTTGAAGGAGTACAAAATGAAAGCTAGCCTAAAAGTTTTAAGTAAAGACGATCTGGATAGAATTTACCAGACAGCGCTTGATATTTTAAACAATATCGGTGTAAACATAGAAGATGATGAAATAATTAATCTTCTTAAGAGAAATGGATGCAAGATAGGAGATAATAGAATTGTTTATATACCTGAAAGATTAATTGATAAATGTCTCAAATCTACTCCAAGAGGTAAAGTGACATTATCAGGTAGAGATTCTTTAAAAGATATGATATCGGGGCCAGACCAGAAATACCCTTTCGTCTTATCTCATGTTCTAATGAATTATTACGATGAACTTGGTGGTGCTTACAGGACTATAACAAAAGAAGATATTCAAAGATTTGTAACAATTTCAGATGCACTTGATAGCATTAATGGAATATGGATGTGTACTCTAATGCCGGAATTCGGCCAGCTTTATTCCTATTATGAGTATGAGCTAGCCATAAGAAATACCACAAAACCTGTATGTATTTCAAGTTTTGAACCATCTGCAATTCCTCCAGTCATGGAACTGGCAGAAGCAATTGTTGGAGGCAAAGAGGAGCTGATTAAAAGGCCTCTGACTGTTGCTTTTTGTGAAATATCACCATTAACATGGAATAAATATGGTTGCGATATGTTAAAGGCAACAGCAAAATGGGGTATTCAACCTGTAATAACGGTTGAAACACCCATGGGTGATACGGGTCCCGCTACTTTTGCAGGAAATATTGCACAGAAAATTGCAGAACTACTTTCAGGACTTGTAATAGTGCAGCTCCTGCAGGAAGGATTGCCGCTATTTTTTGTTGTACCATGGGAGACTTTTGATATGAGAACTGCTCAGATTTGCCTTGCAAGCAGGCCAGACTACGTTTATGGCTGTGCAGTTGGCCAGATTGAAGAATACCTTAATATCCCATTTTATTCACCTGTATCTCCTGATTCAAAACTTCTTGATATGCAGGAAGCTTATGAGCTTGGATTTTCACTTCTTCCTAGAATGCTGAGTGGTAATAAAGGAATAGTAATACATGGACTTGACCAAACCCATGCAATCAATAACGAGTTGCTTTTGATGATGGATGAAATGATAATATCTGGTAGGAGGATGATTGAAGGTATAGAAGTGAATGAGGAAACACTTGCCTTTGATGCCATAAAAGAAGTTTCGGGTAAAATCGAAAACGAGAGAAGAAATGGACATTTTCTGAATCACAAGCATACCCTAAAGTGGTATGCAAAAGAAACTGTTCCAAGAAGAGATGCGCTTATTGATAAATACAGAAGGGAAAAATGGCTTGAATCAGGTTCCAAATCGTTTGTCCAGAGAGCTCATGAGAAGACCGAAGAAATTTTAAGCAAGCATAAGGTTCCAGAGCTTTCGAGTGATATTGAGTCAAAAATAAAAGAAATTTATAAAAAATATAACATTAAGGCCCTCTGGTAAATAATCTGGCCAAGCTGGTAAATTTTGGTAAAATATTAAAGCTATACTTAAACTTTAAAGATTGCAAAAAGAATTAAAATAATAAATAATTTTACTTTTTTTTATTTTTATTAAAAAGAAGGAGAGCTCAAATGCAATTTGCAAAAAGAATGGACAGACTGGGTATTGAAAATGCTTTTATGGTTCTGGCACAAGTTACAAAGCTCAAGGAAGAGGGCAAAGACATTATAAATTTTGGTGTTGGTGAACCCGACTTTAATACTCCTTCAAATATAAAAAAAGCAGGTATTAGAGCTATTGAAGAAAATAAGACTCATTATGGTCCTCCTGCCGGTATTCCTGATTTTAGAAGAGAAGTGGCAAAATATGTAAGTAAAACAAGGGGGATTGATGTTTGCCCCGATGAGGTTTTAATAACTTCAGGTGTAAAACCTATGATTTTTTATGCGATACATGCACTTGTTGATGAAGGTGATGAGGTTGTTTATCCAAATCCCGGATATCCCATATATGAATCTATTATAAATTTTGTTGGCGGTAAGTCTGTTCCTCTGCCTTTGCTTGAAGAAAAAAAATTCTCATTTGACATAAATGACCTGAAAAAAGCAGTGACAGCAAAAACTAAGATGATTGTTATAAATTCACCGGCAAATCCCACGGGTGGAATTTTAAGCCAGGAAGATCTTGAAGGAATTGCTGAAATTGCAATTAAAAACAATATATGGGTTTTATCAGATGAAATATATGGCAGGATAATATATAGCGGGCAGTTTAAAAGTATTTCTTCAATTCCCGGGATGAAAGAGCGAACTATTATTCTTGATGGCTTTTCAAAAATATATGCCATGACAGGATGGAGACTAGGGTATGGAGTAATGGTAAAAGAGCTGGCAGAGCAAGCAATAAGGCTCCAGACAAATGTTGATACCTGTAGTGCAACATTTACACAATATGCCGGGATAGAAGCTTACAGAGGACCACAGGATGCTACCTACGAGATGGTTAGGGAATTTAAGGAAAGAAGAGATCTGATTGTTAAAGGTTTAAATGATATTAAAGGTATCAGCTGCCTGGTTCCTGATGGAGCATTCTATGTATTTCCAAATGTTACAGAGGCATGTAAAAATCTAAGGTTGCAGGATTCAAGAGAGCTGCAGCAGCTAATTTTGCACAAGGCTGATGTTGCAGTTCTTCCAAGAACATCTTTTGGAGTAAAAAATGTTGGAGAAAAAGAAGAATATATACGACTTTCTTATGCAACATCCAAAGAAAATATAATGGAAGGGTTAAGAAGAATTAAAAATCTTCTTGAAAAATAATTGAAATAAGATTTTTTTACTATAAAATCATTAGGAAAATAACAATTTCTTTAATTAAAGGAGGCTTAATGTCTGTTCCCAACACAAAGGAAAATATGGAAAAATGTATTTGCAAAAATTGCCCGACTTATGATAACTGCATGAGCGAAAAGAGTGAACTGTTTTTTTGTGCTGCCGGCAATTCAGGATGCAAAGTAAACCAGGACGAGTGCCTCTGCGAAGATTGTCCTAATGATAAAGAATTCAATTTAACCGCCAACCTGGATTTAATGGAGAGAATGATACTTAAACTGAATAAATTCTATTGCGAAAACGGTCCGGCAAAGTAAATAAATCATATGAAAAAAATACTTGCTGGAGCGCAAAATTACCTAAACAACAATTGCCTGATAACAGGGGGACACTATAGAATATTTTACAAAAATAAAAGCTTCCAGGAAAATTTAAATGAAGGAACAATAAATTCTTTCAAACTTGCTGTTTCTCTTTATAAAATTGCTAAATCCAGGAAATTAGTAATAGATCTGGGCATATTGATAAATGATATGGGGGCTTCCTGCGATGAAAGTGAATGCGATATTAAAAATCTTGCTTTTGAAAGAGAATCATACAGGCTTCCCAGCCAATACTTGGAAATATTAGAACAAGAAGACATATCCCGGGAAATAATTATGATTTTTTGGGAAAAGCATGCCAGAAACAGGGGAAAGAAAGAATTCTTAAAAAGATTAAAAAAGAAGAATTCTGATATATTCGGGGAAGCGGGAGGCTTTTTTATTTCAGATACCCGAGGCTTTGGAAAAATAATCCTCACCCGAACACGGGAAAATGATAAGTATGGAGTTCCTGCATGTCCTTTGATAATGGCAGGCCTTAACCTGGAACAAAATAAAATCTATAAATCCAGCATAAATTTTTATTACATCGCCAATGATAACCTGATGAATATAGACAACTATTTTGTTATCGAAAAAGGTAAGAGAGTTTCAGAAATCTTCGGGGCCGGTATATCAGTAAACAATATTTATTTTAACAAATTACTTTAAATCTATTACTTAGCCAGGTAAGCTGCTCCCAGAGCTCCTGTAATCTCTGGTTCCTCAGGTATATTTAGTTTAACCCCAAGTTTTTCTTCAAGTGCTTTTACAACTGCAAGGTTTTTTGCAACCCCTCCGGTCATGCACACAGGCTCTTCAAGTCCGATACGTTCAACCATTGATACAACCTTATTTACAATTGAATAAACCAATCCTCTTATAATTTTATTCTTATCGATGCCCTGGCCGATAAGTGATACAACTTCTGATTCTGCAAAAACAGTGCACGTGGAAGATATGTCAACTTTTTCATTTGTTTTGGCAAAAATCTCACCAAAATGCTCAAGTTTTATTTCAAGAGCTCGTGCCATAACTTCCAAAAATCTGCCAGTACCTGCCGCACATTTATCATTCATTAAAAAATCTACCGGGTTTCCTGATCCGTCAAGCTTTATTACTTTGCTATCCTGGCCTCCAATATCAATTACAGTCTTTACTGCCGTAAAGTAATTAAGAACACCACGAGCATGGCAGCTTATCTCAGTTATATTTTTATTTGCAAAAGGGATATTTATCCTGCCATATCCAGTTGCTACTATTGAAGAAACATCTTCTTTGCTCATTGATGCCTTCAGGCAAGCTTCTTCAAAAGCTTTGAGTGCTGCATCCTTGCTGCTTGCACCTGTTGGAATAATAACATAAGAAACAATCCTGCCTTTGGCGTCCGGGTTTTCATTATCCCGGGATAAAATAACAGCTTCTGTTGAAACTGAGCCTACATCTATTCCACAAGTGTACATTCATGCCCTTTCTTTATTGGTATATATTTTGGTATATAATTAGTATTTTTATAAAATTAACTCTGCTTAGAGTTAATTATTTCCATAAAACCCTGAAGCCTTGTCAGGATCTGGCCCTCTGAAGAATTATTTTTATTGAGGCAATCACCATCAAGAATAAGAGTAGAAACATTATTATTTTTTAAAGTATCTTTTATTATCCTTGCACTGCCGTTGCTGTGTCTGCATCCCCAGTGTGAAAATAATATCACACCATCTATCCTGTAGTTTCTAACCATTTCAAGTATGGCTGCCATCCTGTTTTCAACACTCCCATTAAGTGGGTGAGATAACATTTTTAATGCCAGGCTTTCAAAAGGTTTTTCCTCGTCCAGTTCCGGCCAGTAAACCTGGCTGATCTCTTCAAAGACAACCCTGTAATTATTACTTTCCAGAATTTCGAAAATATTGTTTTTATAATATGGTTTAAGATGAAGCCATAGTATCCTTTTAGTTTTACCAATATCCTGCTTTATTTTAATGTTAGAACCACTTTTTTTATTACCGGACGATCCTTTTTGAATTTCAAGAAAATCTTTAAGCTCAAAATAAATATTTTTATAGATAACTACTGCATCTTTTGTTCCAGCCAAAGCATGAAATGGAAGAATAAAACTTAAACCATTGAAATTTTTCGGATAAATTAAAAGCTCTTTCCTAATGTCGTTTACTTTTGCAGCCCAGTACCTGAATTCGTTTGACAATCTTATTGTATTCTTGAACTTGCCTATATCCACCTTTTTTCCCATTTTTTTACTGATGCTCGCACTAATGTCTTCAAGCTGAGATGCGAGGTATTTTATGGAATCAGTAGTTTTTTTATAAGGAACATCTATAAGATAAAAATTATCCTCAATATTATATTTTTTTGCATCAATATAAAAAGTTTTTTGTGCAGCATCGCATGCAAGACTTGAACAAATTAAAAACTGCGGCAACGGAAACAGGTTAAGTTCAACTGCACCTGATGCACTCCTGTGGAAAGTGCAAAGATCGGGTGTGTACCATCGGGCCGAAGCTTCTTTCAAGGTTTTATCTGCAATTCCTATTCCTGCAGTAAATCCTGCCATTACTTCAGGCAGGAATGGTACCAAATCAAGGGAATGCAGCAATTCATATGGCAGGAAAATAGAACCGTAAGCAACGGGATATTTTTTGCAGTAAGCTTTTTTTATAACTTTAATGGTTGCAATATTTAAATATTTGTCAGATTTAGATGCAAATGTCATTCCATAAACTGGAAGAACCGGCCAGCTTCCAACAATACCAAGTATTTTTTCTATGTAATCTCTATTAAGATTTTTTTGAATCTGAATCTTTATAGTTTCTTTAATATTTTCAGCAAATCCCATTTTTTTGTTACTTTCATTTTGATTAAATGCTTCTATAAAATTTCCAGGAATGCCTGGATTCTTGTTTTTACCTGGCCTTCTGAGAAATTATTATGTTCAATTTCCAGAAATAAGCTCTGCACACCTGTTTCGCCCAGATGTTGTCTTAATAGCGGGTAAAAAAGGAGAGTGTTATCGCAAAATTTCATGCTGAAGAAAATTACACCTTTTATATTATTATTTGTAATATTTTCTTGAACCTCTTTTAATTTTATTCCAAGATTTGCCATTCTCATACATTGAGGCTTATTTAGATATCTTGCTGCTACTGTTACAAGCAGGTTTTCAATAGTATTATTTTTAGAAGCGTTTCCCTTATCTTCCACAAGCCCTTCATAATACCTGCTTGAATTGCAAAGATCCGTGACAGCGATTTTACAATTCAATTCTTTAAAACTTTCCCACAGCTTGCTTTCATTTATAAAGTTGCCAATGATCATTATCCTGGGTGGAAAACCGTTATTTTCACCGGCGCCAGCAATTTCAATTGTTGCTGATTCTTCTGCAATTTTTTCCAGGTAAGCGCACAAATCTTGAATAAATATTTCTGGCTCTGATATCATGGATAATTTCAAAATATCAAAAAAATCTGGATCGTCTACCAGGCCATCGAATTCGCTGTAGTAATAATTCAATTTCTTTAAAAGAGTCCTTTTCTTATTAACAAGTTCTATTGATTTTTTCAAAGTAACAAATTCAATTTTAGATTTTTTAAGTTCTTCTAAAAAACCTGCAAGCTCAGATAAATTGTTGGAGAAATGCGCCAGTGAAGCGCCAGTATTTATTTTGGGAACGTCCAGCATGAATGATGGAGTCTGCGGTTTGTAGTTTTTACAGATATCATAGGCTCTTCGCATACCATCGCAAGAATTAGCAAAAACAATTGCACTTAACTTGTTGATATCATTCAATATACTTTCCCAGCTTGACTTTAAATAGGGGCAGAAGTTTATAGGGAAGTAACCTTCTGCTTTATTGACCCTGTCTTCACCAAGTATCCTGGTTGGAGTAAATCCTGCGGAAAGAATTATTTCTTCCGGCGTGTAAGTACAAAGCCAACCAATGCGAAACCTTTCATCTTTTGTTGTTTTAAATGAATTGGAAAAATGATTGCTGATATTTCTTATTTGGCCTCCCGGTTCTGTCATATTTTAAAGTGTTATTGTTGAATTATATTCTTTCCAATAGTTTCTTCGTCGCGGCTAAATGTTTCATAAATACCAACATGCCCCCAAAAATCTTCAATATAGAGCCCGTCAATCTGGCCGCTGTCTTTACCTTCCACTGTTATTTTGACTTTTTTTATTTCTTCGAAATTTGTCAAAGTGTTCACAATTGAATAAATAGCAAGTATTTCTGTTGTGGAGCTGTGGGGTATTTGCTCAACACTTGTAATGATTTCTTTACTGAAATCAACAGTTGCCAGGTTATCTTTGATGGTAACATAATTGACTTTTGTATCGGATGGAACTGTAGGATAAAGCTCTTTACTTACAGGACCTTTTATTAATTCTTCAATAACTGTTTTATAAAAGTTTGTATCTTTGGAAATTTTTCGAATTTCCGGTTCAAGATATGCCTGGTTATCAGAATATTTGGCAAAATAAATTGAAACATCAACTTTAGGAGTGCAGGCGAAAAAAGAAAGTGATGCAACCAGGATTGCCAATAAAACCCAATAAATTAAAGCTTTTTTAATTCTGTTCATTTTAACCATTAGATATACACATTTGCCTTTTTTTTTACCATATAAATATTAAATTAAAAACTACTATTTGTATAGCTTATATTAATATTGGACATAATGCAGTTACTTTAAAAAAGGTACACTTTTAACTTTTAAATGACAATATTTACATAATGCTTGACAATTTAAATACCAAAGATTAAAAATGTTTAAAAAGTAAAAGATATTTTCAAACCCTGGAGGGAAGTTAATGGGTGTAAAATTGTTTTTAATAAGGCATGGGCAGACCGAATGGAATTCTCAAGGCCGTTATCAGGGAGCGCAGGATACTATCCTGACAGAGACTGGAATAAAACAGGCAAGGCTTGCCAAGAAGTATCTTTCCAGGGTTAATTTTGCAAATTTCTACAGCAGCCCTAAAAAGAGGGCACTTAAAACAGCAAATATAATAGCTGAGGGTCTAAACATTAAAATAAATATCAGGGAAGATCTTAAAGAGCTTAATTTTGGAAAATGGGAAGGCCTGACATTTGAAGATATAAATACCAGTTACAAGCAGGACTATCGGAATTGGCTTTCTGATCCCTATAACAACGCACCACCAGGCGGGGAAAGCTTTAAAGTTCTTTTAGAAAGAGCAGGAAACGAAATAAATAAAATAGTTAATGAAAACCCTGAAGGCAGCAATGTTGGAGTTGTAACGCACGGTGGTGTCATTATTGCCCTGCTGATTAATTGGCTTCAAATTCCCAGTCAGTGCTGGAGATCCCTGATACAAAGACAAGGAGCCATCAATGTTGTTGTTATAGATAAAAATTTTCCATATATTTCACAGATAAATTATACCGGGCACCTGCAGCCAATATATGATGAAAATGAAGATAAAGTCATTGAAATATACAGCAAACTCAAAGATAAAGAATAAAAAAAATTAATAAAAAAAATTAATTGTTGATTAAAAATCATAATTATTATATTATCCCTTCGGAAAGTATTTACGATTTAAAAATTGAATATTTAGATATTTTTCTTCTGTTCTATTAAATAATAGAACCTAATTATTTAAAATTAATTTTAGTCCGAAGGGGGAAAATGCGTGAAAAATTATGAGTTAATGCTGATCTTCGATTCTTTGCTTGAAGATATAGCCATCAACGAAGAACTGTCAAAAATAACCTCAATTATTGAAAAAGACAAAGGAAAAGTTCAAAGCACAGACATCTGGGGAGTAAAAAGACTTGCTTATCGCATCAAGCACCAGGATAACGGCTTCTACGTATTATTGCATTTCAATTCAGGCGTCGGGGCGCTTGCAGAGCTGGATAGATTAAACAAAATTAATGACAAAATCCTCAGGCATCTCATTGTAAAAAGCAATGAAAATAATTAATTTTTTATTTATTTAATCAACAAAGGGGTAAACTATGGCTATTGGTATTAACAATATAACAATAGTTGGAAATTTAACAAGAGATCCTGAACTTAGATTCACACCAAGCGGCACTCCAGTTGCCAGTTTTGGATTGGCAGTAAACAAGAGCACACAAAATAAAGAGACTGGTGAATGGACCAGCAGCGCTGATTTTTTTAATATTGTTGCATGGTTCAAGCTCGCTGAAAATTGTGCACAAAGTTTATTCAAAGGTGATAGGGTTTTAATATCAGGGAGATTATCCCAGGATAACTGGGAAGACA